>Ga0247820_10001409_pt1 | contig 13523 bp, 6 predicted proteins | sample 13C_Glucose_Day1_2_FD_192480 | JGI IMG/M metagenome (GOLD analysis project Ga0247820, IMG submission 192480) | Soil microbial communities from agricultural site in Penn Yan, New York, United States - 13C_Glucose_Day14 | ecosystem: Environmental > Terrestrial > Soil > Agricultural land | place...
CGACTTGACCGACATCGTGGCCAGGTCGACGTCAGGCTGGTAGAAGCGATTGAACAGGACGAGACCATCGGCACCAGCGCCTGCCAAGTCGTGGGCCATGTGCCCGATCGAGCTGAAATGTGAGGACAGTTTCAGCGCGACAGGAATCTTCACCGTGCGCTTTACCGCCCTCACGATTTCGATGTAGTGCGCCTCGACGTCCTGGCTGCTCATGGCCGGGTCGGCCGGGATGAAATGGACGTTGAGCTCGAGCGCCGCTGCGCCGGCCTGTTCGAGCTTGGCGGAATAGGCGACCCATCCTTCGGTGGTCACCGCGTTGAGGCTCGCGATCACCGGGATGTCCACCGCCTCGACCGCGCGCCGCAACGTGTCCAGGTGCCCTGACACACCGTGGTCGTAGCCGGGCAGTACCGGGAAATAGGTGCCGGATTCCGGTTGGCTGTAGGAGCCGTGTTCCGTGTACATGGCGTAGGCGGTGTCCTCCGCCAGTACTTGCTCCTCGAACAGTGACGCCATGACCACGGCCGCGGCGCCCGCATCCTCCAACGTTCGGATGCCGTCCAGTGTCGATGTCAGCGGCGACGCGGAGGCGATGATCGGATGCTTGAGCTCCAGCCCGAGATATCGGGTCGCGAGATCCATCGTCACACCTCCTGCCAGTGAGGATGGAACCGGCTGCCGTCGCGGGAAGCAAGGTCTTCGTACAGCTTGTACCTTTCCTCGACCGCTAGTTGCGCCTGTTGAAGCATGTGCCGGGCCTCGCTGGGATGGGTCTGCTCGAGAACCTTGAAGCGGACCTCCCGGCTGCGATATTCCTCGAGCAGAATGCGCGGCCGCGGCGAGTCGAGACGAAATGGATTCATCCCGCGGCCCCGCATGGTCGGGTCGAAGCGCATCAGGGGCCAATGGCCGCTCGCGACCGCCCGAGCCGCCTGCTTCATGCCGTGTCGCATGTCGATGCCGTGTGCGATGCACTGCGAGTACGCGAGGATCAGGGACGGACCGTCGTGCGCCTCGGCCTCGCGCAACGCGATGACCGCCTGTTCGTTGTTGGCGCCCATGGCAACCTGTGCAACATAGACGTCGCCGTACGAGATCGCCATCATGGCAAGGTCCTTGCGGGGCACCTTTCTGCCCGCTGCGGCGAACTTGGCGGACGCGCCCAGAGGCGTTGCCTTCGAGGCTTGGCCGCCGGTGTTGGAATACACCTCGGTGTTGAGCACGAGAACGTTGACGTTGCGTCCCGAGGCGAGTACGTGGTCGAGCCCGCCGTAGCCGATGTCGTACGCCCACCCGTCGCCGCCCACGATCCACACCGACCGGCGGACGAGAAAATCGGCAAGCGCCAACAGGTTCTTGGCGTCAGCGTCCCCATCGGCTGCCAGTTTCGCCTTGAGCGCCCCCACACGGTCGCGCTGCACGCGGAAATCAGACTCGGTGACCTGCGGTGCCGCGAGCAGCGCCTGCACCAAATCTTCTCCGATTCGTGGCGCCAACTTCCGCGTGATCCCGCGAGCGATCTCGGTCTGCTTGTCGATCGCCATGCGGTAGCCCAGCCCGAATTCGCCGTTGTCTTCGAACAGGGAGTTCGCCCATGCCGGGCCGCGACCGTCAGGGCCGGAAGTCCATGGGGTGGTGGGCAGGTTGCCACCGTAGATCGACGAGCAACCGGTTGCGTTGGCGACCTGCAAGCGGTCGCCGAAGAGTTGCGAGAGAAGCTTCAAGTAGGGCGTCTCGCCGCAGCCGGCGCATGCGCTCGGAAATTCGAACAGTGGTTGCAGAAACTGCATGCCGCGCACATTCGCGAAGTTGACCCGCGTGCGGTCCGCCCAAAGCAGCTTCTCGAAGAACGCGACACTCTCGCGCTCGGCATCGAGATGATCGAGTCGCGGCTTCATGTTGATCGCCTTGACCTTCGCGTCGTCAGGACTGTGCGCCGGGCAGTTCTCGACGCACACGCCGCAGCCGGTGCAGTCCTCGACATAGACCTGCAGCGTGTAGCGCGAATCGGGATAGCCGCGGGCGTTGATGGGCACCGCCTTGAAGCCCGCCGGCGCGTCGTCCAGGCGCGTGCGGTCGTAGTACTTTGCACGAATGACGCTGTGCGGGCACACGATCGCGCATTGTCCGCACTGGATGCAAAGATCCGGTTCCCAGATGGGCACCTCCTCGGCAATGTTGCGCTTCTCGTATTTCGTGGTGCCGGTCGGGAAGGTGCCGTCGACCGGCATGGCGCTCACCGGCAAGCTGTCGCCGCGCCCCTCCAACATGACGCTGATGATTTGGCGCACGAACATGGGCGCGACCTCGGGGATCGCGCTTCGAGCGCTCTGTCTTCCGCCCGCGATATCGGGCACCGTGACTTCGTGCAGATTGGCCAGCGCACTGTCGATCGCGGCAAAGTTTCTCTTCACGACCTCGGCGCCCTTGCGTGCGTAGGTCCGCTCGGTCTCGCTCTTGATCGCCGCAATGGCCTGGTCACGCGGCAGTACGTTCGAAAGCGCGAAGAAGCAGGTCTGCAGGATGGTATTGATGCGCGCACCGAGGCCGAGGCCGAAGGCGACCTTGGAAGCGTCGACCACGAACAGCCTCAGCTTCTTGTCGATCAACTGCCGCTGCACGTTTCGTGGCAATTCATCCCAGACCTCGTCGGGCCCATAGGGGCTGTTGATCAGGACGGTTGCCGCGGGCGCCGCGGCGCCGAGCACATCCTGCTTGAACAGGAAGTCGAACTTGTGCACGCCCACGAAGCTCGCTGACTTGAGCAAATAGGGGGCGCGGATCGGCTTCGGTCCGAAGCGCAGGTGCGAGATGGTCGACGAGCCCGATTTCTTCGAGTCGTACACGAAGTATCCCTGCGCGTACCGACCGGGGTCGTCGGCCAGAATCCTGACGGAGTTCTTGTTGGCGCCCACCGTGCCGTCCGCCCCCAGTCCGTAGAACAGGGCGCGCACGTCGTGCGGCGACTCGATGTCGAATGACGAATCGACCGCGAGACTGGTGTGGGAAACGTCGTCGTCGATGCCGACCGTGAACCCATGCATTGGATGGGGCTTCTTCAGTTCGTCGAACACTGCTTTCGCCATGGCCGGATCGAAATCCTTCGACGACAGTCCGTAACGCCCGCCGATCAGCTTCGGCATCGCCGCCCATTCCTGCGCCGCGGCGGCATGAGCGAAGGTCGACAAGACGTCGAGGTAGAGCGGCTCTCCCGGGGCGCCGATCTCCTTCGTTCTGTCGAGGATGGCGACCGCTCTCACCGATTTCGGCAGAGCCGCCAGGAACCTGTCCGCGGCCCATGGGCGATAGAGCGTCACCTGCAATGCTCCCACCTTCTCGCCGTTTGCGTTGAGATGGGCCACGCTCTGGTCGAGGACTTCGCACGCCGATCCGATTGCCACGACGACCCGGTCAGCTTCGGGATGCCCGGTGTAGCGGAACAAGTGGTGGCGGCGCCCGGTCAGGCGGGCGAGATCGTCCATTGCCTTCTGGACAATTCCCGGAAGCGCCTTGTAGAAAGGATTGACGGTCTCGCGCGCTTGGAAAAAGGTGTCCGGGTTGTGCGTCGTACCTCGCACCACCGGGTGCTCCGGCGAAAGCGCTCGCGCACGGAACGCACGGACCCGGTCGTCGTCGATCATCGCCCGGATGTGCTCGTCGGGGATGATCGAGATCTTGTTCTCTTCGTGCGACGTGCGAAAGCCGTCGAAGAAATACAGGATCGGCACACGCGACTCGAGGGTCGCCGCCTGAGCGACCAGCGCGAGATCGTGCGCTTCCTGCACCGACGCTGCAGCGAGCATGGCGAATCCGGTCATGCGCGCGCTCATCACGTCGGAGTGGTCGCCGAAGATCGACAGCGCTTGCGTGGCGAGCGAACGTGCGGCAACGTGAAACACGCAGGGCGACAGTTCGCCTGCGATCTTGTACATGTTGGGCAGCATCAGCAGCAGGCCCTGCGACGCGGTGTAGGTCGTCGTGAGGGCGCCGCTCTGCAGAGAGCCGTGCACCGCACCGGCAGCACCGCCCTCGGACTGCATCTGCTGGACCACCGGGACGTTGCCCCAGATGTTCTCGATGCCCTCCGAGGCCCAGGCGTCCGCCAACTCGGCCATGGTCGACGACGGAGTGATCGGAAAGATCGCCGAGACCTCGTTGACTCGGTACGCGATGTGGGCAGCCGCTGTGTTGCCATCCATCACCGCAGACTGAACGTCAGGCATGCTCGTTCTCCAGGTGGACGTCAGGGGCGGACCCTGAACCTCGCCGGCATCGTCGTCTCTCTCGATTCGGCCGGCGTGGTTGCGGCGCCGGCAGGCTCCGGGCGCATCTCGATGGCATGGCAGGGGCACTGCTCGAAACACACGGCACAGCCCGTGCACAAGTCGTAGTCGTAGCGGTAGAACCGGCCCGCCCCCAGCTTGACGATGGCTTGCTCGGGACAGGACGCGTAGCAGTTGTCGCATTCGAAGCAGTTTCCGCACGACAGGCAGCGGCGAGCCTCATAGCGCGCCTCGGGCTCGGAGAGGCCGGCCATCACCTCCTCGAATCCCTTGCGCTTGTCGACCGGGATTTCGCCTTGTTGGCGCCGCTCGGCATCGAGGAACAGGGGCAGGTTGAGGGCCTCGAACGGGACGACCGCACGCTTCGGCGGTTTGTCGAAGACCGCGCCGCGCAACCAGGCGTCGATGTTGCGCGCAGCCTTCTTGCCGTGCCCCACCGCCGTCGTCATCGTGCGCGCGCCACCGATCATGTCGCCGCCGGCGAAGATGCCCACCTGCCCGATGCCCATCTGGTTGTCCACCTCGACGACGTCACCGCGACCGATCCTGATGCCGGGCAGCGCCTTCAGGAATTCCACGTCTGCGTGCTCACCCACCGCGAGTACCAGCGCGTCGGTTCTCAGCTGCTCATACCTGCCCGTGCCGACGCTGCCGCTGCCGTCGGGCAACAACTGCATCTCCTCGACAGTGATCCCGTCACTGCCGAACTGCTTCACCGTGGACATCCACATGACCTTCACGCCCTCGGCAAACGCCTCCATCGCTTCCGAGGGGTGCGCCTTCATGTGCTGCCGGTCGGAGCGATAGATCATCACGGCTTCCTCAGCGCCGAGTCGCCTCGCGACGCGTGCGGCATCCACCGCAGTGTTGCCACCGCCGACGATCCCGACGACGCGACCGAGCTTGGGAGCGTGCCCCAACTCGACCTCCTCGAGCAGCGTGAGCGCGTGCATCATCTTGCCGCCGTCCATCGCTGGAATGTCGAGGTGGTTCGCGACCTGTGCACCAACTGCGAGAAACACCGCATCGAAGCGGCCGGCCTCTTTCTCCGCAAGCACATCGTCGACGCGGTGGTTGCTGGTGACCTTCGCGCCCATCGCGAGGATGCGGTCGATTTCCTGCGTGAGCCCGTCGCGCGGGAGCCGATACGCCGGAATCCCGTAGCGCATCATGCCGCCCGGCGCCGGGCTGGCATCTCGGATCTCGACGTCGTGGCCCATGCGCATGAGCTGATAGGCGCACGACAAGCCGCCGGGACCGGCGCCGACGACCAGGACACGTTTGCCGGTCGGCTGCCCGACCCGGACCTTCCAGCCTTCTGCGATGGCGAGATCTCCGAGAAAGCGATCCAGCGAATGGATCGAAACCGGCTGGTCGAGGTACTTGCGGTTGCAGGCGCTCTCGCACGGGTGATAGCAGGCGCGCCCGTGCGTGCCCGGCAACGGGTTTTCCTCCATGTATTTTTGCCATGCCTCCTCATACCGACCCGCCTGCGCGAGGCCGAGCCACGCCTGGATGTTCTCGCCGGCCGGACAGTTGTTGTTGCAGGGGGGAAGGTAGTCGACGTAGACCGGACGCTGCCAGCGCATGGCGCTCGTTCCCTTGGCGATCGTGGCCTTGTAGACCGGGGTGATGTCGGGCGGAATCAGGCCCATCTCGCTACCTCCAGTTGTTGCGCGGCACCTCGGTGGCGCATCGCGTCTGTGCGCCAACCGACCGACAACGCACCAGCCAACTCCCCTTCGTCAAACTATCAACCGCCAATGCCGCGCTCATCACGCGCTTCGCACAGTCGCCAGAGATGCTCGAGCTCGCAAACTCCAGTGCGCAAAAGTACTTCGAGTTGGCTTTGGCAGGGCGGCTGCCTCCGAGGCTCAGGCGGACCTGATCCGCAGGCTCACGGAGAACTATTCGACCTTCGCGCAGGAGTACTCGCGGAGCCTCATCGGCATGGCTGCAGAGGGGGCTGAGCAGGTACGAGCCACTTCGGACCGCCTGGTTGAAGCCGGTCAAGCCGCTGCTGCCCAAGTGGCGCCCGCTTCGACAACGATGAAGCCGGGGCGGACCAAGTCGTAGCGCTCGGCGCTTCCTGGCAACGCACCCTCGGCCAACGGCGCCGATCCCGAATCGGCGCCTTCTTCCGAACGCTGCAAGGGCGTTGCATCCTGCCAATGGCATGTCCATGGCGAAGCGTGAGCCACTGTCAGAGAAGGGCTCATCGTAGGCACCCCCCTTCCCTGGGTTCTGTGCGCTAGCGAACGTTGACGAGCGGGGTCTCCCTCCCAGGCGCCGATGACGCCGCTCGCGGCGAGGCCGATGAGCATGAGACAGGGAACGATTCGCGGCGACCGCTTTGGACACGGCCCGTGTGCGCCACCGTACAGACATCGGTTCACACCCCCTAGCACCCTCTTGCAGGACCTCTCGCCGAAGAAGACGAAACGGGGATGCTGGAGGGGACGATCGCGATGAAGGTGGCCTTGTTCGTGCCGTGCTATGTCGACGCCTTCTTTCCGGAAGTCGGCATCGCGACGCTCGAGTTGCTGGAACGCCTCGGCTGCGAGGTCGATTTCCCGCTGGACCAGACTTGCTGCGGCCAACCGATGGCCAACAGCGGCTGTCACCAAGACGCGCGCGGCACCGAAGCGCTGTACGCGAAGAACTTCGCCGGCTACGACCACATCGTGACGCCTTCGGGCAGTTGTGCACACCATGTGCGCGACCACATGACCGCCATCGAGCAGACGCCGGCCGTGCAGAAGGTGCGCCGCAACACCCGTGAGCTGGTCGAGTTCCTGCACGACGTGCTGCAGGTGCGCGAGTTCCCCTGGGCCGAGTTCCCGCACAAGGTGGGCCTGCACATCGGCTGCGCGACCTTGCGCGGCCTGCGCGAAGCCACGACCTCCGAGATCGCCGAGCCGGCGTTCAACAAGCCGAAGCAGTTGTTGTCCGCGGTCAAGGGGATCGAATTCGTCGCGCCGAAGCGCATCGACGAATGCTGCGGCTTCGGCGGCACCTTCTCGGTCTTCGAGGAGCCCGTGTCCGTGAGGATGGGACAGGACAAGGTCAGCGACCACCACAACGCCGGCGCCGAATTCATCGTCTCGCCCGACATGTCCTGCGTGATGCACCAGCAGGGCTGCGCCAGACGCATGGGCCTGCCGCTCAAGTTCATCCATATCGCTCAGGTGCTGAACGGAGCAAGAGGATGAAGCGCGTGGACCATGCCGGGGCCTCCTCGAGGTTCATCGAGGCCAAGGACCATGCCGATTTCCACGACATGCGTCTGTGGGACCTGCGCAAGAAGCGGGACGCCGAGGCCATCGACATTCCGGAGTGGGAAGAGCTGCGCGGGCTGGCATCCGCGATCAAGGAACACACGCTGACCCACCTGGCGGACTACCTCGAGCAGTTCGAACGCAACGCCACTGCCAACGGCATGGTCGTGCACTGGGCTCGCGATGCGGCCGAGCACAACCAGATCGTCTTCGACATCCTCGAAGCGCACCAGGCGACGACGCTGGTGAAAAGCAAGTCGATGCTGACCGACGAATGCGAGATGCGGCCCTTCCTGGCGAACCGCGACATCGAGATCATCGAGACCGACCTGGGCGAACGCATCCAGCAGCTCGACGACGAACCGCCCAGCCACATCGTCGTGCCCGCGGTGCACAAGCTGCGCGGCGACGTGGCCGAGGTGTTCGCCCGGACCATCGGCACCGACCCGAAGAACCACGACGTGCCCTACCTGGCCGAAAGCCAGCGCATGCACACACGCCCCTACTACCTGACAGCGGGCGCCGGCATGACCGGTGCGAACTTCGCGGTCGCCGAGACCGGCAGCTTCGTCGTCTGCACCAACGAGGGCAATGCCGACCTCAGCACCAACCTGCCGAAGCTGCACATCGCTTCGATCGGCATCGAGAAGCTGATCCCGAAGATCGAGCACCTGGGCGTGTTCATCCGCATGCTGTCGCGCAGCGCCCTGGGCTCGCCGATCACGCAGATCACCTCGCACTTTCGCGCGCCGCGGCCCGGCACCGAGATGCACGTGGTGCTGGTCGACAACGGCCGCTCCGAGCGCCTGGGCATGGCCGACTTCTGGTACTCGCTCAAGTGCATCCGCTGCGGCGCCTGCATGAACACCTGCCCGGTGTACCGGCGCAGCGGTGGGCTCAGCTACGGCTCGACCTACTCGGGCCCCATCGGCGTGATCATCGACCCGACCTTCAACCTGCGCAAATACAGCGCTCTGCCCTTCGCGTCGACGCTCAACGGCAGCTGCACCAGCGTATGCCCGGTGAAGATCAACATCCACGAGCAGATCTACAAATGGCGGCAGATCATCGCCGAACGCCACCAGTTGCCGATGGTGAAGAAGGAGGCGATGCGCGTGGCCGGCCGCATCCTCGCCCGTCCGAGGCTGTATCGCGCCGCGGTCCAAGCGGCGGCAACAGGCATCGACAAGCTGCCGCGCTTCATGATCTACAACCCCTTCAATGCATGGGGCCACCAGCGCGAAGTGCCGTCGTCGCCGTCGCAGACGTTCCGGCAGTGGTACCTGAAGAATCGCGGGGCCGACAAGTGATCAGCCGCGAGTTGATTTTGGAGCGCGTGCGGCGCAACCAGCCGGCGCCCATGCCGCTGCCCGACATCCCCACCTTCGATCGCGACCTGCCGTCGCCGCTGGCCACTTTCACGGCTGCGCTGACGCGCATGGGTGGCGTGCTCGCCGAGCCGCCGGAGCGCAGCTCGCTCGACAGCTTCATCTTCGAGCGCTTCCCGTCGGCGCTCGTGATCTGTTCGGCAACGCCCGAGGTGCGCGGCACACGGAGCATCGAATCGGTGGGCCTGCCGACGGAACTGGACGACGTCGACGTCGGCGTCGTGCGCGCGGCCTTCGGCGTCGCGGAGACCGGCTCGGTGTGGTTGAGCGAGCGCGAGTTCGGCATCAACGCACTCGGTTTCCTGTCGCAGCATCTCGTCGTCCTGCTCGATCCGCAGGCGATCGTGCCGAACCTGCACCACGCGTACCGCCATCGCGGCTTCTTCGATGCGCGCTACGCGGTGCTGATGACCGGTCCCTCGGCCACCGCCGACATCGAAGGCGTGCTGGTCCGCGGTGCGCAAGGCATACGCACGCTCACGGTCATTCCCGTGCCAGCGCTTCCTTCAACGACGCTGAGCTTCAAAGAGGGCAGAACACCATGATCTGGCAACAAGTCTACGACCCGTTCGGGAGCATGGTCGTCTCCACCCTCTTCGCAGCAGTCCCGGTGGTGGTGATGCTCGTCGGCCTCGGCTTCCTGCACTTGAAGGCGCACTTCGCGGCCGGCCTCGGCCTGCTGGCGGCGCTCGCGATCGCCATCTTCGCGTATGGCATGCCGGCCGAGATGGCCGGCAAGGCCGCCATGCTGGGCAGCTTCACCGGACTGCTGCCGATCGGCTGGATCGTGCTCAACATCATCTTCCTGCACCGTCTCGCAGAGGAGAACGGCGCCACCAAGATCCAGGAAGACTCGCTCGCCAACATCACCCGGGACCGGCGGCTGCAGTTGCTCTTGATTGCGTTCTCGTACGGCGCCTTCTTCGAAGGTGCGGCGGGCTTCGGAACGCCGGTGGCGGTAACGGCGGCGATGCTCATCGGCCTCGGTTTCAAGCCGCTCCCCGCATCCGGGCTGTCGCTGATCGCGAACACCGCGCCGGTCGCCTATGGAGCGCTCGGCACACCGATCATCACCATGGCCAAGGTGCACGGCTACGACCTGATGGAGTTGTCGAGCATGGTCGGCCGGCAACTTCCGTTCTTCTCGCTGCTGGTTCCGTTCTGGCTGATCTGGGCGTTCGCGGGCCGCAAGGGAATGATGGAGATCTGGCCGGCGATCCTCGTTTCCGGCGTGAGCTTCGCGATTCCGCAATTCCTCGTGTCCAACTACATCGGGCCGGAACTCGTCGACGTGATCGCGGCGATCAGTTCGATGGTGTGCCTGATCCTCTTCCTGCGCGTTTGGAAGCCGAAGACGACCTGGACGGCAACCTCGCTCGCGGGCCACAAGGAAGATCAGGCGGCCGCCGAGCGGGCGACCGGCTGGGTGGGTGGTATCGCCGCAGGCGCTCCGCCGCCGCTGGCACCCGCGGGCGGCGTTGCGCCGATCAGCGCACTCGAAGCGCAGGCGGCGTCGCCAGCGAAGCTCGGCACGCCGCTGGGCGGCTCCGGCACTGCAGGCGATGCTGCGGGCGTCAAAACCTTTGCCAAGCACTCCACCGCCGTGGTGCTGCGCGCCTGGATGCCGTGGCTGATCCTCACCGTGTTCGTCTTCGCCTGGGGACTGCCCGTGGTGAAGACGGCCCTCAACGGCATCTTCGCGCCGAACTTCCCGATCGACGGGCTGCACCAGCTGATCGAGAAGATGCCCCCGGTGGTGCCCAAGCCCACCAAGGAAGGCGCGATCTACACGTTCAACCTGCTGTCGGCCACGGGTACCGGCATCCTGCTCTCCGCACTGGTGGGCGGTTTGCTGATGAAGTACAACCTGGGGCAACTCGTGCAGGCCTACGGCCGCACCTTGTGGCGGGTTCGCTACTCGCTGCTCACCATCGCGCTGATGCTCGGACTCGGCACGCTCACGCGCTACTCGGGCCTCGACACCACGCTCGGCCTCGCCTTCGCCAACACGGGCGTGCTGTATCCCTTCTTCGGCACGCTGATGGGTTGGCTGGGCGTCGCGCTGACCGGCTCCGACACCGCATCCAACGTGCTCTTCGGCGGCATGCAAAGGGTCGCGGCCGAGCAGCTCGGCCTCAGCCCCAATCTGATGGGCGCAGCCAACAGCTCGGGCGGCGTGATGGGCAAGATGATCGACGCGCAATCGATCGTCGTCGCCTCCACCGCCACCGGCTGGTTCAACCACGAGGGCGACATCCTGCGGTACGTGTTCTTCCACTCGCTGGCACTGGCCTGCCTGGTGGGGCTGCTCGTGACGCTTCAGGCCTACGTCTATCCCTTCACGCTGATGGTCATCCATTGACGGGAGGACGCCGAAAGGAAGTCCATGCTGCCCACGCCCTACGACGAGCTGTATCGCGAGCTCGGCGCGTTCATTCCGGCCGCGCGCCTGATCACCGATCCGCTGCGGCTGCTCGCGTGGGGCACGGACGCCAGCTTCTACCGGCTCGTGCCCAAGCTGGTCGTGGTCGCCGAAAGCGAAAGCGAGATCCGGCGCCTGCTCGAATGCTGCTCCCGCCTGCAGACCCCCGTCACGTTCCGCGCCGCCGGGACCAGTCTCTCCGGCCAGGCCCTGAGCGAGTCGGTGCTGGTGATGCTCGGCGAGGGTTGGCGCCAGGTGTCCATTGCCGACGATGCGCAGACGGTCACGCTGCAACCGGGCGTCATCGGCGCAGCAGCCAACCGCAAGCTCGCGCCGCTGGGCCGCAAGATCGGCCCGGACCCGGCATCGATCGACGCTGCGATGATCGGCGGCATCGCCGCCAACAACGCCAGCGGCATGTGCTGCGGCACCGCGAACAACAGCTACCACACGCTGGCCGGCATGCGCGTCGTGCTCGCCGACGGAAGCGTGCTCGACACCCGCGACGGCGACAGCCGCGCGGAGTTCGCGCTCCGCCGTCCCGCCCTCGTCCGCGGACTGGCCGAGCTCGGGCGCGAGACGCGCGAAGACGCGACGCTGGCCGGCCGCATCCGCCACAAGTTCCGGCTCAAGAACACCACCGGCTACAGCGTGAACGCGTTGGTCGATTTCAGCGACCCGGTGGACATCCTGGCGCACCTCATGATCGGTTCGGAAGGCACGCTCGGCTTCATCAGCGAGATCACCTACTTCACGGTCGAAGAGCACGCCCACAAGGCGAGCGCCCTGATCCTGTTCGACCACATCGAGACGGCCTGCGGCGCGGTGACCCGGCTCAAGCAGACGCCGGTCGCCGCGGTCGAGCTGCTCGACCGCGCATCGCTGCGCTCGGTGGAGGACCAGCCGGGCATGCCGGCCGCGCTGCGCGCGTTGCCCGCCGACGGTGCGGCGCTGCTGGTCGAGACGCGTGCTGCCACGCAGGCCGCGCTGTCGGTCAAGATCGAAGCGATCGCGCAGCAGCTCGAATCGACCCCGCTGGCGACACCGCTGCGCTTCACGACGGACGCGGCGGAGTCGGCGGCGCTGTGGAACGTGCGCAAGGGCATGTTCCCCGCGATCGGTGCGATGCGCCCGACCGGCACCACGGTGATCATCGAAGACGTGGCGTTCCCGGTCGAACGGCTGGCCGAAGCCACTGCCGACCTGCGACGACTGCTGCAACAGCATGGCTACCCCGAAGCCATCATCTACGGCCATGCGCTCGAAGGAAACCTGCACTTCGTCTTCACGCAGGACTTCGGCAGCGCCGCCGAGGTGGAACGCTACAGCCGCTTCATGGATGCGATGTGCGCGATGGTGGTCCACACCTACGACGGCTCGCTGAAGGCCGAACACGGCACCGGCCGCAACATGGCGCCCTTCGTCGAGATGGAATGGGGCGCGGCGGCGTTGGCGGCCATGCGTCGCATCAAGGCACTCTTCGATCCGCTCGGGCTGCTGAACCCCGGCGTGATCCTCAACGACGACCCGAAATCGCACTTGAAGAACCTGAAGCCGCTGCCCGCCGCGGACGTGCTGGTGGACAAGTGCATCGAGTGTGGCTTCTGCGAGCTGAAGTGCCCATCGCACGGTCTCACGCTGTCGGCGCGTCAGCGCATCGTCGGCTGGCGCGAGATCGCGCGGCTCGACGCGACGGGCGAATCGCCCGAGCGTGCGAGCGACCTGAAGCAGCACTACGACTACCTGGGCCTCGACACCTGCGCCACCTGCGGCTTGTGCGCGACGGCCTGCCCGGTGGGCATCGACACCGGGTGGCTGATCAAGGCGTTGCGCACCCGTCGCGCCGGCCCGCTGACCCGACAGATAGCCGGTCTGGCGGCCAGGCACTATGGCGCGCTGACCACGGGCGTGCGGCTGGGCCTGGGCACTGCCGATCTGGTGCATGCCGTGGTCGGCACCGGCGCCATGAAGGGCGCCCTCGACGGCATGCGCCGCGCCTCGGGCGGCCGCTTGCCGAAATGGTCACCGGAGCTGCCCCGCCCCGTGAACTTCGTGCCGCGGCCAAACTCGCCCCGAGGCGACGAACGCATCGTCTACTTCCCGAGCTGCGCGGCGCGCAGCATGGGCGCACAGCGTGGCCACCACCGGGAGC
>Ga0247820_10001410_pt1 | contig 13520 bp, 7 predicted proteins | sample 13C_Glucose_Day1_2_FD_192480 | JGI IMG/M metagenome (GOLD analysis project Ga0247820, IMG submission 192480) | Soil microbial communities from agricultural site in Penn Yan, New York, United States - 13C_Glucose_Day14 | ecosystem: Environmental > Terrestrial > Soil > Agricultural land | place...
GATCATCGGCGTGGCGGTGATCAAGGTGCGCCTGGACACCTTGGAAGAGCGCTGGCAACGCGCCCGCCTGGAAGCGTTCGTCAGCGACGAAAACGGCATCATCATCCTCTCCAGCGACCCGGCGCGGCGCCTGAAGTCGGTGCGCCCCATGACACCGCAGATCAAGGAGCGCCTGGCGCGCAGCCTGCAATATTACTGGTGGCCGCTGAACGAGCTGCAACCGCTGGCCCGTGAGACGCTGGCCGATGGCGTAGAGAAGCTGACCTTCCCGGCCAACAGTGAAACCGCCCACGGCAAACCTCATGAGGTGGCCTACCTTGCGCAAACCCGGCGCCTGGTGGATACCCCCTGGCATTTCACCCTGCTCACTCCCCTGCAGGACCTGCGTCGCGAGTCGATGGTGCAAGGCATTCTGGTAGGCGTCGCGTTCGCCCTGCTGGCGATCCTGGGTATCGCCTGGAATGAGCGACGCAAGGTGATCGCGACCCGACTGGCTGCACGCGAAGCGCTCGAAGAAGCCAACAGTCAGTTGGAGCGGCGCATTGCCGAGCGCACCGCCGACCTGCGTGCCAGCAACGAAAGGCTCAAGGGGCAGATCCGCGAACGCCGTCACGCCGAACAGACCCTGCGCCACGCCCAGGACGAACTGGTTCAGGCCGGCAAATTGGCAGCCATCGGGCAGATGTCCACCAGCATCGCCCACGAGCTCAACCAGCCGCTAGCGGCGCTGCGGACACTGTCCGGCAACACCGTGCGCTTTCTCGAACGAGGCGCGCTGGACACCGCCAGTACCAACCTGCGCACCATGAACGAACTGATCGACCGCATGGGCCGCATCACCGCCAGCCTGCGTTCGTTCGCCCGGCGTGGCGACGACCACGGCCAGGCATCGCTGGCCAAGGCAGTAGAGGCCACCTTGCAGGTGCTGGCCACTCGCATCAGTGGCTGCCACCTGAAGCTGCACAGCCAGTTTGAAGACCTGCAACTGGCCATTGACCAGACCCGCCTGGAGCAGATTCTGGTCAACCTGATCGGTAACGCCCTGGACGCCATGGCTAGCCAGCCAGCACCTGAGCTGTGGCTGGAAGGCGAATTGCAGGGCGACAAGTATCGCCTGCGGGTACGCGACAATGGTCACGGCATTGATGACGAGGCGCGCAAGCACCTGTTCGAACCCTTCTTCACCACCAAACCGGGCGAACACGGCCTGGGCCTGGGCCTGACCCTGTCGGCGAGCCTTGCCGCCGCCGCCAAGGGCAGCCTCAACGTCGAGCACCCTGCCAGCGGCGGAACGGCCTTTGTTCTAGCCCTGCCGCTGGTGTCCCCCTCTAATGAATCGGCAGAGCTCCCATGAACCAAGCGCCTCTAACCGTCCTGATCGTCGAAGACGACCCGCATGTGCTGCTCGGCTGCCAGCAGGCGCTGGCCCTGGAAGACATCGCCTGCGAGGGTGTCGGTAGCGCCGAACAGGCGCTGGAACGGATCGGTGATGACTTCGCCGGTATCGTCGTCAGTGACATCCGCCTGCCGGGCATCGACGGCCTGGAACTGCTCAACCGCCTCAAGGCGCGCGACCGCAGCCTGCCGGTGGTACTGATTACCGGCCATGGCGATATCGACATGGCCGTCGGCGCCATGCGCAATGGTGCCTACGACTTCATGGAGAAACCCTTTTCGCCGGAACGCCTGGTCGACGTGGTGCGCCGCGCACTCGAACAGCGCGGGCTATCGCGCGAAGTGCTGGCCCTGCGCCGCCAGCTGGCCGAACAGAGCAGCCTGGAGGGCCGCATCATCGGCCGCTCGCCTGCCATGGAGCAACTGCGTGAGCTGATTGCCAACGTTGCCGACACCTCGGCAAACGTGCTGATCGAAGGCGAGACCGGCACCGGCAAAGAGCTGGTCGCCCGTTGCCTGCACGATTTCAGCCGGCGCCAGGGCCAGCCTTTTGTGGCGCTCAATTGTGGCGGCCTGCCGGAAAACCTGTTCGAAAGCGAGATCTTCGGCCACGAGGCCAATGCCTTCACCGGCGCGGGCAAGCGTCGTATCGGCAAGATCGAGCACGCCAACGGCGGTACCCTGTTCCTCGATGAAGTCGAGAGCATGCCGATCAACCTGCAGATCAAACTGCTGCGGGTATTACAGGAGCGCACCCTGGAACGCCTGGGCTCAAACCAGAGCATTGCAGTGGACTGCCGCGTGATCGCTGCGACCAAGGCCGACCTCGATTCGCTTGGCAAAAGCGGGCAGTTTCGCAGCGACTTGTACTACCGCCTTAACGTGGTGACCCTGGAGTTACCACCGTTGCGCGAACGCCGTGAGGACGTCCTGCAGCTGTTCGAACACTTCCTGCAGCAATCGGCACTACGCTTCGACCGTGAAGTGCCGACACTCGACAGCCAGACACTGTCGCGCCTGATGGCCCATGACTGGCCCGGCAATGTGCGTGAACTGCGCAACGTTGCAGAGCGCTATGCCCTGGGCCTGCCAGCGTTCAAGAAAGGCCCGAGCGGTGGCGCCAGCCAAGGGCTGGGCTTTGCCGAAGCGGTGGAGGCGTTCGAGCGCAACCTGCTCAGCGACGCCCTGCAACGCACGGGCGGCAACCTGAGCCAGGCCAGCCAGGAGCTGGGCATGGCCAAGACCACGCTGTTCGACAAAGTGAAAAAATACGGGCTGGGCTGAAAGGCTGTGAGAGGGGGCCTACGCCACTTTCATAACCCTGCGATATGTGTCACGCCCTCGCGATGTGATTGCAGGTAAGGCAGCACGGCCCCCAGCAACGGTGCCTTGAATGGCTCCTGGAAACGATGCGCCAGCCCCGGAATCAACCGCAGCTGACTACCGCGGATATGCGCCGCCAAGTGCACCCCATGCATCACCGGCAACAAAGGGTCAGCCGTACCATGCACCACCAATGTCGGTACGCGCAGCTGGTTGAGCAGTGCTACCCGGCTTGGCTCGGCCAGGATCGCCATGATCTGACGCTTGGCACCTTCAGGGTTGAACGCTCGGTCATAGGCCTGCGCAGCCTGCTGCAACAAAGCGGCCCGATCATCACGCACCTGGGGGCTGCCCAACGCCGCCAGCAGGTCGGCCTGTTGCTCGATGGCCACTTCCCGATTGGGCGCACTGCGCCGGGCCAGCAGTTGCACCAGCGCTGGGGCTGGCGCCGGCAGTCCGACAGCGCCAGAGCTGGACATGACCAGTGTCAGGCTGCGCACCCGCTCCGGCGCCATTGCAGCCATGTGCTGGGCGATCATCCCACCCATGCTGACACCCAGAACATGGAATTGACCAATCCCCAATGTGTCCATCAGGCGCAGCCCGTCACCCGCCATGTCGGTCAGCGTATAGGGCGCGGCAACCGGCAGGCCGAACTTGTAGCGCAACAGCTCGACCGTGAGATTGGCCGAGGGGGGCTGTTGGTTCCAGCGCGACAGGCCAACGTCACGGTTGTCATAGCGAATGACCCGAAAGCCTTGTCGACACAACGCCTCGACCACATCATCCGGCCAGTGGATCAGTTGCCCACCCAGGCCCATGACCAGCAGCAAAGCCGGGTCCCGTGGCGCGCCGACACTTTGGTAAACCAGGCTCAGATCGCCTGCTTCGGCCCGTTGAACCGGCACATGAGCATCACAACGCTGATCGGCGAAGCTCGCCGGCACGCTGACAAGGAACAAGAAAAAAAGCAAAAAAGCCCGCATGAAAGAAACACCAGAATGCAGATCCCCAGTAGAGCGCGAGTCTGATGAAATTCGTTCGGGCGCGCTGCCACAGTTCCGTGACAGTTTGATGAAGCCTGCCCAGTGGTCCGGCGCAAGGTCCAGTCGACAGCGGGACCAACATGAGAGAAACTCAACTCATTCGCTATTCACTCAAATTATGCTCTCGGAGTCAGCCGTGCTGGAGATCCGCCACCTGAAAACCCTTCATGCCCTGCGCGAGGCTGATAGCCTGGTGGAGGCCGCCGAACGTCTGCACCTGACCCAGTCGGCGCTGTCGCATCAGTTCAAGGAACTTGAAGAACGCCTGGGCCTGCCGCTGTTCGCACGCAAGACCAAACCTATCCGCTTCACCAGCGCCGGCCTGCGCTTGCTGCAACTGGCAGATGCCACCCTACCGCTGCTGCGCGGCGCAGAGCGTGACATCGCCCGCCTGGCCGGTGGTACTGCCGGGCGCCTGCACATGGCCATCGAATGCCATAGCTGCTTCCAATGGCTGATGCCCACCATCGACCAGTTCCGTGATGCCTGGCCGGAAGTGGAGCTGGACCTGGCTTCGGGCTTCGCATTCGCGCCGCTGCCCGCCCTCGCCCGTGGCGACCTGGACCTGGTAGTGACCTCCGACCCACTGGACCTTGCCGGCATCACTTACGTGCCGCTGTTCACCTACGAAGCCATGCTCGCCGTGGCCAACCAGCACCCACTGGCCAGCAAGCCTTACATCGTGCCCCAGGACCTGCTCGACCAGACGCTGATCACCTACCCAGTGGAGCGCGACCGGCTGGACATCTTCACCCGCTTCCTGGAGCCGGCCGACATCGAGCCGGCGGCCGTACGCACCTCGGAGCTGACCGTGATGATGATGCAACTGGTGGCCAGCGGCCGCGGTGTGTGTGGCATGCCGCACTGGGCGCTGCACGAGTACAGTTCGCGCGGTTATGTGAAGGGCAAGCGCCTGGGCGAGAAAGGCCTGTTCGCCACGCTCTATGCGGGAGTGCGCACCGACATGCTCGATGCCCCCTACATGCGCGACTTCCTGCTCACCGCCAAGGACACCTCGTTCGCCACACTCGATGGGGTCAGCGCGGTACGCTGAGGGCCTTGCGGTAGAGCGGCAGTATCAGGTCACGGGTCAGCGGCGCCAACTCAGGCATCGGTGCCTGGTCAGCGGCCAGCCAGATCACTTCCTCGATTTCCGCCGCCGGGACCACGGCCTCGGCGCTGTCGACCCGGAACAGCTCGGCCTGCACCTCAAAGCCGGGCTCGTTGGCGGCCGGTGCGCTGAAACGGCCCAGCGGGATGGCCCGAGCAGGGTCAATGCGCAACCCTAATTCCTCATGCAGTTCGCGCACCAGTGCGTCAAGCGGCGTTTCACCCGCATCGATCTTGCCCCCAGGCTGCATGAACGCCTGGGTACCACGTTTGCGTACCAGCAGGGTTCGACCCAGTGGGTCGACCAACAGGGCAGCGGCAATGCGGATAACGTTGGGCATGGTCAGGCTCACTCAGAAAAGCCCGTGAGGATCCCATGGAGCCCTGTCGCCGGCAAGCCGGCTTCACAGACGAACGGTCCCTTGCCAATCTGCCAGCGACCCTCCATAACCTTCTCATGAACCTGCCTGCCCATCAGCACCCGGTGCTGGAGCTGTTCCACCCCGCCATCGGCACCTGGTTCCGTCGCCATTTCGCCACGGTCACCGACGCCCAGGCCCGCGCCTGGCCGTTGATTCACGCACGCCAATCGATGCTGCTGGCCGCGCCCACCGGCTCGGGCAAAACCTTGAGCGCCTTTCTCGCGGTGCTCGACGAACTGTTCCGTCAAGGCCTTGAGCACGACGGCGAACTTCCCGCGCAAACCCAGATAGTCTACGTTTCACCGCTCAAGGCTCTGTCCAATGATATCCGCCTGAACCTGCAGGCGCCGCTCGAAGGCATCAGCCAGGCGCTGTTAGACCAGGGGCTGACGCCACCTCGTATCACTACTGCCGTGCGCACCGGCGATACGCCGCAAAAAGAACGCGCGGCCATGCGCAAGTTGGCCCCGCACATCCTCGTTACCACGCCTGAGTCGCTTTATGTGCTGATGGGGTCTGCCTCGGGCCGTGCTGGCCTGAGCGGCGTGCACACGGTGATCGTCGATGAGATTCACGCCTTGGCCGGCAACAAGCGCGGCGCCCACTTGGCACTGACGCTGGAGCGCCTCCAAGCGCTCACCGGGCAAGGGCTGCGGCGCATCGGCCTGTCCGCGACCCAGCGCCCGGTGGAGCGCGTGGCCGCGTTCCTGGCCGGTCACCAACGCCCTTGCGCAATCGTCGATATCGGCCACACCCGCCAGCGCGACCTTGCCCTTGAAGTGCCCCCCGTGCCCTTGGGCGCGGTCATGGCTACGGATGTGTGGAACCTGGTCTACGATCGCCTTGCAATTCTGGCCCGCGAACACCGCACCACGTTGGTGTTCGTCAACACTCGGCGCCTGGCCGAGCGCCTCACCCGCCACCTCAGCGACCGCCTTGGCAAAGAGGCCGTGGCCGCACACCACGGCAGCCTGGCCAAGGAGCTGCGCCTGGATGCGGAGCAGCGCCTGAAAAACGGCCAGTTGCAGGTGCTGGTAGCCACGGCTTCACTGGAGCTGGGCATCGATGTCGGTGATGTCGATCTGGTTTGCCAGATCGCCTCCCCAGGCTCCATCGCCGCCTTCTTGCAGCGGGTCGGCCGCTCCGGGCACCAGGTCGAAGGCATCCCCAAAGGGCGCCTGTTCGCCACCTCGCGGGATGATCTGATCGAGTGCACGGCACTGCTCGACTGTGTTCACCAGGGCGAGCTCGACCAGTTGCACATACCCCATGCGCCACTGGACGTACTGGCCCAGCAGATCGTCGCTGAAACCAGCAACCAGCCGTGGCAGGAACAGGCATTGTTCGACTGCCTGCGCCAGGCAACGCCCTACACCGAACTGGACACCAGGCATTACCAAGCCCTGCTAAGCATGCTCGCCGAGGGCTACAACGGGCGCCAAGGCATCCGCAGCGCCTACCTGCACCGCGACGCGGTGAGCGGTACCTTGCGCGGGCGCCGCGGTAGCCAACTGACCGCGCTCACCAGCGGCGGGACCATCCCCGAGACCGCCGACTATGCTGTGCTGCTGGAGCCGCAGGCGCTGAACATCGGAAGCGTCAACGAAGACTTTGCCGTGGAGAGCATTGCTGGCGACATCTTTCAGTTGGGCAACGCGTCCTATCGCATCATGCGGGTGGAACCCGGCCGGGTAAGGGTCGAAGACGCCCACGGCCTGCCGCCGACCATTCCGTTCTGGCTCGGAGAAGCGCCGGGACGCAGTGATGAATTGTCCGCTGCCGTTGCCCGCCTGCAGGCACGTATCGATGAGCAACTGGGGCTTGGTAACGGCGCTTTCGCCCCAGTGCTGTCATGGCTGCAGAATACCTATGCGCTGGACGAGGCCTGCGCCAGCCAACTGCTCGATTACCTGGGGCGTACCCGTGAAGTGCTGGGCGCCCTGCCCTCGCAAGACACGCTGGTGATGGAGCGCTTCTTCGACGAGTCCGGCGGCACCCAGTTGATCATCCATTCACCCTACGGCAGCCGCATCAACCGCGCCTGGGGCCTGGCGCTGCGCAAACGCTTCTGCCGCACGTTCAATTTCGAATTGCAGGCGGCAGCCAGCGAGGACGCCATCGTGTTGTCACTGTCGACCAGCCACAGTTTCGAGCTGGACGAAGTCTGGCGCTACCTGTCCAGCCGCAACGCCGAGCACATTCTCATCCAGGCCCTGCTCGATGCGCCCTTGTTCGGGGTGCGCTGGCGTTGGAACGCCGCAGTGGCAATGGCCTTGCCTCGCTACGTCGGGGGACGCAAGGTCGCGCCGCAGATCCAGCGCATGAAAAGCGAAGACCTGATTGCCGCCGTGTTCCCCGACCAGATCGCCTGCCTGGAAAACATCGCCGGTGAACGGCAAATCCCGGATCACCCGCTGATCGAGCAGACCCTCGACGACTGCCTGCACGAAGCCATGGACAGCGAGGGCTGGCTGGCGCTGTTGAGGCGCATGGAAAGTGACCAGGTGCGCTTGCTGAGCCGCGACCTGCCGGCCCCCTCGCCGCTGGCCTCTGCCATCCTCAACGCCAGGCCTTACGCGTTCCTTGACGATGCCCCGCTGGAGGAGCGCCGAACCCAGGCGGTACTCAACCGACGCTGGAACGAGGTGCACAGTGGCGATGACCTGGGCGCGCTGGACGCCGATGCCATCAGCGCTGTCCAGGCAGAGGCCTGGCCGCAACCCGGCAACGCCGACGAGATGCACGAAGCCTTGATGACCCTGGGCGCGATCAGCCAGCACGAAGCCCAGGCGAACCCAACCTGGGGCTTGCTGCTCAGGCAACTGGCCAAGGCAGGCCGAGCGGCGCGCTTGCCCGACGAACACCTGTGGCTGGCCCGCGAGCGCCTGAGCCTGCTAAAAGCGCTGTATCCGGATGCACGCCTGGAGCCCGACCTCCACGTGCTCCCCGGCTTCGAACAGACCCTGGACCCGGACAGCGCTCTGAGCGAGCTGCTGCGCGCCCGCCTGAGCGGCCACGGCCCGCTGACCCTGGCGCAGATCGCCGCTCCACTGGGCAAGCCGCAGCCTGCCATCGAACAGGCACTGGCCCGCCTGGAAGCAGAGGGCTACGTGCTGCGTGGCCAGTTCAGCCCAGGTGAGGTCCAACGCCAATGGTGCGAACGCCACCTGTTGGCGCGCATCCATCGCTACACAGTCAAGCGCCTGCGCCGGGAGATCGAACCGGTAAGCCTGCAGGACTTCATGCGCTTTCTGTTTGACTGGCAGCACCTGGCGGCCGACGAAAAACTGCGTGGGCCGCAAGCCGTAGCTGAAGTGCTTGAGCAGTTGCAGGGGTTCCCTGCCGCGGCCGGCGCCTGGGAGGCAGAACTACTGCCGGCACGGATCAAGGACTACAGCACTCACTGGCTCGACGAGGCGTGCCGCAGCGGGCAGTTCGCCTGGAGCCGCCTGGCGGGCAAGGTGTCGAGCAGTACGCTGGCGAGCACGCCACTGGTGCTGTTGCCACGTCAACACCTGGGCCTGTGGCGCAGCCTTGTGCCTGCGCCGGCTCTGGACGAGCTGAGCCCGCGTGCGCAACGTGTGCATGAAGTACTGCAGGCGCATGGCGCACTGTTCTTCGACGAACTGACCCAGCAAGCCCACTTGTTGCCCAGCGAGCTGGAAACGGCGTTACAGGAATTGGTCGGTTCCGGCCTTGCAAGTGCCGACAGCTTTACAGGGCTGCGTAGCCTGATCACCCCGGCGGCGAAACGCTCATCGCGCAACAGCCGGCGCGGCCATGCGCCGATTTCCACCAGCATGGCGCATGCCGGGCGCTGGGCGCTGTTACGCAGGGGCAATGCCGAAGTGGACGACGTGCAACGGCTGGAACACGTCGCCCGCACCCTGCTAAGACGCTACGGTGTGATCTGCTGGCGGCTGCTGGAGCGCGAAAGTGATGTGCTGCCACCTTGGCGTGAGCTGCTGCGCTGCTGCCACCGGCTTGAGGCACGCGGCGAGATTCGCGGCGGGCGCTTCATCGCCGGCTTGGCCGGGGAGCAGTTCGCCCTGCCGGAAGCGGTCGGGCTGCTCCGCCAGGTGCGCCGGCGCGAGATGGAGGGCGCGCTGGTGGTGGTCAGCGCCAGTGACCCGCTGAACCTGATCGGGTCGCTGCTGCCTGGAGCGAAGGTGCCGGCGGCCGGTGGCAATCGTGTGTTGTACCGCGATGGCGTGCCGGTGGCAGTGCGAATTGCCAACCGGTACACCTACCTGGTGCAAGCGACGAATGAAGAGCAGCAACGGTGGCGGCAGAAACTGCTGCGCGAATGATTTTCGATACCCCGATTTTCATGTTCAGCGCCGCGCAACCGGGCTATGGTCGGGGTTTGCCCCAGGCCCTGAGCCTGACCGCGCCATCGTAAGGACCCCGTATGAGCCTGTCACTTCTCAGCCGCTATGCCGTGTTTGCCGCCTGTGTTCTGTTCACCGTGGCGAGCCTGCCGTTCCTGAACCATGAATGGCTGTGGCCGTTCACACTGATTACGGCCGTGCTCAGCCTGATCGGCTTGTTCGACCTGCTGCAGCGACGCCACGCGGTACGCCGCAACTACCCGATACTGGGCAACATCCGCTACCTGGTCGAGGGTATTCGCCCGGAGATCCGCCAGTACCTGCTGGAAGCCGACAGCGATGCCCTGCCCTTCTCACGCGCCCAGCGCTCGCTGGTGTACGCGCGGGCCAAGAACGAAGCGTCGGACAAGCCGTTCGGTACGCTGATCGACGTTTACGAGTCTGGCTTCGAGTTCATCGGCCACTCCATGCGCCCGGCGCCGCTGGCCGACCCCGCAAGCTTCCGGATCATCATTGGCGGACCGCAGTGCAGCCAGCCCTATTCGGCATCGATCTTCAACATTTCCGCCATGAGCTTTGGCTCGCTGAGTGCCAATGCCATCCGCGCGCTCAACCAAGGGGCCAAGCTGGGCAACTTCCACCATGACACCGGCGAAGGCAGCATCAGCCCCTACCACCGCGAACACGGCGGCGACCTGGTGTGGGAACTGGGCAGCGGCTACTTCGGCTGCCGCACTGCGGACGGGCGCTTCGACCCCGAGCGCTTTGCCGCCCAGGCACGCAGCCCGCAGGTGCGGATGATCGAGATCAAGATGAGCCAGGGCGCCAAGCCCGGCCACGGCGGCATCCTGCCCAAGCACAAGGTTACCCGGGAAATTGCCGATACCCGCGGCATTCTCATGGGTGAGGACTGCATCTCGCCCTCTCGCCACAGCGCGTTCTCCACCCCCATCGAGATGATGCAGTTCATCGCCAGGCTACGTGAGCTGTCCGGCGGCAAGCCGGTGGGCTTCAAGTTCTGCCTGGGCCACCCGTGGGAATTCATGGGCATCGCCAAGGCCATGCTGGAAACAGGCATACTGCCCGACTTCATCGTGGTCGATGGCAAGGAAGGTGGTACCGGTGCCGCACCGGTGGAGTTCACCGACCATATCGGTGTGCCGCTACGCGAAGGGCTGCTGTTCGTGCACAACACCCTGGTCGGCCTGAACCTGCGCGACAAGATCAAGCTCGGCGCCAGCGGCAAGATCGTCAGCGCCTTCGACATCGCCAGCGTACTGGCCATCGGTGCCGACTGGGCCAACTCTGCTCGCGGCTTCATGTTCGCCATCGGCTGCATCCAGTCGCAGAGTTGCCATACCAACAAATGCCCTACTGGCGTGGCCACACAAGACCCGTTGCGCCAGCGTGCGCTGGTGGTCCCGGACAAAGCCCAGCGGGTCGTGAACTTCCACCACAACACCTTGCGCGCCCTGGCAGAAATGCTCGCAGCGGCCGGCCTGGAACACCCCGCGCAACTGGAAGCCAAGCACTTGGTGCGGCGCGTGTCGGCTACCGAAATCAAGCTGTTCTCGCAGATGCATGTGTTTTTGAAACCGGGGGAGTTGCTGACTGGCGAGGTGGACGGGCAGTTCTATTCGCGGATGTGGCAGCTGGCGCGGGCGGACAGCTTTGAGCCGCACAGTGAGGTGGCGGCCTGATAGAACCCTGGGGCTGCTGCGCAGCCCTTTCGCGACACAAGGCCGCTCCTACCGGGATACGCTATCTGCTGTTGTGTCGCGAAAGGGCCGCAAAGCGGCCCCGACTATCTCACATCAGGAAGCGTTACCGGCTACACCCTGTAGTTCTTTCGGCGCCAGGCGGAACGCGTAGTACAGCACCGTCAGCAGCACCAGGAACGCCGGGCCAATATACAGAGCCACACGGGTATCCTCGAAGTACGCCATCAAGCCAACCACCAGCACCAGGAAGCCCAGCGCCAGGTAGGAGCTGAGCGGCCACAGCCACATGCGGTACTTCAAGCCCTTGCGCTCGGTGGCCGACAGCCCGGCGCGGAACTTGAGCTGCGCCAGCAGGATCATCACCCAGGTCCAGATCGCGCCGAAGGTAGCGATCGACGTCACCCAGACGAACACCTTCTCTGGCACCAGGTAGTTGGCCAGCACACCCAGCAGCAAGGCACCGATGGACAGCAGCAGCGCATTGCGTGGCACACCGTTTTTCGAAGTACGGGCAAAGACGGCCGGCGCCTGGCCATTTTGCGCCAGGCTGTAGAGCATGCGCCCGGTGCTGAAGATACCGCCGTTGCAGGACGACAGGGCGGCAGTGATCACCACGAAATTGATGATGCCGGCGGCAGTCTTGATACCCAGGCGCTCGAAGGTCATGACGAACGGGCTACCCTGGCTGCCGATTTCATTCCACGGGTAGATCGACAGGATCACGAACAAGGCACCTACGTAGAACAGCAGAATGCGCCAGAACACCGAGCCAATGGCCTGCGGGATGGTTTTTTGCGGGTTGCGGGCTTCGCCGGCAGTCAGGCCGATCATTTCCACGCCCAGGTAGGCGAACATCACCATCTGCAGCGACATCAGCACACCGGTCACGCCATTGGGCATGAACCCGCCATTGCTCCATAGGTTGGAGATACCGACTGCCACACCGTCGTTGCCCAGGCCGAAGGCGATGATGCCGATGCCGCCCAGGACCATGGCGATGATGGTGACGATCTTGATCAGGGCAAACCAGAATTCGAACTCGCCGAAAGCCTTGACCGCAACCAGGTTCACCGCGCCCATGCTGCCCAGCGCCGCCCGCGCCCAGATCCAGCGTGGCACGTCCGGGAACCAGATGCCCATGTAGATAGCCACGGCGGTGATTTCCGCGACGCAGGTCACCAGCCACAGGAACCAGTAGTTCCAACCGGTCAGAAAACCCGCCAACGGGCCAAGGTAGTCCTGGGCATAGCGGCTGAATGACCCGGCGACAGGGTTGTGCACGGCCATCTCGCCGAGGGCACGCATGATCACCAGGATCGCCAGGCCACCGATGATGTAGGAAAGCATGATCGCGGGGCCGGCCATCTCAATGGCTTTGGCCGAACCGAGGAAAAGACCGACGCCGATACAGGCGCCCAGCGCCATCAGACGAATGTGCCGTTCGCCCAGTTCACGCTTGAGCGGGCCGCCTTGTGCGGTCTCGCCATGGGCAGGGTGGTTGCCGACGGGCATAGCAATACAACCTCATTTTGTTATTGGATTAGACCTTCGTGCAGCGCCGGCCATGCCGATAGGCGTGGCGTTGGCTTGCCAGGCTGGCCTTGTGGGCCGGCCCGTGTGCCGGTGTAGAGCGGCCCGGCAGGGCGAAGGGGCCGAGCAGTATAGGAAGCTCGCTGTAGGGCTTTTCACTATAAATAACCAAAAATTTGGAGAGAAACCCGCAGGCCTATCGCTATCTCCTGCCTCACCCCAGCTACCCTAGCAACTTAGTTGTCCGAAGAAACCCACACCAAAGGCGCATATCCCACATGAGGTTTCTGCACTTTCTACAAATTTTTCACCTACTGCCTTCAACGTCTAAGCTTCAGACAAGCAAGACGAAAATACCTGGCCGGATTGAAGACTATGGGCGCACTGTGGCAATCGGAACCATCCAGAACGGAAGCACCCGAAACACCTCTGGCCGACACGCCGCAGCCAAAGTCCCCACGTCAGCGTCGGCTTTGGTGGCGGCTGATCCTGCTGATCCTGCTGGTGGCGATCACCGCCATCGGCTTTGCCGCCTATGACGAGTTCCGTACGTCCGACCTGCAGTCCCGCGAGTTCAGCAAGCTGGCCAGCACCCTTACCTATTCACTGCAGCCGGGGCCCAGTGACGCCATCGTCTACCCC
>Ga0247820_10001412_pt1 | contig 13515 bp, 8 predicted proteins | sample 13C_Glucose_Day1_2_FD_192480 | JGI IMG/M metagenome (GOLD analysis project Ga0247820, IMG submission 192480) | Soil microbial communities from agricultural site in Penn Yan, New York, United States - 13C_Glucose_Day14 | ecosystem: Environmental > Terrestrial > Soil > Agricultural land | place...
CTCTATATTCACTAATGATCCAGAGCATCTGAGGGTAGTAGAGATAGCAGCTAAGGCGCTATATGGAGAGGCCAATGTCTCCATGGAGCCTGGCATCGATAGATCTAACCTGATAGCTTCCACGGAGTTCCGGATAAGCTTGGATAGATACAGTTATAATCCTCTAGCTACTAGATTCGATGTGTTAGAAGGAGAGATGAGAGTTCATAATCTCATCGATAGGACTGCATACACGATGAATGTATTACATAGCCCAGTGAACATGGCCAGATCAGACATTAGAAGGCAGTATGCAGCAAGGGGTCTACGAGTTACTAGGATTGAGTCTCGTAGACTACACTAGTAACATGGAATGTCGTGGAGATAACATAATTCTATCACATAGATGGAATGATGAATAACTTATATATCCTGCTTCTCCTCCCATAGACATCCTTCTCTGTAAGTGCCATCTCAATCATTCAATCTTCCAGGAGATCTCAGATTCAACATTGCAGAGTTCAGTGATGAAGCATTCCCTGGATTATCTGATGAATATGTACTTCAAGAGATTAAGAATGTAACAGTGACATATGATGATATCAGAGATCAAGCTGAAGCTATCAACCTACCCCATCTGTTGAGGTATCTAACACAAGTTGATTATCTCAAGTTATTCAGGAATCTATCAGAGCTCAAGGATGAGGTTAGATCTCATAAGCATGATTGGTCTAAGTTAATTAACTCTATAGACGATCCTGATGATATATGGGTTTATAGACCTGGACATGGAGCAACTAACTACACAGTCACTATCATGTTGGGCTCCCATGTTGATCGTCGATCCTCAATCGAGGAGTACCTGAGATGTTCTCCCGAAGGAATCCATACGAGATCGGCATATAATTGTTGTATAATCGAGCTACCCAAGGATCTGCTAGACGAGTTCATTCAACAACAATTCTTGATTAACTGTCAGAAGGATTCTCTCTTGTACTCTCGTGTGCTGTTCAATCCGCAATGGTCTCCTGAATCAGATCAATACAACATACATACTCGTATTCAAGATAGTGACCCAGATCATCAACTGTCAACAACTGAATTGATGGAAGTTCTAAGATACCAACGTAAGAGATATGATCTAGTTCAGTCGATCTTGAATACGAGAGATATCACATCACCTCTGAAGTTATCTGTTATTGAGTACATGTTAGCTAATAACATCACATCTAGAGCATCCTCAGGGAATGAAGGAGACTACATTACAGTTACATGTTCTAATGTAATCCTGCCAGGGTTAAGAGAATTACTATTGAGAATAGACACGAGTTGTATGATCATCGAATCAGATCGGTGTCATATTGTAGAGCTGAAGGCTGAACAAGGTAAGAATATCAGATCACTCTGGAGGCATGTACAATTGATACACAATCCTCTGATGATGACAGAATCCCAGCCATCATCAGAGGTATGCTCTACTCATCCTAATCAACTAACACATGATATCATCTTGTGATGATGTAATGGTATCCAATCAAGAGATTGTGTTGGAGATGTAATAGTCAAGCAGTGTGTGTATGTAACGGATCATAACATAACATCAGATACTTATCGTTGGTTATCAGAGATGATGGTGATATGGCAAGTCATTACACTCTCCTATGAGCTTAGACTACCTTCCCAGCTAGAAGGGTACAAGTTCATCTCACATAGCATCATGGAGTCCATGGTGTAATGCATTAACTAACCTATAGAGTCAGTGAGATTATCCAGATGTCATGGTTGGCTAATTAATTCGACAGTAATTCATGATTCCGAAGTTGATCCAGATCCACCCATTATCACCTTGGTTGGGTCTTAATCTATACTGTAGATCAAGTACAGTGATATAGTCGTGTAACCCCTCTGCTGACCTGGTATCCATGGCCTGATCCGCACAGATTGATCATAGATGTAAGATTATTACCCTGACTGTCTAGGTGTTGAGAACATTAATCGTAACAATATGTGAACCACATCCAGATCATTCGCTCACTATACTGTATAGTATGAATTGAAGAATCTGATGGTTGGATAATTAATTCAACAGTAGTTCATGATCCTGAGATCTGTTCGAATTAATCCATTATCACCTTGGTTGGATGCTAATCTATACTATAGATCAAGTACACCGATATACCTGTGCAACCCCCTTGGTGACCTAGGATCCACGATGGAATCCGCAAGAATCCACCTATCTGTAAGATTAATGCACTAACTGTCTAAGTGTTGATTACATTAATCACTACAATATGTGAGCGACCTCCACATCACTCACTCACTGTACTATATAGTATGAATTAACCAGATCTGATGGTTGGCTAATTAATTCAACAGTAACTCATGATCCCGAAGTTGATCCAGATCCACCCATTATCACCTTGGTTGGATGCTAATTCGTACTATACTTCAAGTACATCAATATACCCCTTCAACCCCCTTGGTGACTAAGGATCCACGATGGAATCCGCACAGATCCATCTATATGTAAGATTAATGCCTTGACTCCTTGAGTGTTGATTACAATAATCACTACAATATCTGAGCGACATTCAGATCATGCACTCACTATCCAACAACAGTGAGAATTAGATCATCCAGTTATTATCAACATCATACCCTGCTTCAGAAGCATAACATTGATGTCATCATCCCTTCAGAACATTACACACTCATCCTAACAAGCAAATGCACTCAGAGATGATGTTCATATCCAACTCAGACATTACTGTCTCAGTCCCTGAATACTTAAGATCTATTCCATTCTTCGATTCCCTCTTGAATGTCTCTCCTCCTGAGGATAATGTGATCAATGTTGACTTCACCAACACAGAATTGAGGGATATTACGTTAATCCTATCACTTCAAGAGATTGAGTACACAGAAGAACAGATGAATCTCCTGGATTATCTAGGATTCCCTAACAATTACAAGTATCCTTCAGATATGTGGAGTATTCTAATCAGGGAGCAGATCAAGTTGTGGGTATCATCTAGAACTGACACAGGATACTCATACCTTACTCCCTTGAAGTTCAGACAGAGCTCAGTGAGATACAAGGTAAGATCATACCTAGGGAAGTTCATGGAGAATAGGAGAATAGTCATCGGTGGTAACAGATTAGCTTCAACAATGTACGGCATGTCAAGACAATTGTATCATTCCATTGAAGTATTCTTCATATGTTCCAGGGATGAAGCCATTGAAGTCATCAGACAGGTACGGCGAGACCCTAGAACTGAGTGGATTAAGTACACATCAACGCATATCATAGTCAGGACTAAGGAATCAAGGGTTAGCTTGTCATTCAGAAGAGCATTATATTCCAACATATCTCATGTGGCTCATTCCATTGACACTGATCCCTTCTGTGTTGTATCTGATGGTGGTAGATTGTATGGAACCGAGAGATATCTTCATTCTGTTAAGACAAGGACATCATACTACCACCCTGATAGATGTAATCTTCAACATCACAATGATCTGCTATTCTCTCATTGTATGCTCTATGAATTGATCCTTCCTGAATACTCTGGATATCTGAAGTTCAAGGGTGAGTGTCAGCAATTCATCAAGGATCGCATCAAGAAGGTATCTGAAGTTGATGATCCCATAATGACTCCTAGATCTCTCAGTGGTATATTCTCTTCAGGTGATGGATGGTATTATGTCACTCCTGCGTATTGTTCTTACATGGATCTGAGTGATAGACATGAATTCATGGGATTCTTCGGTTCATGTAACAATGTCTTGAAGGTATTAGAGGGAAGAATGTCTCATGTCTTGAAGAGGAAGCCTAGAGAGTTAAGTAAGGAATTAGCTCATGTCCTTGATTGTCTCTTCCTTACAATTGATGCTGTTAACGGTCAATGGGGGTCAATGGGTCCTGAAGATATCGTTGAGAGTTCAGATAGCCAATTCATCAGTAAGCTTCTATGTCTATACTATGAGATTGTATGCCCTCAGGATTACGATCAAGTATCTATGTGTCCTTATGATCAGCTCTTCTGTGCTAGGTATCTAGGCTATTGTCCTAGAATCACAGATCATAAGGCTATGATGGATCTTCCTGAGGACCTGAATAGTATATGTATGAATAGATTCAATGATATCTCCCAGAATGAAGTCAAGTCATACTCCAGGGATTGTGTATTCAAGGGCATATCGAGTGATCTCATGGATGTTCATTACATACCCCATCTAGTTGATTCAGGAATGTATTATCTGTGTAACGATACAGCCGAGAGAGATAACATAGATATGGGTACATCCCTCATGAGGTTACCACAATCAACCAAGATGTTGATGATACCCCTATCATATGAACAAGTTATCAAGAGAGTACTCCCTAACCATTCCTCTCATGAAGGGATCATCAATTGTTGAGTAACTGACAACAAACATCAACAGGTAAGGATGGACATAATCAACGATCTGTCTGAGAGAGCGAAGGATATCTTGAAGTTCAGAGGAACAATCCTTGATGATATCCCTAATGAGTTCATCTATGTTGCATTCATTGGAAGGGATGCATCATCTAGGCTCCATCCTGATATCATTACAAGACTCATGCAAGTCACAGGCTATTCTGACTACGAAGCTCTTGAATTCCTAGGAGATTCAGTGTATGAACTTGTAATGTCTGAGGAACTTCTAAGATACAGCAAGACGGCAGATCAAGCCGCTGTCCTAGGTAACTCAGGAAGGAGTAACAAGTTGATGGCTAGTATGATGAGATCCGTCAATCTCTGTGATGATCTCGTTGATGAGAAGAGATGTGCTGATAGGTTCGAAGCTATCATTGGATCCTTGTATGTATTCCTAGAGTCTCAGGGATTGAACTCAATACAGATCATAGGATCTTGGTTGAATACCATCTGGAAGCTGAATCAGATCTACAGAGATACCTTCAATATCAGACACATGGATGATTATCTGGTGTCCTAATTAATGTCATCATCCAAGGCTATGAACGTTACAACATCATTATAATGTTGCTACGCTGCACCATATCATATATCTTGTTGAGGTTGGTTGGATACTCTCACCCTTAAACTACCATGGATATTACCAACGGATCACTGAGATATCATCTATCTGAGAAGGAATATACTAAGTCGCCTTATCTTACAGGTCTTAAGAGTTATTCAGAGAATGCCGAAGTACCCATGTTAGACGGAGCTTATGTCTTGGGATGTGACAATGAATGCTTCGAGGGTATCGCTGACTTCCTCAAGTATAACAGGTGTAATGTAACAGAAGAGAACTATCACATGTATGAGCTTCTAGGCTTCCCTAATCATCTAGGGTATGATCTAGATTACTTCAATGCTATGCTTCAAGACAAGATTGATCCAATGAGGTATGTTGAAGATTGCTCTAATCTATTCACTTGTTGTGAGAATACATTGGCACGTGTGTTGAAGGTGATAACTGAATTATATGAGATGACGCAAGATATACAGGGATACCCGGTAATCTACGGAGATGCTGTTGTTAGAATGATTAAGGGAGTATCTGTTGAATCCATTGATGTGGCATTCATTCATCATTCCTCTGAATCTATCGTTGATCTATCAACATATCTGAAGAGAGTAATCAAGAATAACTTAGGGTATACCTCTAACATGTCTACAACTGTACTAATTAACGATATACGTGTTGTAATCAGCCATGTATCATATGAATCTATTGGAGATCTAGTTCAGTCCCAACCCATTGATTGTCTGGGTATATGCTATGAACATGAAGACTTCGGATTCTGTATGACTCGTAAGGCTCGGTATGCATTGAAGAACTCATGTAATTGGGTACATCCTGAATTGTTGACAGATGATTACACTAACCAATTACTAAGGTATGCATATATGAACTTCAAGGTTAAGCTACCTTCCTTCTATAGTAGAGGATGCATAGATCTAAGCGATATGTGCAGGAAGACACTACTATCTTACATGATCAGCTCAAGTTCTAAGATTACAGAGCATAGGTGGATGAATGAATCAGCTAAGATGCTAGCTATTAGATTAATTCATCTATTCGATCTGGGAGACATGATTAATCTATCAGACTCATCAGATGCATCGTATGAACATCTAACGCGTATACTCAGCTCCTATCCATGTCCTCGCCGTGTTGTGTGTAGTAACACAGTCAGTATGACGACCGGAACAGTTGATATGTATTCCGATCATGTATTCATAGTGTGTCTACTTAATGTTCTAATACAATTGGGAACAAGGGTTAAGCCTAAGTTGAGTAACATTGAGAGATTGATCCTATCTCATGACGAAGGTATCCACGATCTCCCTGCTAGCTTGGTTACATCTATTGACACACAATGTAAGCCATTCACAATATACAATCCTAAGTGTTCTGTGTACTCGGTGAGATCAGACCCAGTTGATATATCAATAGATGAACTTGAAGACATGTATACAACATCATCTCTAACCTATGCTGTTGATAATGATGACGGACTAACTTCAGAGAGATATAACATATTCAAGACGAGGTCAGCATGTGCTCCCTTGAAGATGTTATACTCTAATTCAACACCGAGATTAGGGTGCCATGTCTATAATGTTAGATTAGTTCAATGCTTAGTTGATCGCGTACCCGACATCTCTCTGATGCAATACAATGAATACTTGAGAGAAGACAAGCTCCTAGACCTCAAGCCTGAAGATGGAACCAAGATCAACTAATAAATGTGATATAGCAACATTCCCTGAGAATGTTGCGATAATTGAGAGATCATACATACTGGTATGTTCATCATGCTAATCCTGCACGTGATATACACCTAGATCCCATTGTGTCTGTAGATTGTCTATTGATAGGCATGTGTTCCTACGTCCACGGGGCTATCAAGGAGTTACAGTCAGTCTAAATCGTATCTACTAATCATGAACATAACTAATGGATGCATCACATATACTCTGACAGAACGCGAATACTTAGTATCTCCCTATCTCGTGGCATTGAAGAATTGGGATCACGGTGTAGGTAGGGATGTTGATAATCATATCATAGATTGTTCCGATCTATCTCTACGTTCTGTTGTTAGATTCTTGAGGTCTGGGGTAGCAGACGTAACAGAAGATAACTATGAACTGTATGAGTTACTTGGATTCATCAACAGATATAACTACCCCCTTGATTACTTCAAGACCTGCTTGGAAGATGAATATCAGACTGGAGCCATGAGACGGAATGCTCAATTCATAGTTAATTGGAACATCCCCGTCAAGGCCATAGGAGTGTTCTCGTTCGTCCGTGAGTTGCTCCGTAAGCTAGAACTCCCGGGATGGTGCGCTCTCCCGCAGGTTCATTCAGACACTCTACTCTCGATGATTAGAGGGAGATATCCGAATGTGATCAATGTAGCTTACACCTCCACTGGGCCAGGCATAGATCAATTCAGGAATAGCTTAACGAAGATGCTGGCAGGAAGGGACGTGTCTATAAACAATGATGATAATAAGGTGATGTTATCTATGGAAGGTAAGCGCGTTGTCATAGATACTCGATTGTATGAATGTGAGGCTGATCTCGTATCATCATTCCCTGTCGATTGTATGCAGATGTGCTGGTCATCCTCTATGATCATGACTAATAGATGCCAATATGCATTGAAGAACAGATGTAATTGGTTCGATCCCCGGTTCATGAACTCCCTATATACGGATCAATTGATTGCTCAATCAGCGATGGGGTTCAAGATTAAGCTTCCACTGTTAGATACTGATGGGCTGTGTGTTGATCTACGTGAGATGTTGAAGGAGCAGCTGCATCACTCCATGACTACGCGGGATAATCTGGACAAGATCACATCAGCTCCCATGGATAACAAGACCGTAGTCCACGCCCTAGCAATCAGGCTGAATGACATCTTGGGAACACAACTAGATTCTGCACAATATGCCCTACACTTCATTGATCTGATCAGAATGGGTGATCGTGATCTTGTGAGACATCTATTCAATGCTAGTATGATTGAGGATACAAGATTCCATCCCCGCTCCGATATTGATAGATTAATGCTTGCAGCAGTCGAGGATATCAACGATACCAATACACCTGATGCCTTCGACAAATTCACTGACGGAGATATTAATGTTGCTTGTTACACTGGACAGCCTGTCCATGATGTATCTCAAGGAGATCTGATCCTATTATACTCTACTGGTAATATCAGTATGTCTAATATATCTGAAGCTTATGGGGATGATGGATTAACATCTGAGAGATACGACGTGATAGCAAGAATAGTGAAGACAGACAGAGTCGACGCCATAGGTAACACAATAACTGCTATCGAATATTGCAAGATCAAGCCATCAGATGCATCCATGGGTATCGGTTACAATGACATCACTCTGAGCAGATCATTGCTTGAGGTCATACCTAACATTACCAATGAAGAGATCAGAGAGTCAGACAGACTAGGTATGATCAGATATGTGAATTAATTGACAGACACATAATTATTACATCATTCATACAATGATGCGATATATTACAACCACACTGAGTATCCTTTATGAGATTACAAGTGCTGTTGATCTACGTTATATTACATTCTTACCATCTTAATAGCTTCAGTGTATAATCCTTGACCGAAGCAACACGCCACTACATTCTCATGCTTAGGTCTATTGCTCTTGAGGTATTCATCTAGAACGAATAACAGAGTAGGTGCAGCCATATTACCGTAATTACTGTATACCTTCCATGATTCATCACATCTATCGAATCTTGTATCTAATGCTTGAAGGATGGTCTTACCCCCTGGATGCCATAGTAACTTATCCCCTGAAGTATATCCAACGTCCTTAAGTAATGGATCAATACATGATAACACTTGCTTGTCAATAGTTCTAGATAGTTGGGCTGTTAGACTGTTAGGTGTCACATCTATGGTCATATCTCTGAGTGTGTTAGGAGCTGTGTAACAACCTGATGATGAGTACTTGAGCTTAACTTCGGTATCTGTTCCAATGAGAGCTATGGCACAACCATCCCCGAATAGATATGAGATAATAACATCATTAGGGTGGCAGCTTGAGGAATAGAAGGTAGGGCAACAGAGATCAATAGCTATAGCCAGAACTCTATTCTTAGGATCAGCTCTACAGATCTGGAAGGCTGTGTCAAGTAATGATCCTCCTCCGGTACAACCCATCTGTTGGATACTCAATCTCTTCACTGAGGGAGATAACTTCATCATATCAAGGAAGTAAGCATCAGGTCCAGGAGCACCTAGGATGGTTGATGTACTTGAGATGACATGAGTTACTCCATCTAATGATATATTACCTAGAGCTGATAACATCAGATCACACATAGCCTCCTGTGCTAACTTATTCTTCTGATCTATTGATTCAACGAAGTCAACTTCTAGATCTGTACATGAATGCTTATAGATGATATCGTTAACACTTCTCTCAGCATTCCTATCATAGGTAATGTCGTTAACAGAACATAACTTCTTCATCATGTTCAATGCCTTAGCCCTACCTTCTTCAGTGCTCTTAGACCCCCTCAATAACTTCTCATACACCTCAGGGAATTCATTCATAGGATACTTGAATCTACCCACTGAAGTTCCCAGATCAATAATACCCACATGCTTAGGAATGAGATCACACATGCTCTTCCTGAGGATCTTACCTGATCCTGTCCTAATAACTTCACTAACCCTGTGAATGAACTTGATCCTCTTGTAGTGAGTGACATCTCTGTTGATCTGAGCTCTAATATCTTCAAGTTGATCATCTGTAAGCTTGGTTACAACAAGAGCATGGATGGTATCATCAGATCCTCTACTCATCCCCACGACGCAGGAATCAATGATACCTGGATAGATCATCAACTTAGACTCTAACTCTGTAGGAGATACCTGATACCCCTTGTACTTAATCAGTTCCTTGCACCTTCCGGAGATATAGATCATCCCTTGACTCACATAACCTAGATCTCCAGTGTGAATGAATCCATCAATGATAGTCTTCTCAGTTGCTGCTTGATTATTCCAATAACCCTTCATGAGTTGAGGTCCGGAGAAGCAGAGTTCACCTTCAATGTTATCTTCTGTTATGGTCTTCCCAGTTCTAGGGCATATAATCTTCAATTCAGTACCATCTAACAGTGTACCTACAGAATTAGGATCATCTTCCGGTGTTCCCAGAGTGAAGAGAGGTGATCCTTCAGTCATTCCATACAATTGAACTACTTGAGCAGAAGGATGAATGATGCTTAGTGTAGTCATCAATGACTCAGTGATAGGAGCAGCTCCACAGACAATCAATGTATTCCTCAAGTTGATGTTAGGTCTATACTTGATAATATCAGATAGAATGGGAGGAACGAAGTACAGGATCTGAAGGGAATACTCATTCACGTATCTAACCATATCCTCAAGATTATACCTATCCATAATATGAACATGTTGTCTTCTCAGGAATGATATACCTAGAATACATTGAAGAGCATAGATGTGATACATAGGGAGAACAGACAACACCCTAGATCTGTCATTCCTGATGTATCTAGAGTCCATCTGCTTGAGATTATCAATTAATGATCTATGTGTTAGCATAACCCCCTTCGGTAATCCAGTAGTACCTGAGGAGTAACAGATCATTGCCACATCATCTGGTTCTGCTGAGTAGAGATCATGGCTGAATTCATCATATCTCAGATCATCTGAGGTGATAACATACCCATAGAAGTTGGAATCATCAACACGATCATCAAGGGGATGTTGGATGATAGCACGACAGTTAGAGTCAGTTAATTGATGGATTAGTTCCTGCTTAGTTAGGGCAGTGTTCATTGGTACAGGCACTAGACCTGAACTGATACATCCCATGATAACTTGAGAGCATTCAATGGAGTTGTTGAGGGATATACCAATGTGATCTCCTCTCTTAAGTCTATACTTCTTGAAGATGAACTGACCTACAGATCTACAGGAATCACGGAATTGTTGATATGTTACCTTAGCTGACGTCTTGAGATCGGTAAGGCATGGAAGCTTGAGTTGTTGTTGATTCAATGAATTGAAGAGGAAGTTGAATACTGACATATTTCGTAGATGCCGAAGAGATGAACTATTATCCCTCAAGTTGATCTAATCCATACACTTGAGAGATATCACATTGACCTGATACATATGTGCTATCATCTAACATACTTCATCTCCAGGAATAGATGATACATTCATCTCATCGACAACCCCGGTGACTATATGCCTCCTCGGGGGAAATCAACCAGAATGTCATCAGTTCGTAAGGTTAAGTCATCAAGACAGTTCGATTCATCACTACTTCAGAAGCTCTTCAATGCCAAGAGAACTCAATTGAGAATGATGATGGACAGAGGATTCAGTATTGGAGCAGAATCTAGAGTGTTAGAGATGACCCTGTATGACTTCCAGGAATACTACAGACAACTCAGTGCAAGTACAGGTAGGACCTTCAGAGCATCGATGGGAGCATCATATCAGAGAGAATTAACAGGAGGTGAGGAGTTAGACCCTGACAAGTATGCCGTCAGAGCTAGAGTAACTGTTGTATTCGCTGATACTGAACAGGGTAAGACTCAGATTGGTAAGCCTATAGTGAATGAGATTGTAGGTTCATTGAGAGATCAAGGAGTTGATCACATCATGATTATTACAGAACTACCTCTAAGCCCTGAAGCCAAGAGCAGTATAGCCTCTCTCCCTTCTCTATTCATTGAATCGTTCACATATGAGGATATAGGCTATGTACCTGTAGATAACTTCCTTGTATCTAAGCATACATTGTTATCTCCTCAACAGAGAGCTTCATTCCTTCGGGGTTGGCCTGAAGTTCTAGATCTCAACACACCTACGAAGATCAAGCCTGCTCAGTTGCCTGAGATTAACATAACTGATATTATAGCCAGATACTATGGAGCTAGATTAGGTGATATCTTCCTAGTGGAGAGGCCTGATCTGTTGGGATCATCTGTTCAAGATGTCACTGTATCTTACAGGTGTGTAACTAATAGGAAGCTACCTGCTGCTAAGGCTTCAAGTACTAAGACATCTATGGATATTATGGATGTATGATCTGAGAGATAATGGATGTATGATCTGAGAGATAATGGATGTATGATCTGTGTGATAATGAATAGTTAGATATATGACGCATGTCCCTTCCAGGGGATATGTATCATCTGATTGAACGCAATGTTGTGTATATGGTTAGTTGTTGAGTGTGTGGTTAGATCTTACATGTATGTTGCTCAGATTAGATTGATGCGATGATACTGATCTGGCGCAGATTATTCCAGATCTATGGAATGGTTAATTAATTCCGTAGTGATTACTGATCCTGGAGTTGATCCGAATTGATGAGATGTCACCTTGGTTGGGCGTTAATTCGTACTATACTTCAAGTACGCTGAAGGAGCCATGTAACCCCTCTAGTGACTAAGGATCCACAGGCCAATCCGCACAGATCCACAGGCCAATCCGCACAGATCCACCTATCTGTAAGATTAATGCACTAACTGTCTGGGTGTTGAATGCATTAATCTTACACATATGTTGATGACCTCCACATCATTCAGTTACTATGGCGTATAGTATGAATTCAAGAATTGCATGGTTGGCTAATTAATTCAACAGTGATTACTGATCTCAAGATCTGGATCAATCGCCCCATTATCACCTGTGTTGGATGCTAATTCGTACTATAGATCAAGTACACCGATAGACTCGTGTAACCCCTCTGGTGACCTAGGATCCATGGATCGATTCGCACAGATCCACCTATCTGTAAGATTATTACCCTAACTGTCTGAGAGATGAATGCATTAATCTTACAGATAGGTGAACCACCCTCAGATAGATCAGACACTACGGAGTATAGTAGAGATTAGCATATATCGTCCTATGAGCGATTCGTGACCGCGATATTGTAGTTACATCAGAGATGATGATACCATTGAATGCTCCAGGGATTAGAGGATGATATGATCTGAGGGATGATATGATGATATGATCTGAGGGATGATATGATGATATGATCTACGATGATAGCATTGAAGGATATAGGGTGATAGCATTGATAGATTACAGGATTAGATGATGATATGATCTAGGATGATATGATATAGGATGATAGCATTGAAGGATATAGGATGATAGCATTGAATGCTCCAGATGTATCACACTAACACACTTCAGGGATTGATACTATTGAAGGATTACAGGATGATAGCATTACTCCAGATGTATCACACTAACACACTTCAGGGATTGATACTATTGATTGATTACAGGGATGATAGCATTACCCCAGATGTATCAGATGAACATTACAGGATGATATGATCTAGGATGATAGCATTGATCTCTCAGAGATTAGATGATAGCATTGAAGGATTACAGGATGATAGCATTGATCTCTCAGAGATTAGATGATAGCATTGAAGCAGATAGGATGATAGCATTGTTCT
>Ga0247820_10001418_pt1 | contig 13493 bp, 9 predicted proteins | sample 13C_Glucose_Day1_2_FD_192480 | JGI IMG/M metagenome (GOLD analysis project Ga0247820, IMG submission 192480) | Soil microbial communities from agricultural site in Penn Yan, New York, United States - 13C_Glucose_Day14 | ecosystem: Environmental > Terrestrial > Soil > Agricultural land | place...
GGATGAGGTGTTGTGGCGAAGGCCGGCGGGGGATCAGATGATCGAGATTGCCGGGATCGAGGTTGAGGGTTGAGGGGCTGCTTTGCAGCCCTTTCGCGGCACAAGGCCGCTCCTACAGGTATTGCGCAAAGATTGGACCATGCGCTGTTCCTGTAGGAGCGGCCTTGTGCCGCGAAAGGGCCGCAGAGCGGCCCCTGCGATCCGAGATCAGACCACGCCCTGGGCCAGCATGGCATCGGCGACTTTCACAAAGCCCGCGATGTTGGCGCCTTTCACATAGTTGATGCGGCCATCAGCCTCTTCCCCATAATGCACGCACGCATGGTGGATCGACTGCATGATGTGGTGCAGCTTGCTGTCCACCTCGCCTGCAGTCCACAGCAGGCGCATGGCGTTCTGCGACATCTCAAGGCCCGACACGGCCACGCCACCGGCGTTGGAAGCCTTGCCCGGCGCATAGAGGATGCCGGCCTCGATGAAGATATCCACAGCCTCCAGGGTAGTCGGCATGTTGGCGCCCTCGGCCACGCAGATGCAGCCGTTGCGCAGCAGGGTACGGGCGTCCTCGGCGTTCAGCTCGTTCTGGGTGGCGCACGGCAGGGCGATGTCGCACGGCAGGCTCCACGGCGTCTGCCCCTTGCGGAACTCCAGGCCGAACGGCCCGGCCAGCTCGCTGAGGCGGCCACGCTTGACGTTCTTCAGTTCCATCAGCGCATCCCATTGCGCGTCGCTCAGCCCGGCTTCACAGAACAGGGTGCCTTCGGAGTCGGACAGCGAGATGACCTTGCCGCCCAGGTCCATGACCTTGCGCGCGGCGTACTGGGCAACGTTGCCGGAGCCAGAGATCGCCACGCGGCGACCGTCGATGCGCTTGTCCTGGCGCTTGAGCATCTCTTCGGCGAAATACACGCAGCCGTAGCCGGTGGCCTCCGGACGGATCAGGCTGCCGCCGTAGGTCATGCCCTTGCCGGTCAGCACCGAGGTGAACTGGTTGGCCAGGCGCTTGTACTGACCGAACAGGAAGCCGATCTCGCGGGCGCCAACGCCGATGTCACCGGCCGGCACGTCAAGGTCGGCGCCGATGTGACGGTACAGCTCGCTCATGAATGCCTGGCAGAAGCGCATCACTTCGGCGTCGCTCTTGCCCTTCGGATCGAAGTCCGAACCGCCCTTGCCGCCGCCCATGGGCAGCGAGGTCAGCGAATTCTTGAACACCTGCTCGAAGGCCAGGAACTTGAGCACGCCCAGGTTCACCGACGGGTGGAAACGCAGGCCGCCCTTGTACGGGCCGATGGCGCTGCTCATCTGGATGCGGTAGCCGCGGTTGACCTGGACCTTGCCCTGATCATCGACCCACGACACACGAAACAGCACGGCGCGCTCGGGCTCGACCATGCGCTCGAGGATGCCCGCCTGCAGGTAGTGAGGATTGGCTTCGAGGAAAGGCCACAGGCTGCGCAGCACCTCCTCCACGGCCTGGTGGAACTCGGGCTGGGCCGGGTCGCGCTGTTGCAGGCGGGCCAGGAAATCGTCGACAGATTCGATCATGGTAGACATCTCACCAAGAGGGATTGTTTTTGGTTTTTTCCCGAATGTACCAAGAACCAATCGCACTGGAACAGGGCGAGATGTCGTTTTTATGAAATTATTTGGTGCAATTTCTATAAGTGTATACAGAATCAATGACTGAATCGTGAGAGCGGGCTTGCCCCGCGATTGCCTGAGCGCGAGCCATCGCGGGGCAAGCCCGCTCCCACGCAAACAAAACAAACAGCATATTCCAGGCACAAAAATGGGGCCCCGAAGGGCCCCATTCTTGTGCAACCGAAACCGCCTTACTGGGCCAGTTTCTTGTGACGCACACGGTGCGGCTGGGCAGCGGCGTCGCCCAGGCGCTTCTTGCGGTCGGCTTCGTACTCGGTGTAGTTGCCCTCGAAGAACACCACGCTCGAGTCGTCCTCGTACGCCAGGATGTGAGTGGCCACACGGTCCAGGAACCAACGGTCGTGGGAAATCACGATGGCGGCGCCCGGGAAGTCCAGCAGGGCTTCCTCCAGGGAACGCAGGGTTTCGACGTCGAGGTCGTTGGACGGTTCGTCGAGCAGCAGGACGTTGCCGCCCTCCTTCAGGGTCAGGGCCAGGTGCAGGCGGCCACGCTCACCACCGGAGAGGTCCTTGACGAACTTCTGCTGGTCGCCGCCCTTGAAGTTGAAGCGGCCGACGTAGGTGCGCGACGGGATCTCGTAGCTGCCGATGCGAATCTGGTCGGAACCGTCGGAGATCTGCTGGAACACGGTCTTGCTGCCGTCCAGGTCCTCGCGGCTCTGGTCGACGCAGGCCAGCTGCACGGTTTCGCCGATCTCGATGCTACCCGAGTCCGGTTGCTCCTTGCCCATCAGCATGCGGAACAGGGTCGACTTACCGGCACCGTTGCCGCCGATCACGCCAACGATGGCGCCCTTGGGCATGGCGAACGACAGGTTGTCGATCAGCACGCGATCGCCGTAGCCCTTGGTGACGTTCTTGAACTCGATGACCTTGTCGCCCAGGCGCGGACCGGCCGGGATGTAGATCTCGTTGGTCTCGCTGCGCTTCTGGAATTCCTGCGACTGCATCTCTTCGAAGCGCTGCAGACGGGCCTTGGACTTGGACTGGCGGGCTTTCGCGCCTTTGCGCACCCACTCCAGTTCCTCTTTCATGGCCTTCTCGTGGGCGCTCTGCTGCTTGGATTCCTGGGCCAGACGATCCGACTTGGCCTCCAGCCAGCCCGAGTAGTTGCCTTCGTACGGGATGCCAGCGCCGCGGTCCAGTTCGAGGATCCAGCCGGCGACGTTGTCGAGGAAGTAACGGTCGTGGGTGATCGCCACCACGGTGCCGGGGAAGTCGTGGAGGAAACGCTCAAGCCAGGCCACCGAGTCGGCGTCCAGGTGGTTGGTCGGTTCGTCCAGCAGCAGCATGTCGGGAGCCGACAGCAGCAGGCGGCACAGGGCCACGCGGCGCTTCTCGCCACCGGACAGGTGCTCGATCTTGGCGTCCCAGGCCGGCAGGCGCAGGGCGTCGGCGGCGACGTCCAGCTGACGCTCCAGGTTGTGGCCGTCGGCGGCCTGCAGGATGGCCTCGAGCTTGGCCTGCTCGGCGGCCAGCTTGTCGAAGTCGGCATCCGGGTCGGCGTAGGCGGCGTAGACCTCGTCCAGGCGAGCCTGGGCGTCCTTGATCACGCTGACCGCTTCCTCGACCACTTCACGCACGGTCTTGGTCGGGTCCAGTTGCGGCTCCTGGGGCAGGTAGCCGACGTTGATGTCGGGCATCGGACGGGCTTCGCCGTCGAATTCCTTGTCGACGCCTGCCATGATCCGCAGCAGGGTCGATTTACCCGCGCCGTTCAGGCCCAGCACGCCGATCTTGGCGCCCGGGAAGAACGACAGGGAAATATTCTTGAGAATTTCCCGCTTCGGCGGCACGACCTTGCTCAGCCGATGCATGGTGTAGACGTATTGAGCCAAAACCAAGCCCTCTATCAGATAGGTAAAGACACGCGCCCCGGCATGGGCCAGGGGGATGTAGTTACGGGGTGTCGTTGAACAAAGTGGGCCATTCTACGCCAAGTCGCGGCGTTGCACAGATGGGGTAGATGGCGGGGCCGCTCGGCGGCTATCGCGGGTCAAGCCCGCTCCCACGCCACGGCATTGTTTCGTGGGAGCGGGCTTGACCCGCGATAGGGTGAGCAGGCTCAGACGTGAGCTTGCCTTACCTTGCCACGCGGCAGACGGCAACGGTCCGACTGTTCGGACAGACGCGCGGCCCAGGCGGCCTTGACGCTGAAGCCACCGCTGCGAGCAGGTTTTTCAGCAGCCTTGGCGGCGGCGGGCTTGCTCGCGACCTTGGCGGGCGCGGCAACAGGCTTGGCAGGCGCCGGGGCGACGGGCTCGACCGCAGGCTTGGCCTGTTTGCGCAGTTCGGCCAGCGACGGCGTCTTGTTGGCACTGACGGCAGCCGTGTCCGGCTTGGCCAGCGAACGCTGGCAGGTCTTGCAGGATACGTCCTCGGCCACGGCCGTGCTGACCAGGGTCTGACTGCTACGCCCACAGGCGGAATCGAGGCCGTTGGAGGAATAGTGGGTAACCAAAACCGTACATCTCCGTTGCGTTGACTATGAAGCGGGCGGCATTCTCGCACAGGTTGCAGGGGCTTGCCGAACCGACATGACCGGCTGTTGACCAGACCGCGGACACACGGACTGGCACTTTGCCATATTTGAAGGCATGCTAGTCGGCTTCTCGCCTGCGTCTTATAGTGCGCAGCGACCACGGCACGCGCCGTGCATGCTGCGAGAACCCAACCCCTGCCATCGCCAGCCCAATCGCAGGACCCAACGCTTGACCAATCTCACGCAACCGTCATCCCTGCGGCCTGCCGACACCTCGGCCGGCGCACACCTGCGTGGCTCGCTCAAGGGGGCGCTGGCCCTGCTCGCCCTGGTTTTGCTGGGCTTGCTGCTGTGGCAACTGTTCGCCCAATTCCGCCATACCCAGGCCGACCTGCGCCAGCACAGCCTGGCGACCAGCGCCGAACTGGCCGACCACCTGAGCCTGAACATGGCGCTCAAGGCCCAGCAATCGCTGAACCTGGTCCAGCCTTACGTCAAACCACCGGCGCCCGCCGCCCTGCCGAGCCTGCTCACTACCTTGCAGGCGCGCCTGCCGGCCCTGCGCGACCTGGCCTGGCTGGACGCCGCCGGGCAGGTGCGCAGCGACAGCCTCGACGGTACCCCGGACCGTCAGCTGATTGACGACCTCCTGCAACTGAATCAGGGCCGCGCCTTCTTCTATGGCAACGGCCCCGACAATAAACAGGTGTACCTGCTGCTGCGCCAGCCGACCGAACAGGACCGCGGCTACTGGCTGCTGCGCCTGAGCCCGGACTACTACTCAGAGCTGACCCGTCATCTGGACGGCCCCACCCACCCCCTGTGGCTGCTGGAAAACAGCCGCAGCGGCGAGGTCATCGAGCACCACGGCCACCGCCAGACCAGCGATGAACCGCTGCAGAGCGTGATGCTTGCGTTCATCGACAACAGCACCTGGCAACTGCGCGGCCTGTTCGACGCCGGCCTTGCCCGCGACAAACTGCTGCCGGCGCTGATCGGCAAGTGCGTGCTGGTGCTGTTCTGCGCCCTGCTGCCGGTGCTGGCGCTGATCAACATGCGCCGGCGCCAGCGCGCCCTGCAGGAAGATCGCCGACGCTACCAGGAAATCTTCGAGGGCACCGGCGTGGCCCTGTGCGTGCTCGACCTCTCCAGCCTGCCCGGCCAGCTCGACCGCTATCACCTGCGCAACCGCGCCGCGCTCAAGCAGAGCCTGGCGCTGGACACCAGGCTGCGACGCACACTGCTGGCGGAACTGAAGATCACCGAGATCAACCAGGTGGCCCGCCAGTTGCTCAACGTCGACTGCCACGAAGGCGCCTGGCAGCGCCTGATCGAAGGCAGCGGCGACAGCCGCGACAGTGTCGGCATGCAGTTGCTCGACGCGCTGATCGAAGAGCGCCAGCAGCTTGAGCTGGAAGTGCGCCTGCCCGCCCCGCTGGGCGGCGAGCTGCACCTGTGGCTGATGGCCCGCCTGCCCCAGCAGCGTCGCGACTACCAGGCGGTGATCCTGAGCATCAGCGACATCACCAGCCGCAAGCAGGTGGAGCTGTCGCTGCTGGAGCGCGAAGGCTTCTGGTCGGATGTGGTGCGCACCGTGCCCGACCAGCTCTACGTGCAGGACGTCAACAGCCAGCGGATGATCTTCAGCAACCGCCACCTCGGCCAGACCCTGGGCTACGATCGCGTGGAGCTGGCACAGATGGGCGACCGTTTCTGGGAGATGCTCCTGCACCCCGGCGACGCCGAGCACTACCGCGCCCTGCGCCAGCAGCAGCGCGATACCAGCTACGGCGAGTCGCTGCACTGCCAGCTGCGCTTCCGCCACCGTGACGGCGGCTGGCGCTGCTACGACATCCGCGAACAAGTGCTGACCCGCGACAGCGAGGGCCTGGTCACCCGCATCATCGGCGTGGGCAAGGATGTCACCGTGCAGATCGAGGCCAGCGAGTCCCTGCGCGACAGCGAACAGCGCTACCGCATGCTCGCCGAGAGCATCAGCGACGTGATCTTCTCCACCGACAGCCAGCTGCAGCTGAACTACGTCAGCCCCTCGGTGCAGGCGGTGCTGGGCTACCAGGCCGACTGGATCTTCGCCAACGGCTGGCAGTCGATCGTCGCCAACCCCGCCCAGCTCAGCGGCGTCTACAACCTGCTGGAGCGGGTCAGCAAGGTGCTGGGCGACAGTGAGCAACTGGCCCAGTTGCGCAGCACCCTGCCCACCCAGCTGTTCCTGTTCGACTGCCTGCGCGCCGATGGCCGCAAGATCCCCATCGAATTGCGCCTGGTGCTGGTGTGGGACGAACACGAGCGCTTCGAGGGCGTGCTGGGCGTGGGCCGTGATATCAGCCAGCAGCGCCGCGCCGAGAAAGACCTGCGCATGGCCGCGACAGTGTTCGAACACTCCACCTCGGCGATCCTTATCACCGACCCGGCCGGCTATATCGTCCAGGCCAACGAGGCCTTCAGCCGGGTCAGCGGCTATGCCGTGGCCGAAGTGCTCGACCAGCTGCCCGGCATGCTCACCGTCGAACAGCAGCAGAGCGCCCAGCTGGGCTACGTGCTCAAGCAACTGAGCCAGCGCGGCACCTGGGAAGGCGAGGTCTGGCTCAAGCGCCGCAACGGTGAGCACTACCCGGCGTGGGTGGGTATCACCGCAGTGCTCGACGACGAGGGCGACCTGGCCAGCTACGTGTGCTTCTTCACCGATATCAGCGAGCGCAAGGCCAGTGAACAGCGCATCCATCGCCTGGCCTACTACGATGCCCTGACCCACCTGCCCAACCGCACACTGTTCCAGGACCGCCTGTACACCGCCCTGCAACAGGCCGAACGGCAGAAGGCCTGGGTGGTGCTGATGTTCCTCGACCTCGACCGATTCAAGCCGATCAACGACTCCCTCGGCCATGCCGCGGGCGACCGCATGCTCAAGGACATGGCCGAGCGCCTGCTGGCCTGCGTCGACGACGACGACACCGTGGCGCGCATGGGCGGCGACGAGTTCACCCTGCTGCTGCAGCCCAAGGCCAGCCGCGAGCAGGCGCTCAACCGGGCCATCCATGTCGCCGAGAACATCCTCGAGGGGCTGGTCACGCCGTTCGTCCTGGAAAACCGCGAGTTCTTCGTCACCGCCAGTATCGGCATCGCCCTGAGCCCGCAGGACGGCAGCGAGCTCAGCCAGCTGATGAAGAACGCCGACACGGCGATGTACCACGCCAAGGAACGCGGCAAGAACAACTTCCAGTTCTACCAGACGGACATGAACGCCAGCGCCCTTGAGCGCCTGGAACTGGAAAGCGACCTGCGCCATGCTCTGGAGCAGAACGAGTTCATCCTCTACTACCAGCCGCAGTTCAGCGGCGACGGCAAGCGCCTGACCGGCGCCGAGGCGCTGCTGCGCTGGCGCCACCCGACCCGCGGCCTGGTGCCGCCGGGCGACTTCATCCCGGTGATCGAAGAGCTGGGCCTGGTGGTCGACGTCGGCGACTGGGTGCTGCGCGAGGCGTGCCGCCAGCTCAAGGCCTGGCACAAGGAGAAGGTGCGGGTACCGAAGGTGTCGGTGAACATTTCCGCCCGGCAGTTCTCCGACGGCCAGCTGGGCACGCGCATCGCCACCATCCTCGAGGAAACCGGATTGCCCCCGGCCTGCCTGGAACTGGAGCTGACCGAAAGCATCCTGATGCGCGAGGTCAACGAGGCCATGCAGATCCTCGACAGCCTGAAGAACCTCGGCCTGAGCATCGCGGTCGATGACTTCGGCACCGGCTACTCGTCGCTCAACTACCTCAAGCAGTTCCCCATCGACGTGCTCAAGATCGACCGCACCTTCGTCGACGGCCTGCCCGAGGGCGAGCAGGACGCGCAGATCGCCCGGGCAATCATCGCCATGGCCCACAGCCTCAACCTGGCGGTGATCGCCGAGGGCGTGGAAACCCACGAGCAGCTGGAGTTCCTGCGCGAGCACGGCTGCGACGAGGTGCAGGGCTACCTGTTCGGCCGGCCGATGCCGGCCAACCAGTTCGAGGCGCAGTTCAGCAACGAGACGTTGTTCATGTTCCAGTAATCGCAAAACCACACGGCCCCTGTAGGAGCGGCCTTGTGCCGCGAAAGGACCGCAAGGCGGTCCCCGCTAACCTTGCATCAACGCTGAAATCCTGGGGCTGCTACGCAGCCCTTTCGCGGCACAAGGCCGCTCCTACAAGGGCACGGCGTAGCGCCGGAAAAGCGGACCCAAAAGTCAACTCCAGCCCAGAAACGGCGCGGGTTGCAACATGAGGGCCATTGGTCCGCGACTTGATGCCACTTCATATGCCAGCGGCGAATCAATCGGTTAGAATGCACCCCCAATTCTGCCCGATCCTTGAGGACCGCCATGTTCAGCCGTGATTTGACCATTGCCAAGTACGACGCCGAGCTCTTCGAAGCCATGCAGCAAGAAGCCCTGCGCCAGGAAGAGCATATCGAGCTGATCGCTTCGGAAAACTACACCAGCCCGGCGGTCATGGAGGCCCAGGGTTCGGTTCTGACCAACAAGTACGCCGAAGGCTACCCAGGCAAGCGTTACTACGGTGGTTGCGAGTACGTCGACGTCGTCGAGCAACTGGCCATCGACCGCGCCAAGGAACTGTTCGGCGCCGACTACGCCAACGTCCAGCCGCACGCCGGTTCCCAGGCCAACGCCGCTGTCTACCTGGCCCTGCTGTCGGCCGGTGATACCATCCTGGGCATGAGCCTGGCCCACGGCGGTCACCTGACCCACGGCGCCAGCGTTTCCTCCTCGGGCAAGCTGTACAACGCCATCCAGTACGGCATCGACGCCAACGGCCTGATCAACTACGACGAAGTCGAAGCACTGGCCCTGGAGCACAAGCCGAAGATGATCGTCGCTGGCTTCTCCGCCTACTCGCAAGTCCTGGACTTCCCACGCTTCCGCGAAATCGCCGACAAGGTCGGTGCCTACCTGTTCGTCGACATGGCCCACGTGGCTGGCCTGGTTGCCGCTGGCGTGTACCCGAACCCGGTTCCGTTCGCCGACGTGGTCACCACCACCACCCACAAGACCCTGCGCGGTCCGCGTGGCGGCCTGATCCTGGCCCGTGCCAACGCCGACATCGAGAAGAAGCTGAATTCCGCGGTCTTCCCGGGCGCCCAGGGCGGCCCGCTGGAGCACGTCATCGCCGCCAAGGCGATCTGCTTCAAGGAAGCGCTGCAGCCTGAGTTCAAGGCCTACCAGCAGCAAGTGGTGAAGAACGCCCAGGCCATGGCCGAAGTGTTCATCGAGCGTGGTTTCGACGTCGTTTCCGGCGGCACCCAGAACCACCTGTTCCTGCTGTCGCTGATCAAGCAGGAAATCTCCGGTAAGGACGCCGACGCCGCCCTGGGCAAGGCCTTCATCACCGTCAACAAGAACTCGGTCCCGAACGACCCACGTTCGCCTTTCGTCACCTCGGGCCTGCGTTTCGGCACCCCAGCCGTCACCACCCGTGGCTTCAAGGAAGCCGAGTGCCGCGAACTGGCTGGCTGGATCTGCGACATCCTGGCCGACCTGAACAACGAAGCGGTGATCGACGCCGTGCGTGAGAAGGTCAAGGCCATCTGCAAGAAGCTGCCGGTGTACGGCAACTGATTGGCAGACGCCTGATGTGAAAAAGCCCGGCCATGTGCCGGGCTTTTTTGTGCTTCTTCTCAGCGAGTTGTTGCGACATCCGGCACGAGACGTATTTCCACGCGCTGCCCCAACGCCCTCGCCGCACTGGCCAGCGTTGCCAGCGTCATGCCGGCATCCGTCTGATCAAGCGCTCGATCGACCGCCGTACGGCTGGTGTGCATGCGCTCGGCAAGCGCCTTCTTGCTGACCTTCTGCTGCTTCATCGCCTCAGTCAGCTGCCAGGCAATCACCCGCTTGAGCGCTGTGGCCGTGACCTCCTCCAGAATGCCTTCTTCGGCAAGAAAATCATCGAAATCCGAACCGATGTGCGGGTTCATATCGTTTGCCTCCGCAAGCTTGCCCTGCGCTGCCTGGCCAATGCGAGGTCGACCGAGGGCGTCTTTTGACTTTTCTTGATGAATCCATGGAGCAAGACCATCACCCCATCGGTGATCGTGAACATCACCCGTCCCACGCTATCCCCCAGGTCGATACGGATCTCCCAGAGTCCGCCTTCCATCTTCCGAACCAGAGGCATGCCAAGTGGCCAACCGAATTGAACAGACTTGATCTTGTTTCCGATCAGCCTGTGCTGGTTACGCGGCAACGCTTTCAACCACTCCCGCACTGGCTCATTACCGAGGTCACTGCGAAAGAAAAACACCCGAAGCTGTGGATGTGACTCGACCAAGTGTACCAAAAAAGGTACCTCTTTCAAGGGGGCCATAGCGTATGGCCCAATGAATTGAACGAGGCAAAAAAATGCCGCCATTCGGCGGCATCAACCAGTCAGCTACGTCCCACTCATGCGTGATACAACGCCTCAAACCCTGCCCGAATATTCTCTTCCGGCAACTCATCGGCGATGAACACCATCACGCTTTCGCGCGTCTCGCCTTCCTTCCACTCGGCGTCCCAGTCGAACCCGTACAGCTTCAGCACCCCTTGGAACACCAGACGGCGGTCCTCGCCGGCAATGTTCAGTACCCCCTTGTAGCGCAGCAATTGCTTGCCGTGCTCTTCCAGCAGCTCGTTCATGAAGTCGCTGAGCCGATCGATGTCCAACGGCGTTTCAGTGCGCAGCACCAGCGTCGAGATACGGTCAGGGGTGGCCGGCTTGAGTACCGGGCGCAAGGTGGGTTTTGGGCTGATGCCCAGGTCCGGGTTGAGGTTGAAGCCGCGCACATCGAGTAGCTCGGCCAGGTCGATGCGGCCGTGCTCGACCACACGGATCGCCGCCCGGCCATTGATGCGCGCCAGGCGCTCGCGCAGGGCTTCGACCACCTGCGGCTCGACCAGGTCGGTCTTGCTCAGCAGCAGACGGTCAGCGAAGCCGACCTGGGCCTGGGCGATGGCCTGGGTCAGGTGCAACTCGGCGTGGGCAGTGTCGACCAGGGTGATGATGCCGTCGAGGATATAGCGCTCGCGCAGCTCTTCATCAATGAAGAAGGTCTGCGCCACCGGTGCCGGGTCGGCAAGGCCGGTGCATTCGATGACCAGCCGATCGAAGGCGATTTCACCGGCATCCAGCCGTTCGAGCAGCAGGTACAGGGCCCGGGTCAGGTCGCCATGGATGCTGCAGCACACGCAGCCGTTGGCCAGGGTCATGACCTGCACCGGTTCATCGCCCAGCAGCTGGCTGTCGATGCCGGCCTCGCTGAACTCGTTCTCGATCACGGCGAGCTTCAGGCCATGCTCGGCCTTGAGCATGTGCTTGAGCAATGTGGTCTTGCCGGCGCCAAGGAAGCCGGTCAGCACGGTAACGGGTATCGGCGTTTGCACGCGGAAATCTCCTGTGCGGAAAAAAAAGAAAGGCCGCGATCCCTTGCAGGAGCGGCCTTGTGTCGCGACAGGGCCGCAAAGCGGCCCCAGATTTTCAGGTTCGCAGCAGATATTGCCGGGGCCGCTGCGCGGCCCTTTCGCGGCACAAGGCCGCTCCTACAAGGACCGCGCCGGCATCAGGTTCAACAGCACTTGGGCCCGGACTTGCCACCATAGCGCGCTTCCTGGCGCTCGCGGAAGAACGCCTCGTAGCTCATCACCGGCTTGTCCGGGTGCTTCTTCTGCATGTGCTCGACATAGTTGTCGTAGTCGGGCATACCGACCATCAGGCGGGCGGCCTGCCCCAGGTACTTACCCAGTCGACCCAGGTCGTTGAACATCGCGGCGGTCCTCTCAAGCGTCAGGCAGGGCCTGGAACGGGGTTTCCTTGTCGCTGCGCTCCTTGCGCCCCAGGGCGGCGAGGCCGACCTTGACGGCAAAGAACAGCACGCTGAACACCACCACCAGGAACAGCACGGTCAGGCCGGCGTTGGTGTAGGCGTTGAAGATCACGTGCTGCATCTGACCGATGTCCTTGGCCGGGGCCAGTACCTGGCCGGCGTCCAGCGCGGTGCTGTACTTCTTGGCCAGGGCCAGGAAACCGACCGCCGGGTTCGGGTCGAACAGCTTGATAAGACCCGCGGTGGTGGTGCAGATCAGCAGCCACACGGCCGGCAGCAGGGTGACCCAGACGTAGCGCTGGCGCTTCATCTTGATCAGCACCACGGTGCCCAGCATCAGGGCGATGCCGGCGAGCATCTGGTTGGAGATGCCGAACAGCGGCCACAGGGTGTTGATGCCACCCAGCGGATCGATCACGCCCTGGTACAGCAGGTAGCCCCACAGCGCCACGCAACCGGCGGTGCCGATCAGGTTGGCGGTCCACGACTCGGTGCGTTTCAGCGCCGGCACGAAGCTGCCCAGCAGGTCCTGCAACATGAAGCGTCCGGCACGGGTACCGGCGTCCACCGCGGTGAGGATGAACAGTGCTTCGAACAGAATGGCGAAGTGGTACCAGAACGCCATGGTGTTCTCACCCGGCAGCACCTGGTGGAGGATCTGCGCGATACCGACCGCCAGGGTTGGCGCACCGCCGGCACGGGCCAGGATGGTGTGCTCGCCGATGTCGCGGGCGGTGGCCTCGAGCTGCTCGGGGGTGATCATGAAGCCCCAGCTGCTCACGGTCTGCGCCACCGAGACGACGTCGGCACCGACCACTGCGGCCGGGCTGTTCATGGCGAAGTACACGCCCGGCTCGATCACCGAGGCGGCGACCATGGCCATGATGGCGACGAACGACTCCATGAGCATGCCGCCGTAGCCGATGTAGCGGGCGTTGGTTTCGTTGTCCAGCAGCTTGGGCGTGGTCCCCGAGGAGATCAGGGCGTGGAAGCCGGACACCGCGCCGCAGGCGATGGTGATGAACAGGAACGGGAACAGGGTGCCCTTCCACACCGGGCCCGTGCCGTCGGTGAACTGGGTCAGCGCCGGCATCTTCAGTTCGGGCGCGATGATCAGGATGCCGATGGCCAGGCCGACGATGGTGCCGATCTTGAGGAAGGTCGACAGGTAGTCACGCGGCGCCAGCACCAGCCACACCGGCAGCACGGCGGCGACGAAGCCGTAGCCGACCAGCATCCAGGTGATCTGCACGCCGGTGAAGGTGAACGCCGGGCCCCACACCGGATCCGCGGCGATCTGGCCCCCCAGCCAGATCGACAGCAGCAGCAGGACCACGCCGATGACCGAGATCTCGCCGATGCGGCCCGGGCGGATGTAGCGCATGTAGATGCCCATGAACATCGCGATCGGGATGGTCGCCATCACAGTGAACATGCCCCACGGGCTCTCGGCCAGGGCCTTGACCACGATCAGCGCCAG
>Ga0247820_10001420_pt1 | contig 13488 bp, 9 predicted proteins | sample 13C_Glucose_Day1_2_FD_192480 | JGI IMG/M metagenome (GOLD analysis project Ga0247820, IMG submission 192480) | Soil microbial communities from agricultural site in Penn Yan, New York, United States - 13C_Glucose_Day14 | ecosystem: Environmental > Terrestrial > Soil > Agricultural land | place...
CAACATCATGGAAAAGCTCAACGCCAACACCGTGGCCGACCTGCTCAAGATCGCCCTCGGCCAGAACCACCCGGCCAAGGCCTGACCGGCCGCGGTCCGCGGGCGTGCCGGCCACGCCCGCTTCGCTCCCTTCTCCCATGACCGCACAACTCATAGACGGCAACGCGCTGGCCAAGCGCATCCGGGCCGAAGTCTCCGGCCGCACCCAGGCACTGAAGGCGCGCGGCGTCCAGCCGGCCCTCTCCATCATCCTCGTGGGCGACGACCCGGCCAGCCAGGTCTACACGCGCCACAAGGTCAACGACAGCACCGAGACCGGCCTCAAGGCCACGCTGGAAACCTATCCGGCCGACCTTTCGGAAGCGGCGCTGCTCGATCGCATCCGCGCCCTCAACGCCGACCCGCAGGTGCACGGCATCCTGGTGCAGCTGCCGCTGCCCAAGCACATGGACGCCAGCAAGGTGATCGAGACCATCTCGCCCGCCAAGGACGTCGATGGTTTCCACGTCGCCAGCGCCGGCGCTCTCGTCACGGGCCAGCCGGGCTTCTGGCCCTGCACGCCGTACGGCTGCATGAAGATGCTGGAGAACATCGGCTTCGACCTGCGCGGCAAGCACGCGGTGGTGATCGGCCGCAGCAACATCGTCGGCAAGCCGATGGCGCTGATGCTGCTGCAGAAGAACGCCACCGTCACCATCTGCCACAGCGCCACCCGCGACCTGAAGGCGCTCACGCTGCAGGCCGACGTGGTGGTGGCCGCCGTCGGCAAGCGCAACGTGCTGACGGCCGACATGGTCAAGCCCGGCGCGGTCGTCATCGACGTGGGCATGAACCGCAACGACGAAGGCAAGCTCTGCGGCGACGTCGACTTCGAGGGCGTGCGCCAGGTCGCCGGCTGGATCACCCCGGTGCCCGGCGGCGTCGGCCCGATGACGCGCGCGATGCTGCTGGTCAACACGCTGGAAGCGGCCGAACGGGCCGCGCGCTAATCGCGGCCATCGGGGTAGGCAATCGCCGAGGCGGTTGAAGAAGGCGCGGGTGCCGCAAAATGGCCCTCATGCCCACCAATCCCCTGCTCGATTTCCAGGACCTCCCGCTCTTCGACCAGATCCAGCCGGAGCATGTCGCTCCCGCGGTCGACGCGCTGCTGGCCGAGAGCGAGGCGGCCCTGGAAGCCGTCGTCGCGCCCGACTTCCCCGCCGACTGGAAGGCCCTGGCCTCCCGCCTCGACTGCACCACCGAAAGGCTGAGCCGTGCCTGGGGCGCTGTCAGCCACCTCAACGGGGTTGCCGACACGCCCGAGCTTCGCGCCGCCTACAACGAGGCCCTGCCGCGCGTCACCGAGTTCTGGACCCGGCTGGGATCGGATGAGCGGCTGTACGCCAAGTACAAGGCGATCGACCCGAAGAGCCTGAACGCCGAGCAGCGGCAGGCGCTGAAGAACGCCATCCGCAACTTCGTGCTGGGCGGCGCCGAGCTGCAGGGTGCGGCCAAGGAGCGCTTCGCCGCCATCCAGGAACGCCAGGCCGAGCTGGCCCAGAAGTTCAGCGAGAACGCGCTGGACGCCACCGACGCCTTTTCCTATTACGCCTCGCTCGAGGAGCTGGACGGCGTGCCGCAGGACGTGGTGCAGGCCGCCCGCGCCGCCGCCCAGGCCGAGGAGAAGGACGGGTACAAGCTCACGCTGAAGATGCCGAGCTACCTGCCGGTGATGCAGTTCGCCCACAGCCGCGAGCTGCGCCAGCGCATGTACCGCGCCTACGTCACCCGCGCCAGCGACCAGGCGCCGGAGGAATTCCGCAAGTTCGACAACAGCGGCAACATCCGCGAGATCCTGGCGCTGCGCAAGGAAGAGGCCCAGCTGCTGGGCTACCGCAACTTCGGCGAGGTCTCGGTCGTGCCCAAGATGGCCGAGTCGCCCGAGCAGGTGATCGGGTTCCTGCGCGAGCTGGCCGCCAAGGCCCGCCCGTTCGCCGAGAAGGACGTGGCCGACATGCGCGCCTTCGCGGCCGAACAGCTGGGCATCCGCGACCCGCAGCCCTGGGACTGGAGCTACATCGGCGAGAAGTTGAAGGAAGCGCGGTACTCCTTCAGCGAGCAGGAGGTCAAGCAGTACTTCACGGCGCCCAAGGTCCTGGCGGGCCTGTTCAAGATCGTCGAGACGCTGTTCGAGGTGGTGATCCGCCGCGACTACGCGCCGGTATGGAACCCGGGCGTGGAGTTCTACCGGATCGAGCGCGAACACAAGGACAAGAGCGACCACGTCAGCACCGAGCGGGTCGGCCAGTTCTACCTGGACCCCGCGGCCCGCACCGGCAAGCGCGGTGGCGCCTGGATGGACGACGTGCGCGCCCGCTGGCTGCGCCCCGACGACGGCAAGCTGCAGACCCCGGTGGCGCACCTGGTGTGCAACTTCGCCGAAGGCGTCGAAGGCAAGCCGCCGTTGCTCACGCACGACGACGTCATCACCCTCTTCCACGAGTCCGGCCACGGCCTGCACCACATGCTCACGCGCGTGAACGAGCGCGACGTATCGGGCATCAGCGGGGTCGAATGGGACGCGGTGGAACTCCCCAGCCAGTTCATGGAGAACTTCTGCTGGGAATGGGCGGTGCTGCGCCACATGACGGCCCACGTGGAAACCGGCGAGCCGCTGCCGCGCGAGCTGTTCGACAAGATGATGGCCGCGCGCAACTTCCAGAGCGGGCTGGCCACGCTGCGGCAGATCGAGTTCGCCCTGTTCGACATGCTGCTGCACACCAGCCACGACCCGGCCGAGGACTTCATGCCGCTGCTGCGCAAGGTGCGCGCGGAAGTCGCGGTGCTGCAGGCGCCCGAGTTCAGTCGCACCGCCCACACCTTCAGCCACATCTTCTCCGGCGGCTACGCGGCGGGCTATTACAGCTACAAGTGGGCGGAGGTGCTTTCCGCCGACGCTTATGCGGCTTTCGAGGAAACCGCCGGCTCCGATGGTTCACCCAGCGTGGAAACCGGGCGAAAATACCGGCAGGCCATCCTGGAGTCGGGCGGAAGCCGCACGGCGATGGAGTCGTTCAAGGCGTTCCGCGGGCGCGAGCCCACGCTGGACGCCCTGCTGCGGCACCAGGGCATGGCCTGACCAAGTCAGTCCAATCAAGGAGAGGGGTTGATGTCGCATTCCAGAGCCTTTGTCGCGTCCCGCCTGGCGGTCCTCGCCCTGGCGGCAGCAGCCGGCACCGCCGGCGCCCAGGTCTATCGCATCGTCGGCCCGGACGGCCGGGTCACCTTCTCCGACAAGCCACCCGCGGAAGCCAAGGCCGCGCCCTCGGCCGGTGCGTCCGGCCGCACCGAAGGCGCTTCCGGCTCCCTGCCCTTCGAGCTGCGCCAGGTCGCCACCCGCTACCCCGTCACGCTCTACTCCGGCCCCAACTGCGTGCCCTGCGGCACCGGCCGCAGCTTCCTGTCGCAGCGCGGCATCCCGTTCAGCGAGAAGTCCGTGAGCAGCGCCGAGGACATCGAGGCGCTGGGCCGCATCAGCGGCGGCAGCGCGTCGCTGCCCCTGCTGACGGTCGGCGGCCAGCAGCTCAAGGGCTACTCGGAGCACGAGTGGGCGCAGTTCCTGGACGCGGCCGGCTACCCGCGCAGCTCGCAGCTGCCCACCAGCTACCGCCAGCCCGCTGCCACCCCGCTGGTGACGGCGACCACGGTGCGTCCGCCCGAGACGGCGTCCGCGGAGCCCACCGCTCCGGCTCCGGCGCCGGCGCCGGCGCCGCGTGCTCCGGCCGCGACCGGCAACAACCCCGCCGGCATCACGTTCTGACCGTCTAGAACTTCAGCGTCCGCACGCCGCCCGGCGTGCCCAGCAGGCAGACGGACGCTTTCTGGTGGGCGAACACGCCCACCGTCACCACGCCCGGCCACTGGTTCACTTCGCCCTCGAAGGCGAGCGGCTGGGCGACCTTCAGGCCCGTCACGTCCAGGATGTGCTGGCCGTTGTCGGTCACCAGCGGTGCGCCGTCCTTCATCCGCACCTGGGCCTGGCCGCCCATCGCCGCGAACTGGCGCGTGATGCGCCCGGCCGCCATGGGCACCACTTCCACCGGGACCGGGAACGCGCCCAGCACCGGCACGAGCTTGGACTCGTCGGCGATGCACACGAAGGCGCGCGACTGCGCCGCCACGATCTTCTCGCGCGTGAGCGCGGCGCCGCCGCCCTTGATCATGTTCCCGGCGTTGTCGATCTCGTCGGCGCCGTCGATGTAGACCGCCAGCTCGCCGACCTCGTTGGCGTCGAACACCGGGATGCCGATGGCGCGCAGCCGCTCGGTGGAAGCCACCGAGCTGGACACCGCGCCGCGCACCCGGTCCTTCATGCCGGCCAGCGCCTCGATGAACTTGTTCACCGTGGAGCCCGTGCCCACGCCCACGATCTCGCCCGGCACCACGTACTGCAAGGCGGCCTGGCCGACGAGCGTCTTCAGTTCATCCTGGGTCACGCGACAATCCTTTGCTGCAAGCTGTCCAACCGAAGAATTATCCCTCCATGCCCCTGCTGCCCTACTCGCTCGCGCGCCCCTTCCTGTTCGGCCTGGAACCCGAGGCCGCGCACGACCTCACGCTGGAATCACTCGCGCGCCTGCAGGGCACGCCGCTCGCCTGGGCCTGGTGCTCGGCGATGGTGGACGACCCGGTCCAGCTGGCCGGCCTGCGCTTTCCCAACCGCGTCGGCCTCGCCGCGGGCCTGGACAAGAACGCGCGCTGCATCGACGGCCTGGGCGCGATGGGCTTCGGCTTCGTCGAGGTCGGCACCGTCACGCCCAAGCCGCAGCCGGGCAATCCCAAGCCGCGCATGTTCCGCCTGCCGCAGGCGAACGCGCTGATCAACCGCCTGGGCTTCAACAACGACGGCCTGGATGCCTTCCTCGCCAACGTGAAGCGCTCGTCGTTCCGCAGCCGCGGGCGCATCCTGGGCCTGAACATCGGCAAGAACGCCGCCACGCCGATCGAGGAAGCGACCCGCGACTACCTCACCGGGCTGGAAGGCGTGTACCCGCACGCCGACTACGTCACGGTCAACATCTCCAGCCCGAACACGAAGAACCTGCGCGCGCTGCAGTCCGACGAAGCGCTGGACGCGCTGCTCGGCGCCATCGCGCAGCGGCGCGAGACGCTGGCGCAGGCGCACGGCCGCCGCGTGCCGGTCTTCGTGAAGATCGCCCCCGACCTGGACGAAGCGCAGGTCGACGTCATCGCGGCGACGCTGCGCCGCCACGGCATGGACGGCGTGGTCGCGACCAACACCACCATCTCGCGCGAGGCCGTCAAAGGCCTGCCGCACGCGGAAGAAACCGGCGGCCTGAGCGGCGCGCCGGTGCTCGCGGCCAGCAACCGCGTGATCACCCAGCTGCGCGCAGCGCTCGGAACGGGGTTCCCGATCATCGGCGTGGGCGGCATCCTGAGCGCCGACGACGCGGTGTCCAAGATCCGCGCCGGCGCGGACGTGGTGCAGATCTACACCGGCCTGATCTACAAGGGCCCGGCGCTGGTGTCGGAGGCGGCGTCGGCGATCAGGAAGATGCGGGCGGCGCGCTAGTCGAGCAGCGCGACGACGTCCTCGGCGATCGCCAGCGAACTCGTCAACCCCGGCGACTCGATCCCGAACAGGTTCACCAGCCCCGGCACGCCGTGCAGCGCCGGCCCGTCGATGCGGAAGTCGGGCGCCTTCTCGTGCGGGCCGTGGATCTTGGGCCGAACGCCGCTGTAGCTCGGCTGCAGGCTCGCATCGGGCAGGCCGGGCCAGTAGCGGCGGACCTCGGCGTAGAAATCGTCGGCGCGGCGCGGGTCCACGCGCCAGTCGATCTGCTCGGGCGTGGCGATGTCCAGCCATTCGATGTCCGGGCCGAACTTGGCCTGGCCGCCCAGGTCCAGCGTCAGGTGCGTGCCCAGGTGCGCGTCGGCCGGCGCGGGATAGATCAGGCGAGTGAACGGCGCCCGGCCCGCCAGCGAGTAGTAGTTGCCCTTGGCGAACCACTCGCGCGGCACGAACCGCGGATCCAGCCCGTCGAAGCGGCGCGCCAGCGCGCACGCATGCAGCGAGGCGGAATTGACCAGCAGCGGCGTCGCCAGCTCGGTGCCGTCCGCGAGCCGCAGCACGTGCAGGCCGCCCTCACCCACGGCAAGCCTTGCGGAGTCCAGCGCGGAACGGAAAGCGACCATGCCGCCGTCGCGTTCCAGGTCGCCCTGCAGCGCGAGCATGAAGGCATGGCTGTCCACGATGCCGGTGCTGGGCGAATGCAGCGCGACCAGGCAGCGCAGCGCCGGCTCCATCGCCATCGCCTGTTCGCCCTCGATGAATTCGACCGGCACCCCGTTGGCCTCCGCGCGGTCCTGCAGTCCGCGCAGCGCGCCCACCTCGGCCTCGCTGTTGGCCACGGTGAACTTGCCGCAGCGTCGATGGCCGACGCCGTGGCTGGCGCACATCGCGTAGAGCAGTTCCTTGCCGCGCACGCACAGGCGCGCCTTGAGCGAACCGGGCGCGTAGTACAGGCCCGCATGGATGACCTCGCTGTTGCGCGAACTCACGCCCTGGCCGATGCCGCCTTCGGCTTCCAGCACCAGGGTCTCGCGCCCCGAGCGGGCCAGGGCCCGCGCCACCGCCAACCCGACGGCGCCCGCGCCGACCACCACCGCCCCGACCTGGTCCATCGTGCCCCCCGTTCGCAGCGCCTCCGCGGCGCAAGGGGCGGCAAGTTACCACAAGGCCGAGCGGTGCGGGATGGCTCCCTCAGACCTGCGGCGGCACGTGCCAGGTCCGCCCGCGCGCGCGGGCGACCGGGTCCACCGCCATCAGCGCCTCGAGGATGAGGTAGGGCTCCGTCAGCAGCGGCGTCATGCACCAGCGATCCAGTGCGTCGTTGCCCACGCGCACGGCGCCGATGTGCTGGCCCAGGTCCGCGTCGACCTTCGGGTCGGGGTCGTAGAAGCCCAGGGCGAACCGCAGGCGCTCCACGTCCGGCTTGTCGCCGGTGAGGAAGGTCCAGCCCGGACCGATGCGGTTGAGCTCGCGGTACGCCTTCAGGTCGGCCGGCCGGTCCTGCTCCGGCAGCAGCGAGATCGAATAGAAGAAGATGTCGCGCCCGACGCGGTCGCCCAGCGCTTCCTGCACCGCGCGCAGGTTCTGCGTCATCGGCGGGCAGCGCTCGCTGCACTGCGCGTACATCATGCTCACGAACACGACGCGGCCACGCACCAGGTCGGAATAGAAACGCACCTTCTGTCCGTCGTGCGTGACGAGCGGGACGTCCGGCAGGCGCCCGGGCCGCTGCGGCACCGGGTCGGCCTTGGCCAGCGTCGTGGACGGATGCAGGTCCAGTCGATAGGCGATGCCAGCGCCGGCGGCGGCGGCGAGGCCGCCGGCCAGCATGGCGAGGCCGTGGCGGCGGCCCTGGGTAGTCGCCGGGGTCGCGCCCGGGGCGCGCAGGGTTTCGGAAGAAGTGCTCATGGCGGTCCTCGCGCAGGTCAGGCCACGATGTCCCAGCGGCCCATCATCGCGTGGTCCTCGTGGATGGTGTTGTGGCAGTGCATGACGTACTTGCCCAGGAAGTCGCGGAAGCGCAGGAACACCCGCACCCGCTCGTTGGGGCCGATCAGGTAGACGTCCTTGCGTCCCTTTTCCCAGGCCGGAGGCGCGGCGCCGTTGCGCTGCAGGATGCGGCCTTCCTCGAAGTGGATGTGCACCGGGTGGGCCCAGCCGCCGCCGGAGTTGACCAGGTTCCAGATCTCCGCCGTGCCCCTCTTGGGCGAGGCGATCGGCCGGTTGTTGAACTCCTTGTCGTTGATGGTCCAGCCGCCGCCCGAGCGGGCGAAGACGAAGGTGCGCTCGGTCACCACCTCGGCCAGGTCGATCGTCGGCTGTTCGCGCAGCCGGCCGAGCACCCGGCTGTTGTCCTGGCCGGCCAGCGACTTGTCGACGACGAACTTGAGCAGCTGGTAAGGCGGGTTGATGAAGTCCTTCTCGGGCTTGCGGCCGTCGATGTGCCGCAGCCGGTTGGTGAGGAACACCTCCGCGCCCACCGGGAACTTGGAGAAGTCCACCACGATGTCCCCGCGCTCGGCGTTGCCCAGCATGACGTTGCTGCGCAGGAGCGGTGCCTCGAACAGGTTGCCGTCGTTGGAGATGTGCAGGAAGCTCTGGACGTTGTTGTTCCAGCGGATCTGCAGGTCCCACACGCGCGAGGTCGCCGCGGCCAGCAGGCGGAAGCGGTACTTGCGCGGCTCGACGTGGAACAGCGGCTGGATCTTGCCGTTCACCAGGAACTTGTCGCCGATGAAGCCGTCCTGGTTGAACTGGTTGAACATCAGGTTGCCGCCGCTGTCGAACTGCTTGTCGCTCAGCATCAGCGGCACGTCGTAGGGACCGCTGGGCAGGCGCAGGGCCTTGGGGTTCGAATCGTTCTCGTTGCCCGAGTCGATCTCGTCGAAGGCCAGGAAGAAACCGGCCAGGCCGTGGTACACGTTGGGCGCCGTGAAGTCGACGCGGTGGTCGTGGTACCAGAGCGTGCCGAGCGCCTCGCGCGGATCACCGATGCCGCCGAACTTTTCCACGCCGGCGTACACCATCGGGTAGTGGTGGTCCTTGTAGTCGCCACCCTTCGTGAGAGTCGGGCCGCAGGTCGTGCCATTCCACCAGTCGACCGGGAAGCCGTCGCTCTCGGACGGCGAGTGCAGGTTGTGAAGGTGGACCGAGACATCGGGCGAACCGAAGCCCTGGTTCAGGTTGGGCAGCTGGTTGCGAAAGCGCACCATGATCGGCTCGCCGTAGCGCGCGTGGAACAGCGCACCGGGCACCGTGCCGTTGTAGCCCCAGACCTCCTGCGTGGGCAGCTCCGGATGGAACCTGTGCGTGCCGGTCTTGATGTCGACCTTGTAGAACTTCTGCGCCGGAAAGCGGTTGAAGGCCTGGTGCGTGTTGCGACCGACCTCCTTGCCCGTGGCGGATTCGGTGCAGTCGGGACTCAGGTGGCTCGACTCCGGCTCGATCGGCGACTGGACCGTGAGCTCCTGGACCCAGGGCGTGGTGGGCGGACTCGGGGGTGGGGGCGGCACCAGGGTCGCGGTCTGGCTCCTGGCATGCGGCGCGAACACCGCGGCGGCCGAGATGCCGGCGCTCTTGAGCAGCATTCGGCGGCGTTCGTCGCGGGGTCCATGCCCGGCGGGGCGGTCGGTCTTGTCGGAAAGATCTGTTGTGGGCATCGCGTTCTCCCGGTTCCTCGGAGAACCAATGTAGGTCCGGCCTTCACGCGTGGCACAGGTCGAAAAAGCGAGTTCTGGGGAGGCCTTGCGCGGGGCGTCGGCGCGGTTCCACACGCAATGCGCTGGGCATCACCGCTGCACGACAGCACGCGAGGGGCTGCCGATCCATGGGCCGGCCTCGCCGTGCGCGGAACTGGTCATTGATCCCAGATGGAAAAGGACGGCTCGAGCGCGAATTGAAAGCGGCTCGAAAGCTTGCAAGCCGTCACGTTTGATCGAACTGGCTGCAAAAAAAATCGCGCGAGGTGCGCTCGAAGCGCAACTCGCGCGATGGTGGCCCGACGCCCTCCCCCGCCGACCGGCCGCTAATCCTCCATCGGTTAGAGCAGCCCCCAGCTGTTCGCGCAGCTGACGGCCTGCGCGCGCGAGCGCACGTGGAGCTTGTGGTACATGTTCTTCACGTGCGAGTTGACGGTGGTGCAGCTGATGGCGAGCCGGTCGCCGATCTCGCTGCTCGTCAGTCCGCTGGCGATCATGCGCAGCACCTCGTGCTCGCGCGTCGAGAGCTTGATCCGCACCACCTCGCCGGGCACGTCCGGCACCGGCAGCGGCGCCACCGGCACGCCGCGCCTCAGCAGCAGCCTGCGCGACAGCGCCGGCGTGATCGCCGCGCCGCCGTTGGCCACCTGCAGCACCGCCTGCACGAAGCTCACGAACCAGGAGTTCTTCACCACGAAGCCGGCCGCCCCGAGATCGAAGGCGCGCATGGCGTCGTCGTCCGTCTCCTGCCTCGAGAGAGCGACCACCTCGGCCTCGGGGTTCAGGCTCCTGGCGTGCGTGATCAACTCGAAGCCGACGCCGTCGGCGAGGCCGAGGTCCACCAGCAGCACGTCGAAGCGGACATCGCGCACCAGGCGCCGGCCGTCGCGCAAGGTGCCGGCCTGGCCGGCCACCACGGTCCGGCTGTCCCCCATCAGTTCCTGGGCAATGACGCCGCGCGCGTGCGCGTCACTGTCGACGATGTGCACCCGCAGCGGAGCACCGGGCTGGCCGGTCATGCTCTCGGGCCACACGCAGGGTGAATTCTTGAAGATCGAGAACCCGTCCGAATGGTGGCGGACGGTCTCCGTCATTGAAGCGACGGCGCAGCGTTCACTCTCGCCCATGGCAATTCCCCTTCCCTCTGTTCTTCCACGTTGGTGAAAAGGTAAGTGCGTCGGTCATGGCGTGTCTGTACGCCAACGTACATTCGTCGGAATCGCAACACCCATGCCCGGCCGTGCGGCGATTCGATGGACTGCATCGCACGCAGGCCGTGGTGCGTGAAAGCTTCGTCGAGGTGCGATAGGTCGCCCCGGCGCGATCGCCGGCATCGCGACCGTACTCGAAGCGCGGCGCCGTCATGCTCCCGAATGAATAGCACCCAGCCTGTTTGGGATAAGCCCCTCCGCTCGGCCGCAACGCCGCTCCCGTGACGCCATCGTCCGGGGCCCCGCACGTACGGCAGCACTCGCTGCGCGGCCGTTGCATATCTGGCGAGCGCGCCTCGGAGGACGGGAACCGGATCCACGATTGCGCGGGCCTGCGCCAACCCGCCGGCTCCCTGTGTTGTTCGTCGACGGACAACCGACCTCGCGCGCAGCGAAGCGGGAAATTCCCGCTCTCGATTCGAATCATTACGTCTCACGCAGTTCGTGACGCCGCGCGTTCACCGCGGCAATGGCGACGCGCTTGATGTTCGCTGCGCGATCGGCGCACTTCATTGCTAGCGCATCCATACAGCTATGGAACGAGGAGCACGAATCGCAGGTCTTGACTGGCCTGCCTTCGCGCTCGCCCTCCGCAGCGGAAATTGCCGACGCCGTCACGCGCATCGCGGACAAGGCGGGCGCACGGGTCCCGCGAGCACCCGACCTCCCGAATAACCAACGCACCAGAAGTAGGGATTGTTCGCACGCACGGGCGCTCTGACCATGAAGCCGTCCGTCCCGTAGCGGACGAAGAACCGTCAACCCCTTCACCACGCGCCCGGAGGAAACGACCATGGCGACGACCGCACCGCAGTACGACTTCTTCGTGAGTCTCGAAGACCTGATGTTCATCCTGGACCAGATCAAGATCGCGGAGAACACGACGAATCCCGATGGGACCATCAACGGAGACGCCTTGCGGGATACCGTCAATCCACTGGCGCCCTTTGGATTGAGGACGGTGGACGGCACCTACAACAACCTGCTGCCGGGCCAGCAGCTTTACGGGGCGGCCGACCAGACGATGCCGCGGCTCACCACGGGCACGATGCTGCCGGTCTACGCGGCACCCTTTCCGGGCAACGTGGTCATGGATCCCCAGCCGCGGATCATCAGCAACCTCATCGTCGACCAGACCGAGACCAATCCGGCGGCGATCAAGGCGGCGGACGACCGGGCCGACGAGGCCACCTTCCCCGGCCTGGAACAAGTGCAGGTCTCGGAGAACGGCACGCTGTTCATCCCGAACCAGTCGCCGGACATCGGCCTGTCCCCGCCGTTCAACGCCACGATGACGTTCTTCGGCCAGTTCTTCGACCACGGCCTGGACCTCATCACCAAGGGCGGCGGCACGGTCTTCATCCCGCTGATGCCGGACGATCCGCTCTACGTGCAAGGCAGCCAGACCAACTTCATGGTCCTGACGCGGGCCACCACCGGCGATGTGGGTCCCGACGGCATCGCCAACACGGCGGATGACGGCCACGTCAACACGACGACCCCCTTCGTCGACCAGAACCAGACGTACACCTCCCATCCCTCGCACCAGGTGTTCCTGCGCGAGTACACGACCGACGCGGACGGCAACACGGTCGCCACCGGCAACCTGCTGAGCGGCGAGTACGGCATCGCCAACTGGACCGAGGTGAAGGAGCAGGCCGCCACGATGCTGGGCGTGCAGCTGACCGACCAGGACGTGTTCAACGTGCCGCTGCTGGCCACCGACCGCTATGGCGAGTACCTCCGCGGGGACAACGGCTACGTGCAGTTCGTGACGCAGAACACCGATGGCACGCTGACCTTGATGGAAGCGGACCCGACGGCCAATGGCGGCCTGGGCATGCGGGTGCCCACGAACGCGGTCCGCACCGACCACGCCTTCCTCAACGACATCGCCCACGACGCCGCGCCCGGCGTGTTCGACGCCGACGGCAACCCCTTCACCACCGCCGACCAGGTGCAACAGACGGCCGACAACGACGACATCATCGGCGACGACGGCAATCCGCTCACCTACGACGACGACCTGCTGGGCCGGCATTTCGTCACCGGCGACGGCCGCGGCAACGAGAACATCGGCCTGACCGCGATCCACACGATCTTCCATGAGGAACACGACCGGCTGGTGGAGCAGTACAAGTCGACGCTGCTGGCCGACGCCATCGCCAAGAAGGACGTCGCCTTCCTGAACGAGTGGCTGTCGACCGACCTGTCCACCGGCCCGCGCACCGACGCGCAATGGGCCGCCCTCGCCTCGGAAGTGGGCGCCACGCAGTGGGACGGCGAGCGCCTGTTCCAGGCCGGCCGCTTCGTCACGGAAATGGAATACCAGCACATGGTGTTCGAGGAGTTCGCCCGCGCGGTGGCTCCCACCATCGATCCGTTCGTCTTCCAGAACTCGGCCGACCTCAACCCGGCCATCTTCGAGGAGTTCGCCAACGTGGTGTACCGGTTCGGCCACTCCATGCTGACGGAGACGGTCGCGCGCACGGACGGCACCACCATGACCGACTACGACATCGGGCTGATCCAGGCTTTCCTGAACCCGCCGGAGTTCAACACCGGGGTGGACGCGAACGGCGACCCCATCCAGATCGACGTGCGCGCCGCGGTCGCGGGAATCATGCTGGGCAACTCGATGCAGGTCGGCAACGAGATCGACGAGTTCGTGACGGAGGCGCTGCGCAACAACCTGCTGGGCCTGCCGCTGGACCTCGCGGCGATCAACATGACGCGCGCGCGGGACACCGCCATGCCCACCTTCAACGAGGCGCGCGAGCAGTTCTATGAGATGACGGGCGACAGCCAGTACACGCCCTACACCAGCTGGATCGACCTGGCGCCGCACCTGAAGAACCCGCTGTCGGTCGTCAACTTCATGGCGGCGTACGGCACGCACGACCTCATCTCGGCCGAGGACACCGTCGCCGGCAAGCGCGCCGCGATGGTGTGCGTCACGAAACTGCCGTCGGGCATTTCCTCCTGCCACGTCTGCGCCGTGCCGAAG
>Ga0247820_10001422_pt1 | contig 13476 bp, 24 predicted proteins | sample 13C_Glucose_Day1_2_FD_192480 | JGI IMG/M metagenome (GOLD analysis project Ga0247820, IMG submission 192480) | Soil microbial communities from agricultural site in Penn Yan, New York, United States - 13C_Glucose_Day14 | ecosystem: Environmental > Terrestrial > Soil > Agricultural land | place...
GTGCCAGAACGGGGTGAGCTTGCGGGTGCTGCCGGTGTCGTCGGTGTAGGGCTTGCGGGGGCCCATGTCCAAGAGTCGGTCGAGGAAGCGGAACTGGTGAGGGTCGGTGATCACTGGTCGGTCTCCATTTCGATGGTGGTCTGGCCTTCGAGGGGTGCCGGCCGCGCGGTGCGGGCGGCGGCGGGGAGCGCGTCCCACGTCGTCGTAATGGCGAGGCGGAGGGCGTCGTTCATGCTGAGGGGCTTGCCGAACTCCCCGTGCCATGTGGCGATGTCGTCGGCCTTCGCGCGTTCCGTGTCGGTGAGGCGGAGGCGGGTGTTGAACGTGAGGTTCTTGGACGGGTTGGCCATGCCCTAAGTGGTACCACGTTCGCCGGGGTAAGTGGTACCACTTTCCGGGAATCGGGCGCAACACGTGAAGCGGCCCCGCCTCCGGGGGGTTAGGGGAGGCGGGGCCGCAGTGTGGGGGGACGGGGTGGCTCAGATCAGGCGGCGCAGGTGCAGCCCGTAGGTGGTGCGGAGGGTGGACTCCGGAAGGGCCCGGTCCTCGACCAGGAAGGTCGGCTCCAGCCGCCGGGGTTCGGTGGCGGGCGCGGGGTGGACGACCAGCGACCAGCCGACCAGCGGGTAGCCGTGGGTCACGGCGCCGTCGTCGGAGGTGAAGTGCCCGGACCGGTCCCGCGCGGGCTCCGGCACGAAGGCCACGACCGTAGACAGCTGCTCCGGGTGCTCCGTGGGCTCCGCGAGGATCGCGTCAAGGTCCGCGACGGCGACCGCCCCACCCTCGCCGCCGTCGCCCACCCGCGCGTTGGTGACGGCGGCACGGACCCGGTCCAGCTGACGCCGGTACTGCTCCACGTGGGCGGCGACCCGGACGCCCCGGATGATCTCCGACGTGAGGTAGCCGTGCAGCGCACGGGAGATGTCATCCGCGGTCCGCAGCCGGGACAGCGTGATGCGGTTCTCCGCCTCCGCGGCGTGCGCGCGGATGGCGAGGCGGTCGACGTCCGCGCGGTGCGCGGTGGCGATTCCGGCCAGCGCCTCCGGGCCGGCCTCGCCTTCGATCAGGTCGCGGGCGCGGGCGCGGAACTGGTCTGAGATCTGGTCGATTTCGGGCGTACGGGTGTGCATGGGATTTCGCCTCCACATGGGTGGTTGTGCCGTGACGTGTCGCACGATAGTCCCCGACAGGCCGGATCCGCACCCCTGTTTGAAAAATCCCCCGTCATATGCTGACGGGGGATCTCCCTGCGGCGGACCGGTCAGTCGTCTTCGTACGCGCGGTCACCGAAGACGAGCGACGACCCGTAGCGGCGCTTCTTCTTCTTCGGCTCCTCCTCGCCGCCGGCCTCGCCCTCCGGCTCCGGGGCCGGCTCCGGGGCCGGGACCTCCGGCTCACCCTCCGGCTCCGGCTCCGGCTCCGCGCGGGTCAGCAGGGAACGCATCTCCGCCATGAACCCACCGAACTCCGAGCGCAGCGACTCCACGTCCGCCTTCGCGTCGTAGGCCGTCTCCGCGGCGATACCGGCGGCGCTGGCCGCCTCCGAAGCGACGGCGGCGGCGGTCTCCGCGCGGTACTCCGCCTCCGTCGCCTTCTCCCTCGCCTGCACGCTGGTCGCCGCGGCCACCCCGGCTTCGAAGCTGGCCGTGGCCTCGCCCTCGCCGCCCTCGCCGTCGACAACTACCGTCGTGTCGCTCACTTCGCGGCCGCCTTCCGGGTCGCGGCGGCCGGGGCCGGCTCCTCGTCGGGGGAGGGCTCCGGGCCCGCGTCGGACAGGCGCTCCCGGAGCTGGGTCTCCAGCTCTTCCACGCGGGCCGTGAGGGCGCCGACGACGTCCGCGGCCAGGGCCTCCACGGCGGCCGTGAGGTCGGTGATGTTGAGCAGCGTCTCCGGGGCGACGATCTCCGGGCCCTCGGTGGTCTGGAGGATGTACGCCTTGCCCTCGATCGGCTGGCCGGTGACGTGGTCGGTGTGCTGGGTCATGGTGGCTCCTACAGTGCTTTGGCGTTGGGGTAGTCGGTGGCGGCGCCGACGTCCTTGATACGGATCCAGGACAGGTTGGACGCGTTGGCGAACCACTGCACCGTGCCCGCGCCGGCGCGCCGGTAGACGGTGCCGACCAGGACGGTGGACAGGGTGGCGCCGGTGGTGTTGACGCAGATCTGCGAGACCTCGCCGTTGACGATGGCACTGGCCGCGCGCAGGTTGTGCGTGTCGAGCGAGTCGTAAAGGGACGTACCCGCGAGGTTCGTCCGGCGGATCCGGAACCCGACGGCATCGTTGGCGGTGTTGCCGGACCCGCGGTAGTGGAGGGTCACCTCATAGGCGCGCCCTACCTCAAAGTCGACGGTGTCGGACGTGATGCCGATGGCCTCGCCGGCGGCGAGGGCGGTGGACGCCTGGACGGAGGTGTAGTCCAGCAGCCCGCGGCCGCGGTCCCGGTTGTTGGTCTTGATCACGGGGGTGAAGAAGTTCACCGACCCGACGGCGGACAGGTTCAGCAGGGTGGAGGTTCCGGCGATCTCCACATCCTGGGTCGAGTGACCGAAGGAAAAGCTGTCCTGATACTCAACCGTCAGCAGGTTCAGGGCGGGCGACGTCGCGAACTCGATACGGTCCGGCCCGCGGCCCAAGTCCGGGCCGTTGAAGGCCCACGAGTGACCGCCGGCGGACTCAAATCCGATGGTGGCGGGGGCCAGCTGGTCGGGGTCGGACGTGCTCCACACCACCTGAGGGTGCGGGGTGGGGGACACCTCTACGTAGTCCTGGTCGTCGCCCGCGTGGAGTGCCCCGCGCACGTCGACGTCGTTGAACTCCGCGGAGCCGTCCCGGTTGATGCTCCAGCCGGACACGCCCGGGGTGTAGTCGGGCGACTTGATCGCCTCGCGGATGAGACTGGTACCAGCGAGGATCGAAGAACGGAAGCCCATGGTCTACTCCCTCGTCCCGTAGACGCTGAGGGTCGCGACGTCGCCAGCGTTGCCGCCGGTCCACACGGCGATGATCTCCGTACCCTGTGCGAGGTCGAAGGCGGCGTCAGTGGCGTCCGCGCTGCCGTCGTAGGTGGTGTCGATATACCCGTTGGCGTCCTCCGTGGCCCGGTAGAGCGCGCACTGGGGGATGGAGCCGGCGCCCGGCTGCGAGGTGCGGACGGCCACAGAGCGGACGTGCCAGAGCGCCGGCCCGAAGGACGGCCCCAGCGTGGCCCGCCCGTTCCCGGAGGCGTCCAGAACGATGGTGGTACCGACGTTCAGCGGCTGCTCAGCCATTCGCCCACCGCTCCTGAATCACGGTGACGGTGGTCTCTCCGGTCACGGACCGGGCCCACAGCTCATCGGTCGCCCCGAACTCGACGCGCATACCGGCCGGGATCTTGCCCGGCTGGCCGCCGTCGACTTCCTGCTGCGACCCGCCGATCAGGACGGCCACGGCGTCCGTGATGACGACGGCCCGGGCCCGGTGCGGGTCGGCGGTCATCAGCCGCCGCGCTCCGGTGTCCGGCACGGTGATCCCGCGGATACCGGCGCTCTTCGTCGGGAGCAGCTGCACACGGGCCGGCCCCTCCACGGTCACCTTGACCGCGGGGACGTCGACTTCCTCGACCTGAAGCACTTCGTCAGTGTCCGGCTCCAGCTCCGGCAGATCGGTCACTTCTTCCCTCCCTTCGCGGCCGCGGCCGCGCTCTTCCTCGCCGGGGCCGCCGCGCTCTTCTTCGCGGGGGCCGCCGTCTTCTTCGCGGGGGCGCCGCCGGCGCCGCCGCTCTTCGTCTTGTCCATGGCCTTCGCGGCCACCTGCGCCGCCTTCGCGGCGGGCGCGGCCACCTTCGCCGCGGCCTCCGCCGCCCGGCCTCCGGACGGCTTCGCCATGGCGGCCAGTCCGATCATGAGCAGACCGGATCCCACGACCACCTGCGCGGCCCGGATCCACCAGGACGGGTCCGTCAGTGCCCGGCTGGCTCCCACGATCACCTGCGCGACGCCGAAGATGCCGGAGGACTGGACACGGGCCAGCCCTTCGGCGACGGACTCGGCAGTCTGCATACTGGCGTTGCCGGTGGCCTCCGCCGCGTCCCCGATCGCCCCCGCGACGGCTTCGCCGAGGGGGGGGAGCCCGAGGAAAATGAAAGCCTCGCGCAGATTCGCACGGTACAGGCTCAGGTAGAAATCGGCGCCCTTTTTCTGCGATGTGCTCCGCTTTACCTTGACGGCACCCACGGCGGCGGTTGCGGAAAGGAGCCCCGGGGCATACCGGCCGTTGGTGTACGCCTCCCACGGCTTGAAAGAGTTTCCCGCATCCTGGTAGATGCGGTACGCCTCTTTCGAGTTCTCGATGGGGGAGACCCAGCTCTTCCCGGAGCTGAAAAATCCGGGGTGCGAGCTTTTGCTGATCTGAAAAAGGCCGTAGTGGCCTTCCTTGTAGGTGTTGTAGACGTTGATGGCTCCGCCGACGGATTCGGCGTCCGCCACCGCCGCGGCGGTCGGCCAGAGGTTCTCCGGCCAGCCGCCGAGGGCGACGGACGCCACGATCTCTTCCATCGTCAGCTTGACGGGCTTTCCGCCCTCGTACTTGATTTTCCCGGGGTACGGGTCACCCGCCATGGTCTATCCCCCTCAGCTGGCGAATTCGGACGCAGGGAACTGCGACTCGAAGGCGGTGTAGGTTTCCTGCGTCATCTCCGGCATGGGCTCCGACTCGGAGTTGCCGCCGGGGATGAATCGCGAGAGTTCCGGCTTGACCATGTTGGCGTGCCGGGTCCACCACGACATGCCAATGACGGATACGCCGGTGGCCCAGAAGATGACCGGGTCGCGGGCGATCAGGGACACCATGGAGCCGAGTCCGGCGGCCAGCCATCCGGCCGCCTTTTCCGACTTGGCAATGTCGCTGTTGCCCTCCGGCAGGCTGCGGATGTCGGCAACGGTGGGGGTGGCGTTCTGGTAGATCGCGTAGGTCATGGTCGCGACGGCGAGGGCCGCCGCAACAGAGATTTCGGGCTTGAGTGCCATGGGTGCTGCTCCTCTCTCAGGCCGGCTGCGACGGCTTGGGCACGCGGTTCAGAAGGATGGGGTTGGGGGGCTTGTTGAAGACGGGGCCGCTGCCGGGCCGCGCGGGCACTACCGGCGACTTGGGGGGCGGCTTGGGGATCGTCGGCGGCTTGGTGAAGCGGAGCGCTCCGGCGCGGACGGACGTCGACTTGGGGGACTCCGCGCCGTTGGCGGCGACGGCCGACACCTGCCAGGTGTACGTCGTGCCCACCGGCAGGTTGCCGACGGTTGCATTGGTGCCGGTGGGGGTGGAGTCCCGGGCGCCGTCGCGGTAGACGACGTAGCCGGTCGCCCCCGACACCGGGGCCCACCGGAGCGTCACCGACCCGGTACCACCTACCGCCGTGAAGCTGGCCGGTGCCGCGAGGGTGGCCGTGCCGCCGGGGGACAGGGGATAGGACCCGTCCGGCGGGTAGCCGGCCCTCGCGACTGCGGCCCGGATGATGTCGAGATCCAGCGGGGAGAGGGGCGCCCGGGCGAGGTACCGCCCGATCGCCCCGTTGATGGCCACGCCGTCGTAGCTGTCGGCCAGCTTCTCCATGACCAGCTGCGACCACTCCGCGTTGGTGCGCGGGGCGGTGGTCTGGGTGTCCGACGTACGGTCGGGGTAGCCGGAGACCGTGCCGTCGCCGCCGCCGTTGGTGCCGAAGGACCCTTCGTAGGGGTCCTCCGGCACCGGGGCTTCCTCGACGGCGGCCGCGTCGCGGGAGCGGCGCCACCACGCGAAGGCGACGACGCCGAGGGCGACTCCGCCCACGGCGAAGAGCTGGGTGCGCTTGACTCCGCCGACTCCGGGGAGTTGCACTTCCTCAGCCATGGTCACCCCCACCCGTCCGACGCGAAGTCACCGGTGGGCGCCGGCGCCGCCGCCATGGACGCCTCGCTCATGGAGTTGGGGCCCGGGGCGGCAAACAGGCGCGGCCGGTTGCCGAACGGCAGCAGCTGCGTCATGGTGCCGGTGCCGAACGGGGTGTAGGGCGCCGGGTCGGGCACGGCCGGGGTGTCGACGGGGAACGCGACTTCCTCGCGGGCCAGCGCCCGGAGGTGGTACTCGCTGATCTGCTTGGTGGGGGAGCGGTACTCGCCCCACGTCAGCACGTCGTAGCCCAGGCGCATGCCCTCGCCGCCGTAGACCTCCGTCGGCGGGTTGTTCTGCGCGTAGCTGTTGGAGCCGCGCGCGAGGGGGCCGGAGAGCCCCGGCTCCCAGCTGGCCTGTCCCTGCTGCCGGTTGACGATGGTACCGAGTCCAGCGGAGAGGAACTGGGACTCACGCGGGTAGCTGCGCTCCGTGCCGGGGTCGCGGTGCGCGTGCGCGGCCATCATCTGGTCACGCGCGACGTACTGCGCATCCACCCAACCGAGCCTCGTGGGGGTGAGGCCCGGGTGGGAGTCCGCCCAGTGTGACGTCGACTCGACGCGCTCCCCGGTGTGGGGGGCGTCGGGGCCGGAGTCGACCCACACGCCGGGCGACCCGTAGTCGGGGCCGGGGCCGGCCGCCGCGGACCCGCGCCACAGATCCGGGTCGTCCGGCTCCGCCCCGGCACTGTGGTCGGCGCGCAGACCCGTCGACAGGTCCATGGTCGGGTAGCGGCCCTGCTGCATCAGATTGCCGGTGTAGGGCATCGCCCCTCCCTTCTTAGCTCTTACGGGTGCCCATCACGGTGCCCTGGAACTGCGAGGCACCGCGGAAGAGCGAGTCCAGTACGCGCGTGGTCTGGCGGTCCGGCAGGATCAGCGTCGTGACCAGGCCGGTGCCCACCATGAGCGTGATGATCTTGGTGAAGTTGTTCATCCTCTACCTCCCTCCCACCACTCGATAAGGGACTCCGTGGGCGACGGCACCCGCGGGTCCGTGCGGCTGAACACGACGACGATCAGCCCGGTCCACGCCATGAGCGTCACCGGCTTCGGCGCCACCCGCTCCAGCCCGTTGAAAATCAGGGCGGCGAAGCCGGTGGCGATCGGGACCCGCCAGTCCACCGGCTTGTCGTGGAACACGCTGGCGTTGACCACGGTGATAAGGCCGGTGGTCAGGACCACGCCGGTGGTCGCGCTCATGACTTCTTCCCGACGTAGCGGTAGACGTCCGGCTTGAGTCCGCCGGTGAACGCGCTCCCGATCGGGACGACCTCCACCACCTTGCCCGGGCGCGGGGCGTGGATCACGGTGCGGCCGTCGTCCACGACGATGGCCACGTGACCCGGGGACCCGCCCGCCGGCCAGAACGCCAGATCGCCCGGTCCGGCGTCCTCCCTGGGGACCTTCCGCAGCTGGTTCCACTTCACCTGCGTGTAGGTCGTGCGCGGCGGGAGTACGCCGATGCCGTCCCGGAAGGCGACCTGTACCAGGGCGGAGCAGTCGATACCGTCCCGACTGGCTCCGCCGAGTCTGTACTTGACGCCCTTCCACTTCATGGCCTCCGCCACGATCTTCGGGCCGACCCCGGAGGCTGGCACCGCCGTGCCGCCTCCGGAGGCGGAGCCCGACGCGGCCCCGGGGGTGCCGGTGCGGAGCGCTGCCTCCGCGGAGTCGATCGCTCCCGTGGGGCGGCGCGTCCCCGTCGGGAGCTTGCCGCCGACCAGCGCGCGCAGCCCGTCACGGATGCTGACGCCCTGGATGCCGACGTACATCAGGAAGGCGCCCGCGGTGGCCAGTGCCACCGCCGTGCCGGAGATCCCTTCCTTGCTGGCCATCAGCCGTTGCCGATCGGGCTCATCTTGAGTGCCTTCGGCAGCAGGAAGTAGCCGATGGCCACGCCCACCGCGAGGGTGGAGAGGGGACGGAAGAACTGCATGGTGGTACCTCCTTCCTGATCAGCGGGCGGTGAGGGCGCGGACGACGCCACCGGGCGGGTTGATGTAGTTGACCAGCGTCTCCAGCTTGTGGGCGCCGGAGCCGCCCACCGTGCCGTCGAAGCGGATCGACGTACCCGCCGAGACGCCGAGGTAGCCGTAGCGGCCCTCCGCGCCGGGCTTGAGTCCCCAGTCCCGGTTGTACGGGAGCGGGTAGACGCCGGAGTCGCGGCCGCCGGCGGTGTCGATCGCGTTCTTGTAGCCGTAGTCCTCGATGATCTTCCGGCGCCACACCGCGCGGATGCGGTCGTGGGGGATGTTGTTGTCGTAGTGCAGCCGGAGCGGGTCGGGGAAGTCGGCGTCGATCCGGGCCCCGGTCGAGTCGCGCAGCTTGAACGTCAGGACGCGCGTCATGCCCTCCCAGGGGGAGAGCCGGAAGTTCTGCGCGCCGGCGCTGATGTCGTCGCTGAACTTCCGCATGTACTGCACGGCGCCGAGGGCGGGCGGGGTCGCGTTGGTCATGTTGCCCTGGATGTCCTGACGGGCCGACTCCCGATAGCCGAACTGCTGCACCCGGATGCGCACGTTGGGCAGCGTGGTCGGGGCGGTCGAGTAGACCTCGCCGGAGCTGTTGAGCGTGATGTCCAGGGAGTAGACCGTCTGGTTGGAGGTGTTCGGGAGCGCTCCCAGGGCCTCACGGGCGACGAACTGGAGCGGCAACCGGAGGCAGAAGGAGTAGTTGCCTCCGGTGGCGCCGGCGCCGGTCACGGCGCTGTAGTTCGCGACGTCCTCCATGGGGTCGTCGACGAAGGCGAAGCCGCCGTACTTGACGAAGGTGCGCAGGTCCTCCCCGGTGAAGGGGCCCACGATCGGCTTGTTGGTCGTGTCGTTGAACGTGATCGACTGGATCGCGTTCCACGGGGCATCGGCCTTGAACGCGACCGTGGCCGCGTTCGCGGACGGCACGGTGGCCTCGACCAGGATGTAGAGGTCACCCAGGAACCCGTCGGTGGACACGTAGAACGTGTCCATCGTCTGGGTACCGGTGGTCATCTGCTTCGTCTTGTCGTAGGTGTGCGACTCGACGGACTGCGTACCGGTGAGGAAGGGGCGCGCGGCGGGCGCCGGCGCCTTCTTGCCGTCGGCCTTCGCCGCCGGGGGTGCTGCTGTGGCCATCCCTCAGCCTCCTTCGATTGATAAGGGATTCTGAAAGAGTAGGCCCCCATTGATAAGAAGCGCTACTCAATCGGGTGATTCGCTACTTCTGGACGACGCACATGGTCCGGTCCTCGCGCCGGATGTACAGCCACCAGTAGCGCGGGAGTTGACGCACCGCCCGGGCGACCAGCTTCGGGTCGACCCCACCGATCTCCCCGTACCGGTCGTGGTCACGGGTGTCCGGCGAGTAGGACAAGAAAAGGTGCTCCGCCTGGGAGTACATCTGCTGCGGGGCGCCCCACGGGCGCTGAGTGGCGCCCCACATCGCGCACTCCATGGACCTCCCCTTCGTCCAGACCGTCACCAACTCCCGTTGGAGGCGCAGTTCGGTGGCGAGGGAGTACGTCTCATCCCCGAAGAGGATCCGCCGGCCCTTCTTGTAGCTGTCGAGGATCGCGCGCCGGAAGATCTGCGCGTGCTCCCAGTCGTCCAGCTCCGGATCGAAGCGGTGCCGCGGCCACAGCACGTAGCCCGGGGGCCGCTCCCGGAGCAGCAGCTCCCGGGCGTTCGGGCGCGGCGGCCAGTCCTGGACGATGCGGTAGCCGCCGGCCTTCGCCGCCTTCCGCGCGGTGGTGTCGCGCGGCTTCATGATCAGGGACACGACCTGGTGGTCCGGGGTGGCGGAGTGGGCCAGCAACTGGTTCGCCAGGTACGTCTTCCCGCCGCCGGTCGGCGCAAGGAAGCTGGTGTGCTGTCCAGGCTGGTACCGCCACACGCGGGTGAGGAAGGTGTGCCTGTCGTATGCCCTGATCTGCACGTCAGGCCGCCGCGAACCCGTGATCAGCCGGAGCGTTCGCGTCGTCGCGGCCCTCCGTCTTCTCCCGGACCTCCCGGAGCCACTGGGCCTCGCGCTGCGCCGCCTCCGCCTCCGCCTGCTGCTGCTCCGCCATGCCGCGGAGCTGCTGCTCCATGCCCATGGCCAGATGCTCCGGATCCTGCACCTGCGCGCCGGGAATCGGGAGGCGGACGCCGTGGTTCGCGGCCAGCTGCGCGCCGAGTCCGAACAGGAAGGTGCCCAGCTGCATGTACGGCACCGCCGGCGCCGTCTGCTCCAGCGCCCGGGCCAGACCCGGGTTCAGCTTCGCGAGGTCGTTGACGACGCGCGCGCCCTCCGGGGCGGCCATCTGCACCGCAGCCGCGTCCGCGAGAAAGGCGCGGTTGCGGCCGCCGCCGGACATGGCGACCAGACCCATGGAGATCATGCCCATCGTCTGCTCGACCATGGGGCGGAAGTCGGGGGCGCCCTTGGCCTTCGGCGGCCGCGGGCCGGCGGACGGCTTCGGGGCCGGCGCCTGTCGGGCCGCCCTCTTCGGCGCCGGCGCCTTCCGCGGCTTGCCGTTGGCGAAGCGGCCGTAGGGCGCCTCCGGGTCGGTACCGGGTTCGGCGTCAGCGATCGTCACCGGCTCCGGGGCCGGAGCGGTGTCGGGGATGGTGAAGGTGTCGGTCATGTCGCTCCTCACAGCAGGACGCCGCGCGCGAGCTCGATACGCGCGGGGATGATCGGGAAGGCGTGCGGGTCGTGGAAGTCGGCGCGCCACCGGGACTTCATGTCGCGGGTGATACGGAGGTACCGCCATGCCGCGCGCGGGCTCATGCCGTCCGGGGTGAGCTGTAGGAAGCTCATGTGCTCCGGGGCCAGCTGGTGCGCTACCGCGTGGCCGCGTGTCGGGTAGATCGTGCCGTCGCCGTCGCCGTCGCTGAATCGGACGGCCAGCCACCCGAATACGGCCATCTCACGATCATGGAAAAGAGCGTCCGACACACGATCCGAAAGCCGGAGTGCTGCATCCCAGTCCTCTTTCCTCGCGCCCTCGGGGCGCGTTCGGTCCCACGCTGCTCTCACGGGTGTTCCTCCTGCGCGCTGATCAGGGCGACGGTGGCGAGGGCGAGGGCGGTCACGGCGACCAGGGAGACGCAGACCAGTGCCAGCGTCTGCAACTCCGCGGCCTCCCCGACGCTCTGTGCGGCGCCGCGGACTTCCTCCACGGTCTCCTTAGCGTTTCTGAACAATCCCATACGGAGAGATTAGAACTGCTACACATTTTTCGTCCACCGATCCGGTGAATCTGTGAAAACCCTTCAACGTGGTACCAAGTTGCGATACTGTCGAAGCGTCACGGCACAGAAAGGCGAATCGACATGACCCACGCATCTCTGAACCTCGCCCTCGCGGAGGCGGTCCGCATGATCGGTGACGGACACCGACTTGACGAATCCCCCGCGGATTTCGCGGCCCGCGTCATCGAACAGGTGGGCGCCCGCGCCTACTCGCTCGTCATCGCCCGCGTCCAGTCCGGCACCTACCCGGACCCGGACGGCACCCTGTGGGCCGATTGGGCCCCCCAGGAAATCAGCCGCCTCCGCACCGGAATCAGCACGTCGGGAGTCGTCACCTACGCATGCGGCGCCGCCCTCGGCGAAGGCTTCGCCCGGTGCGGATTCCAGCGCGGCCACATCGGAACCCACGGAGAGAACTACTGATGTCCCTTCAGAATCTCTACGAGATCACCGCGCACCGAATCGGCGGCAGCGCCCCCGGCTTCGCCCGGCACTGGCGCACGGAGGCCATGCTCCGGTTCCGCGCCGAAACCACGGAGCACGTCGAGTTGCAGCCGGACAGCGGGGAGCCGCGCGACGGCATCCACGTCGTCTTCTCCAACTGGGAGCCCGGGCCGTTCCCCCGCTGGTTCGGCGCCTCCCTCGAACTCCGGTACTCCGCCTCCGCCATGAGGATCGGGCGCCGCCCCGCCCTGGTGTACATGGAGCCGTCCGACGTCGCCACCTACGTGGGCTTCCTCGACGACACCCACGGCGAGGTCTACAGCGTCGGCGTCCGACGGATGCAGCGCTAAGCGGTACCACGCGAAGGGCCCGGAGCAGCTGCTCCGGGCCCTTCGTCATGCGGGGGGGAGGGGCCGGCGCTTGCGCCGCGCCCGCCACCCTGCCGCCGCCCGGGCCATGACCAGCGGTACGGCCAGCTGGACCCAGACGTAGATCTCCGGGGGCATCTCATCGCCCGTGAGGGCGGCGAAGATGCGGTCCCCTGCCCACGTCGCGGCGCCGGCGGTCGCGGCCACGAAGGCCGGGAAGCTGACGTCGGTGGAGGCAGGGGCCGGCGCCCGGGGGGTTCTGGCCATCGATCACCTCGCTCGGATGCGCTTCATGACGGGGGAGCCCGGGCCGTAGCGGAGCATGGACCGGATGTCGGCCCGGAGGCCGTCCGCGGTGAAGCCGGGGCCGCGGGGGTCGGTCTTGCCCGGCTGCCACTCGGAGTGCATAAGCGTCGACTTCTCCGTCCAGCCGTGGTGGTTCGCGATGACGTAGGACACGGCGGCCATGGTGTCCAGCTGCGCGCGGGGCCACGGGTCCTTGCCGTCGCCCATGTTCTCCGACTCGAAGCCGTAGAAGTGGCGGTTGCCGTCGGTGTTGGCCTCATCGTCGGTGGGGAGGGCCCGCTCCGGGATGATCGCGCGCAGAACGTCGTCGTCGCCCAGGCCGGCGTGGTTCGCGCGTCCCCATCCGACCATGTACAGGGTGCCGGCCTTCGCGATGACTCCGTGGCAGAGCGGCCCGGGCAGGCCGGTGTAGCCGTCCTCGCAGATCTCCACGGTGTGCATGGTGCCGCGCGTGACGGTGTGGTGGTGCATCACGCCGTGGACCGGACCCCAGGGGCCCTTGTGGTTCCGGTTGTGCGTGAGCCAGCCGGGGCGCTCGATCACGTCGATTCCCAGCGACCGTACAGCCTTCGTGAACTGTGAACCGCTCATCGGATTAGCCATGCTTAAGTGTGACACGTCGCACTGACACTCGGCAGGGTTTTGACGCAGAGTCAAGTCACCAAGCCGACACGAAGGGTCGTTTTCGAGCACCGGAGCGCGACCTTTTCCCCCGTCAGGGTGTACGCTCGCCCCATCAGCAGTAAGGCCCGCAGCAGGGGTTTCCCCCCGATGCGGGCCACGGCAACTGACCTGTCTGGAAGCGGGGAAGTGCCGGCGGAGCTATCAGATTCACACCGGGTCCCCTCAGGGGCTGCACCGCAGAGATTACCAGCGGGTGCGGCTTCCGGCAGAGGCGGGCTTGGCACGGATCCGAAAAATCTCGTGTCGGCGTACAACCTTTCTCGTTTTCAGATGCGGGACCGTGTGACCGGCGTGGCTTTCTGCGCGTCGGCCTCGCGGCCTGTATTTTGCAAACGCGCAGGTCAGAAGCCTGCAAACTGAAAATCGGAGCGGTATCGCGGATTTTTCTCCACCGGGGGGTCCAGCCCCGGAAGATCCGCGGTCGCTCTACGTAGGAAAGATCCGTCACCAGATCTGCACGAAAGGATCCACCGACTCCGCTTCTGTTCTCCCCTGCCTGGTACCCCGATGCGCACGGAGCCCGGTGGGTCGAATGTCGCTATGTCGCTGTCTCTGTGACAT
>Ga0247820_10001425_pt1 | contig 13472 bp, 10 predicted proteins | sample 13C_Glucose_Day1_2_FD_192480 | JGI IMG/M metagenome (GOLD analysis project Ga0247820, IMG submission 192480) | Soil microbial communities from agricultural site in Penn Yan, New York, United States - 13C_Glucose_Day14 | ecosystem: Environmental > Terrestrial > Soil > Agricultural land | place...
GCCCGCTCCTTCCGCCCCGGAGCCCGGTTCATCCGCACCGCCAGGACCACCGCACAGGCTCCCACCAGGCCGAGCCCGGCGACCGGCACGGCCTGCCGCACCGCGCCCAGCACCGGCGAGGGCATGATCACCAGCACCAGCGCGCCGACGGCGAACAGCGCGACCTGCCCGGCGGTCCGCTCCAGCACCACCGCCCGCACTCCCCGCCCCATGTCCCCCGCGCTCCTCCCGTGCCGCACGGCCCGGTGGACGTCACCGAGGACCCCGCCGGGCAGCGCCGCGTTGAGGAACAGCGCACGGTAGTAGTCGGCGACGGCCGCCCCCAGCGGCAGCCGGATCCCGATCCCGCGCGCCACCAGCGCCCACCGCCAGGCGCTGAACACGGTGGTCACCAGCCCGATCCCGAGCCCCGCGAGCAGCGCGGGCCCGTCGATGCGGCGCAGCCCCTCCAGCAGCGGCCCGGTGTCCAGGCGCCACAGCAGCACCGCGAGGATCGCGACGCCGCCGAGCGTTCCGAGACGGGTGCGCACGGCGGGTGAGGTGAGCCGGCCGAGGAGCGCGGCGCTCATGCGGCCCCGCCCACCGGCCGGCACAGGGCGAGCAGATCACTGTGGTGCACGACGACCCGCAACTCCCCCGCCGCGCAGGCCTGGAGGCGGTCGGCGAGATAGCCGTCGGCGCGCTCCGCGAGCTCCGGCCGCTCCTCCACCGCCGCGCCGACCCAGCCCCGCAGCCACTGCTCGGTCAGCGCCGCCTGTGCGGGTCCGAGCCGCCAGGGGCTCGGGTGCAGCCGTACGGTCGCGCCGTGCTCGGCGAAGACCTCGGCGGCGACGGTGACCGCGTCCGGGCCGAGCAGTCCGTCCCGGCGCTGGTGGGCGTTGAACGCCTCGGTGATCTCCTGGTCCATCGGGTGCGGCGCCGTCAGTTCGACGCGTCCGGCCACCGACAGCGTCAGCAGCGCCGGGCAGCCGGCTCCCGCGCAGGCGGCGGCGAGGGTGCCGACGTCGTCGCGGGTGAGGACGTCGAGCAGCGCGGACGCCGTCACCAGGGAGGCCCCGGCCAGCGCGTCCGGGGTGAGCCGGGCGATGTCGCCGCGCCGGGTCTCGACGGTGACGTGGCTGCCGTCGGCGGCCGAGCGCGGGGAGGCGACGGCGGCGAAGTGCAGCAGGTAGGGGTCGCGGTCGTGCAGCACCCAGTGCTGGGCGCCGTCGAGGTGGGGGGCGAGCCAGCGGCCCATCGAGCCGGTGCCGCAGCCGATGTCGTGGACGACGAGGCCGTCGGCGCGGCGCGGCAGGTTGGCGAGCCGGATGCGCAGCGGGTCGAGCAGGTCGTAGGAGCGGGCTGCGGCGTCGGCGGGTTCGCGCAGCTGGAGCCACTCGGGGGCGTAGCGGGGCGGTTCCCCGGTGTCGGTCTCCCGCAGTCTGAGGGTGGCCCGTTCAGCGGTGCGGGGTGCGGGGCCGGCGCCGGGGATGACGTCCCGGGGGCCGGGCTGCGCGGGGATCGTCCCGCCGTGCTGGGTGGTGGTCGCCTGTTCGGTCATGCGGCCCTCCGGGGTTCGGTGGGTAGCCGGCGCAGTACCGCCGCCAGGCTCTGTGCGGTGCTCGCCCAGCCGCCGAGCGCGGCCCGCCGGCTGCGGGCGGCGGCCTTCAGCCGGCGTCGTACGTCCGCCTCGCCGAACCAGCCGCGCAGTTCGGCGGCGATGGCGGTCGGGTTCTCCGGCGGGACGAGGATGCCGGGCACGCCGCCGTCGGGTGCGCGGCCGACCGCCTCGGGCACGCCGCCGACATCGGTGGCGAGCACGGGGATGCCGCGTGCCAGCGCCTCGGTGACCGCCATGCCGTAGGTCTCGGCGTACGAGGTGAGCACCATGAGGTCGGCGGTGGCGTAACGGGCGTCGAGTGCGGCGCCGGACTGCGGCCCGGTGAGCTCCAGCCGGTCCTCGAGGCCGTGGGCGCGGATGAGTCCGCGCAGGTGGGTGACGTAGTCGGGATCGTGTCCGAGGCCGCCGACGAGTGCGCAGCTCCACGGCAGTTCGGCCACCGCCGCCAGTGCCTCGACCAGCCGGTGCTGTCCTTTGCGCGGGGTCACGGCGGCGACGCACAGCAGCCGCGATACGCCGTCGGTGCCCGGTGCGAGGGGCGCGATGTCGGCGCCGGGGGCGGCGACGTGGACCCGGTCGGGGGCCAGCCCGTGGTGGGAGACGAGACGGCGTACGGCCCAGTCGCTGGTGGCGATCACCGCGGGCACCGCCCGTAGGACCGCGCGCTCACGGGCGTCCAGTTCGGCGGCGACGGCCGCGTCGAGCCCGGTCTCGTCGCCGAGCGGCAGATGCACCAGGACGGCCATGCGCAGCCGCCCCTCCTCCGCCTCCGGTACGACGACCTCGGGCACCCCGCAGGCGACCAGCCCGTCGAGCAGGACGACGGCGCCGTCGGGCAGTTCGCGCAGGGTGCGGGCGAGCGCGGCGCGGGCGTCGGCGTCCGGGCGGGGCCAGTCGCCGGCCACGGTGTGCCGGTGCACCTGCCAGCCGAAGCCGGGCAGGTCCAGGCAGACGCGCCGGTCGTAGGCGTTGCCGCCGCTCGGCGCGGCCGGGTCGTCGACCCCGTCCGGCATCACGAAGTGCACGGAGCGCAGGGACATGGGGATGATCCCGCCGTTCCTCGGAGCGGACGCCTGCCGGGGGACGTAGTCCAGGCGGGCTGCCGGGGCCCGGCCGACGGCCGTGCCGGGCCTGTCGGTGGTCCTGCCGGCCATGTCGATGGTCGTGTCCGGCCTGTCGATGGTCGTGTCGGTCACAGGGCACGCTCGTAACTCGCCCAGGCGATGTGCGACTCGTGCAGCGTGACGGCGATCTTCGCGATGCCCTTCGCGCCCTCGCCCAGCGCGCCCTTGTGGACGCGTTCGGCGAGCCGGTCGGCGATGACCTTGGCCAAATACTCCGTGGAGGTGTTGACCCCCGCGAAGTCGGGCTCGTTGTCGAGGTTGCGGTAGTTCAGCTCGCCGACGACGGCGCCGAGTTCCTGTGTGGCGAGGCCGATGTCGACGACGATGTTGTCGTCGTCCAGCTGCTCGCGCCGGAACGTCGCGTCCACGAGGAACGTGGCCCCGTGGAGGCGCTGGGCCGGTCCGAAGACCTCGCCGCGGAAGCTGTGGGCGATCATGATGTGATCGCGGACGGTGATGCTGAACAACGGACGACCCTCCAGGTGCGGCGCGTCTGCTCCCCGGGCCGATCTCCGCCGGGGATGCCGTGTAGTACGGCTGACTGTCTTCCCCTGTTCAGCGTCCGCTACGTCTTTTCTGAGGTCAGGCGTGTGTGTCCCGGTCCGGGTCGGTGTAGCGCACGCGGTGGCAGAGGGCGGGGATCTCGCCGGAGGCGAGGCGGGGCATGGCGTCGGGCAGTTCCTCGAAGGCGGATTCGCCGGTGATCAGGGCGTCGAGGGCGGGGTCGGCGAGCAGGTCCAGGGCGAGGGCGAGCCGGTCGGCGTAGCTGCGGTTCGCGCGGGCCGGGGAGACGGTGCCGACCTGGCTGCTGCGGAGGACGAGCCGCCGGGAGTGGAAGGCCTCGCCCAGCGGGAGGCTCACCGGGCGGTCGCCGTACCAGCTCAGTTCGACGACGGTGCCCTCGGGGCGGAGCAGTTCGAGAGCGCGGCTCAGTCCCTGCTCGGTGGCGCTGGCGTGGACGACCAGGTCGCAGTCGCCGAGAGCGTCGCCGGGCAGCGCGAAGCCGGCGCCGAGCGCCTCGGCGGTCTTCGCGCGGGCCGGGTCGGCGTCGACCAGTTGCACCCGTACGCCCGGGAACCGTGCCAGCAGCGCGGCCACGGAGCAGCCGACCATGCCGCCGCCGACCACGGCTATGCGGTCGCCGACCAGCGGCGCCGCGTCCCAGAGGGCATTGACGGCGGTCTCCACGGTGCCGGCGAGGACGGCCCGCCCGGCGGGTACGCCGTCGGGCAGGGGGGTGACGGCGGCGGCCGGAACGACGTACCGCGTCTGGTGCGGGTACAGGCAGAACACGGTCCGCCCGGCGAGCGCCTCCGGTCCCTCCTCCACCACGCCCACGTTGAGGTAGCCGTACTTCACGGGGGCCGGGAAGTCGCCCTCCTGGAACGGCGCCCGCATGACGGCGTGCTGGCTCTCCGGCACGCCGCCCCGGAAGACGAGGGTCTCCGTGCCGCGGCTCACCCCGGAGAAGAGCGAGCGCACCAGCACTTCGTCCGCGCCGGGCTCGGGCAGGGTGACCTCGCGGATCGTCCCCCGGCCGGGCGAGTCGAGCCAGAACGCACGTGCGGTGCGGTTCATCGGAGTCCTCCTGAACGATCGGGAAGCTGCACGCGTACCGAGTGGTGCACAGGCCGCGCACAAGGTAGCGGCGTTGATCGACTCTGTCATACGGCCGGAGGATGCTCGGTGGCCCTGAACAACAGTTACGACGCGAGGCCCGTACACCAGGAGACGGCCGTGGGGGCGGGTGTACAGATCCTGTTGCTGGCCCTGATCGGCACGGCGATCGGCATGGGCCCGGCGGGCTGGCTGACCGGCCTCGCGTTCGCGGTCGCCACCTGGGCGGTGCTCTCCCGGGCCCTGCAGCGGTCCGGGCTGCGCTCCTTCGGCGCGGCGAACCGGGTCACCCTCGGCCGGGCCACCCTCGTCGGCGGGGTGACCGCGCTGGTCGCCGACTCGTTCCAGGACGCGCCGCCCGTCACCCTCTTCGTCGGTCTGACCGCCGTCGCCCTGGTCCTGGACGGCGTGGACGGCAAGGTGGCCCGCAGGACCGGTACGTCGACTCCGCTCGGCGCCCGCTTCGACATGGAGGTGGACGCGTTCCTGATCCTGGTGCTGAGCGTGTACGTGTCGATGGCGATGGGTCCATGGGTGCTCCTGATCGGCGGTATGCGGTACGTGTTCGTGGCCGCAGCGCGTGTCTGGCCCTGGCTGACCGCCCCGCTCCCGCCGAGCACGGCCCGCAAGACGGTGGCGGCGCTGCAGGGCGTGCTGCTGCTGGTGGCCGGGGCGGCCCTGCTGCCGCACGCGGTCAACGCCGGTGTGGTGGCGCTGGCGCTGGGGCTGCTGGTGTGGTCGTTCGGCCGGGACGTGCTGTGGCTGTGGCGGACGTCGCGCGCGGCGACGGCGCCGGCCGTACCCGAGGTGCGGCGGGCACTGGTCGCGGGCTGACGGCCGGCCGGGGGGCGCGGGCCGGCCCGCTGCAAGTGTGCCGGCCTCCTCCCCTCACCCCGCTGCCTGGTCGATGCCCGTCGCGTCGAGCAGCCGGACCACCTCCCTGCGTCCGTATCCGAGCCGGCGGGCCCGGTCGGCCGCCATGAGCACCAGGTGGGCGACGATCTCCGCCGCGTATCCGTTCTTGTGGCCGGCGTCGTACCACTCCTCGGGCTTCTCGACGCCCAGGCCGTTCATCACCAGCCCGTGCTCCCGGCGGACCTCCGCGACCGTGCCGGCCACCGCGTCCACGAGCGTCCGCCCCGGCCGCTCGCACCGCAGTGCGAAGCACCCCCGGTCGACCGGCACGCATCCCTCGGGCGGACGCGCCCGCAGCCCCGCGTACCGCTCGTCCGTGAACCCGGTGTCCCCGAACTCGTCGTGCACCAGGGCGAACCGGTGGAACCCGGGTGGCACCGGGGGCGGTGGCGGCGTGTACTCCCACCCCGCGTCCTCGTACAACTGCCGCTTCACCTCCTCCTCTTCGTCGTGCGTCACGGTGAAGCCGTTGGCGTCGTTGCGCCCCGTCGTCGTGCCGTCGGGGTTGCGGTGGAAGTGCAGGCTCACGCTGTGCTCCGGTCGTCGTTGTCGTCGTTGTCGTCGCGCGTGCTCGGGGATGTCCCCGTCACCGGATCGAACGGACCGCCCGCCCCGCAGGTGCCCATATCGCACAGCATCACCCGATCGCGTGACATCACCACCCGGTGACGACACCACCGGCCGGGGCGTCACCGCCCCGACGGACCTCCGGTCGCACCGGGACGGTTGTCAGGGGCGGGCGTTATCCTCACAAAGCGCGTGCGGCACATGTGTCTTACGACCACGGGGGGTGTCCATGCACGGCCGTGACCACAATGTCCCTCAGGACTGCCCGGGCGGACACCCTGGCATGTCGACCGAGGCGGGGATCGACGTCCAGCGACAGCTGGAGTCCCTGATCCAGGACTTCCGGACCAGTGATCCTCCGATGCCGGTGATCGTGCTGCACGCCGAGGAGTCCGCCGACGACGGCCGGGTCACCGAACTCGTCGACGAGCTGGGCGAAGGGCAGCAGCGGCACGGCACGCGCCTGGCCGTCGCCCCGACCGAACCGCAGCAGGGGGACCTCGATCCGACCGCCCGGGCCGCGCGGCTCCTGTGCGACCTCGGCGATCCCCGCAAGTGGGGCGGCCGGTCCGCCTCCTACCGGCCCTACTCCTTCCCCCGCCTCAACCTGGTGCGCGCGATCCAGGAGGCCACCGACGACCCGGAGATGCGGGAGCACTGGCCGACCGCCGCCTCCGGCACCCCGGACGGCAACGCCCAGCGGGAGCGGGCCCAGACACATCTGCTGCGCATCCTCGCCCGGCAGCGCTGGCGCCCCCGCAGACCCTCGCGGCGGAACCGGCAGATGCTGCTCAGTGACGTGCAGCAGTTCCTCCCCATGGGTGTCCTGGGTGCCTTCACCGCGCTGCTCACCCGCCCCGAGTGGTACGTCGCCGTCCTGGCGGGCATCGGCCTGATGATCCTCCTCGCCGGCCTCAACCACGTCCCCGGACGCGCTCCCCTCTTCCTGTGGCTGCGCGCGGAGAGCCGGTGGTTCCTGACCACCACGTTCCTCCAGTCCGCCGCCCGCCGTCAGTCGACGAGCGTGCGGCTGCTGCGGCCCGTCCGCTCCTGGCGTGCCATCGCGGCCCGGGCCTACGACGTGGCCGAGGCCATGCGCGAGGGCGGCCCGTTCCCCCTGCAGCTGTACGTGCTGGCGCTCTTCGAGGACTTACGGGACAACCACCGGCGCCGCAGCTGGGACCTGAGGGGGTTCAAGCGGACCCGCCCACCCGTGCTGTTCCTGCGCCGGGTGAGCCGGGAGAACGGCGGCATAGAGCTGATCAGGGCGGTCAGCGACGTCCGCAGCCGGCGCAGCGAGCTCGACCCGCTGCTGATCGTGGCGGGCGTGGCGGCGGGCGACGCGGCCCTGCTCGACCGGGGCGCCGACGACACGAACCCTCCGCCCGGCCGTCCGTCGCCCGTCTCCCCGCCCTCGCGTCTTCCGCAGCGGCTGCGGCACTGGTACGACGAGTGGGCCGGCAATCTGCGGGCCGACCAGTCGCCCAGCAGGACCAACGCCCTGCCCTGGGTGCTCAGAATTCCCCTTCCGCGCGACGAGTTGGCGCAGCTGCGGCAGTCCGACTGGCGGTGCGTCCGGACGCGTCACCGGCCGCCCGTGGCCCGCCTGGTGTGGTCGGCCCACAGCCTGCTGCTGGTACTCGCGCTGGTCGTCACCGCGGGTGTCGTGCACGCCCGCGAGCTGCATCGGACGTACTGCTCGGCCGGGCTGCTGACCGCCGACCGCGACACCGAACTTCGTCCCGCGCCCGGTGGCGGCACCGAGTGCGTCGGCATAGCCACCGGGGACGTCCGGTTCGGCGCGCAGCTGAGCGGCGGAACCACCGGGGAGGGCAAGCGGCTGCAGGAGCTGGAGCGGCTGGTGCGCGCCGAGAACGCCAAGGTCCTGCGCGACCACCCCGACGCCTACGTCACCGTCGTGTACGCGGGACCCCTGAGCTCCTCCTCCGTGGACCCGTCACTGGTCAAGGGCGCCGAGGAGCTGACGGGCGTGTACCTCGCCCAGCGCGTCGTCAACGAGAACTACACGGTGAAACTGCGGGTGCTGCTCGCCAACGGCGGTGCGGACATGGGGCACCAGAGGGTCACCGCCGAAGCGATCGCCGAGTACGCCGGACGCGACCCGTCCGTGGTCGGCGTCGTCGGCTTCGGCCGCGACCTGCAGAGCAGCCCCGACGTCACCCGCCGGCTGCACGAGGCGGGGCTGCCCGTGGTCTCCGGCACCAACTCGGCGACGTATCTGCCGAAGGAGTTCTCCAACTGGTTCAGCCTCGCCGCTCCCGACGAGCACCAGGCCGAGGCGCTCGGCCTCGTCGCCCGGCAGCTGCGCCCCCGGGGCCGGGCCCCGCACGCGCTGGTGCTGGCCCGTGACACCAAGGAGTCCCAGGACCGCTACACCAGCGAACAAGCCCTGTACGGAGGCCGGATGCTGAAGCGGGAGGGCTTCAGGACGTTGCCCGCGCAGCGCTACCGGGTGGCGAACGGCAAGCCGGAACTGCGGCTGCACGCGGAGAGAATCTGCCGGGGCGAGGACGTTCCCTCGGTGATCTACTTCGCGGGACGGGTCGAGGACATCGGCCCGCTGATGACCCAGCTGGGCACCGAACCGGGGTGCGCGAACAGGGAGATCTCGATCTTCACGGGTGACGATCTGAGCAAGGCCAAGTTCTCCGGCACGGGCGGCCGCGACGGCGTGGCCCCGCGGATCACCCTGTACCACGCGGCCCTGGCCGAGTTGAAGGAGGCGTCGTCCAGGACCGCCTTCTACGAGGACGCCGCCAACTACCTCCCCTGGCTGAAGGACGGAGCGGTCACCTACGACGCCGCCGACTTCGCGAGCGGGCAGACGGCCCTCTCCCACGACGCCACACGCGCCCTCTACTGGGCGGCCAGCCTCGGGGACGTACGCCAGAGCCGCGCGGCGACCTGGGTCAACCTCAGGAACGTCAAGCTCGACGGGATGGCCACCGGCACGATCGACTTCACCCACGCCCCCTTGTACGCCGAGCGGCACGGCCACAGCATCGTCCTCAAACGGGTCATGAGAACCACCGGGGGTCTCGCGGAGGCGGCGGTCCTGTGCAGCAGACCGGCCGGCGACACCGAGCCGCTCACCGTGCGGGAATGCTCGGTCAAGTGAACGGAGCGGCGGCGGTACGCTCCCCACGTGAGGATTCCCGGACCCGAAGAGATCCGCGCGCTGCACGAGAAGCACGCGCCCACCGCCGAGGCGTTCACGCTCGTGCACACCCACTGCGAGATCGTCTGGAGCGTCGCCGAACAACTCCTGCGCGCCGCACCTCACCTCGCCCACCTCGACGCCGAACTCGTCCGCGCGGGCTGCCTGCTCCACGACATCGGCGTCTACCGCCTCTACGGTGACGACGGACGCCTGGATTACGGCAACTACATCCGGCACGGCCTGCTCGGCCACGAGATCCTCGAGAACGAGGGTTTCCCCGAGCCCCTGCGCCGGTTCTGCTCCCACCACACCGGGGTGGGGGTCACCAAGGACGACGTCCTGCGCCAGGGTCTCCCGCTGCCTCCCGCCGACTACCTGGCGGTGACGGGCGAGGAGAAGCTGGTGATGTACGCGGACAAGTTCCACAGCAAGTCCCGCCCGTCGGCGTTCCTCTCCCCCGACGAGTACGCCGCCCACGTCCGCCGTTTCGGAGAGGAGAAGGTCACCGCGTTCCAGGCCCTGCGCACGGAGTTCGGCGACCCGGACCTCGACCGGCCGGTCCCGTGCGCCGGTTCCTCCGTCCGCCGGTGACCCCGATTCACCCCCAGGGGTCGGGAATCACCTCCGCCGGCGACTCGACGACCTTCTGCACCCGCAGGATCGCGCTGCGGACGGCTCCCGCCTCCGCGATCAGCACATCGGGGACTTGGGCTTCGTAGAAGCGGAGGTACCCGACGGTGCCCACGGTCGTCGTCCGCGCGCCGAGCCACAACACCATCCGGCGCAGGTCGTCGAACTCGTCGGGATGCGCCTCCTGCCGCACGGTCAACGCCCACTCCGGACCGTCCGAGCACAGCTCCCCGACCAGCGCTCCCCCGACCCGCAACGCCGGCCCCCGGTCCGCCCAGAGCGGATACTCGTACCCGTCGTCCTGCCGACCGCCCTCCTCTCCCAGGTGCCAGCGGAGCAGGGCGAGGTCCTGCGGCGGGAGCGAGCCCGGCAGGTCGAGCGTGAGCTGGAGTTCGTGGATGTCGGCCATGATCAGAAGGCTACGAGTCCCTCCACGCGTCCCGTCGGCTCCAACGGCCCCGCACCGGGCGGGCGATGGCGGTGCGGCGGGGGCCGTGGTGTGTAATGACGCTGGTGGGGACGCACATGGGGTGAGTCAGGGGGGAGCCTGATGGAAGGGCTGAAGTCGACCGATCCGCGGCGGGTGGGCCGGTACCGGATCTCCGCGCTGCTGGGCGCCGGCGGCATGGGACGCGTCTTCCTGGGCCGATCGCCCAGCGGGCGTCTGGTGGCGGTGAAGGTGGTACGCCCCGAGCTGGCTGAGGACCCAGGCTTCCGCCGCAGGTTCGCCCAGGAGGTGGCGTCGGCCCGGAAGGTCACCGGCTTCTTCACGGCGGCTGTCGTCGACGCCGACCCCGACGGTTCGCCGCCCTGGCTGGCCACCGCCTACGTGCCCGGCATGGCGCTGGACCAGGCCGTCGCGGCGCACGGCCCCTGGCCCGTGGAGTCCGTGCGCGCGCTGGGTGCGGGCCTGGCCGAGGCCCTGGAGGCCATTCACGCGGCGGGCCTGGTCCACCGGGACCTCAAACCGTCCAATGTCCTCATCGCTCCCGACGGCCCCCGGGTCGTCGACTTCGGGATCTCCCTGGCGACCGAGTCCACCGCGCTCACCCGCGCCGGGACCATCCTGGGCACCCCCGGCTTCATGGCCCCCGAACAGCTCACCGACGGATCCGTCACCCCGGCCACCGACGTGTTCGCCTTCGGTGCGGTGCTGACGTACGCGGCCACCGGCACGGGCCCCTTCGGCACCGGCTCGGCACAGTCCCTCAACTTCCGTATCGCGTACGAGGAACCGCGGCTCGGCCAACTCCCCGGACCGGGCCTGGAGATCATCGCCCGCTGTCTGGCCAAGGAGGCCGCCGACCGCCCCTCCGTGGACGAGCTCATCGAGGAACTCGCCCAACTGTCGGACCCGGCCGGCTACACACCCACCGAGATCGTCACCGAGACCCCCGCCTGGCTGCCCGACCAGGTCGCCCGCGCCCTCCCGGCAACCATCGGCGCACCCGCGGTACCCGCGGCGCCGACACACCGCCCGCCAAAGCCTCGGCCGCAATCCTCGAAGCCCTCAAAGCCCTCACGGCCCTCAAACCCCAAGGTCGCGCCCCCTTCCGCCCCGCCGGCCCCGTCGGTCGCCGACAGGCCCACGACGGCCGCCCCCGCGGTCAAGGCAACCAGACCTGCCCGCTCCGTACCGTCCGCGAGGGCCACGAGCACGAAGCCCAAGCAGGCCACCCCGGCCCGAAGGCCGCAGCGTCCACCAGCCGCACAGCAACCCACCACCACTGCACCGCCGTCCCGGATGCGCTCGCGCACGGCGCCCTTCTGGACCGCCGGAGGGGCACTGACCCTCGCCCTGTGCCTGCCCTTCTACGGACGCTTCTGGCTCCTGGAAACTCCCCTCGAGCCTTATTGGCAGTACTTCACCGCATGGCCGTTCGGCGGCTCCTGGCCGTTCATCCTGGCCACCGTACTGGGCCTGGCGACCTGTGCCGCGGCGTTGTCCGCGATGCACCGCTCCCCCCGTGGTCCCGTGCCCGTCTGGGTCCGCCGGCTGCACTTCCTGAGCATCACCATCTCCCCCGCGCTGTTCATCTATTGGGTCGCCCTCCAGTTCGGCGGCATCATCGGCCTCCAAGGGCTCAACTGGGGCTCGGGGTTCTTCGCCCTGGGCTGCGGGGCTCTGGCACGCGGCACCCTCCGGCTGCGTGCTCCGAAGCAACCCCGCACGTCTTGAGAGGCGTTACACCCCGCAGTCCCGGCCCCCGGCATGTCGGCGCGCGGGCCCGGGTCCGGGCACCTACCTGACCGCACTCACGCATCGCTAAGGTGATCGCCGTGACGGGGACAGCGGGGTTACGGGTCGGCGGACGGTATCGGCTGGTCGAGCCGATCGGGCGAGGCGGCATGGGCCGCGTGTGGCGGGGCCGCGACGAGGTCCTGGACCGCGAAGTGGCGGTCAAGGAAGTCCTGTTCCCCGCCGACCTGCCGGACGCGACCCGCGACAAGCTGACCACACGGACCCTGCGGGAAGCGCGGGCCGCAGCCCGTCTCCAGCACCCGGGCATCGTGACGGTGTTCGACGTGACGGAGCACGATGAAGCGCCGTGGATCGTCATGGAATTCGTCCGAGGGCCCTCACTCGCAACGCACTTGGCCGAGAACGGCCGGCTGGGCTGGGAGCGCGCGGCGCGCATCGGCGGGGACCTGGCGGACGCGCTGGCGCACGCGCACGCCGCCGGGGTGGTGCACCGCGACCTGAAACCCGACAACGTCCTGCTGACCGGTGACCGCGTACTGATCACGGACTTCGGCATCGCCCACCTGATGGACGAGGTCAGCGGACTCACCACCACGAACACCATTGTCGGCACCCTGCAGTACATGGCACCCGAGCGGTTGGAGGGCAGGCGGGCGGAAGGCCCCGTGGATCTGTGGGCCTTGGGCGCGACGCTGTACACCGCGGTGGAAGGACGACCGCCGTTCGACGGCCCCACCCAGACGGCGGTCATCACCGCGATCCTGACCGCCCCGTCCCCTGCCGCTCCGCACGCCGGCCCCTTGGGCGACGTGTTGCGGGACCTCATGGCCAAGGACCCGCAACAGCGACCGGACGCAGCGGAGATCACCAGGCGTCTGCGGGAACTCCGTACGGCTCCTCCCGAATCCACCGTCCGCTCCGCGACCCTCCCCACCACGGCACTCACCGCGAGGCTGTCCGCACCACCGGACGACAACGAGCCGACCGCCCCACGCAGGCCGAGCCGCCGCACGCTCCTGATCGGTGGCGGCGCCGCACTGGCCGCCGTGACGGGCGCGGTGACAGCCGTGCGCTTGATCGGTGCCGACCCGGAGGACGAGTCCTGGTTCCGCCTGACCGGGCACGACAGCCAAGTGAACACGGTGGCGTTCAGTCCCGACGGCAGGACCCTGGCCAGCGGCAGCGGCGACTACCTGGCCGACAACGATGACGACCGCACCTTACGGTTGTGGGACCTCACCCGCAGGACTGCCACCGCCGTCCTCACCGGGCACACCCAATCGGTCGATTCGGTGGCCTTCAGCCCGGACGGCAAGACGCTCGCCAGCGCCGGCTACGACTCGACGGTGCGCTTGTGGGACGTCGCGAACAGAACACTCACCGGGACCCTCACCGGGCACAACTCCGGCGTGTCGTCGGTGGCGTTCAGCCCCGACGGCAAAGCCCTGGCCAGCGGCGGCCTGGACGATGACGTACGACTGTGGAACGTCGCCACCCGGTCCGAAAGGGCCACCCTCGCCGACCACGCCTCCGTGGTGGCCTCGGTGGCCTTCAGCCTCGACGGCAAGATCCTCGCCAGCGGCAGCGGCGACACCTCGATCCGGTTGCGGACCGCCACCGACGGCAAGGTCACCG
>Ga0247820_10001426_pt1 | contig 13466 bp, 18 predicted proteins | sample 13C_Glucose_Day1_2_FD_192480 | JGI IMG/M metagenome (GOLD analysis project Ga0247820, IMG submission 192480) | Soil microbial communities from agricultural site in Penn Yan, New York, United States - 13C_Glucose_Day14 | ecosystem: Environmental > Terrestrial > Soil > Agricultural land | place...
ATCCCCGACGAGCGGTTCGTCGACTTCGTCGATGCCTTCGCCCAGCGTGTGTCCCGGTTCGATCTGCTCGCGCTCGCCGACATCGACGAGCCGCTGGGAGCGGAGATAGACGCCTTCTGGAAGGCCGCGAAGCGGCCGGCCTTTCCTGCGTTGCACCGCCAGGCCTTCAAGGCGGGCTACAGCCAGCGGGGCCCGGTCGAGCTCAACCTCGGGGACTTCGTCGGGACCATCTTGGCCGACCCCGACTCGTACTCCACCCGCTAACGCGGCACAGACAAGGGAACTGCACCTTCTCGCTGGTCGAAGCGACTGATGCTGTGCGCTACCTGGTTGAGGAGCGCCCTTCGGCAGAGTCGCCTCGCGATCTGACAGGCTCTGAATCCTGCGGCGCTGGATTACGTTGGTTCATGGACGTTTGAAATCCAAATGGACCCGCTAGTCGCTCGGGGCAGCCATCAATAGCATTTATCCACTGTTAGAGGGCATCGCGAAAGCCGTGGTGTTTCTCGCATCCGACGACCGCAGTTACATCACAAAGGATTGAAAGCATGACCGTCATTTCCGTCATTGTTGGAAGCACCCGCAAGAGCCGTTTCTCGGAGAAGCCCGCGCACTGGATCTTGCAGCACCTGAAGAAGCGCAATGACATCGACGCGCGGCTGCTCGATCTGCGCGACTTTCCGATGCCGTTCTTCGATCAGGCAGTAACGCCGGCGACGCCGGGTCGCCCGGCTTTCGAAAACGAGGTCGTTCAGAAATGGACCGCCGCGATCGCGCAGTCCGACGGCTTCGTCTTCGTCACTCCGGAATACAACTACGGCCCCTCCGCGGTGCTCAAGAACGCGATCGACTGGGTCTATCCCGAGTGGCATCGCAAGGCGGCTTGCTTCGTGAGCTATGGCTCCGCCATGGGCGTACGCAGCGTCCAGCAGCTTCGCCAAACGGTGATCGAGATTCAACTCGCCCCCATTCGCTCGTCGGTCCACATCCCTGTCGCCACTCTGATGGCTCACTACCAGGGGGGCGATGTCGACGCTGGACTGGCCGAGTTGGAGGCGCCCGCCGGGGCAATGATCGACGATCTGCTGTGGTGGACCGCAGCCTTAAGGACGGCGCGCGGCAACGCGTCCTGACCGGAGCCCATCATGACCACAACCCTTGAGAAAGTGGTGTACGCCGGCAGGGCGCACACAACGGGTGGCCGGGACGGCGCGTCACGCAGCCCTGATGGCCGCTTGGACATCAAGCTCTCGTCCCCCGGCAAGCCGGGCAACGGGACCAATCCGGAGCAACTGTTCGCCGCTGGTTGGTCCGCCTGCTTCATGGGTGCGATGGGGGTGGCGGCCGCCAAGATGAAGACCCGCCTCCCGGCTGATGCGGCCATTGACGCCGAATTGGACCTTTGCGGCACCGGCGGCGAGTACTTCCTCCAAGCTCGCCTCAACGTCACCCTGCCCGGGATGGAGCGCGAGGTCGCCCAAGCCTTGGTGGACGCCGCACACCAGACATGTCCCTATTCCAAGGCCACACGGGGTAACGTCGACGTCGCGATCAACGTGGTGTGAGTTGGACCAATCGCCTTGCGCCCGTGACTTAGACGCGGGGTGTGCGGAACGATGGTCATACTGAACCACATTCCGCAACTCATCGCGAACGTCTACGGCATTGCCACCTCATCCGTGCGTGCCAGGCTGATCGAGTGGTTGCTGGAACCCGTCGGTCCGCTCGGGGTCGTCGCGGTTGCGGCCGGCGCGTTTGGTGTATTCCTCCATCGGGGCAACTACCAGCGGCTGGTCGTCTCGCTGGACGATGCGGCTCGCATATCAGCAGACCAGATGCTCGAACTGGCTCGCTACGTGGAGCAATGCAATCCTCACACTCTCGAGCAGATCGCTTCACTGCTGGCAGCAAGCCCGGTCGGAAGGTAGGGGCGCGCGAAATGTAGTTCAGGGCGCGAAGGGCTCAGTCAATGACAGAAGGACGGGCTGGCACGCCAAGTCGGGGCGGCCAGGTGATCGGGCCGAACCAGCTGCCGGCGGCAATGGCCAATGCATTGATCATCCCGTACAGCACCAAGGCCCCGGCCTGCGCGATGAAGACGTGCGCTAACCCACCACCCCAGTGCAGCGCCAGCCAGCCGCCTGAGGCCGCGACCACCAACCGGGCGATGTTGCCGAGCACCGGCCAACGCAGCCGACCAGCGCCTTGCGAGGCGAAGTACAGCACCAGCCCGAGTCCGAAGAAGCCGTACACCGGCCCAACGGCGCGCAGATACACGGTGCCGGCCTCCAGCATCGCCGGATCGTGGCTGAACAGTGTCAGCCAGGCGTGCGGGAATGCGGCCGCCCACAGGCCGATCGCTTCCGTCATCGCGAAGGCGAGCGCTGCGCCGATCCAGGCCGCACGCAAGGCACGCTCGCGCTGACCCGCACCGATGCAGGTGCCGACCATCGCGACCAGCGGCGCACCGATGCCGAACACCAGCGGCACCAGCAGGTACTCGAGTCGCGATGCGGTGCCGTACCCTGCAAGAGCCGCGCTGCCGAAACCTCCAACCAGAGCCGTCGTGACAGCGATGGTCAGGTTCGTCGCAACGGTGGAGACGGCACCCGTCAAGCCCACCACGAGGATGTCGCGGAACAGCGCCCACCGCAGGCGCACACCCGCCAAGGTCGGGCGCAGCAGGCTGTGGCGGGACCACAGATAGGCCACCAGGGCCAGGCTGCCGAAGAGGTAGTAGGAGAGCAGGGCCAGCGCACCGCCGGCGATGCCCAGCCCGGGCAGCGGACCCCAGCCGAAAATCAACAGGGCGGACAAGGGCACCAGCGGCACTGCACCGATCACCGTGACGCTGGCCGGCAGCGTCATGTTGCCGGTGCCGCGGATGACGGCCGCCAGCGAGTTGAAGAGCCACACCAGCACAGCGCCGGCGAACACCCAGTTCGAATAGATCAGTGCGGCGTCGAGCGCCGCGCCGCTGCCGCCCATGCGTGCGTACAGCCAGCTCCCACCGCCGAGCACGGCAACGCTGAACAACAAACCGAAGCCCACCGCGATGACCATCGCATGCGGCACCAGCGCGTTCGCGTCGGCGTGCCGCTTCGCCCCGAGCGCCCGCGCAATCGCCGATGCGATCCCGCCACCCATCGCGCCGGCGGAAGTCATCTGCATCAGCATCACCACTGGAAAGACCAGGGCCATGCCGGCCAGCGCTTCGACACCGAGCTGGCCGACGAAGTAGGTCTCGATCAGGCCGACTCCGGCCTGGACCAGCATCACGAGCACGTTGGGTGCGCCCAGCCGCAGCAGGGTCGGCAGGATGGGCGCTTCCAGCAGCGCTCGCGTGCGCGGGTTGAGCGGCGCTTCGTTCATTCCCGGGCTTGCCGTTCGGGTTCGGCCGGCAGCAGCGAGGTCAGCACATGGGCCGGCAATGTACGCGTTTCGGCCCCGTCCAGCGCACCGACGAACTTCCATCCAACCGGCAGCTTCACAAAGACGAAACCGGTCGGCGGATCGACAAACACATCGAAAGACTTGACGGTGATCGCAGTCGGTGCGGCCGCCGCCGGGGTCGACGGTGCCACGGCGCCCGCCGAGAGCGCGGTCGTCAGCAGGATGGCGGCACTCGTGGTGATGAACTTCAACATTTGGATCTCTCCTTATCGAGCTTCAGCGGGAGGCCAACACCGGCGCCGTGTAGCGCACGGCAGGTTGGACGCGCGACAACTTCGGCACCAGTGCCAGCCGCGCCGCGTCGAGGCGCTGCCAGTCGCCCACGTCGGGCAGCGAAGGAATCGTGATCAGCTCGCCGGCGTCCAGCCCGGCGATTGCCGCATCAACGAGGTCGTCGGCCGACATCACCATCTCCTGCGGCAGGTTGGACACCGGCAGGCCGGCGATGTCCCAGAACTCGGTGCGGATGGCACCCGGCAGCACGACCTGCACGCGCACGCCCTTGCCACCGAGTTCGTGATGCAGCGACTGGCTGAGGTTCACCACATAGGCCTTGCTGCCGCTGTAGCTGCCGTTCAGCAGTTCCGGCGACAGCGCCACGATCGACGCGATGTTGATCAGCGTGCCGCGGCCGCGCGCGACGAAGCCCGGCGCGGCCGCATGGGTCAGCCGGGTGAGTGCCACCACGTTCAACTGGATCATCCTCTCGATCTGGTCGGGATCGGAGTCGAGCAGCGCTGCGGTGGCGCCGAACCCGGCGTTGTTGAGCAACAGCGTGATGGCGCTGTCGCTGCGCAGCCTGGCTTCGACGCGGCGCAGATCGGCCGGCAGCGTCAGATCTGCGATCAGCACCTCGACCTGGCGGCCGGTCTCGCGGGTGAGGCGTGTGGCCAGGCCGTCCAGGCGTGCCCGGTTGCGTGCCACGAGGATGAGATCGTGACCGCGACGTGCCAGGCGGTCCGCATACACCGCGCCGATGCCCGACGAGGCGCCCGTGATCAGCGCCGTGTCCTTGAAGTCTTGCTGGCCCATGATGTGTGTCCTTTGTGCGGGAGATGAGTTGACAGCACCAACATTAGGCCGGACACTGACGTCTCGAATGACATGTTTACCTCGTTTTAGGACATCAGCGTGCAACGCATCGGTCTGATCGTGTTTCCCGGCTTCCAGATCCTCGATATGGTCGCCGTGACGGTGTTCGAACTCGCCAACGGCGAGGCGGGCCGGCCCCGCTACAACATCGAGCTGCTGTCCGAGCACGGCGGGCTGGTGCGCAGCTCGTCGGGCGTGCAGATCGACACGCACGGGTTCGGCAACCCGAAGTTCGACACGCTGCTGGTCGCCGGCAGCAACGACCTGGTGCCGGCCTCGCCCGGGCTGATCGCGTTCCTGCAGAAGGCGCTGCCGAAGAGCCGGCGCGTCAGCAGCATCTGCACCGGCGCCTTCGTGCTGGCCGAAGCCGGCTTGCTCGACGGCCGGCGCGCGACCACGCACTGGGCTGTCGCGCGTGACCTGCAACGGCGCTACCCGCGCATCAAGGTCGAGGAGGACCGCATTTTCATCGTCGACGGCCCGGTCTGGACCTCGGCGGGCATGACGGCCTGCATCGACCTGGCACTGGCACTGGTGGAAAGCGATCTCGGTGTCGAGGCGTCGCGTGTGGTGGCCCGCAAGCTGGTCGTCTATCACCGCCGCGCCGGCGGTCAGTCACAGTTTTCCGCGCTGCTCGAACTCGAACCGAAATCGAACCGCATCCAGGACGCGTTGGCGTATGCCAAGAAGAACCTGCACCGCGATCTGTCGGTCGACCAGCTGGCCGAGGTGGCGCACCTGAGCCCACGGCAGTTCAGCCGGGCCTTTCTGGCCGAGACCGGCGTGTCGCCGGCGCGGGCCATCGAGCGCCTGCGCGTCGAGTCCGCGCGAGTGCTGATCGAAGCCGGCGGGACCTCGGTCGAGCGCGTCGCGCAGCAGTCGGGCTTTGCCGATCCGGAACGCATGCGGCGCGCCTTCCATCGAGCCCTTGGGAGGCCGCCGCAAAGCCTCAAGCAGGCGGGGCGGCTGCAGTCGACGTGGAGCGGCTGACTGGGACCTAGGATATTGGCAGAGAGTCGGTTCCTCGAGCGTCAGCTCCCTGAAACCTGCCGCCGCTGGCACCAGACGTAGATCGTGGGTTTCATGAACAACGCAAACGGCTCGCCGGCACACGCCGCGATGCATGAACTGCTCGCCGCGCGCCGACGCGCCCTGGCGCGACTGCGGTTGCTCATGTTGCTTGCGATCGTGGTTCCGACCATAGCGATGCTGCGCTTTTCTCGGCACTGGCCGAGGTAGCGGGCGACACAGTCCCTGAAGAGAGGCCGTCCGTTGGCCCGGCGCTCCAGTTCCATTTCGATCCGTTCGACTTCGGTCTGCAGGCGATGCTCGGCTTGCTCCTGGGTGACGGCACCCAGGCGGATGCCGATCCGCACGCCGCGGTAGAGCTTGTTTAAAAACCGTCGTCCGTCAGGGCCGATCCGGATGCCGGGAGTGCGAGTCGACGCCATGGCGCTCTCCTGCGGTTGCACAGGAGAGCATCTTTCGCCTGGCGACGAAAGGTTCGTTCTGCCTTCGGACGCAGAAACGGGCCAGCGGGTGCTGCAAAGACGCCCGCTTGGTGCGGGCCGACCGGTCGCCTCGCCAAAACGCGTCACGCGGAAAGGAGTCGCGTCAATGACTGTCGCCGCGTTGCTGGGACGCCCGAAAGCCGCTGTTCGCCAAGAGCCGGCCTCGGCCATCAAGAGTCGTTTGGGGCTGTCAGCTTGTGGGCGGATCAATGTGACCGGTACAGCACTGAAATTTGGCAATCACCTTGAGCGCGCCGGCGCCGCAGTTCGGGCGACGCTCGGCGGCGGCGTCCAGCTCGGCCGCGGCTTCGGCGCGGCGGTCCAGCCGAATCAGCGCCTCGGCGTGGATCAGCCGCAGCGACGGCCACTCGGGCAGGTCTGCGACGAACCGGGCCAGCGCCGCCTGCGCATCGGCGGTGCGGTCGGTGGCCAGCGCAACCATCACGTCGACATCGGGCGGCGTCTGCTGCTCCGGCGGGCGGGCGGCCGCCAGCGCCTCCGCTTCGTCGAAGCGGCCCGAGTTCAGTGGCACCCAGGCAGCGGCGCGGCGCGTATCCCAGTCGCCCGGCCAACGTCCGAGGTAGGCGACCGCCGCGTCCAGCGCCGCGTCCGGCGTGCCGGCTTCGGCCTGGAGCTCCAGGTAGGTGCGCACCGCGCGCGCATCCTCCAGGCCGGCGCGGAGCGCGCGGCCCAGCGCCGCGGCGGCGCGTTCCTTCTCGCCGCCGGCGTGGGCCGCCAAGCCGGTGAACAGCGCCAGCCGGTCGTCGTCCTGCCCGGCGGCGTGTGCGGCGTCGAACGCGGCTAGCTTAGCTAGCGCTTCTGCGGGCGCTCCAGCGCCAGCAGCGCATGGCCTTGCAGCGCGTGCAACATCGGCGGCGGCGCGGGCGCCGCGAGACCCGGCGCCAGCACGTCCAGCGCCTGCGCCGGCCGGCCTAGCGCCAGCAGCGTCTCGGCGTGAGCGGCACGCAGCATCGGCTGCGCGGGCTGCAACGCGACCGCCTGCGCGAACGCGGCCTCAGAAGCCTCCGCCTGGCCGAGCTGGAAAAGCGCGCTGCCGCGCAACGCGTGCACCTCGGTGACCGACCCACCGCCGTGCGCCAGCGCATGATCCAGGACGGCCAGCGACTGCGGCCGTATGCAGCCCGCTACTCTGCCTGACCGGGCGGGCGACGAGGTGGCGAGCTGCGTGCAGAAAGTGGCGCCCTGGGCCCTTGCTTGACAGGGTCGGGGCGCCTCGGCACATTGCCTGTTTCGATTTCGACGCGTCGAAGGAGCCGTCCGATGAAGACCAAGTTTCTAGCCGACTGGGAAGCGCTGAAGAAGAAGATGCCCGACCTCGTGCGGGACAGCGTCGCGGCGGTGGCGCAGGCCGACGGGGCGCACCAGACCGAGGTCAAGCAGAGCCTCGCCGCGCTGCAGAAGACGACCGGCCTGACGCCGGTGCTGAAGAAGATCGACGAGGGCTTCGCGAAGGAGCACCGCACCACCGTGCTGGAGACGGCCGTGGAGCTGAACCGGATCCGCACGCCGATTTCGATGGTGCTCACGAAGCTGGTCACGCGCCTGGGCCAGTACGACATGGACGCCGCGCAGGAGGTGCGCGACTTCAAGGCGGGGCTGGAGGCGATCGAGTCCGGCGTCTCGACCTCGGCCAAGCAGCTCCAGACCAACAAGGGCGGCCTGCAGCAGGACGAGAACTGGAACCTCGCGGTGCTGTTCGAGGGCGACTTCAAGTCGAACGTCGACAATCTGAAGAAGAAGCTCAAGACCCACGCCGCCGTCGACAAGCCGTACAACGCGCTGAAGCTCGCGACGCCGATGATGACCTTCATGGACACGTTCACGAAGGCGGCGGCGCGCCTGAAGGCGAACGAGGCCTACGCGGCGCTGAAGGGCTTCCAGGCGGCGGTGAAGGAGGCCGACAAGAAGTTCGGCGACATCGCCGCGAAGGAGAAGGCCGCCAACAAGGCGTACGCCGAGGCGCTCACGAGCTTCATGAACGCGGTCAAGGGCCTGAACCGGATCAACGATCAGTTGCGCAAGCTGGAGGAGCATCTCGCCGCGACCTGATCGGAGCAGCCGCTCAGTCGAGCACCCCGAGCACCACGCGCCGCGTCGACGCCGCCTTCTTCTCGGTCTTCGTCACGACGACGCGCCCGATGTCGGCGGTGTTCGCGACGTGCGTGCCGCCGCAGGGCTGCAGGTCGACGCCTTCGATCTCGAGCACGCGCACGCGGCCCTGCCCGCGCGGCGGCTGCACGCTCATGCTGCGCACCAGGCCGGGGTTGGCGTCGAGCTCGGCCTCGCTGATCCAGCGGTGCGAGACCGGGTGCGCCTCGGCGATCAGCCGCGCCAGGCCGGCGTTCAGTGCGTCCTTGTCGAGCGGCTCGGTCATGTGGAAGTCGAGCCCGCGCGTAGTCCATCGTGATCGAGCAGCCGTCCACCGGATGCGGCACGAGCGCGCACAGCAGGTGCGTCGTCGTGTGAAAGCGCATGTGGCGCGCGCGGCGCGCGCATAGGAAATTCAAACAGCCTCTCAAAAGCCCGAATCAGACCTGGGCGCGGCGCCCGGTGCCTGCCTCGACGGCTTGGAACTGGCGCGCGTGAGCCGTTGTCTTGTCCTGATTCGGCCGGCCCCCGACGGTCCGCTTGGGGATCGTTCGGCCTTGATCTCAGGGTTAACCCTTTGAGTCTTCCGGCATCGAGCCGACATGCGGCCCAGCGCCACCCCGGCTGCCGCCAGGCAGCGCAGCCCGTATTGATGTTGATGTGCCTGGTGTCCGGGGCGGGCCGGCGCGGCTCAGGCTGCGAAGTCGTGCTCCGCCTCGCGCGCCCGACCCTTTGGTGGAGGCTGCGGATCCAGGCCCAGGTGAGTCAGGATCTTCTCGATCACCGGCCGCTCCAGGATTGTTGCGATGATCTTGAACTGCCCGCCGCCGCAGTTCGGGCAGTGCTGCATGTCGATGTCGAAGACGCGCTTGAGCAACCGCGCCCAGCTGATGCGGTGCGGCGGGGCCTGGACTGCCTCGAGCTCGCACACGACGGCCGCAGCGGCTTCGCTGGCCGGCTCCTCTTGCTCGGGTGGCACCTTCGGCACCACCAGCGCCCGCAGCTTGGCGTTCGGCGCCAGCACCCCGTGGAATCGGATGAGGTGCAACCGCGGCCGCGGCACCAGCGCCGCCAGCCGCTGCATGAACTCCAGCGGGCTCATGACCAGGTGCGTCGTTCCGTCGCGCCATGGCGTCTTGAGCTCGAGCTCCACCTGCCGCGCCGGGTTGAGCCGCACCCGTTCGTCAGAAAGTGCCGGCCGCGTGATGTAGCGGCAAAGCTGCTCCAGCCGCTTGCGGTCGTGCGCCTCGACCCGCACTGCGGCGTGCAGGCTGAAGCCGTCGATGTCGGCGCACAGGCGCTGGCGCGCTGCGGTCTCGCGCGGCGTCGCGCGCCTGAGCGTCAGCACCTTCTGCCCGGCGCGGGGGGCCGAAGGCAACGCGGTAAGTGATGGCCGCGGCCTGTAGCGCCCGCAGCGTGCGCGCCTCCTCGCCGTCGGTTTGCGGCTCGGCCAGGTAGGTCTGGCCCATGTCTTCGACCAGCACGCCCCGGCGCGTGAGCATCTTCATCAGCCGGTTCATCATGATCTGCAGCAGCGCATGCAGCTCGTCTTCGGTGGGCACGGCCGCCTCGACGAAGGCAGGCACCCAATCGGCACCGCGCCGGTACACGCCATCCAGCACCAGGCAGTGCAGGTGGATGTTGAGGTTGGCGGCCGAGCCGAAGCGCTGGATCAGCGTGACGGCGCCGCCGTGGCCTTCGTCGGCCATAAGCTGGGCGGCGGCCACCAGATGTCGCGTGATCACCCGCTGCACCACCTGCAGTACCGGCGTGACCAGCTCGGGTTGCGCGGCCAGCAGCACGCGCAGCGGGATCGGCAGCGACAGCACCCACTGCCGCACCGGCACATGGGGGATGACGTGGTCCACCAAGTGCGCTGCCGTCTGCGACATCCGCCGCGCGCCGCATGAAGGGCAGAACCCACGGCGCTTGCAGCTGAAGGCCAGCAGCTTGTCGTGGCCGCACTCCCCGCGCCGCAGCCGCAGGAATCCGTGAGCGAGGATGCCGCACTCGAGGAAGGCGTCGAACTCGTCCTTGATGAATCGAGGCAGATCGGCGCCGGTGCTGGCCTCGGTGTGGGCGATGAATCTGGCCGCGTGCTGCTGCACCAGGCGGTAAAGGGTCGTCTGCTCGGGGCGGTGGCGTTCGTAGTGGAGAGGGGCGCCATCGGGCGCCCGCTGGGACTGCCGGCCGATGGCTTGCACGCGAGGCTCCGGAAGTGGTGAGCCCGCACGGTCTCAAGCCGCGCGCTACGCCTCAATCGCCTTGAGTGCTGTCCGCCGATGTGTGCCCTCTGCTGCGGGCCTCCTACCGGGTGACTGTGGGGATGTCCGACCGGCAGCTTCAAGGCGGCGAGGTCAGGACAGCGGATGTCGGCTCAGGGTCGTCCAGCGACGTTCAGGTTCGCAGCCAGCGGGCCGGGAAGCGGCCAAGCGTGAAGGTGCGCAGCTGGTCTCTGAGAGCTACTCGGCCGCTTGGTTGCTCTACCTTGTAGGCGGGTGGTTTGCGCTCATCCAGCCGTTGCTGAGATGAACATCGCCACTCGCATGATCGGTGACATGGCCTCGGTTCGCTGAGACCGCGCAGCGCGAGGCGGTGCCAAATGTCGTACCAGCGATACGACATTCTGACCTGCATGCACGCTTGCGGCGCTGCTGCGAAGTGCTGAGCGCGTGAGGCACGCCATTCCTACTCGACCAGCACGGTGGCACCGGGATGAAGACCGTCGTTGAGAGGAACCAAGCTACCCGGGAATCCGCCATCCGACATGGTGGGCCATTTTCAGCAGGAAGGAACCGGCGAGCATTAGCACGCCTACCCTGAGAAACCATCTGTCCGACGGTTTCCACTCATCGGCATCCCTTTGAACCTCGCCCAGGACGCGCGGCCCATTCGGGTCACCTCCCGCCTTGGCGCGGCCGAGCGCCGCGCTGAGCTCACTGATCGAAGGAGGCGACGGAATCGGCCTTCCACCCGGGCACAGTGAGCGCGATCGCGCTCGCCAGTCCCACGATGTCCGACCAGACCTCGAGCGAGTGGAAGTTCACCGGTCAGAGCTCGACCATCAGCTCGGCATTGCCAGGAGCTGCGTCCTGCTTGCGAAGACTGAGCACCAACGAGTAGCCCGACGCATGGGCCATGCGGGTGATCAGGGCAAGGCTGGGTCCGCGCTCCGCCACGCCTCTTTCGACGCGGCTGATGTCGGCCTGGTCGATGCCGCTGACCTGCTGCAGCTGCTCCTGCGAGAGGCCCGCCTCCTGGCGCATGCCGCGCAGCAGCTCTCCGACCTTGGTTAGCAGGTCGTAGTTGTCGTAGCCAAACTTGACGTCGGGGTCCTCCAGGGCAGCTTGTTCCTCCGGTGTGCGCTTTCTCATCGAACTACTCCTTGCGATGCTCAGCGTGATCGGGCTCGCGCCCGCTGTCTTGCGTCTCCACCCACCCGGCTGCCGAAGGCCGTGCCAAGGCGGCACGCATCGATGGCCAACACGACCGTTTCCTGTCCAAACTCCTCGTACACATACTGCACCCAGTCCAACAGGCTCAGGGTGAACTCCACGCAGAACAGGGCCGAGTGACGAAAGCCGGGGCCGATGAACTCCTGTGGCCGTCGCAGAGGCTCGGTGCCATTGAAGATGCGATCGTTGCGCATGATGGCCAAGCCCAAGCAGCGCCGCAGTCTGGGACCGCCGCCGGCAAGGATGACGTCGAACTCGGCTTGAGCATCCGGGTGGTAGCTGAAGAGCACGGCCCATTATGGGTTTTTTCCCATGGCCGTCAAGTGGGGCAGTGGGAGTGGCCCGGACCGCCCCGCGTCGGCGACGACGGCGCACTCCGTGCTATCGGGGGCTGTGCTATTCGAACGGCCCGTACTGAGACGGATCTTGCGCACGCCTCGTACCCACCGCCGCACGGCGGGAAGATGCGACCCGTAAGCCCCGCAAGTACGTGCTCAAGAATTAGGCATTCCTTCCCACGAACTGCCCGCAAACCCACACCAGTCCTACGTGCACAGCAAGGACTCTTAATCCGTTGGTCGAAGTTCGAATCCTTCAGGGCCCACCACCTCCTCTGGCGATCAGCCGGTAGTGCTCGCTAACATGACGAGCGCTTTTGCGGAACACTTCCGCAAATCACTTCAGCAGCCGCACCCTTGCGACCCACCTTGTGCCGGATGTAGTCGGCCGTCATCGACTCGGTCGTACGGCCCAGCAGTGCCTGAGCGCCACGCTCAGGTCAAGCGCGATCCCTTCTCGTTGACCAGCAGGGCGAGCTCACGGACGTTCGCCTTCGGGGTCCGAGCTGACTTGTACGCGCCGATCTCGTCCAGGAGGAGCTTCAACTCGCCCTCTATGACGATCCGCAGCTTCGTCTTCGTCTTGCCTTGCGTCACTCTGAGGATGCCGTTGGAAGTGTCGGCCTCGCTCATGCGCAGCACGTCGCCCGGACGCTGACCAGTGAGATGCGCCAGCCGGATGGCGAACTGCAATGGCAGGCCCGCGCGTTCCATCACCTTGGCGAGCATCTGATCGTCGATGTAGGCATCGCCCCCGGTCTCGCGAAATCCCTTGATTACCTGGCAGGGGTTGGGGCCTTCGTGAAGCCCTGTTCACGCGCGTAGTTCCACACGTGCGAGATCAGTGCCTTCTCGCGGTTCGCACGAACCTGACCGTGCTTGGCCGGGATGGGTATCGCAGGCTTTCCCTCGACGCGCCGCTGCTCGTTCCGAGCTTGGGCCGCTTTCCTGGCCTCCCGGACGCGCCAGTCCATGTACTTTCGGATGTGCGAGGGCTCGATGGCGTCGAGTGGCGCCGGCGGGTCGTTGAAGAATTTGAGAAGCCAGACCTTCTCGGCCTCGTTGTCTGCTTGAGTGCGTGGTGCCTTCGTGGGGATCACGTTGGCCCAGTAGTGCTCGACCACCTCAGCGAAGGTGCCTGATACCTTGATCGGCGTCTTTCGGCAGGTCAGCTCGGCCCACTTCTGGACAGCAAGCACGTAGTCGGATCCGAGCGGGACCTCTTTGCGCGGCTTGCCGCCCGTGTCCAGGTAGTAGTGGATCAACCGGCCGCGAGGACGCGCTCGCATGCCAAGCGGCAGGTTCATCCAGCGGGTCGGTCTCCTCCCCATCACGCCGCCAGAGCCCGCGGCTGCCATCGTTCGGTGTTCTTGGCGTCGTCGGCCTTGAGGGCCGACCACATGACCACCGGGTGGCCGGTCGCGTTGACTCGGTAGGGTATACCGGACGTGCGCAGCACTCGATCTGACGCGACTTCTGATGGCGTGGTTGACGACAATTACCAACCC
>Ga0247820_10001429_pt1 | contig 13458 bp, 11 predicted proteins | sample 13C_Glucose_Day1_2_FD_192480 | JGI IMG/M metagenome (GOLD analysis project Ga0247820, IMG submission 192480) | Soil microbial communities from agricultural site in Penn Yan, New York, United States - 13C_Glucose_Day14 | ecosystem: Environmental > Terrestrial > Soil > Agricultural land | place...
GGCCTGGTGAACAACAGCTCGGCCGGTTACGACACCAACGTCTTCCAGGCTGAACTGCCCTTCTCGGTGACCGCAAACTACACCGCCGGCGCCGTCGGCGTGGCGGGCACGGCTTCGCCGACCTCGCTGGTTCTGGGCGCGAACTCCAACAGCGTCAGCGCCCAGCACGGCGCCTGGAAGTCGGCCATGGCCCTGAACGTCAACATCCCGGTCCCCTCCAAGTCGCTGCTCGCCGGCAACTACCAGGGCGACCTGACCGTCAACATCGCCGCCTTCTAAGCGACTGACGATCAACAGGGTTTGCGCGCGGGGTGGCTGTGGCTGCGCCGCGCGTTTTCCTTTCAGTGACCATTGATCGCTAGGCTGGGGCGCGATTTCGCCTGTGGCGCGAAGTTTGCGAGATTTGATCTCGCCGCCTTGCGGCGCTCTGGAACGGGACACCGCCAAGCACGGCGGTTTTGGGGAAGTGTCGGCGATGATGCGACAGAGTGTGCGTTTCCCGCAGATGAAGCGGATTGTCGGGGGCATGGCGGCGCTGGTCGCGGGGCTTCTGTTCATCACGGCCGCCTGGGCGATGAGAGTGTCGCCCATGGTGTCGGAGTTGACGACGTCCGGCGCCGGTTCGGCGGCCCGCATCGAGGTCGGCAACGTCGGCACGGCCGCCCTTCCGTTCGAGACGCGCATCACGCGCATGGATATCGACGCGGACGGCAACATCGTCGAGACGCCGGCCGACGAGGACTTTCTGGTCTTCCCGCCTCAGGGACTGGTGCCGGTCAGCGGTCGTCAGGTGGTTCGGGTCCAGTGGATCGGCGAGCCGAACATCGAGGTTTCGCGCGCCTATTACCTCTGGGTGAAGCAACTGCCGGTGGCGACCGATCCGACCGTGACCGAGAGCGGCGGCGCGGTGGCGGTTCAGGTGCTCTACACCATGAAGGCCCTGATCGTGGTGGCGCCGCCCGGCGCCGAGCCCAAGGTCGAGGTCGTGTCGGTGCGACCGGCCATGGTGACCCCGCCGGCGCCCGAGATTGATCCGTCCCTGACTGGCGGCGCGCCGGTTGTTCAACCGCCGGCCGAGCCGGGCGTCGAGATCGTCGTGGCCAACAGCGGCAAGCGTTACGCCCTGATGAGCGGCGCCACCTGGGTGATTGAAGGCACGGACGTTTCGGGCCAGCCCTTCCGTCGCGAGTTCAATAGCGATGAAGTCTCCAAGACCGTCGGCGTCGGCTATCTGGCGCCGGGCGGCGGTCGCCGGACCTTCAAGGTGCCGACGGGCGTCGCTCTGGACCCGGCCAAGCCTGTGACCTTGCGGTTCGCGCGATGAAGATCCGGGGGGGAGGGATCGCCGGGACGACGTCCCGTATCGCGTTGATCGCGGCCCTGGCCGCTGCGGCCGGCGTCGCGCGGGCCGAAGCCGTTGTTATCGATGACGCGCCGATCAGCGCCCCGGAGGCGCAGGACCTGCCGGGAGGGCAGGCGGTCGAGGCGCCGAGCCAGCGTCCGAACATCAACCCTTATGACCGCGACATCGCCATGACGGTGCCGCTGAATTTCAACCGGCGCGTCCTGGGCGAGATGCCGGTTCTGCTGACGCGCGATGATCGCTTCATCGTAGAGAGCCAGGGTTTCAGGAAGCTGATCGATCCCTTGCTGACGCCCGAAGCCCAGGCGGAATTGGCCGCCAGGCTGGAAGGGGTCGAGTCTTTCGCTCCTGAAGAGATCAACGCCACTGGCATCCGTCTGGAATATGATCCGGATCAACTGGCGGTCCTGGTGCTGAGAATCGATCCGACCAAGCGGTCGATCGAGTCGCTGTTCCAGGGCGGCCGCCCGGACGACCCCGGCTCCGCGCCCGAGGATATTTCGGCCTACCTCAACACCAATATGCTGGTGCAGCGTCGCAATTCCACCGGGGACGTCGGTACGCCCAGCGTCTATCTGAACGGCGCGATCCGGTTCAAGAATCTGGTCTTTGAAAGCGATGTCCAGGGACGGGAGGACCTGTTCACCGGGGACTATGAGATCAGCCGTCGCTATGCGCGTTTCGTCTATGACGAACCGGAGGCGTTCAGGCGTTGGTATCTGGGGGACATGGACCCGGAGACCCGTGGCCGTCAGGGCTATGTCCAGATGGGCGGCGTCGGGGTGGCGCGTCAGCGCCAGCGCTTCGAGACCTTCCGCAACAATGTTCTGGCCGGGGGGCGTCAACTCGTCCTGCAGGAAGCCTCGACGGTTCGGGTGCTGCGTAACGGCGTCTTCGTGCGCGAGTTCCGCCTCGATCCGGGCCAGTATGATCTTTCCAACCTGCCGCTCGAGATCGGTTCCAACGATGTCCAGCTGGAGGTTCAGAATGAATCCGGCCGTACAGAGACGATCGCCTACAGCGCCTATCTGGACGCCATCGACCTGGAGCCTGGCGACTATGAATACGGCGCCTACCTGGGGGTGACGAACACCGGCCTGTTCGGCTCGCCGGACTATGAGGACGGCGAGCTGGCCTTCACCGGCTACTGGCGCAAGGCGTTCGAGAACAGGCCCGCTCTCGGCATCGGTCTGCAGGCTTCGGAGCAGGTGCAGAACCTGACCGGTCAGAGCCAGATCATTCTGAAGAACGGCGCGCGGGCGCGTCTGGATGTTTCGGCCAGCAACAGCGATCGCGGCGGCGGCTACGCCTATGCCCTGAGCTATGACCTGGCGGTCGATCAGGGCGACACCTACGACAGCTGGACCTTCGTGGCGGACTATACGTCCGAAGACTACGCCAGCCTGGGGAACGCCACGGCGCAGAACCCGATCTCGTGGATATTCACGGGCGCCTATTCGCATCGCTTTTCAGCCGACTGGCTGGCCAACGCCACGGCTTCCTACCGGATGAGCCGCAGCGCCTTCCTCGACGATTCCTACACCCTCGGCGCGACCACCACCTATCGGGTGACGCCAGAGTGGGGGCTGCAGTTCGGCGCCGAGTATACCGACTACGGCTCCACCTTCGGCGCCGGCCGCGACGGCTTCGGTTTCACCCTGGCCCTGATCTGGTCGCCGCGTTACGATCGCCGGGGCGAGGCGCGTTACAGTTCGGCGCGCAACACGGGCAGCGTCCGGTTCCAGCAGTCCAGCGAGAACCGCGTCGGCTCGATCGGCTATTCCGTCCAGTCGACCTATGACGATGGCCCGGGAACGGTGTCGGGTCAGGTCGACTATGTCGGCAACCGCTTCGACGCCAGCCTGTCCCATACCGCCTTCGGCCAGTCGTTCAGCGATATCACCGACGAACAGGTCACCACCTTGAGGATCGGCAGCTCCATCGCGACGGCCGGGGGCAAGGTCGCGATCGGCCGGAACATCTACGACAGTTTCGCCATCGTCTATCCGCACGAGACCCTGGAGGATCATCCGGTCATCGTCGGCGAGTCGTTCGCGCGCGGGAACTACACCGCACGCAGCGGCGCCCTGGGGCCGGCCCTGTCCAACACCCTGACTTCCTATGTGAACCAGTCGGTGCGCTATGACGTGCTGGATGCGCCGCTGGGCTATGACATCGGCGAGGGCATTCTGCGCGTTCACCCCGCCTACAAGAGCGGTTACGCGATCCAGGTCGGAAGCGACGCCTTCGTCTCGGCTCTGGGCCGGGTCGTCGGCAATGGCGGGCGTCCTGCCGCCCTTCTGTCCGGCCGGGTGCGGCCGGTCGATGAGCCCGACGCCGAGCCCGAGCTGTTCTTCACCAACTCGGTGGGGCGTTTCGCCGTTCAGAAGCTGAAGCCCGGCAAGACCTATCGCGTCGATCTGTTCACCAGCCCGTCGGCCGGGTTCGAGTTCACCGTCCCGGCGGACAATGAAGGTCTTCTGGACATGCAGACCGTCACCCTGCCGATAGACGTGCCGGAAGAATGACTGGAAGGAAGATGACCATGATCTCCGGATCCGCTCGCAATATGCTGGCCGCTGCCGTCGTTCTGGGCGGCATGGCCCTGGCGGGTCAGGCTGCGGCTCAGGCCAAGTGCAATCTGACCCTCGATCCCGGCGCCGACCAGTGGATCATCCGCTACAATCCGCTGGAAGACGACGCCGCCGTGCGCGACTTCGATCTGGCCCTGATCAACACTGGCCAGACGCCGTGCAACGGGCGCTTTAGCGTCTCGCTGCGGGGCGAGCCCTTCGGTCTGCGGACGCCGGGCTCATCCGTCCGTGTGCCTTACGCCATGCAGGATCAGCAGAGCGGGGCGGACATCACGCCGCGCTCGGGGACCAGCGGAATCGTTACAGGATCGCAGATCCACGTGCCCCGGGAAGGACGTGAACTGGCGCGGATTCGTGTGGCGGTTCGGCCGCCGGCCAACCTGGCCTATGGCCGCTATACCCAGGTCGCCTACATCGCCCTGCAGGCGTCCAACGGCGACGTGCATGCCGAACGGCCGGTGACCCTGGTGCTGGAAACGGCGCCGGCGACGGTCATCGGGCTCAAGGGCGAGTTCACGCGGCAGAACGGCATCCCGACCATCAGTCTGGGTGATCTCAGCGAGGGGACGCGCGCCCTGAACACCTCGGTCTATGTCCACAGCACCGCCGGCTATCGGGTCTCAGTGACCTCGCAGAACCTGGGCAGGCTGCGCCAGGCGGGCACCAGCTGGTATATCGACTATGGTCTTCAGCTGGGTTCGCGGAACGTCAACCTGACCGCGCCCTACAGCTTTGACGTGGTTTCGGCCCAGGCGCGTCGGGACGACTATCCGCTGACGGTGCGCATCGGCGACACCTCGGGCAAGCGGGCAGGGGATTACAGCGACATCCTGACCTTCACCGTCGCCGCGATCTGATCGCGGCGGCGTCCGCCGCCTTGAGGTCTGTCGAATACGAAAACGCCCCGCAGATCCTGCGGGGCGTTTTTGTCGCCGGAGATCAGGAGATCAGATCGGCTGGATGGTCAGGGCCAGGATCAGGGGCTCGTTCAGTTCGACCTCGTCGAAGCGATAATCGACAGTGCGGATGGTCGCCATGCTGGAGCGGCGCAGCTCCAGCATTCCGGTCTTGGCCAGGTCCAGGGCGCGATCACCATAGATGATCTTGGCCTTTTCGCTGTCGCCCAGAGGACGGTACTGGGCCGAGACGGTGAAGCCGCCCGGGCTGTTGCAGGCCTCGACGACCGAACCGGTGCGGCCGGTCTCGGCCATGACAGTGCTGCTGGGGCGCACCCAGCACGACACAGGCACAGTCGCTTTCAGGCGATAGGAATAGCCTGCGGTCGGGCCGGCCGAGGCGACTTGCGGCGCCAGCATGGCGGTCAGGCCGGCGGCGAGCGCCAGCAGGGAACGGCCTTTTGCCGACTTCAACTTGGTCATGACGTCCTCATCACCCTTGATTTCAAGAGCGACGATACGCAGCGCCTCTTAACTTCAGGCGATCAGACAGGCTTAGCGGAGGCTGAAGCCTTATTGTAAACTGGCGATAACCTTGTTGACCTGAAGCGCGCATGAAAAAGGGGCGGAACTCGCGGGTCCGCCCCTTCTCCGTTTCTCATGAGGGGTTGACCGTCAGGTCTTGGCGCCGGCTCGGCCTCGGCCCAGCTCCCGGTTCAGCCACAGGGCCAGCAGGGTGCAGATCGCACCCGACAGAAGATAGCCGCCGCCAGCGACCAGGCCGAACTTGCCCGACAGGGCCAGCGCCGCCAGCGGGGCGAAGCCCGCACCGAACAGCCAGGCCAGGTCCGAGGTCAGGGCCGAGGCCGTGTAGCGGTTGCCCAGGCTGAAGCTGGAGGCGATCGAGCCCGAGGCCTGACCGAAGGACAGACCCAGCAGGACGAAGCCCAGGATCATGTAGGCCAGCTCGCCCATGGGGCCGCCGTCCAGCATCTGGGGCGCGAAGCCCGAGAAGGCGGCGATGCCGGCGGCGGTGACGGCCAGCAGGGCGCGGCGGCCGTAGCGGTCGGCCAGCCAGCCCGAGGCCAGGATGGCGATCAGGCCGAAGACGGCGCCGACCAGTTCGATCATCAGGAAGCGGGCGGGGGATTCGTCCGTGTAGAGGAAGACCCAGGATAGCGGGAACACCGTCACCATGTGGAACATGGCGAAGCTGGCCAGGGGGGCGAAGGCGCCGATGACGATGCCGCCGCCTTCCTCTCGCACGGTCCTCGTCACGGGGGCGGGGTGCAGCTCAAGCGTCTCGAAGGCGGCCTGGAAGGCGGGCGTCACCACGATGCGCAGGCGGGCGAACAGGGCCACCACGTTGATGGCGAAGGCCACGAAGAAGGGATAGCGCCAGCCCCAGTCCAGGAAGTCGGCGGCCGACAGCTTGGTCAGGAAATAGGCGAACAGGGCGCTGGCCACGATCAGGCCGAAGGGGGCGCCCAGTTGCGGCACCATGGCGTACCAGCCGCGACGGTTCTCGGGCGCGCTGACGGCCAGCAGGGAGGCCATGCCGTCCCAGGCCCCGCCCAGGGCCACGCCCTGACCGATGCGCAGGACGATCAGCATGACCGCCGCCCAGTGGCCGACCTGATCATAGCTGGGCAGGAAGCCCAGGCAGACCGTCGACAGGCCCAGCAGGAACAGGGCGATGGTCAGCTTGGTGCCGCGCCCGAAGCGCCGGTCGATCTCGATGAACAGGGCCGTGCCGAGCGGGCGGGCGATGAAGGCCACGGCGAAGACGGCGAAGGACAGCAGGGTCCCGCCCAGTGCGCCCGCATAGGGGAAGACCAGTTGCGGGAAGACCACGACCGAGGCGATCGCATAGACGAAAAAGTCGAAGAATTCCGACGTGCGACCAATGATCACGCCGATCGCAATTTCTCCGGCGTCGATTTTGCCGTGTCGTGCGTTGATCTGGCTGGCGTCCCGCTCGAGGGACTCTGAAGAAGGCGCGCCGCTGGTGGCGTTCATGACCGATGACGTTCCCTGGACCCGGGCGCGACACGCGCGCCGACACGGTAAGAATGACGAAAGCGGCCATTTGCTCCCGATCCTCGTCGGGGGGGATAGGACGGATTGTCCAATGTCGCCATTTGGCAGGCGGCGCTACGGGCCGCGCACGATGACCGAGCCAGCACCCAAATTCCGGACAGGAGCCTTCGTGCGCCGCCTGCGACCTCTCTTGCTATTGCCGCTCCTGGCCCTGCTGCCGGGCTGTGAAGCCGTTGTCCTGTCGCCCGCGGGCGACATCGCGGTGCAGCAGCGCGATCTTCTGGTCTGGTCGGTGGTGCTGATGCTGATCATCGTCATCCCGGTGATGGCCATGATCGTCTTCTTCGCCTGGAAGTACCGGGAGTCGAACAAGGAAGCCCGGTACGAGCCGGACTGGGATCACTCGACCCATCTGGAACTGGTGATCTGGGCCGCGCCGCTGCTGATCATCATCTGCCTGGGCGCCATCACCTGGTCGGGCACCCACCTGCTGGACCCCTACCGGTCGCTGGATCGGGTCAACAAGGGTCAGGCCGTCGCCGCCGGCGTGGAGCCGCTTCAGGTCAACGTCGTCGCCATGGACTGGAAATGGCTGTTCATCTACCCGGAGTACGGCATCGCTACGGTCAATGAACTGGCCGCGCCGGTGGACCGGCCGATCCGCTTCCACATCACCTCGACCGGCGTGATGAACTCCTTCTACATCCCCGCCCTGGCCGGTCAGATCTACGCCATGCCGGGCATGGAGACGAAGCTGCACGCCGTCATCAACCGCCCGGGCGAATACGTCGGCTTCTCGGCCAACTATTCCGGCGACGGCTTCTCCAACATGCGTTTCGCCTTCCACGGCCTGGATCAGGCGGGCTTCGATCAGTGGATCGCGGGCGTGCGCGCCGACAGCAAGAGCCTGGATCGCGAAACCTATCTGGAGCTGGAGAAGCCCAGCGAGAAGGTGCCGGTCATTCACTACGCCTCGGTCGACGAAGGCCTGTTCGACGCCGTGCTGAACATGTGCGTTGAGCCGGGCAAGATGTGCATGGGCGAGATGATGGCCATCGACAAGAAGGGCGGCCTGGGTCTGACTGCGGTCCACGCCACCTGGCCTCTGGTTCATGACAAGTACGCCCGTCGCGGCCAGGCCGTTCTGGGCTCGGGCGACTCCTACGTCATGGCCGTCTGCACCCCGCTGGAAGCCGAGAAGGCCGCCGTGGACGCCGCACGTCGCCGTCAGGAACTGGCCGTGCAGATGACCCGCGCGGCCCCGACCGAACAGATCATGGGCATGGGTCTGGCCCGCCCGGGTCAAGCCGCCCGCACCGAAGTCGCTGCTGCCGGCTGGCCCTTCGCTCCCCGTATTCCTGCGCCGACCGCGGCCGACGCCTCCGCGTCCCAATCCTGAGCGCCTGACCGACATGTCTATTGAGCAAATCGCATCCATGATCTTCGGCCGGCTGGACTGGAACGCGCTGCCGTTCCACGAGCCGATCCTGGTCGTCACCTTCGCCGTCGTCGTGCTGGGCGGCCTGGCGACCCTGGGCCTGATCACCCGCTACAAGTTGTGGGGCTACCTCTGGACCGAATGGTTCACGACGGTCGACCACAAGAAGATCGGCATCATGTACATGATCCTGGGGATCATCATGCTGCTGCGCGGCTTCGCCGACGCGGTCATGATGCGCCTGCAGCAGGCCATGGCCTTCGGCGGGGCCGAGGGTTACCTGAACGCCCACCACTACGACCAGATCTTCACCGCTCACGGTGTGATCATGATCTTCTTCGTGGCCATGCCCCTGATCACCGGCCTGATGAACTATCTGGTGCCGTTGCAGATCGGCGCGCGCGACGTCTCCTTCCCCTTCCTGAACAATTTCAGCTTCTGGATGACGACGGCGGGCGCGGTGCTGGTCATGGCCTCGCTGTTCATCGGCGAATTCGCGCGCACCGGCTGGCTGGCCTATCCGCCCCTGTCCGGGATCGGCTACAGCCCCGGCGTCGGGGTCGACTATTATATCTGGGCCCTGCAGATCGCCGGGGTGGGGACCACCCTGTCCGGCATCAACCTGATCGCGACCATCGTGAAGATGCGCGCCCCGGGTATGGGCCTGATGAAGATGCCGGTCTTCACCTGGACCTCGCTGTGCGCCAACGTCCTGATCGTGGCTTCCTTCCCGGTCCTGACCGCCGTTCTGGCCCTGCTGACGGCTGACCGCTACGTGGGCACCAACTTCTTCACGAACGACTTCGGCGGCAACCCGATGATGTACGTGAACCTGATCTGGATCTGGGGCCACCCCGAGGTCTACATCCTGATCCTGCCGCTGTTCGGCGTCTTCTCGGAAGTCACCTCGACCTTCTCGGGCAAGAAGCTCTTCGGCTATACCTCCATGGTCTATGCGACGGTGGTGATCACCATCCTGTCCTACCTGGTGTGGCTGCACCACTTCTTCACCATGGGCTCGGGCGCGTCCGTGAACTCCTTCTTCGGGATCACGACGATGATCATTTCGATCCCGACAGGGGCCAAACTTTTCAACTGGCTCTTCACCATGTACCGCGGCCGCATCCGGTTCGAGCTGCCGATGATGTGGACGGTGGCCTTCATGCTGACCTTCGTGGTCGGCGGCATGACGGGCGTCATGCTGGCGGTGCCGCCGGCGGACTTCGTCCTGCACAACTCCCTGTTCCTGATCGCCCACTTCCACAACGTCATCATCGGCGGCGTGCTGTTCGGTCTGTTCGCCGCCATCAACTTCTGGTGGCCCAAGGCCTTCGGCTTCAAGCTGGACAAGAAGTGGGGCCTGGTCAGCTTCTGGTGCTGGGTGGTCGGCTTCTGGGTCGCCTTCGCCCCGCTCTATGTCCTGGGCTTCATGGGCGTGACGCGGCGGATGCGGGTCTTTGACGATCCGTCCTACCAGATCTGGTTCATCATCGCGGCGGTCGGCGTCGGCATCATCGCCATGGGCATTCTGGCCATGCTGATCCAGTTCGCCGTCTCGATCCTCAACCGCGACAAGCTGCGCGACGAGACCGGCGACCCCTGGAATGGCCGCACCCTGGAGTGGGCCACCTCCTCGCCTCCGCCGGACTACAACTTCGCCAAGACGCCGATCATCCATGACTCGGACGCCTGGTGGGACATGAAGGCGCGCGGCTATGAACGTCCCACCGACGGTTATAAGCCCATCCACATGCCGTCCAACACGGGGGCGGGCGTGATCCTGGCCGGCCTGTCGACGGTCGTGGGCTTCGCCCTGATCTGGTACATGTGGTGGCTGGCGGCCTTGGGCTTCTTCGCCCTGATCGCCTACGCCATCTTCCACACCTTCAATTACAAGCGCGACTACTACATCCCGGCCGAGACGGTGCAGGCGACGGAAGACGCGCACACCAAGGCCCTGGCGGCCGCAGCGGCGAAGGGGTGATCCGATGAGCCACGCAGCTTCCCTGAACCCTGACTACGTCGATGAGGCCGGGCGGCCGATCTACCACCCGGTCGAGGAGCCGCATCACCCGGAAGGCCACAGCACCATGCTGGGCTTCTGGATGTATCTGATGAGCGATTGCCTCATCTTCGCGATGCTGTTCGCCGTCTATGCGGTGATCGGCGGCAACTACGCCGCCGGCCCCGCGCCGAAGGACCTGTTCGACCTGCCGCTGGTGGCGCTGAACACGTCCATGCTGCTGCTGTCGTCGATCACCTACGGCTTCGCCATGCTGGCCATGGTGAAGAACCGCACGGCCCAGATGCAGACCTGGCTGGCGATCACCGGTCTGTTCGGCCTCTGCTTCCTGGGGATCGAGCTCTATGAGTTCGCCCACATGATCCACCTGGGCGCCACGCCCCAGCGCAGCGGCTTCCTGTCGGCCTTCTTCTTCCTGGTCGGCACCCACGGCCTGCACGTCACCTTCGGCTGCATCTGGCTGGTCACCCTGATGGTGCAGGTGTGGCGCAAGGGCCTGATCCCGGCCAACAAGCGCCGGCTGATGTGCCTCAGCCTGTTCTGGCACTTCCTGGACGTCATCTGGATCGGCGTCTTCACCTTCGTCTATCTGTTCGGGATGCTGCGATGAGCGCCGAGGCCCACAACGACCACGCGGTCGATCATCATCACGACGATCATCACCACGGCGACGACCACGATCACGGCTCGTTCAAGACCTACATGATCGGTTTCCTGCTGTCGGTCGTGCTGACGGCGATCCCGTTCTGGCTGGTCATGACCGAGGCCCTGGCGCCCCAGACGACCGGTCTGGTCATCACGGCCTTCGCCGTGGTTCAGATCATCGTCCACATGGTCTTCTTCCTGCACATGAACCACAAGTCCGAGGGCGGGTGGAACATGCTGGCGCTGATCTTCACGATCGTCATCGTGGTGATCGCCGTCGCCGGTTCGGTCTGGGTGATGTATCACCTGAACACCAACATGATGCCCACCCACGACATGCAGACCATGGGCTGAGCCTGACGGCCAGCCGGGGAGAAGCGCCATAGAGCCGTCGTCGCGACCTGTCCGGCCGCCGCGCAGCATGACCGCCCTGATCCTGGGCGTGGTCATGTTCGCCGTCCTGTTCACGGGCTTTTCGGCCCTGGGCGTCTGGCAGGTGCGGCGGCTGGCCTGGAAGCAGGACCTGATCCGTCAGGTCGACGCCCGCATCCACGCCGCGCCCGTCGCCGCGCCGCCGCCGGAACAGGTCGTCACGCGCCAGGCCGATCAGTACCGTCGGGTCGTCGTCAGCGGCCGTTTCGATCATCGGCATGAAGCCCTGGTGAAGGCGGTGACGGACCTCGGTCCCGGCTACTGGGTCGTCACGCCGCTGACGACCGATCGCGGCTTCACGGTCCTGATCAACCGGGGCTTCGTCCCGTCCGAGCGTCAGAAGGCGGCCGATCGCGCCGCCGCTCAGGTCGAGGGGGCGATCCAGGTTGTAGGCCTGCTGCGCCTCAGCGAACCGGACGGTGGCTTCCTGCGCGCCAATGACCCCGCAGGCGACCGCTGGTTCTCGCGCGATGTGGCCGCCATCGCCAGGGCGAGGGGGCTGCAAGGGCCGGTGGCGTCCTACTTCATCGACGCCGACGCCGCCCCCAATCCGGCCGGCTGGCCGCGCGGCGGCCTGACCGTGGTGCGTTTCGCCAACAGCCACCTGATCTACGCCCTGACCTGGTTCGGACTGGCCCTGATGTCGGCGGCGGGCTTTGTCCTGTTCTGGCGTGAAGAAAAGCGCCGGAGAGCGACGCGATGAGCGCGGCCGGTTTCGCGCGCGGCCTTCTGGGTCTGGACGACCGGGCCGAAGCCCCGGTGTCTCCTGGCGCCGCCGGACGGCGCAACATGCTGCTGCTGATCCAGTTGCGCTGGTTGGCGGTCATCGGCCAGGTGGTGACCATCGCCGTGGTTCACTGGGGGCTTAAGATTCCCCTGCCTCTGGGGATGCTGCTGCTGGCGCCGACCGGACTCGCTTTGATGAATCTGGCCAGCGCTCCTGTGACCCTGCGTCGGCAGAGCGTGACCGACCCGGAGCTGATGCTGGCCCTGTTCGTGGATGTGGCCGCCCTGACCTGGCTGCTCTTCTTCAGCGGCGGGACCAGCAATCCCTTCGTCGCCCTCTATCTGATGCAGATCGTGCTGGCGGCGGTGCTGTTGCGGCCGCCCTATGCCTGGGGCTTCGTGCTGGTCACCAGCGGCTGTCTGGCCTTTCTGGCGATCTGGCACCAGCCGCTGCTGCTGCCGCCGGACACCGACGCCCACATGGGCCTGATCCAGGCTGGCGCCCTGGTCAACTTCATCCTGATCGCCGTGCTTCTGGTGGCCTTTGTCACCCGCACCACCCAGAACGTGCGTGCGCGCGACGCCTATCTGGCCGACGCCCGCCAGCAGGCGGCGGAACAGGACCACATCGTCCGCATGGGGCTTCTGGCCTCGGGCGCCGCGCATGAACTGGGCACGCCTTTGGCCTCTTTGTCCGTCATTCTCAGCGACTGGAAGCGGATGCCGGCCCTGACCGCCGACGCCGACCTGACCTCCGACATCGTCGAGATGCAGGCCGAGGTCGAACGCTGCAAGACCATCGTCACCGGGATCCTGATGTCGGCGGGCGAGGCGCGGGGCGTGGCGCCGACCATCACCACCCTGGGCGGCTTCCTGTCCGAGATCGTCGCCGACTGGCGCGAGAAGTCCAGCGACGCCATGGCCGTGGTGCTGAAGCCGCCGACCCCACGTGATCCCCGCATCATCGCCGACCCGGCCCTGAAGCAGGTCTTCAGCGCCCTGCTGGACAATGCGCATGAGGCCGGCGCCGAGCGCATGGTGATCGCCGCGACGCTGGAAAGCGATCTGCTGTCGGTTGAGTTCAACGACGACGGCCCGGGTTTCACGCCCGAGATCCTCGAGCGCCTGGGCCAGCCCTATCAGTCGACCAAGGGCCGGGCAGGGGCGGGTCTGGGTCTCTTCCTGCTGGTCAATGTGATGCGCAAGCTGGGTGGCGGCGTCGTCGCCGCCAACCGACGCGATGGCGGCGCCAATGTCCGCCTGACCCTTCCCCTGGAGGCGCTGGCTCCGACATGACCGAC
>Ga0247820_10001434_pt1 | contig 13418 bp, 14 predicted proteins | sample 13C_Glucose_Day1_2_FD_192480 | JGI IMG/M metagenome (GOLD analysis project Ga0247820, IMG submission 192480) | Soil microbial communities from agricultural site in Penn Yan, New York, United States - 13C_Glucose_Day14 | ecosystem: Environmental > Terrestrial > Soil > Agricultural land | place...
CGCCGGCACGGTCGCCGGGTCCGCCCCGGCGACCGTGCCGGCGGGCGCGACGGGCACGGCCCCCGGACGTACCGGCACCGCGCCCTGCGACACTCCCGCACCGGCCGACGGGACACCCGGGACGACGGACACGGCCGGGCGCGCCACCACGGGCCGCACCGCCCCGGCCCGCGCCACCCCCGTGACCGCGGGCGCGGCCGCCGTCCGTACCGGCACCGTGACGGTCGGCGCGACGGACGCCCCCGGCCGTGGGTCCACCGCGACCGCCGCCGCGGGGCCCCGCGGCAGCGCGCTCGCCGTCGCCGCCGGTGGGGCCGTGCCCGCGCCGGACCGCGGGAACCTGACCGTCGGGGCCGCCAAGGCCGGGGCCCTGCTGGACCGGCAGCTGACCCTCGCGCGGACCCGGGCGCACTCCACCGCGCTGCAGGCCCTCGGCTCCTCCCGGTTCCACGCGGTCGCCGACAAGGTGGCCGTGCTCGCCAGCGAGGTGCCGCTGTCCCCGGCGGCGGCCGGCGCCGATCTCCGCCCGCTCGCCGACGCCGCCCGCGACCGGCTCACCGACGCCGTCGCCGCGCTGCCGCTGCTCACCGCGGGCAGCCCGTACAACGCCGAGGCGCTGATCCACGGGCTCTCCCCGGACCCCGCCCCGCATCCGCAGGACGCCCCCTGGCACCAGGTCCGTCTCCTGCTGCGCCTGCACCGCTACGCCCTCGAGGTCGTGCACGCCGGCCGGCACCCGGGCAGCCTGCTCGACGCCGGGGAGGCACTGGACCGGCACCGCGACGCCGCCGAGGCGGCGGCCGCCGCGGCGCAGGCCGCCCGCACCCCGCGGATCGCCCCGGCCACGGCGTACGCCCTTGGCGTGCTCCACGCCGACCAGCGGCATGAGGTGGAGGCGGCGCGGTACGCGTTCCAGCGCTGCTGGCAGAAGGAAGTCATCGGCTCGTTATAGGGAGGCACCCGGTGAGCACCCCGCGTCCCGCCGAGCACCGCACCCTCACCGTCCAGGCGGCCGGCTGCGTCCTGTGGCGCCGCTCCCCCGTCACCGGCGAACTGGAGCTCTGTCTGGTGCACCGGCCGAAGTACGACGACTGGTCCTGGCCCAAGGGCAAGCTCAAACGGGGCGAGGACCCGCTGGCCGGCGCCCTGCGCGAGGTCGCCGAGGAGACCGGCCACACCGCCGTCCCGGCCGCCGAGCTGCCCAGCGCGCTCTATCCGGCGAACGGCCGCCCGAAGCGGGTCCGCTACTGGGCGGCCGAAGCCGTCTCCGGCGCCTTCGCCCCGAACGACGAGGTCGACCGGATCCTCTGGCTCCGCCCGGAGGCCGCCCGCCTCCGCCTCACCGAGCGCCGCGACGCCGAGCTGGTGGACGCCCTGCTGTCCACCCTCCGCCCGGGGCAGTGAGCACCCCCTTCCCGCCCGGTATCGCGCTGTGTCCTCGACGTGAGCGTTCCGTGACCTCACCGCACCGACCACAGGGGTTCACCCCTCGTTCATTTACGGCCATCGGCGGCTTCACCTGTTCTGCCTAATTTCGGCCTTACGCGATGCGGACCGCCCGGAGAACCGGGCAACGCATCACCCACACTTCGCACGCCGCCGAATTCAGGACGGCGGCCACTGGAAGGAACTCAAGTGAAGCTTCAGCGCAAGAACCGGCGGGCCCTCGCTCTCGGTGCTCTCGCCGTCTCCGGCGCCCTGGCCCTCACGGCGTGCGGCTCCGACGACACCGGCGGCAAGTCCGGCGGCGGTGACTCCTCCGCCGCCGCGCAGGCCGGCAACATCGACTGCGGCGACGCCAAGGGCCAGCTCCAGGCCTCCGGCTCTTCCGCCCAGAAGAACGCGATCGACGCCTGGGTCAAGCAGTACTCGGCGGCGTGCAAGGGCGTCCAGGTCAACTACAACCCGACCGGTTCGGGTGCGGGCGTCACCGCGTTCCTGCAGGGCCAGACCGCGTTCGCCGGTTCGGACTCCGCGCTGGAGGCCGAGGAGATCGAGCAGTCCAAGAAGATCTGCTCCGGCGGCCAGGCCATCGACCTGCCCATGGTCGGCGGCCCGATCGCGGTCGGCTACAACGTGCCCGGCGTCGACAACCTCGTCCTGGACGCGCCGACCCTCGCCAAGATCTTCGACAGCAAGATCACCAACTGGAACGACGAGGCGATCGCCAAGCTCAACCCCGACGCCAAGCTTCCCGACCTGAAGATCCAGGCCTTCCACCGCTCGGACGAGTCCGGCACCACGGACAACTTCACCACCTACCTGCAGGCCGCCGCGCCCAAGGACTGGACGTACGAGCCGAGCAAGTCCTGGGAGGCCAAGGGCGGCCAGTCCGCGCAGGGCTCCTCCGGTGTCGCCCAGCAGGTCAAGCAGGTCTCCGGCGCGATCTCCTACATGGAGCTGTCCTACGCCAAGGACGGCATGAGCACCGTCTCGGTCAAGACCGAGGCCGCCGAGCCGGTCGAGGCCACCGTCGAGAACGCCACCGCCGCCATCGGCGCCGCGAAGGTCGTCGGCACCGGCAAGGACCTCGCGCTGGAGCTGGACTACACCCCGTCGGCCGACGGCGCCTACCCGATCGTCCTGGTCACCTACGAGATCGTCTGTGACAAGGGCAACAAGGCCGAGACCCTGCCGGCCGCCAAGTCCTTCCTGAACTACATGGCCTCCGAGGACGGTCAGGGCCAGCTGGCCGAGGCCGGCTACGCCCCGATGCCCGAGGAGATCATCACCAAGGTCCGCGAGACCCTTTCCAGCCTCGCCTGACCCGAGAGTGCGGGCCGGCTCCCACCACGGGGCCGGTCCGCACCGTCCGGTGCACCGCCATCAGGAGCCCCCGGCCCCCGGACGGCTCCGACCGAGCCGCCCGCCCCGGCGGCTCCGCAGACCGGAGAACCCGATGGACACCACCACACAGCAGACCACCGCTCCCCCAGCACCCGCACCGACCACGCCCGAGAGCAAGCGCGCCGCACGCGGCGCCACCCGCCCCGGCGACCGGATCTTCCTGGGACTCTCCCGTGGATCCGGCATTTTCGTGCTGGTCCTCATGGCCGCCATCGCGGCCTTCCTGACGTACCGCGCCTCCATAGCCATCAGCAAGGACGAGGCGAACTTCTTCACCTCCTTCGAGTGGAACCCCAGCGGCCTCCCTCCGGAGTTCGGCATCGCGGTCCTGGCCTTCGGCACCGTCGTGTCGTCGGTCATCGCCATGGTCATCGCCGTGCCGGTCTCGGTGGGCATCGCGCTGTTCATCACGCACTACGCCCCGCGCCGCCTCGGCGGCCTCATCGGCTACGTGATCGACCTGCTCGCCGCCGTCCCGTCCATCGTCTACGGCCTGTGGGGCGCCCTCTTCCTCGTCCCGCATCTGCAGGGCCTGTACGGCTGGCTGGACGACTACCTCGGCTGGACCGGGATCTTCGAGTGGAACGACGGCGCCCCGCGCTCGCTGTTCACCGTCGGCATCCTGCTCGCCATCATGATCCTGCCGATCATCACCAACGTGAGCCGCGAGGTCTTCCGGCAGGTCCCGCGCATGCACGAGGAGGCGGCCCTCGCCCTCGGCGCCACGCGCTGGGAGGTCATCCGCATGTCGGTGCTGCCCTTCGGCCGCTCCGGCGTCATCTCCGCCTCGATGCTGGGCCTCGGCCGCGCGCTCGGCGAGACGATGGCCGTGGCGATGGTGCTCTCCTCGAGCTTCGACATCAACCTCAGCCTGCTCGACACCGGCGGCGGCACCTTCGCGCAGAACATCGCCAGCAAGTTCAACGAGGCCACCGAGATGGGCCGGGACGCGCTGATCGCCTCCGGTCTCGTCCTCTTCGTCATCACCCTGCTGGTCAACGGCGCGGCCCGGCTGATCATCGCCCGCCGCAAGGAGTACTCGGGGGCCAACGCATGAGCCACGCAACCCTTACCCCCAAGCCCAGCTCGCTGCGCGGCGCGACCCTGCCGAAGTGGTTCCCGTGGGCGGTCGCCGCGGGCGCCGTCGTGCTGGGCCTGGGCATCAGCACCGCGGCCGGCCTGCAGAGCGACATCCAGTGGGCGCTGATCGCGTCCCTGCTGTTCGTCCTCGGCTCGTACGGCATCTCCGCGAAGGTCGAGGGCCGTCGCCAGGCCAGGGACCGCACCGCGACCAGCCTGGTCTGGGTCGCCTTCCTCATGGCCCTGATCCCGCTGGCGTCCCTGATCTGGGAGACGGTCAAGCGCGGTGTGAAGGTGCTCGACGGCTACTTCCTCACCCACTCGATGGGCGTGGTCGCCGACACCGAGCCCGGCGGCGGCATCTACCACGCCATCATCGGCACCCTGGAGCAGGTCGGCCTCGCGACCCTGATCTCCGTGCCGATCGGCGTGCTGACCGCGATCTACCTCGTCGAGTACGGGCGCGGCCGGCTCGCGCAGGCCGTCACCTTCTTCGTCGACGTGATGACGGGCATCCCGTCCATCGTCGCCGGTCTCTTCGTCCTCAGCGTGTGGATCCTGCTGCTGGACATGGGCCCCTCCGGCTTCGCCGGCTCCATGGCCCTGTCCATCCTGATGATCCCGGTGGTCGTGCGCTCCACGGAGGAGATGCTCAAGCTCGTCCCGAACGAGCTGCGCGAGGCGTCCCTCGCCCTGGGCGTGCCGAAGTGGCGCACGATCCTGAAGGTGGTCCTGCCGACCTCCATCGGCGGCATCACCACCGGCGTCATGCTCGCGATCGCCCGCATCACGGGTGAGACCGCCCCCGTCCTGCTGCTGGTCTGGGTCACGAACTTCATCAACACCAACCCGTTCTCCGACCCGCAGGCGTCCCTGCCGATGTACATCTATCTGCAGTTCGCCAACAGCGGCGGCTCCGGCGCGGCCTACGACCGTGCCTGGGCGGCAGCCCTGACGCTCATCGCGTTCATCATGATCCTCAACCTGGTGGCCCGCGGCATCGCCCGCTGGAAGGCCCCGAAGACCGGTCGCTGAAGGCCTCCCCGGACTCGAAAGAAGAAGTGATACCCATGGCCAAGCGCATCGACGTCAGCGGCCTCAACGCCTACTACGGCTCCTTCCTGGCCATCGAGGACATCTCGATGACCGTGGAGCCCCGCTCCGTGACGGCCTTCATCGGCCCCTCCGGCTGCGGCAAGTCCACTTTCCTGCGCACGCTCAACCGCATGCACGAGGTGACCCCGGGCGGCAGGGTCGACGGCAAGGTCATGCTCGACGACGAGAACCTGTACGGCGCGGGCATCGACCCGGTCGCCGTGCGGCGTGAGGTCGGCATGGTCTTCCAGCGCCCGAACCCGTTCCCCACCATGTCGGTCTACGACAACGTGGCGGCGGGCCTGCGCCTGAACGGCAAGTACAAGAAGTCCCAGCTGGACGACGTCGTCGAGAAGTCCCTCAGGGGCGCCAACCTCTGGAACGAGGTCAAGGACCGGCTGAACAAGCCGGGCTCGGGCCTGTCCGGCGGCCAGCAGCAGCGCCTGTGCATCGCCCGCGCCATCGCGGTCGAGCCGAACGTGCTGCTCATGGACGAGCCCTGCTCCGCCCTGGACCCGATCTCCACCCTCGCGATCGAGGACCTGATCGGCGAGCTGAAGGAGCGCTTCACGATCGTCATCGTGACGCACAACATGCAGCAGGCGGCGCGGGTCTCCGACCGTACGGCGTTCTTCAACCTGGCGGCCGTCGGCCAGCCCGGCAAGCTGATCGAGATCGACGACACGGAGCGCATCTTCTCCAACCCGTCGGTCCAGGCCACGGAGGACTACATCTCCGGCCGCTTCGGCTGAGCCGACCGAGCTCCTCGCGGTGCTGCATGGCGGTGCCACCGCGAGGCCGAAGGGCCCGCCCCCGAACTCCCGGGGGCGGGCCCTTCCACGCTAGCTGCGGGCAGTCGTGCCGCCTGGGGCGGCACGGGTGGGCGCAGCGGCACCTCGCAACGCCGAGCAGCGAAACACACCCCCGCCCAGCGCAGACACGGGCACCGGCTACAGCACAGCCAGATTCACCAGCCAGAACGACAACGCGGCCACAAGGGCAGCCGCCGGCATGGTGATGAACCACCCGAGAACGATGTTCTTGGCGACCCCCCACCGCACGGCCTTGACCCGCCTCGTCGCCCCCACACCCATGATCGCCGAAGTGATCACATGCGTCGTGGAGATCGGCGCGTGGAACAGGAACGCCGACCCGAACATGATCGACGCCCCCGTCGTCTCCGCCGCGAACCCCTGAGGCGGATCCAGCTCGATGATCTTCCGGCCCAGCGTCCGCATGATGCGCCAGCCGCCCGCGTACGTCCCCGCGGACAGCATCACCGCACAGGCGATCTTCACCCACACCGGGATCGGATCGCCGTAGTCCTCGACATCCGCGATGACCAGCGCCATCACCACGATGCCCATCGTCTTCTGCGCGTCCTGCAGACCGTGCCCCAGCGCCATGCCCGCCGCGGAGACCGTCTGCGCGATCCGGAACCCGCGCTTGGCCTTGTGCGGATTGGCCCGCCGGAAGAGCCACATGATCAGGGTCATCACCAGATAACCGGCCAGCAGACCGACCACCGGCGACACGAACATCGGGATGACGACCTTGTCGACCACCCCGTTCCAGTACACCGTGGTGCCGCCGGCCAGCGCGGCCCCGACCATGCCGCCGAACAGCGCGTGGGACGAGGACGACGGCAGTCCGAAGTACCAGGTGATCAGGTTCCAGACGATCGCGCCCACCAGCGCGGCGAAGAGGATGCCCATCCCCTTCGACCCTTCGGGCGTCTGGATCAGCCCCTCACTGACGGTCTTGGCGACACCGGAGCCCATGAACGCGCCGGCCAGGTTCATCACGGCCGCCATCGCCAGCGCCGCCCGGGGGGTCAGCGCACGCGTCGACACGGACGTGGCGATCGCGTTCGCCGAGTCGTGGAAGCCGTTGGTGTAGGTGAAGAAGAGCGCGACGCCGATGGTCACGACCAGAGCGAAGGTGTCCATGAAAGGCTCAGGACTCCTTGACGGCGATGGTCTCCACCGTGTTCGCCACGTGCTCGAAGGCGTCCGCCGCCTCCTCGAGTACGTCCACGACCTGCTTGAGCTTCAGCACCTCGATCGCGTCGTACTTGCCGTTGAAGAGGTGGGCCAGCAGCTTGCGGTGGATCTGGTCGGCCTGGTTCTCGAGCCGGTTGACCTCGATCCAGTACTCCGTGAGGTTCTCCATGGTCCGCAGGTGCGGCATGGCCTCCGCGGTCAGCTCCGCCGCCCGCGCCAGGACCTCGATCTGCTGCTCGACGCCCTTGGGCAGTTCCTCGATGCTGTAGAGGACGACCAGGTCGACGGCCTCCTCCATGAAGTCCATGATGTCGTCGAGGGACGACGCGAGGGAGTAGATGTCCTCACGGTCGAACGGCGTGATGAACGAGGAGTTCAGCTGGTGGAAGATCGCATGCGTGGCGTCGTCACCGGCGTGTTCCGCGGCCCGCATACGCTCTGCGATCTCGGCCCTGGCGGAGGGGTCCGCCCCGAGCAGTTCCATCAGGAGTTTCGAGCCCGTGACGATGTTGTCCGCGGACGCGGCGAACATGTCGTAGAAGCTCGTCTCCCTGGGGGTCAGACGAAAGCGCACGTGGGGTCCTCGGTATGCATCGGTTTCGGTCAGGCTGATGCTAGGCGCACCACCCGGCCACGACTAACGGGCCGCCCACCAGTGTCGCCCATCGGGCAGAGTGATGGATACGGGGGCGGTCCGCGGTCTGTTTCCGGCCGTCGCGCTCGGCATTGGCCAAGAGGCCTCTACCCAGCAAAGTTCGGTACCATATACCCACCAGGGGTATATGTCGCCCGCCAGTGCACCAGGAGGACGCGATGACGACCACCGAGACCGGCGCGAACGCGCCCTCCACCCCCGACACAACCGATGTAACGGAAGCAACAGGCGCAACCGACGTGCGGGACGTGTCCGACACGACGGACATCGTGACCGATCACGACCGCGGCATCCACGGCTACCACAAGCAGAAGCAGGAACACCTCAAGCGCCTTCGCCGCATCGAGGGACAGATCCGCGGTCTGCAGCGGATGGTCGACGAGGACGTCTACTGCATCGACATACTCACCCAGGTGTCCGCCTCCACCAAGGCCCTGCAGTCGTTCGCGCTGCAGTTGCTGGAGGAGCACCTGCGCCACTGCGTCGCGGACGCGGCCGTCAAGGGCGGCGACGAGATCGACGCGAAGGTCAAGGAAGCCACGCAGGCCATCGCCCGGATGCTGCGGACCTGAGCGGCCTCACGCCCCGGCGGACTCGGCGCGCGTCTCGGCCACCCTCAGCACCTCGTCGATGCTCTCCAGGCTGAGCCGCTCCTCGGCGTTGGACGCGGCGATGATCAACTCGCCGCACAGCTCGATCTCGGCGAGCGCCACGTGATCCTGAACAGGAACCGTCCCACCGCCGAGCGGGGCCACGCGCCTCACCTCACCTCTGTCGTCACCGACTTCCTAGGGTAGGGAGCGCCCCACGCACCGCGCATGGCACGGAAGGGCTAGTTCAGGCCGGTCACTCCGCGCCGCGCGCCCGGCTCACCGCACGACTCACCGCACGGCTCACTGCTCGGCGATCCGGCCCGCGTAGATGTCCTCGTCCTCGGGAAGCCGCACGTCGGCCGGGGCCCCGAAGCCGTACAGCAGGGTGGTCGAGGAGACCGCGACGGGCTCGTCCTGCCGGCCGTTGACGAAGCTGAAGCGGTGCCGGACCTTGCGCAGCCGGCCCTGGTCGTCGAGGTAGGCGTCGAACGGCACCCGGGCGGTGGCGAACCCTTTCGCCGCCGCGGCCAGCGCCTTCCGGTTCGCGTCCGAGGCCCCCCGCGCGGCCTGCCCCAGGTCGGCGGTCCCCCGGTAGTGGCGCACCGCCGTCCCCCCGACCTCGGTGCGCTCCACGAACGCCGCCGAGCGCGTACCGCGCAGCACCTCGGCGGCGGCGAACGGGTCGGTGGCCCCGCCGGTGACGAGGTTCCCGTCGGACAGCGTCCCGGTGTCCACCCGCACCCACTTGTCGGCGGGCACCCCGGCCCCCCGGTTCTTCATGAACAGCGCCCCGGGAGCCAGCAGTTCGGTGATGGGCAGCCGTGCGGTGTCCCCCGCCGGGTCCTGCGGCAGCAGCACCTCGAGCCGGCCGAGCCGCTTCCGGTAGTCGTACACGCCCTCGCCCCGGATGGTGACCCGGGTGCCGCCGGTGGCCATCTCCAGGGACGTGCGCGCCCGGGACGTCCCGGTCTCCACGAGCGCTTCGGCCGCCTGACGGAGCACCCGCACCGGATCCCCGGCGGGAACTCCCCGGGTCGCGGCGTCGCTCCGCGCGCAGCCCACACTGCCGAATCCCAGACAGCACACGGCCGTGATCCCGGCCACCACGCCACGCATCCGAGCCATGCCTGCTACCCCCGCTCCGTCCGACACGGGCCGCCTGTCGTGTCGGTTAACGACGGGTAAGTGACCCCGTCACGCCGACACGCCGAGCGATACCGTTGTCGGCGTGACCGACCAGGAGGGCCCGGTACTGCCCGGGGACCACACCACGACCACCACCGAACAGGGCCGCTTCTGCACGGCCCGTTGCACCTGTGGCTGGCGGGGCCCGGCCCGGAGGGCCAGAAGTCAGGCGAGAAAGGACGCCCAGAACCACACGGGCGGGTGACGCGCCCCCCTCAGGGGCCGGCGCGAGGGTGTGCGGTGGTGGGGACGGCCCGGCGGCTCAGGCCGCCAGATCCCGTTCCTCGGAGGTCCCCTGCGCACCGTTCCGGGCGCCCGGGGCGACCCGGCCCTCCTCGACGTGGTGCCGTCCCCGGGCCGTGATGAGCCACCCGGCCCGCGGGGACCGCTCGATCGCCCGCGTCAGCGGCGTCAGCAACGCCATGGCGAGCGGCGAGAGCAGCAGCGCGACGGCCGTACCGAGCGCGAGCCCGCCCACCACGTCCGTCGGGTAGTGCACGCCCATGTAGACGCGGCAGAAGCCTTCGAGAAGGGCGATCACGAGCCCGACGAGCCCGAACTTCCGGTTGGCGACGAAGAGCCCGACCGCGAGCGCCATGGTGATCGTCGCGTGGTCACTGACGAACGAGTAGTCGGTCTTGCCCTGCACCAGGACTTCGAGGCCCTGATGGTCGTTGAACGGCCGGGGCCGCTCCACGAACCCCCGGATCGGCACGTTCACCAGCACCGCGATACCGGCCGCGAGCGGCGCCCACGCCAGGGCGGCGACGGACGGCGCCGCGTCCTCCCCGCCCCGCCGGCGCACACCCCACCAGCACCACAGCACCAGCAGCACCATGGCGAAGAGCAGCCCGTACTCGCCGACGAACTCCATGATCCGGTCGAACCACGGCGGCGCGTCCTTGGCGAGGCCATTGATGTCATAGAGCAGGTCGACGTCGGGGTTCGACCCGGAATCGGCGAGTCCAGCCATGGTGCTGCGGCCCCTTCGTCATATCTTCCGGCGCACGGTGCGCACGCCGCTCCTGCCACCCCCGTGGTTTGTAGACCCGCTCGTCCGCTCGGCTACGACAACAGGAACGCACGGCTCCCGTTGATACGTTCCACACTCCACCGAATGATCACGCAGACGTTATCGAAGAGAGATGCATCTCCGCAGCTCAGGGGGAGAGTTCACGCTCCGCTCACACGGTCGTGGGGAGCGCTTTCGCGCCATCTTCGGTCACCCGGGTGGCACCAAAGTAGTCAGGTGTGTCGATCGGGTCGAATCGGATCACGGCACCGGTCCGGGGCGCGTCGATCATGTACCCGCCGCCGACATAAATGCCCACATGCCGGATGGCGCGGGAATTGGTCAGGTCGTCCGAGAAGAACACCAGATCGCCGGGCAGCAGTTCGCTCCGCTCAGGGTGCGGCCCCGCGTTGTACTGGTCGTTCGCCACCCGCGGCAGGGTGATCCCCACACTCTCGTACGCCGCCTTGGTCAGCCCCGAACAGTCGAACCGTCCGCCCTGGTCAGCGGTACCGTTACCGCCCCACAGATACAGCGTCCCGAGCTTCTTCTGCGCAAACGCGATGGCCCCCGCCGCCTGCCGCGAAGGATCCACCCGCCCCACCGGCGCAGCAAAACTCTCCTCCAACGCCCGAATCCGCTCGACGTAGTTCTGGGTCTCCTTGTACGGCGGCACGCCCCCGTACTTGATCACCGCGTATGCCCCCGCGTTGTACGAGGCGAGCATGTTTTCGGTCAAATTCCCGCCCACGTCCTTCACATAGGACGCGAGCGTGCAGTCGTACTGCGCCGCCGACGGAATCGCGTCCGCCGGGTCCCACACATCGCGGTCCCCGTCCCCGTCCCCGTCGATCCCGTGCGTGGCCCAGGTGCCGGGGATGAACTGGGCGATGCCCTGCGCGGCCGCGTGGCTCTGCGCCTTCGGGTTGAACCCGCTCTCCTGGTAGAGCTGGGCGGCGAGCAGGGCCGGATTGATGGCCGGGCAGAGGTTGCCCCACTTCTGCACGAGCGCCTGGTAGGCGGCCGGCACACTGCCCTTGGCCAGCGCCTTGGCCGACCCGCCTCCGACCCCGTTCACGAGGTTCCCGGCGACGACGTAGACCCCCACCGCGAGCAGCATCACGAAGGCGAGCGCGGAACTGACGGCGACCCCCGCCGCGATCCAAGCCTTACGCACCGTCAACCGCCCCTCGCCGCCAAGGAGTACGTAGCCGAACGTCAGTGTAGAGGCGACACCTGCACTGCGGGGCTGATCACAGGTGACGGAATGCCGCAGTCACCCGCCGTCGCGCTCGCTCTCAAGAAGGAGCCCCGCTTCGTTGCCCGGCGTTACTCCGCGTGATACACAGAGTGACGATACGGCTATTCGTACGAAACCTTCTAACGGATGACGCCAAGTCGACATGCGGCAGCGTCATTTTCAGCGACAATGATGCCTGACCTCTGCACGACCGCAGGGGAAGTGGAACTACCCATACAGGGGCGGTGACTTACATGTTCTTCGCGGCCGACGAGGGAGACATCAACACCATCATCGGCGGGATCGCTCCGGATTGGGGCCCCTTCGGCAGCCTGGGCAACGAGGCCAAGATCATGATCGAGGTGGTCATGGCTGTCGCCATCCTGCTCTGCCTGGGCATCGCCATCTGGGGGGCGGCCAAACAGCGCATCGGCGCCACCGCGTTGAGGGACACGTTCAGTGCCGAACAGGGCAAGGGCCTCATCATCGCGGGGCTCACGGGCGTCTTCATCATCGGATCGCTGGGCACGCTGTTCACCATCGTGTACGGCATGGCCGTATAGCCCCGCTCAGCCCCGCTCCACCGCTCCCGACCGGGCACGCCCGGCACCCCCTCCATCCCACCCGCCCGTCGTGCCCACCGGCTGAGGTTGCGTTTCCCTGATGTCCAGTCACCACACCGCGCCCGCGCGGGGACCAGCACGGCTACCGTCGTACATGGAGTACACGGAGCACGAGGTGTTTCCGCACGACGCTGAGGGGGCGTACGCGGCATGAGTCCCGGAGACGACGCGGGCCAGACCCGCACCCGCCTGCCCGAAGGGGGCGGCGATCCGTACGGCGGTGCGCGCAGAGGCGGCCGTTCGTCGTCGCGCAGCCTCGTGACGGTGGTCGGCGTGGTGGTCCTCCTCATCGCGGCGATCGCCTTCGCGAACCGTGGAGGCAGCGATTCCGCCGCGGAGGAGGGGGGCGGCGACTCCCCCAAGTCGGCGGCGACGGCCCCCTCGGGCGAGAAGCCCGTCAAGGCCGAGTCCGCCGGCATCCCGTCGGGCTACGCCCACGACCGCCAGGGGGCGGAGAGCGCGGCGGCGAATTACGCGGTGGCGCTGGGCTCCGCCGAGATGTTCAGCAAGGACCGCCGGCACGAGATCGTCACCGCTGTATATGCCCCGGACGTGGCCGCTGCACGTCAGACGGCGCTGGATCAGGCCTACTCGAACGCGGAGTTCCTGACCAACATCGGGCTCGGCAAGGACGGTAAGGCGCCCGCCGGCCAGACCTTCGTCTCCCGGGTGGTCCCGGTGGGCACCAAGGCAACGGGGACCACCGCCAGCGATGCCTCCGTCGAAGTCTGGTACACGTCGCTGTTCGGTCTGTCCGGTGAGGGCTCGACCAACCCGGTGACCGAAAGCTGGTACACCACCACGTACCAGCTGAAGTGGATCAACGACGACTGGAAGGTCACCGACTTCCAGCAGAAGGACGGGCCAGTCCCGGTCGGGCGCGATCAGAAGGCCTCCACCGCCGACGACATGACGAAGGCTGTCGAGGAGTACGGAGGGTTCACTTATGCGCGCTAGCCATCCTTTCCTCAGGCTCACAGCCGCCGTCGCCACCGTGCAGGCCGCCGCCGTGCTGTTCGCCGCCCGAGCCGTCGCAGCTCCCACACCGACGCCGACGCCGACGGACAGCAACGATCCCTGTGACC
>Ga0247820_10001435_pt1 | contig 13418 bp, 7 predicted proteins | sample 13C_Glucose_Day1_2_FD_192480 | JGI IMG/M metagenome (GOLD analysis project Ga0247820, IMG submission 192480) | Soil microbial communities from agricultural site in Penn Yan, New York, United States - 13C_Glucose_Day14 | ecosystem: Environmental > Terrestrial > Soil > Agricultural land | place...
CACGACCGACGCCGCGCTGCGCGCGCTGCACGCGCAGGTCTGCCTGGAGGTGCGCCACGCCGCCCGCCATTCGGAAGGCAGCGCCGAGGTCGCGCAGGACCGCGCGTCCACCCTGGTGCGCGAGTTCGCGCAGTCGCTGCCCGCCATCCGCCGGCTGCTGGACACCGACGTGCTGGCCGCCTGGCAGGGCGACCCGGCCGCGCGCAGCGTCGACGAAGTGCTGCTGTGCTATCCCGGCGTGCTGGCGATGATCCACCACCGCCTGGCGCATCGCCTGTACGAGCTGGGCCTGCCGCTGCTGGCGCGCATCGTGGCCGAGATCGCCCACAGCCGCACCGGCATCGACATCCATCCCGGCGCCACCATCGGCCGCGGCTTCTTCATCGACCACGGCACGGGCGTCGTGATCGGCGAGACGGCGGTGATCGGCGAGCGCGTGCGCCTCTACCAGAACGTGACGCTGGGCGCCAAGCGGTTCCCGGTGGCGGAGGACGGCAAGCTCACCAAGGGCCTGCCGCGCCATCCCATCCTGGAAGACGACGTGGTGATCTACGCGGGCGCCACCGTGCTGGGCCGCGTCACCCTCGGCAAGGGCGCGGTGATCGGCGGCAACGTGTGGGTGACGCACGACGTGCCGGCGGGCGGCAGCGTGGCGCAGGCCCGCAGCGACGAAGGCCGCGGGGTCAGCTGAGCCCTTCGCGCTCGCCTTGCCGGCCGATCTGGCCGTAGATCTCGGCATGCAGGCGGTCGGCCTGCTCGCGCAATCGCTTCGCACGGTCGCGCAGCGGCTGGCCCGCTTCGCCCTGCTGCGCGGCCTGTCGTTCGGCCTCGCGCGCGGCGCCATGCACGGCGCCCCAGCGCTGGAGTTGTTCGACCTGGTTCATGTGTACGTGAGTCCCTGAGCGGTTTTCTTCTGCGTGTCCGGCAAACGGTGTTCCCGCGCGGCCGGCCCCTCCCGAGGACCGGCCGCGTGGGCGATCAGCGGGACGGCGACGTCACGCCACCCGAAGCGGAGGAGCCGGTGCTGCCGGTGGTGCCGGAGCTGCTGCTCGTGCCCGCGGAGCCGCCGGTGCCGCTCGAGGTGCTGCCGCTGCCGGAAGGCAGGGTGGACGTCGAACCGCCGGAGGAGCCCATGCCCGAGCGGGTGCTCGAAGACGAAGAGCCGCCGGAGCCGCTGGGGGACGAAGCGGTCGACGAGCCCGAGGGGCTGTAGCTGCCGGAGGCCGAGCCGCCGGTGGAGCCCATGCCCGACGCGGTGCCGGTGGCGCTGCCCGAGCCCGAGGTGCCGCAGGCGGCGAGGGCGGCGGTACAGGCGATCGCGAGGACGTATTTCATCATTGCTTGGTTCCTTTCAGATCTTCCGATGCAGGCGTCGTGCCTGCACCTGTGCTCACCTTGCCCTGCAGCTCGTGTGGGAGAAAGTACCAGCTGCCCGGCATCCGGGTCGGACCAGGGGAGGGCTGCCTGTACGCCATCTCTTACGCGCGTGGTGCGACATCCATCTCCAGTCGTTTCGCGCGGCCGTCGGTGGCGCGTGCCTTGCCCAGAATGGTCCTCGTCCGCTTCTTCATCCGACTTGCCATGGCCACCAACCAGTACCGCATCGCCGTCCTCGTGGGCAGCATCCGCAAGGACTCCTTCAACCAGAAGCTGGCGCTCGCGCTGGCGAAGATGGCGCCGCAGGAGTTCAGCTTCGAGCACTGCGCGATCCACGACCTGCCCCTCTACAACCAGGACGACGACGGCCACCAGGCCGAGCCGGTGCGCCGGCTCAAGAACGAGATCAGCAAGGCGCAAGGCGTCCTGTTCGTCACGCCTGAATACAACCGCTCGGTGCCCGGCGTGCTGAAGAACGCCATCGACCACGCCTCGCGGCCGTATGGCCAGAGCGCCTTCGCCGGCAAGGCGGCCGGCATCATCGGCATCTCCGTCGGCGCCATCGGCACCGCCATGGCGCAGCAGCACCTGCGCAACACGCTGGCCTACCTGGACATGCCCACGCTGGGCCAGCCCGAGGCCTTCGTGCAGAACAAGGAAGGCCTGCTCCTTCCCGACGGCGGGATCGGCGTCGAGAGCACCCGCAAGTTCCTGCAGGGCTGGGTGGACAAGTACGTGGCGTGGGTGAAGATCCACGCCAAGGTGTAGCGAGCGGCCGCCTCAGGGCGTGGTGAAGAACCGCGGCCGCGCCCGCTCGATCGCCTGCTCGTACACCTCGATGTAGCGCCGCGCGCTCGCTTCCCAGCCGAACGGCCGGGCCATGCCGTTGGCCTGCAGGCGGCGCCACAGCGTCGGTTGCTTCCATGTCGCGCGCAGGCGCGTGATCGCGTCGGCGAAGCCGTCGGCGTCCTGCGACCGCATCACGAAGCCGGTGCCTTGGGCCGGATCGGCCGTGGCGTCCACCACCGAGTCCACCAGCCCGCCCACGCCGCCCACCACCGGCGGCGTGCCGTAGGCCTGGCTGTACATCTGGTTCAGGCCGCAAGGCTCGAAGCGCGAGGGCATGAGGAAGCAATCGGCGCCCGCTTCGATCAGGTGCGCCAGCGGCTCGCTGAATCCCACCGTGACGCTCATCGACCCGGGCGATCGCGCCGCCGCTTCCGAGAGCGCCTTCTGCAAGCCCGGATCGCCGGTGCCCAGCACCACCAACTGGCCGCCGCCCTGCAGCAGCAGCCCGATCTGTCCCAGCAGCAGGTCGATGCCCTTCTGCGAAGTGAGCCGGCTCACCAGCCCGAACAGCAGCGCGGCCGGGTCCGGATCCAGTCCGCACTGCGCCTGCAGCGCCGCCTTGTTGCGCGCCTTGCCCGCGAAGTCGCCGGGGCGGAAGCGGTGCGGCAGCAGCGGGTCGGTGGCCGGGTTCCACACCTGCATGTCGATGCCGTTGAGGATGCCGGTGAGCCGGTCGGCGCGCGAACGCAGCACGCCGTCGAGGCCTACGCCGAACTCCTCCGTCTGGATCTCGCGCGCGTAGTTCGGGCTGACGGTGGTGATCGCCTGCGCGAACTGCAGCCCCGCCTTCAGCATGGACAGCTGGCCCCAGAACTCCGCGCCGTCCATGCCGCGCCAGTGACTGGGGATCGCCAGGCGGTCGGCCTCTTCCATCGGGAACACGCCCTGGAACGCCAGGTTGTGGATGGTGACCACCGAAGCCGCCACCGCTTCGTGCGCGTTGCGTTCGCGCGCCTGCGCCAGGTACAGCGGCGCCAGCGCGCAGGGCCAGTCGTTGGCATGGACGACGTCGGCCTGCCAGCCATCCACCGGGCTTTGCGCCGTGCCCAGCAGCGCGGCCACGTGGCTGAGGAAGCCGAAGCGCATCGCGTTGTCGGCGTAGTCGTGGCCGGTGTGGTCGACGTAGGGACCGCCGGGCCGCTGGTACAGCGAAGGACAGGCCAGCAGCAGCAGCGTGACGCCGTTGTCGGCACGCACGGGCAGCAGCTGCGCGGCGGGCCAGTGGCCGGTGGCGGGCAGGTCGATGCCGTCGCCGACCTCGCCGCTGACCTTCATGCCGCGATAGGCCGGCAGCAGCACGCGCACGTCGTGGCCCTGGGCCGCCAGCGCGGAGGGCAGGGCGCCGCTGACGTCGCCCAGGCCGCCGGTCTTCACCCACGGCGCGCACTCGGGCGTGGCGAACAGGATCTTCATGCGCCGCCCTCCCGCGGTCCTTGCGCGACGAGCACCGCGAACGGCAGGCCGGCCGCGGCGGCGAACACTTCTTCGAGCGCCAGCGAGCCGTTGGTGGCCGCCGTCTCGCCGGTCAATGCATTGCGCCAGCGCGCCCCGCCTTGCAGCGGCGCGCCGTCGGCCGCGCGCAGGTGGGTGCCGCGCCAGAGCGCGGGCGACCAGCGCGACTCGTCGCCTTCGCACAGCGTGAACGCCAGCCGCACCGCGACCACCAGCACCGCCTGGTCCTGGTGCGTGCGCAGGAACGCCACCACATGGTCCGCGGCCGGACCTTCCGCCGTCAGCGGCACGTAGGCGCCGTCGCAGAACAGCTCGCGCAGTTCCTGGCGCAGCTGCAGCAGCCGCCAGGTCACCAGGTGCTTGATGCGGCCGTCGGCCACGTTGGCCTGCAGCTGCCGCCACAGCGCCGTCGGCGGGATGCCGTCGCGGCACTGCGACTGGATCTCCGCCAGCTCGCGCTGCAGCCGGCCGAAATCCACCGGCCGCCGGTTGTCCGGATCGACCAGGCTGAAGTTCCACTGCTCGCAGCCCTGGTACACGTCGGGAACGCCCGGCACGGTGAACTTCAGCGCCACCTGCGCCAGGCTGTTGCGGAAGCCCCAGGGCGCGATGCGCGCGGTGAACTTCTGCAGCTCGTCGACGAACGGGTTGGGCGCGCCGGGCCTCAGCACCGCTTCCACGTAGCGCGCGAGAGCGTCCTCGTACGGCTGCTCGGGGGAAACCCAGCTGGTGTGCCGCTTGGCCTCGCGCGCCGCCTTGCGCAGGTACTCCTGCACGCGCGTGCGCAGCGACTCGCGCTCCTGCGCGTGCGGCGGCTCCGCGGGCCACAGGCCCACCAGGGTCTGGAACAGCAGCCAGATGTCGTTGCGCGAAGGCGCGACGCCGGCCTCGGTCTCGGTGAGGAACAGCTCGCCCCAGCCCGCCCAGCGTTGCAGCGTCTCGGCCCAGGCCTGCGGCAGTTCGGACAGGACATCGATGCGCGCGCGCAGGTCCTCGCCGCGCTTGCTGTCGTGGGTGGACGTGGCCAGCAGGCAGTGCGGCCGGTGCCGCTCGCGCGCCTGGTTGGCGCCGTGGAAGGCGGCCACCGACAGGCCGTAGCTGGCCGGCTCGCCGCCCACTTCGTTCAGCGAGGTCAGGCGCAGGAAGCGATAGAACGCCGTGTCCTCCACCGACTTGGCCATCACCGGCGAGGTGAACTGCTGCCAGCGGGCCAGGAAGCGCGCGCGCTGCTCGACCGGCACGCCCACTGCCTCGCCTTCGCCCAGCAGCACCTCGCGCACGTGGTCCAGCACGCCGGACTCCGATCCGCCCAGGCGGCGCCGCGCGGCGGCCACCGCCCAGTCGATGTGCCGGCGATCGGCGGCGCTGGGCGTGTCGCCCGCGCGCAGGTAGGTGCGGTACACCGGAAAGCCCGCCGCGATCTCGGCCAGCGCCAGCCGCAGCCGGTTGCGCGTGAAGTCGCGGCGGCGCCGGTTGGCGCGCGTGATGCGGTACATGGACTCCACCAGCCAGTTCAGCTCGGAGAAGAGCGAGGTGCCGATGATCAGCCGCTTGCACTCGTACACGATCTCGGCGAAGTCCTGGTCCTCGCCGGTGAACGACCGGTACGCGGTGTCCATCTCGGCCTCGCGCGCGGGGTCCACGAAGAGGCCGTTGACCAGGCTGGCGAAGCGGTAGCCGGTGTCGCCGTGCACCGGCCACTGGTGCGACAGCGGCTCGTGCTCGGCCAGGATCTTCTCCACCACCAGGTAGAGCGCGCGCGGCTCGCGGCCGGCCACCTCGGCCTGGCGCGCGTAGCGGGCCTGCAGCCGCTCGAAGTACTGGCGCGGGTCCGACAGGCCGTCGGGGTGGTCGATGCGCAGCGCGTCCAGGTGGCCGTCCTGCAGCCACTGCAGCACGCGCGCGTGCGTGGCCTCGAACACCTCCTGCCGTTCCATCCGCAGCGCCGCGAGCGTGTTGACGTCGAAGAAGCGCCGGTAGTTGACGTCGTCGCTGGCCACGTGCCAGTCGGCCAGGCGGTAGGCCTGGCGCGCGACCAGCCGGTCCAGCAGGTCGAAGCTGGCGGGGTCGGACGGATTGCCGTTGAAGCGCTGCACGCAGCTGTCGATCCAGTGCGCCAGCCATTCGTTGCGCGCGACCAGGCGCGCCAGGTTGCGCTTGTAGATGCCGGCGTCGCGCACGCGGGCGCGGCGCTGCTCGTCGTCGCTGGTGTCGCGCGCGGGCAGCCGCTCGAAGGAAGCGAGCAGCGAGGCGACCACCGCGTGGCTGTCGCTCTCGGCCTCGTCCTGCGCCGGCGGCGCGGGCAGCACGGCCAGGATGTCCGGGTAGGTGGCCGGGTCGATCGGGAAGCGGTGGTTCCAGTAGCGCAGCCCGAACTCGCCGTTCTCGGCCGAGAAGTGCAGCTGCAGCTCGCCCGACTCCAGCACCCGGCCGTAGTGGTCGCCCAGCACCGGCAGCAGCACGCGGCCGGTCATCTCGCGCGCGGCGGGGGACCACTCGATGTCGAAGGTCTGGGCGTGGGCCGAGGCCTGGCCGTGCTCCAGCACCTCCAGCCACCACGCGTTGTCGGCCTCCAGCACGCCCATGTGGTTGGGCACCAGGTCCAGCATCTGGCCCATGCCGTGGCGGCGCAGCGCGCGGCACATTCGCTCGAAGTCGCGCTCGTCGCCCACCTCGGGATTGAGCGCGGTGTGGTCGACGATGTCGTAGCCGTGCGTGCTGCCGGGCCGCGCCCGCAGGAACGGGCTGCTGTACAGGTGGCTGATGCCCAGCGCGTGCAGGTAGGGCACGGCCTCGGCCACGTCGGCGAAGCGGCAGCCCTCGTGGAACTGCACGCGGTAGGTCGCGGCCGGGATGCGTGCGCTCGAGATCGGCGGCAGCTCCGAAGGCGTGGTCTCGGGTGCCGGCCCGTTGCGCTCGGAGCGCAGCACCTGCGCCACCGCGGCGAAGCGCTCGTCGGCCGCCAGGTCCTCCACCGCGATCGACAGCTTGCGGCGCCAGTTGGGGAATCGCTCCTCCGTGGTGCCGGGCACGTTCACCTGCAGCAGCTGGCCGGTGACGTCCTCCAGCTGCACGCCGACCAGCCAGCTGGGCGTGCGCGCGAGGTAGGCGTAGACGCCGGCGACGAAGGGCGGCGTGGCGTCGGGGACGGACGTGGGCTGCGCGTTCGCGTCCGGCGGCAGCAGCCCCTGGTGCTGCAGCGCCAGCAGCAGGCGGGCGCGGTCCTGCGAGCGGTCGATGACGGCGCGTTCGCGCGCGGGCTCGTCGGGGAAGAGGCCCAGGTTCGCGATCAGCTCCAGGTCCTCGCCCAGCCAGAAGCCGCGCAGCGTGGGCAGGTCGTGCGTGCTGACCACGGCCATCGCCTGCGGCTGCCATTCGGCGGGCGGGCGGAAGCTGCCGTCCTGGGTGCGTTCGAACAGGAGCGGCCGGTACGACAGCAGGCAGCGCTCGCGCATCGCCTCGCGCATCGCGGGCGCCACGTTGCCCAGGTCCTCGCCGATCACCAGGCAGTGGTGGCGATGGCTCTCCAGCGCCAGGATGCCCAGCAGGTCCTGCAGCGGGTAGGTGACGTAGGTGCCGCCGTCGCCGCTGATCCAGAACAGGCGCATCAGGGCCATCACGTGGTCCATGCGCAGCGCGCCGCAGTGCCGCATGTTGGCGCGCAGCGTCTCGATGAACGGGGCGTAGCGCGCGCCGCGCAGCTGCACCGGGTTGAGCGGCGGCAGGCCCCAGTTCTGGCCCAGCGCGTTCAGCGGATCGGGCGGCGCGCCCACGTGCATGCCCAGCGCGTAGAGCGAGGGCTGCACCCATGTCTCGGCGCCGCCTTCGTTGACGCCCACCGCCAGGTCGCAGTACAGGCCCAGGCCCATGCCGCGCGTCTTCGCGTAGCGCTGCACCGATTCGAGCTGCACCTCGCACAGCCACTGCAGCCAGAAGCGGTAGCGGATGGCCGAGGCGTGGTTGTCGCGGAAGGCCTGGATGGCATCGCCACGCGGATCGCGCCAGGCCTCCGGCCAGGCCGGCCAGCCCCAGATGCCGGGATCGGTCGCGTACAGGTGGGCCTGCACGGCCTCGAACAGCGCGTGCGGGCCGATGGTGGCCTCGCGCTCGTCCATGTACTGGCTGAAATGCGCGCCGCGCGAGCTGCCCGGGTGCATCTCGTTCTGCTCGAAGTGCCGCCACAGGATGGCCAGCATCTCCTCCTTCACCGCGGCGACGCCGGGGTAGTCCACCAGCTCGGCCTCGCGCAGGCGGCGCAGCCGGTCCTGGAAGTCCTCGCCGTGCAGCTTGCGCAGCGCCTCCTCGCAACCGGACAGCTCGGCCAGCGCCAGCACGTCCAGGTAGATCGGGTTCAGCGCGGTGCGGCTGGAAGGGCTGTACGGACTGGCGACCTCGGGCCGGTGCGGGAACAACGCGTGCAGCGGCGACAGGCCGATGAACGAAGCGCCCTGCCGCGCGGCGGTGTCGACCAGCCGCCGCAGGTCGCCGAAATCGCCTATGCCCCAGTTGCGCGCGGAGCGCAGCGCGTACAGCTGGATGGTGCAGCCCCACCAGCGCTCGCCCTGCAGCAGCGGCTGCGGCGCCCAGCAGCGGCGCGGCGCGACCACCAGCAGGCATTCGGCCTGCGGTTGCGCATCGAGCGCGAGGCGCCAGTAGCCGATGCGAAGCGGCGCGGACGGCTCGACGATCGACAGGTCGCCTTCGCGCCGCACCTCGCCGTACAGCGCGTCGCCGCCGTCCTCGGGCGTGAGCTGCCATCGCTCGCTGGCGGCACCGCCGGTCCAGGCGATGCGCAGCGGCTCGCCTTCCAGCACCACCTGCACGGGCGGCGGGCCCTCTTCGGGCGCGGGCGGCGTGTGGCGCAGGCCCATGCTGTCGAGGGCCTGGGCGAGAACCCCGGGTGCGACTTCGAGGTCTTCGCCCCAGAAGGAGTGATAGCGCAGGGCCACGCCGTGGCGTTCGGCCTGCCGCGCCAGGTCGTGCGCTTCCGCGTCCAGGCTCATAAGGTGATCTCGGGACCGATCCGCCAGCGCGCGGCCCAGGCGGGCCAGGTGTCCGGCGCGGAATTCGCCGGCCAGTGGTGGCGGAACACGTCCTGTGTTTCGACGGGGCCGCTGCGCTGCGCCGGCACGGCGAGCGGCTGCGGTCCCAGGTTGATCTCGAGTGACAGCACCTGGCCGTCGTCGTAGCGCCATTGCACCGCGATGCCGGTCCTGCCCACGCGCTGCGACGTGTGCCGGCCCGTCGTCAGCTGGTTCTGGCGGGGAATGATCCACTGGCGCCGGGCGCTCAGCGCCTCGCGCACCATCGCGCGCCACGCGCGGCCTCGCTCGCTCGCGCGCTCGTCGTCGCCCGGCCGGCTCGCCTCGAAGGTGTCCTGGCTGCAGGGATCGGGCAGCGCCAGCACCTTGCCGTCGACCAGCTTGGTGACGTGCCCGAACTCGCGCTTGCGGCCTTCCTGCACGGCTTTCTTCAGGTCGCCTTCCCAGTCGGCGAAATAGAACCAGGGCCGGTTGCTGCCGAATTCCTCGCCCAGGAACAGCATGGGCACGGCCGGCGTGAGCAACGCCAGCAGCGTGGCGAGCGGCGCCGCGTCCGGACCGACCAGCGTGGCCAGCCGTTCGCCGAAGGCGCGGTTGCCCACCTGGTCGTGGTTGTGCGCGAAGTTCACCAGCGAAGTCAGCGGCACCGGGGGAGTGGGGCGCGGTTCCTCGCGGGCGCCGCCGGGCTTGCGCGCGCTGTCCTCGAACAGCATGCCATGCGCGAGCGAACGGGCCAGCAACTGGAGCGGCTCCTCGTCAGGCATGTGGCCGTAGTCGTGGTAGTAGCCGCCGGACTCGCCGGTCATGGCCACGTGCAGCGCATGGTGGAAGTCGTCGTTCCACTGGCCGTCGTAGCGGCCCGGTTCCGGTCGAGTCGCCAGCCACTGGTGCTGGTTGTTCTCGTTCTCCAGCACCAGGTGCACGTGGCGGCCCGCGGTGGCCTCGCGCACGCGGCGGGAGAGGTCGTCCAGGATGTGCGGCGTGCTGCCGTCGGCGATGGCGTGCACCGCGTCCAGCCGCAGGCCGTCGAAGCGGTATTCGGTGGTCCAGAACACCGCGTTCTCGATGAAGAACTCGCGCACCGGCCGGCAGTGCGGCCCGTCGAAGTTGATCGCGGCGCCCCACGGGCTGCTGCGCGTGGCGGAGAAGAAGCCGGGCGCGTAGCGGTGCAGGTAGTTGCCCTCAGGCCCGAAGTGGTTGTAGACCACGTCGAGGAACACCATCAGCCCGAGCCGGTGCGCGGCCTGGATGAACGCCTTCAGCTCGTCGGGCGTGCCGTAGGCGGCGTGCGGCGCGAACGGCAACACGCCGTCGTAGCCCCAGCCGAAGCGGCCCGGGAAGTCCGCCAGCGGCATCAGCTCGATCGCCGTGATGCCCAGCTCGGCCAGCTCCGGCAAGCGCGTCGCGGCCGCGGTGAAGGTGCCCTCCGGCGTGAGGGCACCCACGTGCAGCTCGTACAGCACGACCTCGTGCCAGGGCCGGCCCTTCCACTCCTCGTCCCACTCGAAGGCCAGCGGGTCCACCACCACGCTGGGCTGGTGCACGCCCTGCGGGTTGTGGCGCGAGGCCGGGTCGGGGACCAGCAGCTCCTGGTCGATGCGCCAGTGGTAGGGCGTGCCGGCGGCCGCATCGGCGACCTGCGCTTCCCACCAGCCTTCGGAGTTGCGGGTGGCGGGGTAGGGCACGAAGTCCGACGTGGCGAACCCCGTCGGATAGATCGCCAGCTCCACCTGCCGGGCCGCGGGCGCCCACAGCCGGAAGTCGACTCCGTCGCCGGGGCGCGGCGTGGCCCCGAAGCGCATCGGATGCACGGATTTCATCCCGGACGCCCTTCGACCAGCACCGCCATGGCATGCGATTCGAGTTCGATCTTGGCCTGCGGCTGCACGCGCTCGGCCTGCGCGTGCTCGAAGTGGCCCTGGCCGGTGTCCACGCGCACGCGCCATTCCTCGATGCCGGGCACCTCGGGCAGGGTGAAGACCACTTCCTCGTCGGACGCGTTGAAGAGCAGCAGGACGCTGGGGCTGGGCCGGCCGTCCACCGGCGTGAACTTGCCGTCGAACAGGGCGGCGATGCAGCGCACGGAGGGATTGGTCCATTCCTCCTCGGTCATGGGCAGGCCCCACACGCTGAACCAGGCCAGCTCGGCGCGGCCTTCCTCGTCGGGCTCGCCGGTGGGCCAGCGGTTGTCGCGCAGCGCGGGCAGCTCGCGCCGCAACGCGATCAGCGCATGGGTGAACTCGATCAGCGGGTCGTTGCGCCGCTCCTCGCTCCAGTCGAACCAGCTGACCGGGTTGTCCTGGCAGTACGCGTTGTTGTTGCCGCCCTGGGTGCGGCTCATCTCGTCGCCGCCCAGCAGCAGCGGCACGCCGCGCGAGCAGAAGAGGGTGGCGATGAAGTTGCGCTTCTGCCGCTCGCGCAGGGCGAGCACGTCCTCGTCGTCGGTGTCGCCCTCCAGGCCGCAGTTCCAGCTGCGGTTGTGGCCTTCGCCGTCCCGGTTGTCCTCGAAGTTGGCCTCGTTGTGCTTCTCGTTGTAGCTGACCAGGTCGGCCAGCGTGAAGCCGTCGTGCACCGTCACCAGGTTGACGCTGGCGCTGGGCCGCCGGCGCGAAGGGCTGAAGATGTCGGCCGAGCCGGCCAGCCGCGCGGCGAACTCCTGCACCGCGCCGTCGGCGCCGCGCCAGAAGTCGCGCACCGAGTCGCGGTAGCGGCCGTTCCACTCCGACCAGCCGGCGGGAAAGCCGCCCACCTGGTAGCCGTTGTCGCCGATGTCCCAGGGCTCGGCGATCAGCTTGACCTGCTGCAGCACCGGGTCCTGCGCGACGGCGGCGAGGAAAGGCGAGCGGTGGTCGAACTCGTAGTTGCCGTTGCGCGCCACGGCCGGCGCCAGGTCGAACCGGAAGCCGTCCACGTGCATCTCCTGCACCCAGTAGCGCAGGCTGTCCATCATCAGCCGCAGCGTGGCGGGGTGGCTGATGTCCAGCGTGTTGCCGGTGCCGGTGACGTCCGAGTAGTAGCGGCGCTCGTCCTGCACCAGGCGGTAGTAGGCCGGGTTGTCGATGCCCTTGAGGAACAGCGTCGGCCCGAGGTGGTTGCCCTCGCAGCTGTGGTTGTAGACCACGTCCAGGATCACCTCGAGGCCGGCCGCGTGCAGCGCCTTGACCATGCGCTTGAAGTCGTTCGGGTCGCCGCCGGCGCAGTAGCGCGGCTCGGGGGCGAAGAAGGCCACGGTGTTGTAGCCCCAGTAGTTGGCCAGGCCCAGGTCGATCAGGCGGCGCTCGTCGTTGAAGGCGTGCACCGGCAGCAGTTCGACCGAGGTGACGCCCAGGCGCTTGAGGTGCGCGATGGCCGGCTCGCTGGCCAGGCCGGAGAAGGTGCCGCGCAGGCCGTCCGGCACCTCGTCCATCAACCGGGTGAAGCCGCGCGGGTGCACTTCGTAGAAGACCGTGTCCTCCATGGGCACGTTCGGACGCCGGTCGTCGCCCCAGTCGAAGCGGGAGTCCAGCACCACGCACTTGGCGGCGCCCGCGGCGTTGTCGGCCGTGTCCATCGCCAGGTCGCGCGCCGGGCCGCCGAGGGTGTAGGCGTACTGCCAGGCGCCGCCCCGCAGCGGGCGGTCGAGCGCGCGGGCGTACGGGTCCAGCAGCAGCTTGTTCGGGTTGCAGCGCAGGCCCTCGTTCGGCTGGTAGGGCCCGTGCACGCGCAGGCCGTAGCGCGTGCCGGCGGGCAGGCCGGGCACCAGGCCGTGCCAGATGTCGTCGGTGCGGCGGGGCAGGGCCAGGCGGCGCACCTCGCGCGTGCCGGTGCGGTCGAACAGGCACAGCTCGACCTTCTCCGCGATGCTGGAATACACGGCGAAGTTGACGCCCTGCTCGGTGAGCGTGGCGCCCAGGGGCCAGGGGCTCCCGGGCTCGCAGTGGTCCGGCAGCTGGGCTTCGACGGGGGGCGTGTGGGCTGCGGCGACGGCCGTCGCCGTCATGCAACCACCTCCAGCCGTCCCTTGCCGGCGCGCACCGTGCCGCGCGTGCTCGGATGGTGTCGCGAGCCGGCGCGGAAGTAGCCGGCCGGCACCACCACGATGCCGCTGTCGGTGACGTGGAAGCGCTTGCGGTCGTGCTCGAGGTCGAAGCCGATGCGTTCGCCGGCGGGCACGTCGTTGTCCTGGTCGATGATGGCGCGGTGCACCTGGGCGCCGCGGCCGATGCGCGAGCGCTCCATCACGATGCAGTGCTCCAGCCGCGCGCCGCGCTCGACGTGCACCGAGCGGCGCAGCATGGCGTGGTCCAGCGCCGCGCCGTCGATGATGCTGCCCGAGCCCACCACCGAGCGGTTGATCACGCCGTTCTCGATCTGCGCCGACTCGGCCTGGTCGGGGCTGGCGTAGATCGGCCAGCGCGAGTTGGTCATGCGGAACTTGGGCGCCGCGCCCAGGGTGTCGAAGTGGGCCTCGAAGTACGAGTCGATGGTGCCCACGTCGCGCCAGTAGCCGTGCTCCTCGTACGGCTCGGTGCCGGGGATGTGGTTGGTGTCGAAGTCGTAGGCCACCAGCTTGTGGCTCTTCACCATCGACGGCAGGATGTGCTTGCCGAAGTCGCTGGTGCCGTTCTCGTGCATCTTCTTGAGCTGCTCCAGCAGCACGTCGGCGTTGAAGATGTAGTTGCCCATCGAGCCCAGAGCGTGAGTGGTGCTGCCCGGCAT
>Ga0247820_10001436_pt1 | contig 13412 bp, 13 predicted proteins | sample 13C_Glucose_Day1_2_FD_192480 | JGI IMG/M metagenome (GOLD analysis project Ga0247820, IMG submission 192480) | Soil microbial communities from agricultural site in Penn Yan, New York, United States - 13C_Glucose_Day14 | ecosystem: Environmental > Terrestrial > Soil > Agricultural land | place...
CGCCCGCGCAGCGCGCCGATGCTGACCGAGTGCAAGGACGGCAGCGCGTCCGTGGGCGGCGATTGCCCCAGGTAGCCAGGCGGCCGACGGCTCAGCGGCAGACCGTCGTCGTGCCCATGGGCCGGCAGGTCCTGCCGTCCAGGCTCTGGTAGCGCTCGAGCTGGCCGGAGCGGTTGAATCGGTTGCCCTGGCGGTCCTCGCAGCCGCCGGCGTCGCAGTTGCGGATTCGCGGTCGCATGTCGCGCGGCGCCGGCGGGCGCCCATAGGCGCCGCCCGGGTAGACATAGCCTTCGTCGACCACCACAGGATCGACCCCCCGGTCGCTCCAGCGCGAATCGCCGGCCGGCTCGCCGCCGCTGCCCCCCCGCGCATCGATGACGATGGGCCCCGATGGCGATGGTGGCGGCAGCGTTCGCGCGGTGTCCTCGGCCCGCTCCCGCCGCGCAGGCGACGGCCTCGCCGCGGCGGCGCCGTCCGTCGCTGGCGGCGCGGCCTCCGGCACCGCCACGCGCCCCACCGGCCGCGCGCCTGCCGGACATGCGCCATCGGTGTAGCTCACGTTGCCGGCCGCGTCCGCGCAGCGGATCACCTCGGCGCTGGCGACCGGGCCGAGCAAGGCGATCACAAGGGCGATGGTCCGGCGACGCATGGCGTTCATTGTGCGCGGCCCGTGAAACAATGTGTGAGTGGGCACATCGGCGCGCGCCTCCCCGACACAGATGATGCACTGCGGAAACAAGACGGGCATCATCTTTCTCGATCGGCCAGCGATGATGGGCGAGCCTCCTCGCCCGGCCTTCACTCACCCTCGATCCACACTCCCATGCCCTCCTCCGTTCTGCAAAACGTCGGGACAGGCGCCGCCATCGTCGGGCTCGTCTTCGCCGTGACCGCAGTGTTCCTCCTCGTCGGCAGCGATCCTTCGCCCTCCGGAGGCAGCCTGGCCTTTCTCGCCACGGCGGGCCTCGCCGGCGCGGCCTTCCTCATTGCCTGCCTGTGCGGAACGGTGTCCGTGCTGCATCGATGGCGGCTGCGCAGGCAACACAAGATCGAGCGCCAGTCCGCAGCCGAGCGGCGTGCCGACATCGCGATGCGCAGGGCTCGCATCCGCGCGGAACTCCGGGACTTTCGCTGAGCAGGCGCCTCCTGCGGCCTCGCAGCGACGAGGCGCGCGCTAACATCGCCGACCGAGCGAACATCCAGACAGAGAGCACAAGCCCATGGCGAACGAGTCCAACCGACAAGCCGAGTTGAAGAAGATGGTGCTCTGCGCCTCCTGTGCGGGCATCCAGCGCAACTGGCGTCGCGCGCCGGGTCATGCCGAACTCGTGCAGCAGTCCAGCCGCAAGGAAGAGCGCGACGGCGGCCATGCCGTCAACATCACCAGCTACCGCTGCGACGCCTGCGGCACGCGCTGGGAATACGAGAACGACAAGACGAACCAGCAGGCCGGCTGGTCGGTCATCGGGCAGTAGCCCGAAAGGCGCGCGGCCGCGTCAGGCCGGCACCAGCATCGCGCCAGCCGCGGCATGGACCGCGCCCGTCAAGCCGCGCAGCGCTTCCGATTCGATGCGCCAGTGCTGCCAGAACAGGGCGACATCGAGATGCTGCCCCGGCACGAGCTCGACCAGATCGCCGCTCGCCAGCAGGCCGCCCACGAGCACCTGCGGATTCATCCCCCAACCCAGTCCGTGCAGCGCGGCATGGACGAAGCCGTGGGTGCCGGGAACCCGATGCAGCGGCGGCGCCAGCTTCTTGCGCGTGAGCCGGCGCATGAAGCGCGCCTGCAGCGAATCCCTGGCGTTGAAGACGCTGCAAGGCGCCGCGGCCAGCGACGCGGCATCGACGCCCTGCGCGAAGTGCCGCGCCACGAAGGCCGGGCTGGCGACGGCCACATAGCGCATCGCGCCCAGGGGCTCTGCCACGCAGCCCTGTACCGGGCAGGGTTCGGAAGTGACGGCGGCCATCACGCGGCCCTCGCGCAGCAGGAGCGCGGAGTGGTCCTGGTCCTCGACGTGCAGTTCGAAGGCCACGGGGTGCGCGGCCTGCACGGCGGCCAGCGCGGGCACGAACCAGGTGGCCAGCGAATCGGCGTTGACCGCCAGGGCCAGCGGCAGTGCGGGAGGCCCCGGCTCGCCTTGCCGCTGCGGCAGGCCGAGCCCGAAGGGCTGCAGCACGTCGACCTCCAGCAATTGCAGTTGCTGCGCGTGCCGCTGCAGGGCCTGCCCGGCCGGCGTGGCCACGCACGGCGAACTGCGCTGCACCAGCACGCGCCCCATCCGCTCCTCGAGGCCCTTGATGCGCTGGCTGACGGCAGACGGCGTGACGTGCAGAGCACGCGCCGCGCCATCGAAACTGCCCTCGCGCAGCACGGCGGCGAAGGCCGAGAGTTGCCGTGAGTCGATTCGCATGTGAAAAATTCTAATGCGAATGAAGAAGGATGAGTTTGATTGAACTATCCGCTCGCGCTAACGTGGGGCCGATGCTCCTGATCTTCGCCAAGGGTTTCCTCGCTTCGGCCGCTTTGATCGTCGCCATCGGTGCGCAGAACGCGTTCGTGCTGCGCCAGGGCCTGAAGCGCGAGCATGTGCGCGAGGTGGTGCTGGTCTGCGCCCTCTCCGACGTGCTGCTGATCGCCCTCGGCGTGGCCGGTCTGGGGCTGCTGGTGCAGTCCAGCGCACCGCTTCTGGCGCTGGCGCGCTGGGGCGGCGCCGGCTTCTTGCTGGGCTACGGCGCCCTCGCGGCGCGCCGCGCCTGGACTGGGGGGCGGATGTCTTTGCCATCGGCGGCACCGATGAGCCTGCGATCGGCGCTGACCGCCTGCCTGGCCTTCACCTTCCTCAATCCGCATTGCTGGCTCGACACCGTGGTGCTGCTGGGCGCGATCTCGGCGCAGCAACCCGAAGACGGCCGCTGGGTCTTCGGCGCCGGCGCCGCCGCGGCGAGCATCGCGTGGTTCGCCGCGCTCGGCTACGGCGCCCGCTTGCTGGGCCCGCTGTTCAGCCGTCCACGGGCCTGGCGCCTGCTCGATGCGCTGGTGGCGCTGCTGATGTGGACGATCGCGGCCTCGCTGCTGGGCGCGTCCTGAGGGGCACGCCCCGCCCTGTCAGTCGGCCTTCAGGATGGTCTCGCCCTTGAGCGGACCCCAGTCGCGAATGTTGTCGCGCCGCCGCTTCCAGCCGCCGAAGCTGCGGCGCCAGTTCACCACCGAGATGAAGTAGTACAGCACCTTGAACATCCACAGCGAGCGGCGGTAGGCCGGCCCGTGATGGATGTCGGCCGCCAGCAGCGACATCAGGCCCTGCTTGACATTGAAGAGGTTGTTCGGGTGCATGAACATGTCGCGGATCGTCGGGTTGGTGACCCGGTAGATGAACCACGAGTAGTCGCGCGGGCCGACCCGCATGCGCTTCTCGAGCGCCTTTCGTGCCGGTGCCAGCTCGGCCGGCCGGTCCAGCGCGGTCGCCACCAGCTCGGCGCCGTCGAAGGCGCTCTGCATCGCCAGGAACACGCCCGATGAAAACATCGGGTCGATGAAGGTGAAGGCGTCGCCCACCATCAGGTAGCGCTCGCCGGTGGCGTGCGTGCTCGAGTAGGAGAAGTTGCCGGTCGCGTGCACCCGGTCGTCGACCAGCGTCGCGTCCTTCAGCCTGTCGTGCAGCTCGGGGCACAGCGCGATGGTGTCGTAGAAGTAGTCCTTCAGCGGCTTGTCGCGCGCCTTCAGGTAGTAGGCCCAGCAGACCGCGCCGACGCTGGTCGTGCCGTCAGCCAGCGGGATGAACCAGAACCAGCCGTGCTCGAACCAGCAGATGCTGATGTTGCCCTCGCGCCGGCCCTCCAGCCGCCGCGCGTTGCGAAAGTGCCCGAACAGCGCCGTGCTGTTGTGATCGGGATTCTTGCTCTTGCACTTGAACTTGCTGGCCAGCAAGGTGTCGCGGCCACTGGCGTCGACCACGAAGCGGGCCCGCCAGCTGCGCTCGGCGCCATCGTCGAGCAGCGCCTGCACCGTGGCGCCCGTGTCGTCGAAGTCCACCTGCCGGACCCTGGCGCCTTCGAGGGTCACGGCGCCTTCCTTGCCGGCGTGGCGGAACAGCAGTTCGTCGAGTTCCGAACGGCGCACCTGCCAGGCCGAACCCTTGGACGGATCCCAGCCCTCGGAGAAATCGACGTAGCTGCAGTAGTCGAGGTCCGGCGGCACGAACTCGATGCCGAACTTGGGCATGCCGATCCTGTCGACCTGCTCGAGCACGCCAAGCTTGCGGAACAGCTCGACATTGCCCGGCAGCAGCGACTCGCCGATGTGGAAGCGCGGATGGTGGTCCTTCTCGAGCAGCACCACGCGCCGCCCCTGGCGTGCCAGCAGCGTGGCGATGGTCGAGCCGGCCGGCCCGCCGCCGATCACCAGCACATCGCATTCCTGCCTTGTTTCCATGTCCTCGAAGCTCCTTTGAATTCACTTGATGCGGCCCGCATTGTGCCGGGGCCGCGGACCGCCCCCCTCAGCGGCTGGCCGCGCCGTCGACGGCCCTGGCGCCGCGGTGGCCGATCAGCGCCAGCAGCGGCCCGGTCGCCGCGGTGGTGACGAGGGCCATGACCAGCAGCATGGTGAACAGCTCTGGGCCGATCAGGCCGGCATCCAGGCCGACCTTGATGACGATCAGTTCCATCAGGCCGCGGGAATTCATGAGCGCTCCGGTGGCCAGGCTGTCGCGCCAGCCGTAGCCGCAGACCCTGGCGCCGGCCGCGCCGCCGATGATCTTGCCAGCCGTCGCCACCAGCAGGATCAGGGCGAGCGCGCCGAGGCCGGCGTTGGCGAACGCAGCCGAGCTGGTCCCGAGGCCCGCCAGCGCGAAGAAGATCGGCATCAGCACCACCACCGACAACGGTTCGAGCCGTTCGACCAGGGCGCGCAGCAGGCGATCGTCGCGCGGCAGGGCGATGCCGAACAGGAAGGCGCCGAACACCGCGTGCAGGTGCAGCCACTCGGTGATCATCGCGCAGGCGAACAAGCCGATCAGCAGCGCGGCCAGCACCATCGGCGTCGGCACGCCGTCGGGTGCATGCGCGCGCAGCAGCCGCGCCAGCAGCGGCCGCACGACCAGCAGGACCGCGGCCACCAGCAGCGCCAGCCCGAGCGCGATCCTGACGAATCCTCCGAAGCCCGCGCCCGAACCGGCCAGCGCGACCACCATCGCCAGCAGCACCCAGGCCAGCGCATCGACCACGCCGGCCGCGCCCAGCGACAGCTGGCCGACCGCCGTGCGCGTCATGTTGCGGTCCTTCAGGATCCGCGCCAGCACGGGAAAGGCCGTGATCGACAGCGCGACGCCGAGGAACAGCGCGAAGGGCCAGAACGCCAGGCCCTGCGGTGCCAGCGCAGGATGCAGGACCGGCGCGATCGCCAGGCCCAGGATCATCGGCAGCACCATGCTGCAGACCCCGACCCAGCCGGCCGCCCTGAGCTGCGCGCCCATGCCGCTGGGCGCGCGCAGCTCGGCGCCGACGATGAACATGAACAGCACCACGCCGACCATCGCCAGGGACGACAGGCTGGCCAGCGAGGCGGCCGGGAACAGCTGCGCATGCCACTGCGGGAACAGGGCGCCGAACACCACCGGGCCGAGCAGGATGCCGGCCGCCATCTCGCCGATGACCATCGGCTGCCCGAAGGCCCGCAGCACCAGGCCGCAGGCGCGAGCCACCGCCAGGATCACGGTGAGTTGCAGAAGCAGGAGAGTGAGAGACATGGCGCAAGAGTATGACTTCTCGCGCCTCGTCGCCGGATGGCCGCTCCGGAAGCTGTCAGCCGGACGCGGTCTGGTCGTCCATCGCCAGCTTGCGCGGGAAGTCGACCCGGCGCCGTTCGCCGGCCGGGTACGGACTGCGCCAGAGCGAGGCCACCTGGTCGAGCCGCGGCAGGCCCGGCTCCGGCATGGCGCCGGCGGCGCGCACGGCGAACACGAAGCTGCGGGGCGGGCCCTTGACCGACTGCCCCGGCAGCGGCGCCCGCACCACCTTCAGGCCGTCGGCGTGAGCCTCGGTCCAGAACACCTTCTTCCACGGCGTGCCGGACGGGAAGGGCGCGGCCCAGTCGGTGTTTCCCTTGATCCAGACGCCGCACACCGTGCCTAGACGTCCGCGCCAGGCCGGCGGGCAGACGAAGACGCCGGCATCGCCCGGCTGGAGCCTGCTCAACTGCGAGGGATAGGCATACAGGCCCATCCAGTCCATGCTCTCGCCGACGCTGGTGTCGCGCGCCGGTCGCGGCTGCTCGTCCAGCAGTTTGGGCATCTCGACCAAGAGCGGCCGGGCGCTGGCGACACTGGCGGCCGCCGCGGCGCGCCGAGCCGGGTTCGGAAGGATCGTGGCGTTGGGCAGGAAATCGAGCCCCACGCGCGCCAGCACCTCGCGCAGGCGGCCCACCGTCTTCGCCCCGATCGCCTCCTCGTTCAGCAGTTCCTGCTCGCTGATCGCGGACAGGTCGTCGATGCAGAAGATGCTGAGGTTCCTGAGGGCGTCGCGTGCCGCCGACCGCATGGAAATCTCGTCGATGGGCGTTTCAGGGCTCAACTGAGCCGGCATGTTGAAACGCTGGGACCCTCTGGGACGCCAGTCGAACGAATGGAACTCGAAGGGCGAGCCGGACGGAATCAGGCACTCGCGCAGCGCATCCGCGTGCTGGCGCCTGGCCTCCTGGATCGCGCTGCGCAGGGCTGCGAAACAGGCGAGCAGTTCAGTGTCGGGGAGTTGGGCGAGGTCATCAACGGTTCGGATCGTACGAGACATAACGGAATGGCAACCTGTACATGCGCCGCCGCTGCGGCCGCTCTTGCTTGCCGAATCAACGGCGACCGTCCAAGTATTGGGAGTCCGTTCCGCCTTGTCCATGCCACGGATGGATGAACACTATTCACTTATCAGATATAAGTTTCTAGGCGTATGCCCAATCCGGTCCGCGTTCCTTGAAATCGAGGCTCTGCATGACCTGGTCGCGAAACCAGATGTGGGCGGCGTGACGATGGGTGCGGTCGTGCCAGGAGATATAGACCTCGAACTCCGGCAGTTCCATCGGCAGCGCCAGTTCGGCCAGCCCGAAGCGGGCGCTGAAACGCGCCGCCAGCGACTGGGGCAGCAACGCCACCATGTCGGTCTTCTCGATCAGGTGCGGGGCGGTGAGATAGTTCGGCGTGACGAAGCGGCGATTGCGCCGCAGGCCCTGGGCCGCCAGCGCCTGGTCGACCACCTCGCCGAAACTGTTCACCGTGTTCGGCATGATCACCACATGCTCCAGCGCCGCGAATTCGGTGGGCGACAGCGTCCGGCCGAGGGCCCAGTGGCCGGCGCGGGCCACGCAGACGATGCGGTCGCGAAACAGCAGGCGGTGGCGCAGCTCGCGCAGGCTGCTCGGCAGCATGCCGACCGCGAAGTCGATCTCGCCGGACTCGAGCACCTTGTTGAACTGCGACGGATGGACCGGGTGCCGCACCGACATCGAGATGCCGGGATAGCGGGTGCCCAGATGCTGCACCAGGCGATCCATGAACAGGCATTCGAGGTAGTCGGTCGCGACCATCCGAAAGAGATAGCTCGTATGCTGGGGATCGAAGGCCACGGCGTTGCCCAGCAGTTCGCTCATCTCGCCCAGGATTCGCTCGGCGAACTCGCGCAGCTGCATCGCCTTGGCGGTCGGGATGAGCCCGTGGCCGCCCTTCACGAGGATCGGATCGGAAGTCACCTCGCGCAACTGGCTCATGGCGCGACTCATGGCGGGCTGGCTGATCGACAGCGCCTCCGCCGCGCGCGAGACATGCGAGTGGTCGACCAGCGCGACCAGGCACTTCAGGAGGTAAAAGTTGAGTACGCCGCTGTCATTTCTTTTCTGCTGCATGGGTGCACTGGACCTTTGGCATGGACGCGAGAGGGAGCGTCTCTCATACTAAGTCCAAATCGGCACCCCGAATCTCGACGCAACCGCACCGGTGGCGAAGCTCGATGACGGCCTCCCCGTTGCGGCGCCGGCGCCTCAGCCCAGCTTGCGGATCAGTTCCGCGCGGACCACGGCGCGCGCCTCCGACCCGTCGGCGATGTCGTGCAGCCTGCGCATCATGTCGTCGTAGCCGAGCGCGAACAGGGCATCGATGGCGCAGCGCTGTTCGGCCGAGAAGGTGCCCAGACGGGTCCAGGCGTCCAGCAGCTGGATCGACTCGTCGCGCGAGACCAGCCCCAGCTCATACGACTCGAGCACCAGCGTCATCTGCGCGGCGGAGAAGGACGGTCGAAACGGCACGGACGCGCCTGGCTTCAGAAGTTCGCCTGGATGGTGGCGCCGCCCTGGATCTGGCATTCGCCGGTGCCGCCGCCCGACATGCCCTGCTGGGGCTTGAGCATGTGCAGCCGGCAGCGCATCAGGCCGCCCTGGGGGCTCTTCAGGTTCGCGATCACCTTGCCGCTGTAGACCGTGGCGAACTGCACCGAGTCGAAGCCCGGCATCATGCCCATGCCCCCCATGCCGGCCACGCTGCCGTAGCCCCAGTACGACCAGTCGGACCAGCCCACCGGCCAGCCACCGCCCCACATCGGCGCCATCGCATCACCCTGGGTCTGTTGCGTGATCTGCAGGAAGGGGCCCTGGAAGGTGGCGGTGGGCAGCGTGGCCGTCATGGTGCCGGTGATGCCGCCGTCGGTGCTCTTCCAGGAGAACAGCACGGGCTTGTCGGGCTGGCCCTTCTGGATGATCTCGCCGCCCCCCATGCCGGTGGTCGTGCAGCCGGCGAGCAGGAGCGCGGCCGCTGCCAGGGAGGCGATGCCCGCTTTCTTGAATAGGCGCATTCTGTTGTTTCCTGTGAGCAAACCAAAGGCCGCAGCGATTGTTCCGCAGGGCCTCTCAAAAGTCATCTGCTGAATACCTCCGTACGACAGGCAGTCGCCCGACGCGCGCTTCGCCGCTAGACTCCACGCCGTGGCGCGCCGCCGGCGCCCCGACCCGTTGATCGCGGAAGGCATATGCCCTATGGCCGAGTCCCGCTCTCGTCCCCTGTCGAAGCACGCCCCGCGTGCGCGCAGCGATCTGCGCGAGCCGCTCGAACGGCTGGTCGATACGGGGCTGCGGCTCAACGCACTGCGCAGCGCCGACGCGGTGCGCGCGCTGCTGGTTGAAGAAGCCGCCCGGCTGATCGGCGCACAACGGGTGCTGCTGGTGACGGACACCGAGGCCGGGCTGCGCAGCGCCGGCGCACGGCTGCCTCCCGCCGAAGACCCCGCCGAGCTGCTGCGCGCCATCGCGCCCTGGCTCACCGAAGCCCGCCGCAGCCGCAAGCCGAACCTGCGGCACGGGCCCGACGACGCCGAGGCGGCCGAGCAGCGCTCGTGCCTGGTCGCGCCGCTGCTCGCGCAGCAGGAGAACTTCGGCTTCCTCTACGCCGACATCGAGGGCGCCATGGGGCGCTTCGACCGCACGCACCGTGACCTGCTGGCCACGCTGGCGCGCCAGGCCGCCGGCGCCCTGGCCAACGTCCGCCTGTTCGACCAGACCCAGCGCCACGGCCGCGAGATGCAGGAGACCCTGGCGCACCAGACCGCCGCCGCCGAGGTGCTGAAGGTCATCGGCAGCTCGGTGGCCGACCCGGGCCCGGTCTTCGACAAGATCCTCGAATGCTGCGAGCGCCTGTTCGACGGCAGTTCCTTTGCCCTGCTGATGGTCGACGCCGAGGGCAAGCTGGCGCTGACGCGCTGGCGGGTGACGGCGGCCGGCCGCGCCTCGGTCGATGCACGGCGCCTGGCCGAACTCGCCGCCTCGATGCAGTCGAACTATCCGATGGCGCTCGCCGGCACCTCGGCCGAATTCGCCTTCAAGAGCGGCGACCTGGTGGAATTCGCCGATGTCCTGGGCGATGCCGCGGCACCGCCGGTGCTGCGCCGCAACGCCGAGCAGGTGGGGACGAGCTTCGCGAACCTGGCGGCGCCGCTGATCTGGGAAGGCCGCGGCATCGGCATCCTGAGCATGCAGCGCACCCAGGTCGGCCCGTTCCGGGCCAACGAGCGCGCGCTGCTCAAGACCTTCGCCGACCAGGCCGTGATCGCGATCCAGAACGCGCAGCTTTTCAACGAAGCGCAGGAGGCGCTGCACAAGGTCGAGGAGCGCACCGCCGAGCTGACCGAGTCGCTGGAATACCAGACCGCGGTCAGCGACGTGCTGCGCGTCATCAGCGAATCGCCCACCGACGTGACGCCGGTGTTCGAGGCCATCCTGGACTGCACCATGTGGCTGTTCGAAGGTCCCACCGCCGCGATCTTCAGCTTCGACGGCCGCCTGGTCCATCTGGCGGCGACCCGCAACTGGTCCGCGGATGCGCTGGAGGCGGCGCGCGCCCTGTGGCCCGCGCCGCCCGATCCGCGCCAGATGAACGGCCGCGTCATCCTCGAGCGCCGGGCCCTTTGCACCGAGGACGCCTGGTCGGACACGGCGTACGACCGCCGGCTGGCCAGCTCCGGCAACCGGCGCCGCATGATCGCCGCGCCGATGCTCAAGGACGGCGTGCCGATCGGCGCCATCACCACCGCCTGGCCGGAACCGGGCCAGACGCCGCAGCGCCAGATCGACCTGCTCAAGATGTTCGCCGACCAGGCCGTGATCGCGACCGAGAAGGTGCGCCTGATCAACGAGACCCGCGAGGCGCTCGAGCGGCAGACCGCCACCGCCGACGTGCTGCAGGTCATCAGCGAATCGATGGAGGACGCGCGGCCAGTGTTCGACAAGATCCTGGAGAGCTGCCAGCGCCTGTTCGCCGGCACGCAGCTGGGCATCTCGCTGGTCGGCGACGACGGGATGATGCACCTGGGCGCGCATCGCGGCTCGGCGCGCGAAGCGCTCGAGCAGCACTATCCGCGGCCGATCGACCACTCGCCCATGGGCGCCGCGATGGCCGGCCCCGAGGTGCTGCACATTCCGGATGCGCTCGCCGAGCCGAACCTGCCTTCGTTCATGCGCGAGGTCGCCGAGCAGATCGGCGACTACGCCGTGATGCTCGCCCCGCTGATGTGGGAGGGCCGCAACATCGGCTCGCTGCATGTCGCCCGCCAGCCGCCGGGCCCCTTCGCCGACAAGGAGATCCGGCTGCTCGAGACCTTCGCCGACCAGGCCGTGATCGCGATCCAGAACGCGCGCCTGTTCAACGAGACCAAGGAAGCGCGCGCCGCCGCCGAGGCCACGAACGAAGCCAAGAGCGCCTTCCTGGCGACCATGAGTCACGAGATCCGCACGCCGATGAACGCGGTGATCGGCATGAGCGGCCTGCTGCTCGACACGCCGCTGGACCCCGAGCAGCAGGACTTCGTCTCGACCATCCGCGATTCGGGCGACGCGCTGCTGACCATCATCAACGACATCCTCGACTACTCGAAGATCGAGGCCGGCCGCATGGACATCGAGTCGCACCCCTTCGACCTGCGCGACTGCGTGGAGTCGGCGCTCGACCTGATCAGCGCGCGCGCCACCGAGAAGCGCCTGGACATCGCCTACGTGTTCGACGGCGACGTGCCGATGGGCGTCAGCGGCGACCTCACGCGGCTGCGGCAGATCCTGCTGAACCTGCTGAGCAACGCGGTGAAGTTCACCGAGGCCGGCGAGGTGGTGCTGACGGTCGGCGCCGAAGCCATGGCCGCGGGCCGGGTCGGCCTGACCTTCGCGGTGCGCGACACCGGCATCGGGCTGTCGCCGCAGGGCATGGGCCGGCTGTTCCAGTCCTTCTCGCAGGCCGACTCGAGCACCACCCGCAAGTACGGCGGCACCGGCCTGGGCCTCGCGATCAGCAAGCGGCTGGCCGAGCTGATGGGCGGCACGATGTGGGTCGAAAGCGGCGGCCCGGGCCTGGGCTCGACCTTCTACTTCACCATCGACGTGTCGATCGCGGAGATGCCGCTGAGCAAGCACCACGTGGTCACCGGCGTCCACGTCGAACTGCAGGGCAAGCGCCTGCTGATCGTCGACGACAACGCCACCAACCGGCGCGTGCTCGCGCTCCAGACCGCCCGCTGGGGCATGGATTCGCGCGACACCGAATCGCCGGCCGAGGCCTTGCGGTGGCTGGCCCAGGGCGAGCGCTTCGATCTCGCGATCCTCGACATGCACATGCCCGAGATGGACGGCATCGACCTGGCGCGGCGCATCCGCGCGAGCAACACCACCTTGCCGCTGGTGCTGTTCAGCTCGCTGGGCCGGCGCGAGGCCGGCGACGCCGAGTCGCTGTTCAACGCCTACCTGTCGAAGCCCATTCACCAGTCGCACCTGTTCGATACGCTGGTGAGCCTGCTGGCGCGCGAGACGGTCGCCCGGGCGGCGGCGGGCGGCAGCGTCAAGCCGCAGATCGACCCGACGATGGCGGCGCGGCATCCGCTGCGCATCCTGCTGGCCGAGGACAACGTGGTGAACCAGAAGCTCGCGCTGCGCCTGCTGCAGCAGATGGGCTACCGCGCCGACCTCGCCTCCAACGGCATCGAAGCGGTCGAGTCGGTGCAGCGCCAGACCTACGACGTGGTGCTGATGGATGTGCAGATGCCCGAGCTCGACGGGCTCGAGGCGACCCGCCAGATCTGCACGCTGGTCGACGCCGACCGGCGGCCGCACATCGTCGCGATGACGGCCAACGCCATGCAGGGCGACCAGGAGATGTGCATCGCGGCCGGCATGGACGACTACGTGACCAAGCCGATCCGGGTCGAGCGGCTGGTCGAGGCCCTGGGCCGGGTGCCTGCGCGCCAGGATCGCTGAACTCCCCCAAGCAGTGGAGGGCGCGTTGTCGACGCGGTCTCGAATTGGGCGTAAGCTAGAAAAAGGTTCTACTGTTTCTCGCAAGACACTCTTGTTTTCTTTTACGAACAAGAAGAAGTTGGCGACTGATGCCATTCTTGTGGCGACGGACCGATTCGGAACCCCATCGACAGCGACTGCGGAGAGCGTATGGATCTGAGAAGCGAGCAACTGGCCGACGGCGTCGAGAAGATCAGTCTGGTCGGGCGCATGGACAGCCTCGGCGGGCATGACATCAACGTGCGACTGGCGGCGCTGGTGGCGACCCGCAAGACCCTGGCCGTGGTCGACCTCTCCGAAGTGTCCTTCCTGGCATCGATCGGCATCCGCACCCTGGTCGTGAATGCGAGGGCGCAGTCATCCCACGGCGGCGTGATGGCGCTGGCCAACCCGCAGCCCCTGGTGGCCGAGGTGCTCAAGCTGGCGGGCATCGACACCATCATTCCCGTCTATCCCGACGTCGATACCGCCCGCAGCGCGCTGACGGCGGCAGCCGAGGGCCGCTGATGTCGCCGCCCGGCGGGGAGCCCCAGGCATCCCTCATCGTCGGCGGTGAGCTGCGCGAGCTCTCGCGCGTGAGCGCCTGGGTGCGGGATTGGGCCGAGTG
>Ga0247820_10001438_pt1 | contig 13407 bp, 13 predicted proteins | sample 13C_Glucose_Day1_2_FD_192480 | JGI IMG/M metagenome (GOLD analysis project Ga0247820, IMG submission 192480) | Soil microbial communities from agricultural site in Penn Yan, New York, United States - 13C_Glucose_Day14 | ecosystem: Environmental > Terrestrial > Soil > Agricultural land | place...
GAGCGCGAGGCCGACCGCGTGGGCTACGGCGTGCTGACGCAGGCGGGCTTCGATCCGCAGGGCTTCGTGTCCATGTTCGAGAAGCTGAACCAGGCCTCGCGCCTGAACGACAGCGGCACCTACCCGTACCTGCGCACCCACCCCATGACCACCGAGCGCAGCGCCGACATGCAGGCGCGGCTGCAGCTCGCGCCGCGCGAGCGTGTCGATCCGCCGGCACAGATGGAACACGCCTTGATGGCGGCACGCGCGCGGGCGCTGTCCAGCACCGGCGTGGACAGCCTGCGCGCGCTGGTCAGCGAAGCGTCCAGCCTGCCCTCGGGCGCGCCGGCGGTGCGCCGCGCCGCCACGCTCTACGCCGGCAGCCTGGCCGCCTCGAAACTGCGCGATCACGGCGTGGCGCTTATGTACGCGCAGCGCCTGGTGGACGAACAGCGCGATGCGCCCGCGGCCGCGCGCCACGCACGTCTGCTGCTGGCCGAAGTGGCGCTGGCCGGCGGCCGCACCGAGCGCGCGCTGCCGCTGCTCGATGCCAACTCGCGCTCGCGGCCCGAGATGTTGCTGCGATCGCAGGCGCGGCTGGCCGCGGGTGGCGCCTCCGAGGTCGCGCAGCAGTTGCAGTCCTGGGTGGCGACGCAACCGCGCGACGCGCTCGCCTGGCAGGTGCTGGCCCACGCTTACCAGGCGCAGGGCCAGACGGTCCGCGCCGTGCGGGCCGAGGCGGAGGCGCAGGTCGCGCTGCTGGATTACCAGGCGGCGGTGGATCGCCTGAAGGCCGCGCAGGACCTGCTGCGCCGCGGTGGCGCGGGCGGCGACCACATCGAGGCTTCGATCATCGACACCCGCACGCGGCAGGTGGAACTACTTCTTCGGGAACAGGCGCTCGAGCGCTGATTCGATCACCACGCCGATGGCGGAGTAGATCAGGGAGCCCACCAGCGCGGGCAGGAAACCCTTGACGTTGAAGTCCTGCATGACGGTGGCCGCGGCCCAGAACATCAGGGCGTTGATCACGAACAGGAACAGGCCGAGCGTGAGCACGGTCACCGGCAGCGTGAGCACCACCAGCACGGGCCGCACCACCATGTTGAACAGGCCGATGACGAAGGCCGCCACCAGGGCCGCGGTGAAGCTCTTCACCTCCACGCCGGTGTAGACGTAGGCCACGAAGAGCAGCGCCATCGCGCTGAGGAGCCATTTGGCGATCAGCTTCATCGCGGGCGAGGATATCACCGGGTCCCCGCGGCGCGCGCCCATGGCCGGGGCTATCATCCGTCCCCCCATTCGCAGCCATGGCCGGAATCCACATCACCGACATCGAAGCCGCCATCAACTGGTGGCGCGAGCGCGAGCCTTCGCCCGACGGGGTGACGCTGGCGCCGCAGCTGCGCGCGCTGGCCGAGGTGTATGCGCTGATGGTGTACTACCACGAGGACGAAGCCGACGAGCGCGGCTTCCCGGCCGAAGCCTACGCGGCCTGGAAGGCCTGGTACGACACCACGCCCGACACGCCCTGCATCGCGATCTGCTCCACCAGCCAGGGCGACGACAGCTGCAAGGGCTGCGGCCGCAGCTTCGAGGAAGTGCAGCTCTGGCCCGAGATGACGCCCGCGGCCAAGCGCCAGACCTGGCGCCGCATCACGCTGCAGGGCGACGCCTGGCGGTTCAACCGCTACGCCGAGCGCGCCGCCGAGGGGCCGGCGCCGGCGAAGAAGGACGAGAAAGCCTGATGCTGCGCCTGGTCCGGGCCCCGAACATCGCGATCGCGACGCTGTGGGTGGACCTGCTGCGCCAGGCCGGCTTCGATGCTTCCCTGCAGCGCTACTTCCTGGGCGCCGCGGCCGGCGAATTGCCGCCCGACCAATGCCTGCCCGAGGTGTGGATCGCCGACCGTGCGCAGGAAGCCGGCGCGCGCGAGCTGCTCGCCCAGATCCAGAGCGCGCCGCAGCGCCGCTGGGCCTGCGCCTGCGGCGAGATCGTGGAAGGTGGATTCGAGAGCTGCTGGAACTGCGGCCGGCCGATGCCGCAGCCCTGATCGCGCTGCTATTTCCAGCGCACCGGCTCGACGTCGACGGTGCCCTTGGCGCTGGAGAGCATCAGCGCGCCTTCCTGGATCGTCGCCTGCAGCTGCATGCTGCGTTCCGCCAGCGCGGCCAGCGCCTGCGAGGAAGCGGCGGGGATGCGCCACACCTGCAGCCTGTCCAGCCGCGTGAGCTTGCTTTCGATGCCACGCCACCAGATCTCGGCGGCGTGCGAGAACGCGTACACCAGCACCTGGTCCGCCTTGGAGCAGGCGCGTGCGACCGGCTTGTCTTCAGGCTGGCCCACTTCGATCCAGAGGCGCGTGCGGCCGGTGAAGTCGCGCAGCGAGACGTCCGGGTCGTCCGGATCGGACAAGCCGGCGCCGAAGGCCAGCGTGCCGTCGCCGTTGCACTCGGTCTGCAGCGCGTGCGCGTTGAGCGCCAGCGCGGCCAGCCGCACCATCATGCGTTCGTCGGTCTCGCTCGGATGGCGCGCCAGCGTGAGCGCATGGTCGGCGTAGTAGCCGCGGTCGATGTCGGCGACCGCCAGCTGCGCCTTGAAGACGGTGGACTTCAGGGCCATCAGGCCCGTCGCGCCAGTTCGGCGGCCTTGCCTACGTAGCTGCCCGGCGTCATCGCCAGGAGCCGGTCGCGTTCCTCGGTCGGGATGTCCAGCGAGCGGATCAGCACCTGCAGGTCCTCGGCGCGCACGGTCTTGCCGCGCGTGACTTCCTTGAGCTTCTCGTACGCGCCCTCGACGCCGAAGCGGCGCATCACGGTCTGGATCGGCTCGGCGAGCACTTCCCAGGCCTGGTCGAGGTCGGTGTCCAGCGCCTCGCGATTGAGTTCCAGCTTCGCCAGGCCGATGCCCATCGAGTGGTACGCGAGCGCCGCGTAGCCGAGGGCCACGCCCATGTTGCGCAGCACGGTGGAATCGGTCAGGTCGCGCTGCCAGCGCGAGACCGGCAGCTTTTCCGACAGGTGCCGCAGCAGCGCGTTGGCCAGGCCCAGGTTGCCCTCGGCGTTCTCGAAGTCGATCGGGTTGACCTTGTGCGGCATGGTCGACGAGCCGATCTCGCCCTCGCGCAGCCGCTGCTTGAAGTAGCCCAGGCTGATGTAGCCCCAGACGTCCCGCGCCCAGTCCACCAGGATGGTGTTGGCGCGCGCCACGGCGTCGAACAGCTCCGCCATGTAGTCGTGCGGCTCGATCTGGATGCTGTATGGCTGGAAGGTCAGGCCCAGGCCGAGCGGCTCCGGCGTCTCCACGACCTTGCGGCTGAAGGCCTCCCAGTCGAACTCGGGCCAAGCCGCGATGTGCGCGTTGTAGTTGCCCACCGCGCCGTTCATCTTGCCCAGCAGCTTGACGGCGGCGATGCGCTCGCGCGCGCCGGCCAGGCGCACCACCACGTTGGCGATCTCCTTGCCCACGGTGGTGGGGCTGGCGGTCTGGCCGTGGGTGCGACTGAGCATGGGCACGTCGGCGTAGGCGTGCGCCATCTCGCGCATGCGGGCGATCAGCGCGTCCAGGCCGGGCAGCAGCACCTGCTCGCGCGCGTACTTGAGCTGCAGCGCGTGGCTGGTGTTGTTGATGTCCTCGCTGGTGCAGGCGAAGTGGACGAACTCGCTGGCCGCGCGCAGCTCGGGCCGCGCCTCGAACTTGGACTTGATCCAGTACTCGACCGCCTTCACGTCATGGTTGGTGGTCTTCTCGATCTCCTTGATGGCCAGGGCGTCGGCCTCGGAGAAGTTCTTGACCAGCCCGAGCAGGTAGGTGCGGGCACCGGGCGACAGCGGCTTGAACTCGCCGAAACCGGCGTCGGACAGGGCGATGAACCAGCAGACTTCCACCTGCACGCGGCGGTGCATGTAGCCCTGCTCGCTCATGAGAGGGCGCAGCGCCGCCAGCCGCGCGGCATAGCGGCCGTCCAGCGGCGAGAGCGCCGAGATCGTAGATAGCGTCATGGGAAGGCGGATTGTAGGCGCGCACTCACCCCGGGCTTCCGGGGCCGGCGTTGTCGTCGGGCTGCGACAGCGCCGGGAGCATCAGCCCCTAAAATCGGTCGAGTTCCCCCAACAGCAAGAGCGACATGAAACTGATCGGAGCCGTGACCAGCCCTTACGTGCGCAAGGTGCGTGTCGTGATGGCCGAGAAGAAGCTGGACTATCAGTTCGTGCAGGAGGACGTGTGGTCCGCCGAGACCACCATCTCCGAATCCAACCCGCTGGGCAAGGTGCCTTGCCTGGTGATGGAAGGCGGCGAGGCGCTGTTCGACTCGCGCGTCATCGTCGAATACCTCGACACGCTGTCGCCGGTGGGCAAGCTGATTCCGGTGGTGGGTCGCGAGCGCGCCGAGGTGAAGACCTGGGAGGCGCTGGCCGACGGCGTCCTCGATGCCGCCATCCTCGCGCGGCTGGAGGCCAACTGGGCCGGCCGCAGCAAGACGCAACGCAGCCAGGCCTGGATCGATCGCCAGATCGGCAAGGTGGAAGCCAGCGTCAAGGCCATGAACCTGGGCCTGGGCGACAAGCCGTTCTGCGCCGGCATCCATCTCACGCTGGCCGACATCGCGGTCGGCTGCGCGCTCGGCTACCTGGATTTCCGATTCCCGGACATCGACTGGCGCACGCCGTATCCCAACCTGGAAAAGCTCTACGCCAAGCTCGTGCAGCGTCCCAGCTTCCAGGACTCCAAGCCCAGCTGACCCGCCGCGCGGGCCGGGGAAATAAAAATGCTGCGAAGCGCCCCGGAACGAAGGAGGGAGGGAGGGAGGAGGAGAAGAGTCGCCCCAGGATTGCAACCGGACGTCCTGCGCCCGGAAGGCTTCGCAGCAATAACTCAGTTCAGTCGGAGACGCGCTCCGTGCGTTATGGACACGCCCCCGCGGGGCGGGGTTCCGCAGCGAGCGGGGGAAGTTCGGTAAAGATTTGTGAGGCGTCCGCGCCTCAGGGCTGGGCGAGCAGTTTCTCGATCTGGCCCAGGAGGGCCTTGTCCTGGGGCGTCGTCATGCTCGAGTACTGGGCCACGACGGTGCCGTCGCGAGCGATCAGGTACTTGTGGAAATTCCAGCGCGGCGCCTGGCCCGTGCGCGCGGCCAGCTGGCGAAAAAGCGGATTCGCCTCCGATCCCCGAACGCTGCTCTTGGCAAACATGGGGAACTTCACGCCGAAGGTGCTCTCGCAGAACTCAGCGATTTCCTGGTTGCTGCCGCGCTCCTGGGCGAAATCGTTGGACGGAAAGCCCAGCACCACCAGCCCACGGCCGCGGTAGCGGCCGTAAAGCTCTTCGAGCCCCTGGTACTGCGGGGTGAAGCCGCAGTAACTGGCGGTGTTCACAACCAGCAGCACTTTCCCCGCGTATTGACACAGGGACTGTTGTTTTTCGTCCTGCAGCCGCGGGAACTGCTGGTTCAGCAGCGCGGGGCAGGACGACGCGGACGGCTGGGGCGCGGACTGTGCGAACGACCACGAAGGGACGATGGCGGCAAAGGCCAGGCACAGGGCGGGGAGGCGGACCATGGTGCCATTTTGCACGCCACCCCGATCGCGTGGCGGGTTGTCGACCCCTTGTCAAGGAACCTTCACTCCCGCCGCTTAAAATTCAGGCAACGAAAGTTTTCTATGCTCTACCCCGAACTGTTCAAACAACTCGAATCCGTGCGATGGGACATGGACAAGGACATCCCCTGGGACCAATTCGATCCCAGCAAGCTGTCCGACGAACAGGCCCAGACCATCAAGATGAATGCCATCACCGAGTGGGCGGCGCTGCCGGCCACCGAGATGTTCCTGCGCGACAACCGCAACGACAGCGACTTCTCCGCGTTCATGTCGATCTGGTTCTTCGAGGAGCAGAAGCATTCGCTGGTCCTGATGGACTACCTGAAGCGCTTCCGCCCCGACCTGGTGCCCACCGAACAGGAACTCCATGAGATCCGCTTCGAGTTCGAGCCCGCGCCCGCGCTGGAAACGCTGATGCTGCATTTCTGCGGCGAGATCCGCCTGAACCACTGGTACCGCCGCGCCAGCGAATGGCACACCGAGCCGGTGATCAAGCACATCTACCAGACGCTCAGCCAGGACGAGGCGCGCCATGGCGGCGCCTACCTGCGCTACATGAAGCGCGCCATCAACAACTTCGGCGTGGAGGCCAAGGCGGCATTCGCCAAGGTCGGCGTGCTGATGGCCAGCGCCCGCCGCACCGCCCAGGCACTGCACCCGACCAATCTGCACGTGAACAAGACGCTGTTCCCGCGCGACACGATCCAGAGCCGCCTGCCCAACCCCGAGTGGCTGGAGCACTGGCTGGACAAGCAGATCAATTTCGACGCTGTGTGGGAGACCAAGGTGGTCGAGCGCATCCTGCACAACATGAGCCTGCTGATGAACCAGAGCTTCAAGAGCGTGCAGGAGCTCAACCGCTACCGCAAGGAGCTGACCGCCTCGCTCGCGCAGGCGGCCAAGCCCACGGCCAACCCGGCCTGATGACGCGTCCCGCGGACCCGCCCGAGTTCCTGCGCAAGATCGTCGCGCGGGACCGGGCGCCGCAAGCCCTGGCCGTGCTGCCGCGGCCTGTGGTCTTCACCAACGGGGTTTTCGACGTGCTGCACCGCGGCCACGTCACCTACCTGGCGCAGGCGCGCGCCCTGGGCGCCAGCCTGGTGGTGGCGCTCAACACCGACACGTCGGCCCGCCGCCTGGGCAAGGGCCCCGACCGCCCCCTGAACAACGAAGAGGACCGCGCCATCATGATGGCCGCCCTCGGCTGCGTGGACCTGGTCACCTGGTTCGACGAGGACACGCCGGTGCAGCTGCTGGGCGAGTTGCGCCCCGACATCTACGTCAAGGGCGGCGACTACGACATGGCGCGCCTGCCCGAGACGCCGCTGGTGCAAGGCTGGGGCGGCCGGGCGGTGGCGCTGCCGTTCGTGGACGGCTACTCCACCACCGCTCTCGTCAGGAAGATTCGCGGCTGAGCGCCGGCGGCTTGCGCCGGAACCGGCCGATCACGCGCCGGATCAATCCCTCCACGTCGTCCACCACGGTGAACACCACCGGGATCACCAGCAGGCTCAACACGGTCGACGTGATCAGCCCGCCGATCACCGCGATCGACATCGGCGAGCGGAAGCTCGCGTCCGCCGCACCCAGGCCGATGGCGATGGGCAGCATGCCGGCGCCCATGGCGATGGTGGTCATCACGATCGGCCGCGCTCGCTTGTGGCAGGCGTCGATCAATGCGTCGAAGCGGCTCATGCCCTGCGACCGCGCGACGATGGCGTACTCCACCAGCAGGATGGAGTTCTTGGTTGCGATGCCCATGAGCATGATCAGCCCGATGAGCGACGGCATCGAGAAACTCTTCTGCGCGATCAGCAGCCCCACGAACGCGCCGCCCAGCGACAGCGGCAGCGCCGCCAGGATGGTCACCGGGTGGAGGAAATCCTTGAACAGCAGCACCAGCACGATGTAGATGCACAGCACGCCGGTCAGCATCGCCAGGCCGAAGCTGGCGAACAGCTCGCCCATCACCTCGGCGTCGCCGATGGTGATCTGCCGCACGCCGGCCGGCAGGTTGCGGATGGAGGGCAGCTGTTCCACCTTCGCGGCGACGTCACCCAGCGGAAGGCCCGAGAGCTCCACTTCGAAGTTGATGTTGCGCGACCGGTCGTAGCGGTCGATCACCGCCGGCCCGCCGGTCAACTCCAGCGTGGCCACCTGCCCCAGCATCACCGGGCCGCGAGCGCCGGGCACTGCCAGGCGCTCCAGCACCGACAGGTCCTGCCGCGCCTCGTCTTCCAGCCGCACCACGATCGGCACCTGCCGCTGCGAGAGGTTCAGCTTGGGCAGTGAGACGTCGTAGTCGCCCACGGTGGCGATGCGCAGCGTTTCGCCGATGGCGGCGCTGGTCACGCCCAGGTCGGCGGCACGCGTGAAGTCGGGCCGCACGGCGATCTCGGGCCGCACCAGGCTGGCCGTGGACGCGATGCTGCCCAGGCCGGGGATGGTGCGCAGGTCCTTCTCCACCGCCAGTGCCGCGGCCTGCAGCGCCTGCGGGTCTTCGCCGGTCAGCACCAGGATGTACTTCTCGCCGGAGCCGCCCAGGCCGACCTTGGAGCGCACGCCCGGCAGCTCCTGCAAGGCGGCGCGGATCTGGTTCTCGATCGGCTGCTTGCGCGGCCGCTCGCCGCGATCGGTGAGCAGGATGGTGAGCGTGGCCTTGCGCACTTCGGCCGCGCCGCTGCCGGCGAACGGGTCCGTGCCCGCGGCGCCGCCGCCGATGGTGGTGTACACGCTCTTCACGTGGTTGACCTTGCCCACCAGCTGGCGCGCCTGTTCGGCGGCCACGCGGGTCTGCTCCAGCGTGGAGCCGGGCGGCAGCTCCAGGTACACCTGGGTCTGCGAGTTGTCGTCCGGCGGGATGAAGCCGGTGGGCAGCAGCGGGATCAGCGCCAGCGAGCCGGCGAAGAACGCCGCCGACATCAGCACCGTGACGATGCGATGGCGCAGGCTCCAGTTCACCGCGCGCAGGTAGATGCGCATCCAGGCGGGGTCGGCGTGGTCGGACTTGATGGGCTTGAGCAGGTAGGCCGCCATCATCGGCGTGAGCACCCGCGCCACGACCAGCGAGGCGAACACCGCCAGCGCCGCGGTCCAGCCGAACTGCTTGAAGAACTTGCCCGCGATGCCGCTCATGAAGGCGGTGGGCAGGAACACGGCGATCAGCGTGAAGGTGGTGGCGATCACCGCCAGGCCGATCTCGTCGGCCGCCTCCATCGCCGCCTGGTAGGGCGTCTTGCCCATGCGCAGGTGGCGCACGATGTTCTCCACCTCCACGATGGCGTCGTCGACCAGGATGCCCACCACCAGCGACAGCGCCAGCAGCGTGACGACGTTGATCGAGAAGCCCAGCAGGTACATGCCGAGGAACGCCGGGATCACCGACATCGGCAGCGCCACCGCCGACACGAAGGTGGCGCGCCAGTCGCGCAGGAACAGCCACACCACCAGCACGGCCAGCAGCGCGCCCTCGTACAGCAGGTGCAGCGAGCCGTCGTACTCCTCCTGCACCGGTGTCACGAAGTCGAACGCCTGCGTGAGCTGGATGTGCGGATTCGCCGCCTTGAGTTCCTCCAGCGCCGCGCGGATGCCGGCGCCGACTTCCACCTCGCTCTCGCCGCGGCTGCGCGCGACTTCGAAACCGACCACCGGCTTGCCATCGAGCAGCGCTGCCGAGCGCGGCTCGGCGGTGGTGTCGCTCACGACCGCCACGTCGCGCAGCTTGATGCTGCGGCCGTTGGACAGCGCCACGTCGATCTCGCCGATCTCGCGCGCGGTCTTCACCGTCGCCAGCGTGCGCACCGGCTGCTCGCCGTTGCCCAGGTCGAGCCGCCCGCCGGCGCTCTCGGTCTGCACCTGGCGCAACTGCCGCGACACGTCGGCCGCGGTGGCGCCCAGGCCTTGCAGCTTCTGCGCGTCGATCGCGACGCGGATTTCGCGCGTCACGCCGCCGACGCGGTTGACCGCGCCCACGCCCTTGACCGCGAGCAGCTTGCGCGAGACCTCGTTGTCCACGAACCAGGACAGCGCCTCGTCATCGAGGCGTGACGAAGCGATGGTGTAGGCCAGCACCGGCTGGCCGGCCAGGTCGATCTTGGCGACGATGGGATCTCGCAGGTCCGCTGGCAGGTCGGCGCGCACGCGCGACACGGCGGAGCGCACGTCGTCCACCGCTTCCTGCACCGGCTTCTCGAGGCGGAACTCGGCGGTGATGGCCACCGAGCCGTCCTGCACCTTCGTCATGATGTGCTTGATGCCCTGCACGGTGGCGATGGAGTTCTCCAGCTTGCGGGCGACGTCGGTCTCCAGCTGCGACGGCGAGGCGCCGGGCAGCGCGGCGGTGACGCTGACGGTGGGCAGGTCGATGTCCGGGAAGTTCTGCACCTTCATCCCCTTGAAGGCGAGCAGCCCCCCGAAGGTGAGCAGCACGAACAGCATCACCGCGGGGATCGGGTTGCGGATCGACCAGGAGGAAACGTTCATCACTTGGCGGCCTCCTTCGTCGGCGCATCGACCACGCGCACCAGGTCGCCGTCGTTCAGGAAGCTGCCGCCGGAGGCCACTACGCGCGCATCGGCCGGCAGGCCCGAGGCGATCTCCACCGAGCCGTTCACCAGGCGTCCGGTCTGCACCTTCACCTGCGTGACGCGACCGTCCGGGTTCACGCGCATCACGTAGCTGAAGCCTTCGCGCATCACCACGGCCTGCTGCGGCACGGTCAGTGCCGGGCTGCGGCCCAGCTCGAACTCGCCGCGCGCGAACATGCCGGCGCGCGCGCTGCCCTCGGCGGGGCCCGGCAGCGCCTTGACCAGGTCGACGTAGACCAGCGCGGCGCGCGTCTGCGGATCGACGGTCGGGCCGATCATGCGCACGCGTCCCTCCAGCTGCGCGCCGCTCGCGGCCGTGACCACGGTGCGGGTGCCGGGCTTCACGCGGCCCAGTTCGGCGGACGTCACTTCGGCGCGCCACTCCAGGCGCCCCTGGCGGATCAGGCGGAACAGCTCGGTGCCGCTGCCCACCACAGCGCCGACCGTGGCCGTGCGGCCCGAGATGACGCCGTCGTCCGGCGCCACCACCTGGGTCTGGTTCACGCGCACTTGCTGCGCCTCGAAGCTGGCGCGAGCGGCCTGCACGCGCGCCTGCGCGGTTTTCTCCGCCGTGAGGTACTGGTTGATCTGGGCGGCGCTGAGCGCACCCGTGGTCTGCAGCCCGCGCGCGCGTTCGGCGTTGGCGGCGGCTTCCGCCGCGGCCGCTTCGGCCTCGGCCAGCGCGGCGCGCGCCTGCGCCGCCTCGGCACGCAGCGTGTCGCCCGCGAACGTCGCCAGCACCTGCCCCTTGCGAACGCGGTCGCCCACGTTGACCTTCACGTCGGTGAGGCGCTGGCCGCCGGCCTCCGCGCCCACGCTGGCTTCCTGCCAGGCGGCGATGTTGCCGTTGGCGGACAGCGTGATGGGCAGCTCGACGCGACGCGGCAGGGCCGTGGTGACGGTGAGCGAAGGCTTGGCGGTGGCGGGCGACTTGTTGTCCTGCGCGGCGCGCGAACCGGGCGCGATGGCGAACAACGCGCCACCCAGCAGCGCGGCGGCGAACAGCGCGACGACCACGGCGCGCAGCGGCATCTTCTCGATCTTCTTCATGCGGTGCTCTCTTGTCCTGTCTTCAGCGGGCCAGGCCCGCGGTGGCGGGGTCGCGGCGCCAGCCGCCGCCCGTGGCCCGGTACAGCGCCACCCAGGCGGCGGCGCGTTCGCGTTGCAGCGTGACCAGCGCGGTCTCGGCGCCCAGCAGCGTGCGGCGCGCGTCCTCCAGCTCGAACAGGCTGGCCAGTCCGCCGCGGTAACGCGCGTCGGTGGCCGCGAACGAGGCGCGGTACCCGTCGGCGGCGGTACGCGCGTCCTCGTCGCGCCGGCGCGCGCTCTCCAGGTTGACCAGGGCCTGTTCCACTTCGCTCACCGCCTGGCGCAGGCGGGCGCGGTAGCCGACCACGGCCTCGTCGTAGCGGGCGCGCGCGGCGTCCGTGTTGGCGGCGCGGCGGCCGCCGTCGAACAGCGGCAGCGTGACGGCCAGCGGCCCGATCGACCAGGTCTGCGCATCGGTCCACACGCCGCCCGTGCGGATGGAGCCGGCCGCGACCGAGCCGCTGAGCGACACGCGCGGATAGCGCTGGGCCCGCGCGGCGCCGACGTCGGCGCTGGAGGCCACGACCTCGCGTTCGGCGATCAGCACGTCGGGCCGCTGCGCCAGCACTTGCGCCGGCACCTCGGTCACGCCGAACAGCGGCGTGGGACCGGGCTCGGTCCAGGGCGCGGCCAGCCGCTCGCGCAGCGCCGGTTCCGGCAGCGCGGTGAGCGCCACCAGCGTCTTGAGGTCGACTTCGCATTGCGCGCGTTGCTGCGTCAGGCGCGCCGAGGCCTCGGCGGCGCTGGCACGCGACAGGGCGGCGGTGGCCGGCGCGGTGAAGCCGGCGTCGGTGCTCAGCTGGTTCAGGCGCGAGGTCTCGGCACGCGAGCGCGCGTCGTTTTCGGTGACGGCCAGCAGCAGCTGGCAGGTGCGCAGCGCGACGTAGCTGTTGGCGGTCTCGGCCGCGACCGACACGCGTGCGTCGTGCCAGCCGGCCTGCGCGCCTTCGAGCCGCGCCTGGGCGGCGTCGGCCGTGGCGCGGTTGCCGCCGAACAGGTCGATCTCCCACGCGGTCTGCAAGCCGCCCTGCACCGTGGTCGCCAGCGGGATCGGCGGCTGGGTGAAGCCGCGGCTGGCCGAGGCGGTGGCGTCCAGGCTGGGCAGCAGCGACGCCGACGCGGCCACGCGGGTGGCGCGCGCGTTCTCGATCCGCGTCACGGCCTGCGCCAGCGTCGGGCTGGCGGCCTGGGCCGCGTCGATCAGCTGCACCAGCAGCGGGTCCTGCCACTGCTCCCACCAGCGGCTCATGTCGGCCAGTTGTCCGCCGTGCGGCAGCGGCGCGTGGAACTGCGGGGGCAGCGGCGCCTCCACCTGCGCCGGCGGCCGCGTCACGGCGCAGCCGGCCGCGAACAAGGTCGCGGCCAGCAGGGCCGGCGCGCGAAGCCATCGGTTGCTCATGCGTTGTTTCTCCCTTTGTTGTTCGATCCCGCGCGGCGGCGGGCTTCGGCTTCGACCATCGCCAGCGCGTAGTCGGTCAGCCGCTCGGCCGACGCCTCGATCGCGGCGTCGCCGTCCAGCAGCGCGGGGCGGAACCGCTCGACCAGCTCGCGGCACACGTACTGCTGCATCGGCAGCGCCACGATGGCGAACGCCAGGCGGTGCACCTCGTCGTCGTCGCGCTTCAGGCCGAGGTGACGGCACAGCACGCGCACCAGCGCCTCGTGCGCGGGACGCAGGCCGTGCTCGACCTCTTCCCGCCAGAGCGCGGTGGGCTCCAGCATCTCGCGCCAGTGCAGGCGCATGCAGCGGTCCAGCAGCTCGTCGCCCAGCTTCATCGGTTCCAGGAAGGTGCCGATGAAGACCGCGAGCGAACACTCCAGGCTGAGCCCGGGCTGGTCGTACAGGGCGATGTCATCGCGCGCGCTCCCCATCGGTTCGGTGAAGGCGGCACGGTACAGCCCCTCCTTGTCGCCGAAGTAGTACCGAATGGCTGCCACGTTGGCCCCGGCGGCCTGCGCGATCTCGCGGGTGGACGTGCGGGCGAAGCCCTGGTCGGCGAACAGCCGCAGCGCGGCCATGAGCAGGCGCTCGCGGGCCTGCTCCCCGGCCGCGCCCTTGGGCACGGCGGGCGCGGGCGGGTTGCGCGGGACGGTAGAAGAACGTGGTACTGCGGCGGACATGAGGGCCCGCATTAAACCACGTCAATCAATCG
>Ga0247820_10001439_pt1 | contig 13406 bp, 10 predicted proteins | sample 13C_Glucose_Day1_2_FD_192480 | JGI IMG/M metagenome (GOLD analysis project Ga0247820, IMG submission 192480) | Soil microbial communities from agricultural site in Penn Yan, New York, United States - 13C_Glucose_Day14 | ecosystem: Environmental > Terrestrial > Soil > Agricultural land | place...
GCGCTGGGACAATGGCGCGGTAACGACGCCACCGGGCTTCCGGGAAGCCTATGCGAAGTTTGTCGAGGGCGGATGGATGGGACTCTCCGCTTCCGTCGAGGCAGGGGGACAGGGGCTTCCGAACGCTCTGTCGGCCGCGATGATGGAAGACTTCAACGCGGCGAACGTCTCCTTCGCGCTTTGCCCCATGCTTGGGCTCGGCGCAGTCGAGGCCATCGAAGTTCATGGTTCCGACGATCTGAAGCGCGATTATCTGCCGAAAATCGTCAGCGGCGAATGGACGGCGACGATGAACCTGACCGAGCCGCAGGCCGGCAGCGACGTCGGAGCGCTCAAATCCCGCGCGGTGCCGGCGGGCGACGGAAGTTGGCGGATATCCGGAACCAAGATCTTCATTACCTATGGCGAGCACGACCTGACCGACAACATAATTCACATGGTCCTCGCCCGCACGCCCGGAGCGCCGGAAGGCACGAAAGGAATTTCGCTGTTTCTGGTGCCGAAAGTGCTGCCCGACGGCGGTGCGAACGATCTTCATTGCGTTTCCATCGAGCACAAGATGGGTATTCACGCCTCGCCGACTTGCGTGATGGCCTATGGGGAGGATGGAGGCGCTACGGGGTGGCTGGTCGGTCCGGAAAACGGCGGGATGCGCGCCATGTTCACGATGATGAACAACGCACGGCTCAACGTCGGACTTCAGGGCGTCGGACTGGCCGAGCGAGCGACGCAGCGGGCGGTCGCCTATGCGCTCGATCGCAAGCAGGGCCAGCGCAACGGCCTGCCGATGACGATCGCGGAGCATCCCGACGTGCGGCGAATGCTCGTGCGGATGCGGGCGCTGACGATGGCTGCGCGTGCACTTGCCTATTATGCGTTCGGGCAGGCCGATCGCGGGGCCCTGGGCGATCGCGAGGCGGGACTCCGCGCGGACGTCGTCACACCACTGGTGAAGGCCTGGTGCACCGACGTCGGTTGCGAAGTGACGAACCTCGGCATCCAGGTTCACGGCGGCATGGGCTTCATTGAAGAGACCGGCGCAGCCCAGCACCTGCGCGATGCTCGGATCGCGCCGATTTACGAAGGCACGAACGGCATTCAGGCTGCGGACTTCGTGCAGCGCAAGATCGGCCTCGACGACGGCGCCGCGCTCGACGCCTTGTTCGCCGACATTCGCGCCGAGGCCCAGCACGAGGAACTGATTGCCCTCACGGACGAGGTCGAAGTGCTTGTCGCGACTGCCCGCAACTCGGCGCCCGACGATCGTCTGACCGGCAGCTATCCGCTCATGACGATGATGGCGGTTCTCACAGCCGGCTGGCTGATGGAGCGGCTTGGGCGGGCGATTGATGCAGGCGAGGGTCAAGGCGAGTCAGCGAATGCCGGCCGCCGCGCCGCAATTGAATATTTCCTGTCGGTGGTAGTGCCGGAGGCGCTCGGGCTTGGAGCAGGCGCGGAGGCAAGGGCGGAGTTGCTGTACCGAGCCCCCGCCGAAGAGCTTGCTTAGGTGCGTTCGCGCTCGATCAGCTCCGTCGGGCTGATGCCGAGGCGGTCCATGCGTTCTCGGACCGCAGGCCATTCCTCTTCAATGAAGCGCTTGCGCTCGCCTTCGCGAAGCCGAGTGCGCGCACCCGAGGCGACGAACAGGCCGACTCCGCGGCGTACGGTGACGAGCCCTTCGTCCTGAAAACCCTGATAGGCTTTCGCGACGGTCAGCGGGTTAGCCTGCTGTTCTGCAGCGAGCGCCCGAACCGACGGCAGCGGGTCGCCGTCACGGAACTTTCCCGAGAGAATTGCGTCCGCGATCGTCTCCCGAAGACGAACGTAAACAGGCTTTTCATGGCTCGTGCGAAGCGTCATGCTGTTCTAATACAGCACTGCGCACTGTCGGTCAATCGGAAGGCGGGTCCCAGTTCCGGACGATTTGCTCCGGATCGGGCCGCGGCCGCTCTTCCAGTTCGCGTCCCGGCGAGCCGATGTAGATGAAACCGGCGATGCGCTCGCCTGGCTTGGCAAAAGCCTCGTTCACCTTCGGCGAATAGGCTTCCCAGCCCGTGATCCAGCCGCCGACATAGCCCATCGCGTGGGCCGCGTGCAGGAGGTTCATCGCGGCGGCGCCGGCGGACAGCTCCTGCTCCCAGACCGGGATCTTGTGGTCCTGCACGGGCGAGGATAGCAGTATAACCAGCGCTTCGCCCTGCCGCGCGAACTGATCCGCCTTCTCGTGATGCGCCGGTCCGGCGCACGGATCCTCTTCCTGCAGTGCGCGGCGAAGGAGGAGAGCGAACTGTTCGCGCTGCTCCTTGCCGACGATTACGAACCGCCATGGCGAGAGCTTACCATGGTCGGGGACACGCATGGCCACTTCGAGGATCTGCCGCAGTTCGTCGTCGGATGGCCCAGGGCCGACCATTTCGCGAGGACGTCCGGAACGGCGGGTTTTGAGCAGCGAAAGCGCTGAGGAGCGGTCGTTGAGCATTTGCCCGTTCATCTAGGGTTGCGATGCCTTTGCAACAATCGGCTTCACAAGACCGTTTCCCTCGTTAGGGTGCCGCGCGTATCCGTGCGCGCCTGATTGGGGGATTGGGCGCCCTTTGAGTTTTCGGGAGAGAGGGATCGTGGATCCGCAAGCCGTCATTCCAGTCATCGCAGGCGTGTTCCTGCTCGCATTGCTCGGAGGCGGCGCGGTCGTCGCCACCACCCGCCAGCCGGAGTTCCTCGGTCATCCGAAGGGCCTCTACATGCTCTTCTTCGCCGAGATGTGGGAGCGCTTCTCCTACTACGGCATGCGAGCTTTGCTGATTTTTTACCTGACAAAGTGGTGGCTTTTCGACGACGGCAAGTCGAACCTGATCTACGGCGCCTATACCAGCCTCGTGTACATCACGCCGGTGCTCGGCGGCTATCTCGCCGACCGCTATCTCGGACAGCGCAGGGCGGTGCTGTTCGGCGGCATCCTTTTGATGCTCGGCCACTTCCTGATGGCCGTCGAAGGGAACGGCGGACAGAGCGATCCGATGATCAACGTCTTCTGGCTGGCCCTCGCCTTCATCATCGTCGGCTCCGGCTTCCTCAAGGCAAACATCTCCGTCATGGTCGGTCAGCTTTACTCGCTGACGGACATCCGTCGCGACGGCGCCTACACCATCTTTTACATGGGCATTAACGTCGGCGCCGCGATCGGCACGATCCTCGTGGGCTATCTCGGCGAGACCTATGGCTGGGCCTATGGCTTCGGCCTTGCGGGCTTCGGCATGCTGCTCGGCCTCGTCGTCTTCGTCCTCGGCCGCAAGTCGCTCCTTGGCGCGGGCGAGGCGCCGGCGCGGATTTCGAAGAACAAGGAGTTCGCGCTCTACGGCGTCGGCATCGCGGCCGTCGCAGTGATCTGGGCACTGATCCAGTATCAGGACGTCATCCAGACGATGCTGATCATCTCCGGCTTGGCGCTGCTCGGCTACGTCGTCTACGAGGCGTTCAAGCTCGAGCCGCACGCTCGCGACCGCATCTTCGCGATCCTGTTCCTGATCGCATTGAACCCGGTCTTCTGGGGCCTGTTCGAGCAGGCGGGCGGTTCGCTCAACCTCTACACGGACCGCTTCGTGGATCGCGCCGGCGTGCCAGCGTCGATCTTCCAGTCGATCAACCCGATCTACATCATCCTGCTGGCGCCCTTGTTCGCTTGGCTGTGGACGTTCCTCGGAAAGCGTGGGCTGGAGCCGTCGGCGCCCGCCAAGTTTGGCCTTGCGCTGCTGCAGGTCGGTGCGTCGTTCCTGGTGTTCGTCTGGGGCGCGCAGATCGTTGGCGTCGAAGTGATGACCCCGGTCATCTTCGTCTTCTTGATCTATCTGCTTCAGACCACCGGCGAGCTCTGCCTTTCGCCTGTCGGACTGTCGGCAATGAACCGGCTCGCGCCGAAGTTCATGGCCAGCCTGATCATGGGCGCATGGTTCTACATGACCGCGGTCGGCAACTTCGTCGCCGGCAAGATCGGTGAGGCCACCGGTGGCCATGACGGCGAAATGACCAAGGAAGGTACTCTTGCCGTCTACAACACCATCGGCTGGTGGACGGTCGGAATCGGTGTGGTCGTCCTGGCGCTGTCGCCGTTCGTGAAGAAGCTCATGCATCTCGACACGCTGCGCGACGACGATCGCCTGGCGGGCCGGGAGGAGCTCGCCGAGCCGCAGGCCCCGGGCATGTTCCCGCAGGGCGAAACGGCACCGCGTAACGCCTAGCCGTCGGGACGGGGGCATGATGAAGCTGAACGGGTTGGGGAGCGTCCTTGCGGTCGCTCTCCTAAGCGCCTGCGCGCAACTGACGCCGCCGCCCAAGAAGGCTGCACCGGTGCGGATCAATCAGGATCCGTATCCCTCCACCTACCATCGCTATCCGGGCGCGCTGACGGTCATCCGCGGCGCGACCGTGTTCGACGGCGAAGGCAGGCGCATCGACGGCGGCACGGTGGTCCTCGCAGACGGCGTCATCCGGGCGGTAGGCGGACCTGATACCCCCGTGCCGGCCGGCGCCTACGAAGTCGACGGGACCGGCAAGTTCGTTACGCCCGGCGTCATCGACGTGCACAGCCACCTCGGCGACTATCCATCTCCCGGCACACAGTCGCTCAGCGACGGGAACGAGGCGACGAGCCCCGTTCGCGCGGAGGTCTGGGCGGAGCATAGCGTTTGGCCGCAGGATCCGGGCTTCAGCCGTGCGCTGATGAACGGCGGCGTCACCGCGCTTCAGGTTCTGCCGGGCTCGGCGAATCTCTTCGGCGGCCGCTCGGTCACGTTGAAGAACGTGCCGGCGCGCACGGTGCAGGGAATGAAGTTCCCGGGCGCGCCCTACGGGCTGAAGATGGCGTGCGGCGAGAACCCGAAGCGGGTCTACGGTTCGAAGGGCCAGATGCCGCAAACGCGGATGGGCAATGTCGCCGTGACCCGCGCGACGTGGATCAAGGCGCAGGCATACAAGCGCAAATGGGACCGCTACAACAAGAACGGCGGGGATATGCCGGAGCGCGATCTCGCCATGGACACGCTCATGGGCGTGCTCGCCGGCAAGATCATCGTTCACAACCACTGCTACCGCGCCGACGAGATGGCGGTGATGATCGATGTGGCCAAGGAGTTCGGCTACAAGATCGGCACGTTTCACCATGCGGTGGAAAGCTACAAGATCGCGGATCTGCTTGCCGCCAACGGCATCTGCTCGGCGATGTGGGCGGACTGGTGGGGCTTCAAGATGGAGGCCTATGACGGGATCAAGGAGAACATTCCGCTGGTCGACAAGGCAGGCGCCTGCGCGATCGTCCACTCCGACGACCCGAACGGCATCCAGCGTCTCAACCAGGAAGCGGCGAAGGCGCTCGCCGACGGCCGCCGGATGGGCCTCAACATCAGCGACGAGCACGCCTGGACCTGGCTGAGCTACAATCCGGCCAAGGCGCTCGGCATCGCCGACAAGACGGGTAGCCTGAAGGTCGGGAAGATGGCGGACGTCGTGTTGTGGAACGCCAATCCCTTCAGCACTTATGCTCGACCTGAGCGGGTCTGGATCGACGGCGCTCTGATGTACTTCAGCGGCAATCCGCGCCTGCGGCCCGTCAGCGACTTCGAGCTCGGCCAGCCCGGCGAAGGAGACGTGAAGTGATCCGCCCGTTGATCGCCGCATTACTCGCGGCCGCTGCGGTCCCAGCGGCGGCCCAGACCATCGCAATCACCGGCGGCACGGTCGCGTTGGGCGACGGTTCCGAACCGATCCCCGGCGGCGTCGTCATCATCCGGAGTGGGCGGATCGCGGCGGCCGGGCTCAACGTCGGCATCCCGCAAGGCGCTCATATGGTGGACGCGCGGGGCAAATGGGTGACGCCTGGCATCGTCGCCGGTTTCTCACGCCTGGGCCTCTCCGAAATCGACCTGGGCGACGACGGAACGACCGACGACAAGGCCAACGGCGGCCCGTTCGGCGCAGCGATCGACATCGCTCCGGTGGTAAACCCGAACAGCTCAACCATCCCCGTCAACCGCGCCGACGGCGTAACTCGGGCAGTAGTCGCTCCCAATGTCGCGAAGAGCATATTCGCGGGGCAGGGCGCGGTCATCGACCTCGGCGCCGACATGGAGCCGATCACACGTGCGCGGCTGTTCCAGTTCGTCGAGTTCGGCGAGGCGGGCGCGGACACGGCGGGCGGTTCGCGCGCGTCGGCTTACGTCCTCTTCCGCAATGCGCTGAAGGAGGCCTCGGAGCTTCGCCGCTACGCACCGTCCATTTCGTCGGCGCGCGAGCCAGGCGAGGAGATCGATCGCCCGATCGTTCGCAACCCGAACGAATCGCGGGAATATGGGCCGGACGCCCGGCGAAGCGAGGACGTCCTGCTGACGCGCTTCGATGCCGCGGCGCTCCTCCCAGTGCTTCAGGGCCGGCAGTATTTGCTGATCCATGCCGAGCGCGCGCGCGACATCCTCAACGTCCTCAATCTCAAGCGGGACTATCCGTTGCTGAAGATCGTGCTCGTCGGGGCGTCCGAAGGCTGGCTCGTCGCCGACAAGATCGCGGCGGCGCGGGTTCCGGTCATCGCCTCGGCGGTGAACGATTTGCCTTCGAGCTTCGAGCAGCTGGCGGCCACTCAGTCCAACGTCGGCCGGTTGCGGGATGCCGGCGTAGAAGTTTCAATCGGCATGATCGACGACAATGATACGCGCTTCCTGTTCAACGAACGGCAGTACGCCGGGAATCTCGTGGCCCTCCAGAATGTGCCGGGGGCCAGCGGTGTCCGCTGGGGCGAGGCGCTGGCGATGATCACGTCGCGTCCGGCGGAAGCACTGGGGCTTGGACGAGACCTTGGCAGCCTTGCGCCCGGCCGGCGCGCCGACGTCGTCATCTGGTCTGGAGACCCGTTGCAGGTCAGTAGCAACGCCGAGGCCGTTTTCATCGACGGGGTGCAGCAGCCGATGGACACCAGGCAGACCAAGCTTCGCGAGCGCTACAAGGACCTGTCCCGCGACGTGCTTCCGGAGGCTTACCGGCGGTGACCGGGATGGCGTGCCTTGCGCTCGCCTCTGCCGCTTTCGTCGGCATGCATTTCCTGCTGTCTCATCCGCTCCGTCGGCCGCTTGTGGCCCGGCTCGGCGAAGGACCGTTCCAAGGGCTCTACTCGCTAGTCGCCCTGGTGACATTCGGGCTGATGATCTGGTCCTACAGGGCATTAGGCGACCAGACGCCGATGTGGGACGAGGGCGAAGCGGGCTGGATTGTCGCGACCGTGCTGATGTTCATCGGCTCGATCCTGTTTGTCGGATCATTCGTGGCTAATCCCGCGCTTCCCGGCGCCCGTCTTCAAAAAGGGAAGGTCGCTGCCGGCGTGTTCGGCATCACGCGGCATCCCATGATGTGGGGATTCGCCTTATGGGCAATCGTGCACTTGATGGTCGTCGCGACGCCCAAGGCACTCCTGTTGGACAGCTCCATCCTCTTCCTCGCGCTCGCTGGATCGGTGGGCCAAGACCGCAAGAAAGCGAAGCTCATGGGCGAGCGCTTTCACGAATGGACTGCTCAAACCGCTTTCGTGCCCTTCATCCGCGGCTTTTCCAATCCGGGCCCCATCGCCCTGGTTGGCGGAACCATTTTCTTCCTCCTCGCCACCTGGCTGCATCCATTCCCCGCAGGGATCTGGCGCTGGGTCGGCTGACTACTCGCGCTGCGGGCGCTGCCGCGCTAAACCGCCCGCAATGACACGGAAATTCTTCGGTACGGACGGAATCCGCGGGCTCACCAACAGTGAGCCGATGACGGCAGAGACGGCACTGCGCGTGGGTCAGGCGGCGGGCGCACACTTTCTTCGCGGCGATCACCGCCATCGGGTCGTGATCGGCAAGGACACACGCCTGTCGGGCTACATGATGGAATCGGCGATGGTCGCGGGCTTCACGTCGGTGGGCATGGACGTGGTCCTGCTTGGTCCGATGCCGACTCCGGCGGTGGCGATGCTGACGCGATCGATGCGGGCGGACATCGGCGTGATGATCTCCGCCTCGCACAATCCTTTCGCCGACAACGGCATCAAGCTCTTCGGCCCGGACGGCTACAAGCTTAGCGACGCGACCGAACAGGCGATCGAGCGCAAGATCGAGAGCGGCGTGAAACTGGTCGCGGCGGACAAGATCGGCCGCGCGCGGCGGATCGACGACGCCCGCGGCCGCTATATCCACCATGTGAAGTCGACCTTCCCGGATCGGCTCCGGCTCGACGGCCTCAAGATCGTCGTCGATTGCGCAAACGGCGCCGCCTACCATGTCGCGCCCGAGGCCCTGTGGGAACTCGGGGCCGACGTCATCCCGCTCGGCGTCAACCCCGATGGGCTCAACATCAATGCGGGCTGTGGGTCGACTCACCCGCAGTTGCTGCAAGAGACCGTCGTCGCGAGCGCTGCGCACATCGGGATCGCGCTGGATGGCGACGCGGATCGTTTGATAGTCGTCGACGAGAAGGGGCGGATCATCGACGGGGACCAGATGATGGCCCTCGTGGCGCTGGACCTGAAGCGTCGCGGTCAGCTTCGGGGCGACTCGGTCGTTGCCACAGTCATGTCCAACCTCGGCCTTGAACGCAGGCTGGACAAGGAAGGCATCGGCCTGATCCGGACCAAGGTCGGCGACCGCTACGTGCTCGAGGCGATGCGGGAGAAGGAGTGCAACGTCGGCGGAGAGCAGTCGGGGCACATCATCCTCAGCGACCATTCGACCACCGGTGACGGACTGGTCGCGGCGCTTCAGGTGCTCGCCGCGCTCGTCGATTCCGGGAAGCCGGCGAGCGAAGTGCTCCATTTGTTCGACCCGGTGCCGCAGCTGCTGAAGAACGTCCGCTTCAATGGGGGCAAGGCGCCTCTGGAGACCGAGAGCGTCCAAGCGCGGATCGCGGCCGCAGAGGCCGAGCTGGAGGGTCGCGGCAGGCTGGTCATCCGCAAGTCCGGGACCGAGCCGTTGATCCGCGTAATGGCGGAGGGCGACGATCCGAAGTTGGTCGAACGCCTAGTAGACGACATTTGCGAGGCTGTTCAGAGCGCGGCGTGAACCCTTTTTTCGCAATTGCACGCGAAACCAGATGTCGTGCGCATGGATAATTTCGCTCCCCAGGGCGCTCGAAGCGCCGCGACAACGGCCAAGCCCGCGCGCATCCTCGTGATCGCCGGCTCGGATTCGGGCGGAGGAGCCGGAATCCAGGCCGACATCAAAACGATCACAATGCTCGGCGGCCATGCAATGACCGCAGTGACGGCCATCACCGCGCAGAACACGACGGGCGTGACCGGAGTTCACCCAGTTCCCGCGGAAATGATCCTCGCGCAGATCGACGCGGTCGTCGCCGACATCGGCGTCGACGCGGTGAAGATCGGCATGATCGGCAGCGCCTTTGCGGTCGAACAGGTCGCCAAGCGTCTGGCGGAACTGAAGCGGAATCAGCCCGACCTGCCAATCGTCTTCGATCCGGTGATGATCGCGACGAGCGGGGCCTCGCTTGCCGACGATTCGACCATCGCCGCTTTCGGGCAGCTGATGGACATCGCGACGATCGCCACGCCGAACCTGCCCGAGCTCGCCCGGCTGAGCGGGCAGGAGGATCCGGTGGCATCCGCGCTAGGCCTCGTGGGCGATCACGGCTGCGCGGTGCTGATCAAGGGCGGGCATGAAGAAGGCGACGCGCTGGCCGACGCCTTGATAGAAACGGACAATATGACGAGCTGGCAGGGTCAGCGGATCGACACGACGAGCACGCACGGCACCGGCTGCACCATGGCCAGCGCGATCGCCTGTTTCCTTGGGCAGGGCGATACCCTCCCTTCCGCGGTCGAGCGGGCTCGCACCTTCGTTCGTGTAGCCCTTTTCGCTGCACCCGGTCTGGGACAGGGGGCGGGTCCGGTCGGGACCGCGAACGTCCGCCTGGATATCGGCCCGGGGCCGCGGCTCAACCAGGTTACACTGACCGTCAACGATTATGCCAAGTCGGTGCACTTCTATTCGCTGCTAGGCCTGAAGCAGATCGTCGACAGTCCGGAGAACCTGTACGCCCGCTTCGAGACGGCAGGCGGAGCGACTTTGTCGATCCAGGCCGATCCGGACGAGAAGGTGTCCGCGACGACCGCCGTCTACCTCGAGTGCGACGACCTCGACACGCAGGTGGAGCGGCTCGCACGTGCGGGGATCCCGTTCGAGCATGCACCGCGCAACCAGCCATGGATGTGGCGCGAGGCTCGTCTGCGCGATCCGTCGGGCAACATCATCTTCCTCTACAAGGCGGGCGAAGCGCGCCGCTTCCCACCCTGGCGGGTCGATTAATCCACAGCTTTGCGAGTCGGCGTCTGGCGACTCATTGAACTGATCCATAGGCTTACGAGCCGATGCCTCGCCGCTGCACCTTCAAGATCGAGCTGGATTTCCCGCAGCCGCTGGCCGGCGTTGATGAAGCCGGTTGCGCCCCTCTTGCGGGGCCGGTCGTTGCCGCCGCCTGCATTCTCGACCGCAACAAATTCCCGCGCGGGATCGATGATTCCAAGAACCTCCCGATCGAAAAGCGTGAGGCGCTCTACGCCAGGATCACCAAGGTCGCGGCGTTCGGCGTCGGCATCGCCAGCGTCGAAGAGATCGACAGCATCAACATCTACTGGGCGCGCATGCTGGCCATGACGCGGGCCGTCGAAGCGCTGGGAATTGAGCCTGCCTGGGTGCTGGTCGACGGCAACGCCTGCCCGAAGTGGCAACGCCCGTCCAAGGCGATCGTCGACGGCGACGCCAAATGCCGTTCGATCGCTGCAGCCTCGATCATTGCCAAAGTCACCCGCGACCGCATGATGGCGGATCATGCCGAGACCTATCCGGGCTACGGATGGGAGCGGAACCGGGGCTATCCGACGCCCGATCATCGCCGCGCCTTGCGCGAGCTTGGTCCGACGCCGCTGCACCGTCGGAGCTTCGGTCTGGTGCGCGACATGATCGCTGCGGCGGCACAGCCCGAACTGGCGCTTTCTGAAATCGCGGTCGCGAGTCCTTTGAGTCACACCACCACGGGTTGAGTCCCGCTACTCCAAGCGGACTCAACATCTTGTGGTCGAGTCTTCGCGGACTCTCTTCGTTCCACCGAGCTTCGAAAGCGCGTTAACCTCTGTTCGCTTGACCGCGAGTCGGGCCTGACTCACCTTTCGACGCAAAGGGGGCACATTCGCATGAACCTTATTGCCCGCATTGCGGAGACCGGGGGCGCTTTGCGCCCGCGTTCCAGTACCAAGCCGAAGCGTGAGCTTCCGTTCGACGAAATCCTGATGGGCGACTGCATCGCCGAGATGGCGCGTCTGCCCGACAAGTCCGTCGACATGATCTTCGCGGATCCGCCTTACAACCTGCAGCTGGGCGGCGATCTCTTCCGGCCCGAAGGCGGCCGGGTCGACGCGGTCGACGATGAGTGGGACAAGTTCGACAGCCTTGCGGCCTACGACGGTTTCACCCGCGAATGGCTCGCCGAGGCACGCCGAATCCTCAAGGACAACGGCACGATCTGGGTGATCGGCAGCTATCACAACATCTTCCGCGTCGGCGCTCTCCTGCAGGACGCGGAGTTCTGGATCCTGAACGACGTCATCTGGCGCAAGGCGAACCCGATGCCGAACTTCCGCGGCACCCGCTTCACAAATGCCCATGAGACCCTCATCTGGTGCGCCAAGGACGAGAAGGCGCGCTACACGTTCAACTATCGCGCGATGAAGGCGCTGAACGACGACCTTCAGATGCGCTCCGACTGGGTGCTGCCGATTTGCAGCGGACAGGAGCGCGCGAAAGACGAGGACGGCGTCAAGGCGCATCCGACGCAGAAGCCGGAGGCCTTGCTCTATCGAATCCTGCTCGCCTGCACGAAGCCGGGCGACGTCGTGCTCGACCCGTTCTTCGGTACCGGGACGACGGGCGCCGTAGCGCGCCGCCTGGGCCGCCGCTGGATCGGTATCGAGCGCGAGCCGTCCTATGTGCAGGTTGCGAAGCAGCGCATCGCTTCGACGCTGCCGCTGGATGAAAGCGCCATGCAGGTTGTGCCCGACAAGCGCTCTGCGCCGCGCGTTCCGTTCGGCCTGCTCGTTGAATCAGGAATGGTCGCGCCTGGAACCATGCTGACGGATTCCAAGCGTCGCTGGCAGGCGAAGGTCTGTGCAGACGGCTCCATTGCTTGCGAAGCCCATGCCGGCTCGATCCACAAGGTGGGCGCCACTCTGCAGGGCGCGCCGTCGTGCAATGGCTGGACCTTCTGGCATGTCGAGGACGCCGGGAAGCTGCAGCCAATCGACACGCTTCGGCAAAGGCACTTGGCCGGCCCTGGCTAAGGTGCCATTGCTCCGGCCTAATGAGTAACATTCCGAATTTTGCCGTCGTGATCCTTGCCGCGGGGCAGGGCACACGCATGCGCTCCGACACCCACAAGGTCCTCCACCCGATTGCGGGCAAGGCGCTGCTGATGCATTTGCTCGACAGCGTCGACCGCCTCGGCGCCGAGAGACGGGTCGTGGTCGTGGGCAAGGGCCGCGACCAGGTCGAAAAGGCGATCGCCGGGCGCAACGTTACCATCGCCCATCAGGCAGAACAGAAGGGCACGGCCCATGCCGTCCAGCAGGCCAGGGAAGCGCTCGCGGGTTACGACGGCGCTGTGCTCATCCTTTACGGCGACACACCTTTCGTTGAGCCGGAGACGCTGAAGCGCATGCTCGACCGCCTCGACGGTGGCGGGGGCCCGGGCGTTGTCGTCCTGGCGTCTACACCGGCCGATCCGCTCAACTACGGGCGCATTATGCTGGGCGAGGGTGACCGGATCGCAAAGATGGTGGAGTTTAAGGATGCGACCGACGAAGAGCGCGCGGTCAGACTTTGCAATAGCGGCATGATGGCGGTGCGGGCGGAGGACCTGTTCCGCTGGCTCGACCAGGTGGGCAACGACAATGCCGCGGGCGAATATTATCTGCCCGACGTCGTCAATATCGCCGCCGCCGAGGGCCGCGATGCGGTCGTCATCGAGGGCGATCCTTACGAGACAGCCGGCGTGAACAGCCGCGCCGAGCTCGCCCATCTCGAGCTCGACTGGCAGCGCCGCCGCCGCGAGCAGGCGTTGCAGGACGGCGCGACCCTCATCGATCCCGAGAGCGTCTGGTTCGCGGCTGACACCAAGCTCGGCCGCGACGTCACTGTCGAACCGCACGTCGTCTTCGGCCCGGGCGTCGAGATTGCCGATGGAGCGACCATCAAGGCGTTCAGCCACATCGAGGGCGCGATCATCTCGACGAAGGCGGTCATCGGTCCATTCGCCCGCCTGCGGCCTGGTGCGAAAATCGGCGAGAAGGCGAAGGTCGGTAATTTCGTCGAGGTGAAGAAGGCGGTGCT
>Ga0247820_10001440_pt1 | contig 13405 bp, 12 predicted proteins | sample 13C_Glucose_Day1_2_FD_192480 | JGI IMG/M metagenome (GOLD analysis project Ga0247820, IMG submission 192480) | Soil microbial communities from agricultural site in Penn Yan, New York, United States - 13C_Glucose_Day14 | ecosystem: Environmental > Terrestrial > Soil > Agricultural land | place...
CCCAAGGACTGACCCACCCCATGGCCAAAGGATCTGGCGTAGCTGACCGACTCAGGATGCGACTCAACCGGGAGGAGGGGTTGAAAAACCTCTCCCAGGTTGTGCTCGACCACGCCTTCGTCGAAGGCAAGCCCTTCAGCTTCAAGGACCACGAGTATCAAATCGAGATCATGAACGACACGCGCCAGCGGATCGGCGTGCGCAAGTGCTCTCAGGTAGGCCTGTCGGAACTGATGGTGCAGAAGACCCTGGCGATGATGACGGTGCTGCCGAACATCCGCATCATCTTCACCCTGCCCACCAAGGAGATGGCCAACGAGTTCTCCAAGGACCGTTTCGACGGCGCCATCATGAACTCGGACCACTACACCAGCATGGTCAGGGCCGGCGACAACAGCGCGGGGCAGAAGCGCATCGCGGACTCGCTGCTGTACATCCGCGGTACCTTCGGCGCCAAGGCGGCGATCTCGATCCCGGCCGAAGTGCTGATGTCCGACGAACTCGACTTCTCCAACGAGGCCGTGATCGGCAAGCTCAACTCGCGTATCCGTCACGCCCAGACCGAGGACGAGATGGGCAACCGCGGCTACCGCTACCGCTTCTCGACGCCCACGGTGCACGGGTTCGGCATCGACCTGGACTTCAACGCGGGCGACCAGCGCTACTACATGTGCAAGTGCGAGCACTGTGAGACCTGGGTACTGCCGGACTTTGCCACGGACCTGATCGTCCCCGGCTTCGACGACAAGATGATCAACTTCGGCCGCGAGCACCTGCACAGCGAACGGATTGACATCACCCAGGCCTGGATGAAGTGCCCGGCCTGCAGCAAGAACCTCTGGTCCAGCCTGGTCAACCCTGCTCGGCGCTCCTGGGTGGCGAAGAAGCCTGAGACCTTCGACCGCAGCTACCAGGTCTCGCCGTGGGACGTGCCGAAGTACAACACCCCGCCGGCCATCATGAAGCAGGTGGCGGACTACCCGCTCAAGAGCGACTTCTACAACTTCGTGATCGGGCTGCCGCACTCGGACAACGAGAACACCTTCAACACCGAGCAGGCGCACAAGGATCGCTTCTGCACCGTGGCCATGTGGATCTTCATGAACTGCGTGGTGCTGGCGCCGACGGTGGGCGGGATGGACGTGGGCAAGACCCTGCACCTGACCGTGAAGACCAAGGTCAGCGGGGGCTGGCACACGATCTGGATGGAGAAGATCCGCAACACCCCGGAAGACCCCGCGGCTGGGAAGATCGTGGAGCGCTACGACTTCTACCGCATGCAGAAGCTGTGCATCGACGCCGGCCCCGACATCTCCCTGGTCAACACCCTGGTCATGGCGCGCGAGGGGATCAAGGCGGTGGTCTACGTGCAGATGAACCGCACCGTGATCCCGGTGGAAGAGAAGGCTTGCGGCACGGTGATCAACGCCGACCGGACCAAGACCCTCAAGCTGCTGCTCGAGGCGCACAACTCCGGCCACATGTGGTACCCGTACAACGACGAGCTGCGCGACGAGCTGTACAAGCACCTGAAGACCACCAAGAAGATCCGCGAGAAGAACGCGGACGGTGACTGGTTCGAGCGGTTCGTGAAGAGCGACGACAACGACCACTGGGTGCACTCGCTGAACTACGCCAACATCGCCGGCCTGGTCTGCGACATGCTCAGCCCGGACACCGTTCACCACGCTCCGCCAGAGGTGGGCAAGGTGAAGGTGGGGAGCACGGCGCCGGAGAGTGACCGCAAGCAGGACGGGCACCTGCTGGGCCTGTTCGGCGTCGGTAAAGCGTCGTCAATAAAAAAGCGCTAGGAAACCTCAAAAGCTCGGCAGTTGCCGAGCTTTTTCTTTCTGTATTTTCCGGGCAAAAATAACTGTTTGCATTTCAGCCACTTGCCCTACTAAACTCGCGCAAACTCTAGCAGGACGCTACCCGCCAATATGGCCACGACCAAGACCCCAGGGACGAGCGGTTCGAGGTACCGGACTACCGGTGCCGACGTGATCCTGCCCACCCGGAACTTGGCCGGCAAGGCCCGCGCAAAGCGCCCCGGCTCTGATCAGGATCGCGGCAGTGCCATCAGCAACACGCTGAACACCTGGGCCGCCAATGCGATCAACAACGTCCAGAACAAGTCCGATATCAACGATATCATCCGCACGCTCATCCGTGAGGAAGGCCTGTTCAGCTCCGCTGCCAACTCGATGGTCGCCCTCTCCACCGGCGCCGGCTTCCGCATTGCCGGGTACAACGCCGAGGGGATGATGGACCTGGCGGTGATGGGCGCGGCGTACTCGATCATGGACCGGTTCAACACCCTGCACGATTACAGCAAGGGCTACAACGACAAGCCTGGCATGCAGACCCTGCTGGCCATGATGAAGGCTGACGTGGTGGCCTCGGGTGGTTGCGGCGCCGAGCTGGTGCTCGACCAGCAGTTCGGCCCTGAACGCCTCGTCCCCATCGGCTACTCCACCATTGGGTGGGTCGCCGACGGACAGGGCGGGCGCTACCCCTCGCAGGACAACGGTGACGTGGAGCTCAACTTCCCCACCGTGTTCGTCGCCGAGCACAACCGGAACCCCGACGAGGCCTATGCGGTCTCGCTGCTGCGTCCGGGCCTGTCGCACACGATGAATTTCAACTCGTTCCTCGAAGACACCCACCGCTCGCTGAACCGCACCGGCCACAGCCGATTGATTGCCACCCTGGTGGCAGAGTCGGTCATCAAGTCGCTGCCTGAACGTGACCGCAGCGACCCTAAAAAGGTCGCGGATGCGTATGCCACGGCCAAGGCCAGCGTCGAGACTGCGCTGGCGGAGCTGGAGCCGGAAGACGCGATCGTCGCCTTCGACAGCGTGACCTTCGACATCAAGGACACCGGCGGCAACAAGTCGGATTACACCGGCATGCTGACCACCCTCGGCAACTTGTTGGGCGCTGCGCTCAAGACTCCGGCGTCCGTGTCGGGTCTGCGCGCTGGTGGCAGCCAGGCGCTGTCGAACGCCGAGACCCTGATCTACCTACAGGTGGTCCAGGCGACCCGTCCGCCGGTGCAAGAGATCATGTCTCGTGCGCTGACCTTGGCCTGCCGCCTGATGGGCGTCGACGGCTACGTGAGCTTCGAGTTCATGCCGATCAACCTGCGCCCAGACTCCGAGCTGGAAGCCTACAAGAGCACCAAGCAGAAGCGCGTGCTCGAGCTGCTGAGCTACGGCGTGATCAATGACGCGCACGCCTGCTACGAGCTGGGCATCCGGCCGCAGGGGCTCGCGAGCGAGCTGGCAGGCACTGGGTTCTACACAGCCAAGGCCACTGGCGGCACGGACGCCGATCGGTCGACCTCGGCCGGCGCGGCACTTTCACCTGACACCCCGGCGCAGTCCGGCGGTGACGACCAGTAAGGAGACTGGCATGGAATATGAGATCTGGCTGGGCTCCGAGGCTTCGTACCAGGTGGTGCAGAAGTACCTCAAGCAGTTCATGGGCGCTGACTACGTCAAAGAGGCGTTCCAGCGTCAGGGCTACAACGAAGAGTCTGAGCTGTGCCCAGTGTTCGGCGTGGACCGTGAACGTCCAGGTCTGACCATTCTGCGCAAGATCGGCGAGCAGACCGTGATGCAGGTGGCCGGTTCGCTGACCCCTAATTTCTCGTTCTGGCACCGCTGGGTGCGCGGCGAAGTGGTCAGCTACGAGGCCATCCGCGACGCCCTGGCCATCTGCCAGGAGCAGGGTATCACCGACGTCATCATGCACTTCGACACCGGCGGCGGTTCTGTTCGTGGCCTGTCGCAGACCTCGGACGCCATGAAGGCCTTCGAGCGTAACGGCGGCCAGATCCGCGCGCACAGCGACGCCTACGTTGCCTCGGCCGGCTACTGGCTGATGTGCGGCGCCAAGAGCGCCACCGCCAGCGAGATGACCGAGATCGGCAGCATCGGCACCATGGCTGTCGTGCGCACCCTGGTGAACACCGAAGAAAACATGGGCGTGAAATTCACGGTCATCAAGGCAGGCAAGTACAAGGCCCTGGGCAACCCCTTCGAGGAGCTGACCCCGGAGATCAAGAAGCGCCTGCAAGACAACATTGACGAGACCAACGACTTCTTCCTGAAGCGTGTGTCCGTCGAACGGAACCTGATGCTCAGTGAAACTGGCGTCTGGGCCGAGGGCCAGATGTTCTTTGCCGAAAAGGCAAGGCAGGTTGGCCTTATCGACCGGGTCACCACCATGGATGACCTCATTGGAAGCGGCCCTGCCGCAAATACCACGAGCGTTGAACGGAGATTCGACATGAAGATTTCCCCGGAAAAACTCGCTCAGATCGAGGCAGGCGCTGATCCAAAAGTCGTCCTGTCCGCCGCTGAGCTTGAGGTCTACATGGCCACCCTCGAAGAAGCCAACAAAGGCGACAAAGGGGAAGGCGAAGGCGACAAGACCAAGGTTGAAGGCGAGCCTGAAAAGGACGCCAAGGAACCGGTCAAGGAGCCTGCTAAAGAGCCCGCTGTCGAAGGCCAAGGCTTGTCCATGAGCGATGAGCTGCGCAAGGCGCTGAAAGAAGTTGGTGCGTTGGAAACCAAGCTGGAAGCTCGCGATGCCGAGATGGCCAAGCTGAAGGAAGCCAACGATGCGCTGACCAAGGAAATGGATTCGCTGATGGTCGTTGCTCAGCACACCATCGCCAACCAGCAACGGGTCTTGGGCAAGACTCGCGAGGTCAAGAGCAAGGTGCCGGAAGTGCTGCAGCAGTTCAACGAATTGCAGGCGCGCATGGCCGAGGTGTTCCCAACCGGCAAACAGTCTTCGGACGACCCGACCAAGGACACCACCACCAAGCCAGGCGGCGCTCTCAGCTACCGCCTGCAACACGCTGAAGCACCTACTAAAACCGGCCGGTAAGGAGACCCCTCATGGCTAAGTTCAAATTTGCAGTTCTGAAACCACACCCGGAACGTCTGAACGTGATTTCGGCCAAGCTGGGCTCCCGTGCTGGCACCGCCAACGAAAACAAGGCGGGCCTGGGCGAGTACAGCGACGCCGAGATCGGCAAGGCCGTCAAGCTCGGCGTTGCCGACAACTTCCTGCTGTGCGCTGACGGCGATGAGCTCGATGGCTTCATCGACAACATCGACGGCGGCGGCACCGAGGACGGCTACAGCTTCGGCGGTGTTGCCCGCGGTAACGCAGGCCAGCGTTATGAAGCTCAGGTGGCTGCAGGCGCTACCCAAGTGGCCCTGAACGACCTGGTTGTCGCTGGCGCCCAGCTGCCCGTCGGCACCAAGGGTCTGCCACAGGTGAAAGAGGGTGCACCTACCCGCCACGTCTGGCGTGTCATGCGCATCATCACCGGTACCGGCGTTGCCGGTGACAAAATTCTCATCGAGAAGTGCTGAGGCTTCGGCCTCGCACCCCTCTCACTGACCAAGGAATTAGGCCATGGCACAATTTGCACTGAAGTACGCCGGCAATGACGGCAAAGAGAAGACCTACGAATGTGACGTAGACGTCTACAAAAAGGCGGCTGACGCGGGCCAGACCCTGCGCCAGTTCATGCGTTCTCAGATCCATGACCACGACCGCTCGCGCGGTGACGTGCTGGATCAGATGATGACCGCAGCTGCCCTCAACGACAGCTCGCTGAACGTCGGTTCGGCCATGTCGATGGCCGAGATCGCCGGCATGGCCGACAGCTCGTTCCGTCGCAACGACCAGACCGACAACAGCCTGGGCGCCCGCCTGCTGTTCCCCCAGATCATCCTGGAAACCCTGAACGCCAACGCCCTGCGCGATGACGGCTCGGACATCCTGTCGATCTGGCCACGTCTGGTGGGTACCACCCGCAACGTGAACGGTCAGAAGGTCGACCAGCCGATCATCGACACCTCGGCGCCGGAAGAAAGCCGTAGCGGCCGTATCACCCAGCTGGCTGAACCAGAGACCCTGGTCCAGATCACCACTGGTGAGAAGTCGTTCCGCATCCCGACCTACGCGATCGGCCTGACCATCTCCGACGAGGCGATGGCTGCCACCACCATCGACCTGGTGCGCATCGTGATGGAAGCCCAGGCTCGCGGTAACCGCATTCGCCAGATCAACGAGCAGCTGCGCGCTCTGGTCTTCGGCGACAAGGACCGCGGCATCGAAGCGCTGCCAGTCACCAAGATCGGCACCTTCGACCCGACCATCGTGGCCAACGGCACCCTGACCAAGCGCGCCTACATCAAGTGGCTGCACTCGGTACAGAAGACCGCCAACATCGCCACCGTGCTGACCGACATCGACACCGCGATCACCGTCGACGACGCGCTGCTGCCGAAGGTCGTGGGCCAAGATGCCTCGAAGATCGTCACCCCGTGGGGCGGCGTGAACCTGGGCCTGACCCAGCCGGAAATCATCCCGTTCGACACCGATGTGTTCGGCGCTGACATCATGGTTGGCCTGGACCCACGCTACGCAATCCAGCGTTTCGTGAACGTGTCGGCTGCCTACGACGCCATCGAGAAGTACGTGATGCGCCGTGCCACCTCGTTCCGCGTCGACTATGGCGAGATGGCTACCCGCCTCTACGACGAGGCGTGGTCGGTGGTTAGCCTCGAGAAGGCCTAACCAGGCATGGGGCGCTTCGGCGCCCCATTTCCCTTAACGTGAGGACACGATCATGGCACTGAAGAAACCAGCTGAAGCCACCGAGAAGGTGGAAACCAAGGACGCTGCCAGCCCGGCGCCCGAAGCCAAAGAAACCCCGGCAGAGACCGGCTCTGCCACCATTACTGCCCCTGCTGGCGAAGGCGCTGCACCGGTGAACTCCGTTGCGCCGCTGGCTGAAGAGCAGAAAACCCCTTCGGTGATCGAGAAGGATGCTCCGACCGAGAACCAACAGGTCAAGCACACCAACACCGAGCTGAAGCAGCAGGACGAAGCCAAGGGCAAAGACCCGGCCAAGACCGTCACCCTGGTGCCGGTTAAAAACCTGAAAGGTGTGGCGTTCCGTCAGCCGTCGACCGGTACCTGGATCGACGAATACGGCACTGCGCACCTGCTCGACGACGGCTGGCTGGCCAACCAGGTCAAAGCCAAGCTGCTCGAAAAAGTCGAGTAAGGGGCAGCCATGGCCTACTTGGACCTGACCACCACCGAGCAGATCCGCGCTGTCATGGCTGCGGAGTTCGAGGACATCGAGGACGAAACCATTGAGGCCCAAGGCCTGGATGACGACCTGCTGGTGGCCTTGGGCTCCCGCCTGCCGACGTGGGAAGCGGTACTGGCGGATGCAACCAAGCCTGTGAATCAGGCCCGTCTGCGCCTGTTCGCCAAGTATTTCTGCGCCGGCACGGTCGGGTTCATGGCTCAGGCGATCTACCTGAAGAAAAGCACTGACGGCAACAACGAGAGCGGGCGCAGCGACAAGGATGGCTGGGCGTTCGTTTCTCAGGGGTTCCTCAACAAGGCGAGCGACTACATCGACGCCATCCTCGAGGACCTTGGCCAGGCGCCAGTGCTGACGCCGTTCTCGATCATCGGCAGGGTCATCCCTGACCGTGATCCGATCACGACGCCAAGGAGCTGATATGGCCCGTATGAGCCGAACCCAGCGCGTCGCGCTGCGCCGCGTGAATGAGCCGATGGAAGCCTGGGACCCGTTGACCGAGTCCTGGCTGCCAGCCGCGTTCATTGCCAGGTTCGACCCTACGGACCGGTTCCTCAGCAACTTCAACAAGCCGACGCGCCGCAGGATGCTGCAGGCGGCTGACGATTGTGTGTTCCCGGAGAGTAGGACTTTCCGGCATCCAGGTACGCAGGATGTGTACCTGCTGGGAGTAACGAGAAAGGACTCTCTGGGAGGGAACCCGTACCTCGGCCTGACCGTCTGCCAACTGGTCACGGATGTACCAGGCGGCAGCTCCGGTCTGGCCACCATTTATCGTCGGGAGGCCCTTGGCCCTCCCGAGAACCCGGGCTGGTTGGTGGAACGTGTGTTTGCCAAGGCCTACATGGACATGGAGTTCCGTACCAGCGCCAATGAGCCTGATGCTACGGACCTCAAGATCGAGAACTATTACGCCTTCCTGCCGCTCAGTGTGCAGCCCCAAGAGTGGGACTTCATCGAGCTGCATGGGGTGCGCTACCGTGTGGTCGACACCTTCGCCGACTCTGGCTTCTTCGGCCTGCGCATCGACCATGAGAACGACTTCCGCACCGACTTCACCCTGACCGTGATGCACGGCCGCCGCCTGAACCCGACCACCCAGCAGTATGAGGATGGCAGCGATGTGTACCAGGTGACCGGCATGCTCGAACGCGCGGTCGATTTCCCGGTGTGGAACAAGGACTCGGAGACCTATTTCGACGTCTACTTCGAAGTGGACCATCTCCCCAACATCGACTTCAGCGCTGTGCGCAACGAGATGAGGCTGCGAGTGGGGAGCATCGACAAGACCGTCGTCTCCATCAGCACGCAGTCCGGCAAGCGCCAGTACAAGTTCAGGTGTAAGTGATGGCTGGCAAATTCGCCAAGGCGGCCGACAGGTTCAGCACGGACCTGGGCGAGCTGTTCAACCGCTCGATCCGCCAGGCCCTGCTGTCGGGTCTGGCCATAGCGATCCGCACCACCATCCACGACTCGTCCAACGCTGCAGTGCACTGGCAGCTGGCTGCCAAGGGCCGTAGCCGGCCGGCGTCTCGCCGCTTCGGCAAGTTGCGTGACCTGCGCGGCACCAACAGCCGCCCGGGCGTCCCGCCAGTAGGCCGGCGCGGTGACCACGGCATCAACGCGGCGGGTACCGAACGGTTTGTGCGCGAGCGCGAGATCAAGGAAGTGATCGACAAGCTGATCGTAGGCCGCCGGCCGGCGACGGTGTTCTACTTCCACCACCCGCTCGAGGAAGACTGGCGCTACGCCCAGAATGCCAACATCCAGGAGGCAGGACAGGCTGCAATAGCCGAGACTTCGCGCGTGCTTCAGAATAGAATAGCGGCCGGGCAAGCAAGGAAGAACCCGCTATGAACTACATGATGGACAGCCTCAAGGACGCAGAGCTGCGCTTCCGCCAGTACGCACTGGCGAAGATGGCCGAGCTCTACCCGTCCGACCAGTTTGTCTTCGACCTCGAGGAAGGGATCGACGCCAGCCTCGCCCAGGCTGGCGCAGTATTTGACCAGGCTACGACGTTCTGGCTGTTGCAGATGAACGTCGAGACGGGTCGCAGAGCAGGACCTGGCACGGCTTCACCGCGCCGGTACTGGGGAAGCCTGGACCTTGCGCTGTTTACCAAACAGCCCCGCGACAAGGTCCGGTATACAGGGATGTTGGAAAGCCTCGCTGGCTGGTTCCAGGACCAGACTATCGACGGGATCAGATTTCGAACCTTCATCCCTACCCCGCCCGCGCCAATGCGCGGCTTCACCTCGTACAACGGGGTTATCAACTTTGAGTTCGAAATTTCTCTAGCGAGGTGATGGCTATGCCAAGAGTCAAGAGTTTCAACGATACGTCGTCTGTATCGCTCGCTTACGCGATCGACGACCACACCAGTGCCGCTGACTTCACTGGCACTCCGACCCCCTTCAAGCTGCTGCCGTACACCACGGAAAGCTACACCATGCAGAAGGAGGCCAAGCAGTCGACGGCCATCAAAGGCAACCGTCGTAGCTCGGGCTCCAAGAACACCAAGGGCAGTGCCAACGGTGGTCACACCGTTGAGTTCGGCGTGGTGTATTTCTGCCTGGACATGCTGCAGCTGGCGCTGATGAACGTCTGGAAGGACATCACCACTGGCACCCCGGCGGATGGCAAGTACATCACCGACGGTGAGATCAAGACCTACATGGCTGTCGAAAAGACCGCCCGCCAAGGTCTGCTGGCTACCGACCGCCTGGACCACGAGCGCTACTACGGCACCGCGGTCAACGAAGCCACCATCGAGTTCGCTGACAGCGAGCTGGTGACCCTGGCCATCACCACCATCTCGGCGTTCGCTGACTACACCAGCGCGCTGGCAGGCGCCAATGGTCTGGGTGGCTCGATTGCCTCGGCCAAGTCCGCGCCGCCGGACTACGAGATCGCCGACAGCTCGAACAACCTGAAGAACATCGAGCTGTTCGACGCTGACGGCGAGCTGATGGAAGTCACCTTCAGCGACGCCTCGCTGCAGATCCAGAACAACGTCCGCGAGCAGTCGGCGCTGGCGCACGAGTTCGCAGCAGGTATCGGCGTGGGCAAAGTCGCCGTGACCTTGTCTGGCGAGATCTACTACTTCGACCAGACCATGCTCGATGCGCACATGAAGAACAAGCGCATGAAGGCGGTGCTGACCATCTCGACCGAACAGGGTACCTTCAAGATCACCCTGCCGAACCTGATGGCCCAGACCCCGACCAACAACGCCGAAGGCGAGAACGAGGACTACAAGACGGCAGTCACGTTCACCGCTGAGGAAGGCAAGGTCACCATCGGTACCACTGCCGATATCCCTTGCGTGATCGCGATCGAGTGTGTGCCTACTCCGTAAAAGTTCGGTAGCTGCCGCTGTTTCTGTCTGGTACAGTTTCCGCGGCAGCTACCTCAACTTTTCTACGGATGGATCACTATGCTCTGCCTCGACGATATCGCAATCGACCCTACCCTCGCAGAAGCCGGCACCTGGATGGATTACATGGGTGGTCGGTTCCTCATTGCCCGTAAGGGCGCCGCGTACCAAACCGCACAGATCGCCCTCTACAACGAGCACCGCGACCTGATGAAGTCCAACACCCAGGAAAGCCGCGAGAAGGCCATCGAAATCGAGCGCCGCCTGTTCGCCGAGTTCGTCCTGCTCGACTGGGAAGTGGTGGACCGCGAAAAGAATCCTGTGCCGTACACCAAGGAAGCCGGGTACAAGATGGTCTGTGACCCTCGCTTCGGTGAACTCGTCGATCGTATCGAGATGTACTCGATGGTGCACAAGAACTACCAGGCGCGTGTTGAAGAAGACGTGGCCGAAGAAGTAAAGAGTTCTGCCGCTTCCTGATCACTCACGGTCAGAAGGGGATTGAGGCGTTCAAGGCCCTGGAGAAGAAGTTCGGCAGAAAGCACCCGGCCATGGAGAAATTCGTCGAGCCGCTGCCGCCTTACCGCTTCCTGGTCGACGCCTTTTTCCGCCTTCACCGTAGACGCCAGATCGGCCAACATGGCATCCAGCCGATCCCTTACGGGGACATGGCCGATTATGCGGAACGAGTGCTCAGGTTGCCGGATAGCTTGCGGGCTATGTACTTCGCTGCCATGGAGGCGACGGACAACGGCGTGCTGTATGATCACTACGAGAAGCAGAAGGCTGATACGGAAGCCATGAAGCAGGAAGCGGCACAGAAGCGCCGCAGTCCACGGTCTCGCCCAAGGAAGGCATGAACATGACTGAATTCGTCATCGACTTCAACGAATCGCTCACCGGTCTGGCTCGGTTCCAGACCGGCATGACGGCGCTGGGCAAGGCCCTTGACACCGCCGAGAGCAAGACGAACAAGACGGTGGCGGGCGCAGGCAAACTGTTCGAGAAGATGGAGCAGGAGTTTAGCCGCCTGGAGAAGGCGCTGACTGCTGCCGGCCAGGACGGAGAAGCCCTGGGCAACATCATGAACAGGGTCCGCTCGGACTCTGCCAAGCTGATGTCGGGCATCGCGGCGGCCAACCTCAAAGCCACCGTCGCTGCCCAGGCCTACAATGGCCAGCTGAGCGAGATGCGCCGGCTGATGGACGACACGGCCAAGAAGAACGGCTTCGTCCAGACCCAGCAGCAAATCTCGCAGATGGTCAACAAGCTGGCCAACGACAACGCCATCCTTTCCCAGCGGATCAACGCTCTCACCACCTCTGAGGGGCGCCTGAACGAAGCCCTGAAGGTGGAGCTGGCGCACCGTCGAGAGCTGGCCACCGAAAACCAGAAGGCCTCGATCAACTCGCAGAAGCTGCAGCGTGAGCTGGAGCGTCTGAACTCCGAGCAAGCCCAGTCCGACGCGATCCTTCGTTCGCTGATCGCTGCGCGAAAGGCCGAGTACTCCGAGAATACCAAGCTAGACGCCGTGCTGCGCACGCTTGAGCGCACCTACGCTGGTCTGAACGGAGGTCTGCAACAGCAGATCGCCGAGATGCAGACCCTGGTCCAGGCTCGCAGGAACGAAATCACGGAAGCAACCCGTGAAGATGCCAAGCTGAAGGAGCTGCAGCGCACGCTGGCCAGCCTGTCCGGTGGGCGCCAGCAGGAGATCGCCAAGGTCCAGGCACAGATTGCTGCGCGCAAGAAAGCCATCGCCGAGACCATGACCGAGCGCAAGGTCGTCAGCGAGCAGCAGAAGGCCCTCGATAAAGAGCGCGAGACCCTGGCCCGTCTGCAAGCGCAGATGACCATGATGTCCAGTGCCCGGGGCCAGCAGATCACCCGGCTGCGGGAGCAGATCAAGGAGCAGGAAGCGCTAAACCGGGTGCACAGCGCCAGCATGGCCAGCCTGCTTGGCGCCAGCACCTCGCAGAACCGCCTGAACATCTCTCAACAGGTCGGCAGTCAGTCTGCTGCTATGCTGCGCGCGGGTCTTACTGGCCTGCACGCCAGCGTGGGCATGTACACCAGCGCCACGGTACTCGCTGCCACCGCCACCTACGGCATCTCTGCCGCGCTGCGCAACTCCGTGATTACCGGTGCCGAGTTCGAAGCCACCATGTCGCGGACCGAAGCGATCATGTCCAGCGGCGGTCCGCAGTGGCTAGACCGCACTGCGCAGACCCAGGCGCTGAACAAGGAAGTGCGCGCGCTGGGCCAGTCGACGGTCTTCACGGCGTCCGAAGTGGCCGAGGGCCTGCAGCAGATCGGTATGGCGGGTATCTCCGCTTCCGACGCTATGACGGCGTTGCCTGCGACCCTCACCCTGGCCAACCTGGCCAACGTGAGCATGGCGCGGTCTGCTGACATCGCCACCAACGTGCTGATGACGTTCAACATGGAGGCCAAGGAGCTGGGCAGCGTCGTGGACCTGATGGCCACCGCGGTGAACAACTCCAACACCGACATTGAGCAGCTAGCCAACGCCCTGACCTACGCCGGCCCCGCCGCGCAGACCGCCGGCGTGTCGCTGCAAGAGACCGTCGCCGCCATCGAGACCCTGGCCAACTCCGGTATCAAGGCCTCTCGCTCCGGCTCGGCGCTGCGCCGGCTGTTCGTCAGCCTGCTCAACCCGACCAAGAAAGGCCAGCAGGTCCTCGACCAGTACGGTATCAGCGTGCAGGACGCTGAAGGCAAGACTCGCAGCCTGGTCGACATCGTCGGCCAGCTGAGTGGTGCGCTCAAGGGGCTGGACGGCGCAGACCGGCTGGCCGCGATCCAGAACCTGGTGGGCGTATACGCCACCTCGCCGATCGCTGCCCTGGTGGACAACA
>Ga0247820_10001441_pt1 | contig 13402 bp, 22 predicted proteins | sample 13C_Glucose_Day1_2_FD_192480 | JGI IMG/M metagenome (GOLD analysis project Ga0247820, IMG submission 192480) | Soil microbial communities from agricultural site in Penn Yan, New York, United States - 13C_Glucose_Day14 | ecosystem: Environmental > Terrestrial > Soil > Agricultural land | place...
AGTTCGAGGGGTTCCATCCGCCGCTATGCCTTGAGCACAAATAAACGCCCTTCGGGGCGTTTTTCTTGTTGACTGGTTAACTTTATGCGTGCATGATGGCGCCATCTAACAAGGAGCAACAATCATGGCAACCGTAAAGCACGAAACAATCCGCGCAGACTTCCGCGTACAGGTTTGGGCTGGCCCAGGGGCGACCGAGGAGCAGCGATCGGACCTCAATAAGGCCGTAATTTCCGCCGTTCGGACCACCAACGCTTGGCATCTGCGCGTTAGTGATTCGGCTCGCATGACTGATGACCAGCAGGGCGAATCGTCGCTGTACTGGTCGGCCAATAACGTCAAGCAGATTGACAGGCCCAGGGGCGAGGAACTGCATGTCTACATGCACGACGGTGAGCGCATCGCGATCCCTGACTTCCACCTGAAGTCTAGCCGAGTCGAGCGCCGGAACGGCGAGATAAGCAGCGCCGCCTGGGATAATGGCACCAACACGAGCGCGGTCTACGTGGTAGGCCGCAACGGCGTTCTTTCCATCCGCATCGAAAGGGTCTGACCATGCTACAGTTCGCGAAAATCCTTGTAACCTGCATCGGCATCGCCGGCGAGGATGGGGCGTGCACCGTCACCATCGCGCCGACCGATGAGTACGTGATGTTGATCACCTGCACCCGCGAGCTTCGCGCAAGGCAGATCGAAAACGAGAGCCGTTACCCCGACCTAATCGTCAGTGTGTCGAAGGGGTATTGCGTCAAGATGGACGTTGCGCTCAAGACTGCCAAGGCCGAGGCCTTTGACCTCGTGGAAGACGGCTATGTCGTCGGCCGGCAAGGATGGTGACAGCGTGGCAAAGATGAAATTCGGGCCGTGGGTGCGCCAAACGGCTATCGCGCTCAAGCCTCATCAGTTCTACGACGTGGTGACATTCAACGGGCCGTATGAGTGGATCAAGCCTGAAATGGTCATGCAGGCCCGATTCTCGGATCGCGGGTGGGAGACAACCACTCAAGCGCTAATTGGTCAGCCCGTGCGCTGGATTCGCGAACGTTCGTGGTGCGAGCCGCAGGACCTGGATGTTTCGGCCGTTGGTCACCGGCAGGCCCTGGAGCTGGCGCACAACCGGGACGGGTCGGGCCGTGTCGTCATGTACGACGCCGGGGAGGTCCTGGGCGAAATCACCATCCCCGCCAACCAATTCGAAACTATCGCCGCGTGGTTCGCGCAGGCGCATCGGAGTAACCAGCTATGACGCAACATATCAAAAACCTGCCCAGTGAAACCCTTATGGACGTCTGTCTTAAGCGCCTGAAGGCGTGGCCGGAGTCGTGGGGTAAGTACGTCGTGGCCGATCTTGCGGGCCTGGATAAGGCCCTGTGGTTCGGTGATAGCAAGCCTGGGCGCGTAGTGACAGGCGGCTGGTCGGGCGTCGGCACGGTCGAGGCATGGCTTTCGGTCCTGCCAGTAGACCAGCGCGACGCCATCGTGCACCGCGACTGCTGGCTCAAGCACTCCCGCTACACCCTGCTCAATATGCTGGTGGACAGCATGCCCGAGTGGGGCGAGGATTGCGGCGAGTTCGCGGTGTGGAATGACGGGGTAGACCCAGCACACCAAGGCAAGCCTGGGGCCGTACTATTCTGCGACTCGAAACCATCCGACCCGATGCGCGACAGCCTGGACAAGCAAACGGACGCGGTGTGGACGTTCCCGACCAACGACAAACCCGTTGACTGCTACACCGCCGTTGTCACCCGCTCGCAGTGGCTGGAGGGCGCCCTTAAGCGCCAGGACGCGCCGATTGAGCGCGTGCCGGAGTCGTCCGCTTATCAGTGCGAATACTACGAATGCCCGGTAGATCACCCGATGAACCCGCGACAGGGCGGCGTACCGTACATTGCGAATTGTGAGGACATCATCCTTGCGCTTGGGATGTCTTTCGATGAGGGCTGCCAGTTCAAGGCGCAATGGCGACGGGCGCGCGGCCTCCAAGGATTCCAGAAAGCCGAATCAACCCCGCTGCGCGACGCGCAGAAGGCCGTCCACTACGCTAAGCGCGTGCTGGCGGCAGAGGAGCGAAAAGGCGCTTGACGCAATCGGCGCGCATCGTTAAGGTGTGCGCCTAACTTACAGAAACGGGAGTAACTGCAATGTGTAAAGGTACTTGTCAGAAACGCTGCGCGGCCGAGGCCGTGGGCATGGTTTGCGATGGCGAGGCCCGCGCAGCGTGCCGGAGCAAGGTGGATAGCATAAAGATCGAATACCAGGGTGATGACGGCAAGTGGCGCGAGCTTGGCACAGGCTTTGCCGCGCACGAAACCGAGGACGCAACCGACGACATGGGCATGTTCAAGGGCCCGTTCCGTGTGCAGGGCGCCATCCAGCTCGAACAGAAGTCGGACATGGCCCGCGCCTGCGAAATCGGCTCCCGCCTGGGCAGGCAGATCGTGGCAGAGGATATGGGCGCCGATGTGTTCGCCAAGCTGGTCAAGGCCGTGGGCAAGGATCAGGCCGAATATCAGCTTCTGAAACTGGTAGAGGCTATCGGGCTGCGTAATTGGTTCGATGGCGATTTCGTAGTGCTGTCGAATGCCCATGCCCATATGATCCGCGAACAGATCGATGAGGTAGGCATCGGGCAGGCGGCATACGACATTCTCGCCCACGCCATCGAGCAGGCTGACGGCCGCTGACATGGCCAATCGGGTACTAACAGACGCCCAGGTCGAGGAGGCAACGCACCTTCACGAGCTGGGTCTAGGGATCATGGCAGTATGGCGATTCATGCGGGTTGGCGTTCTGCCGTGCTCCCTGCTCCGCCGTATCCGCATTCATCAACTCAAACGTTCGCAGGCACTTATCCATGAAGCAAGAAACCACCACACAACCGACCTCCACCCAACCCTATACCGAGTCGCAAGGCTCCAAAGACCGCGACCTTGTGGCTATGTTCAAGGCTGGCGATAGCCTGCGCGCCATCGGCAAGGCGCTGGATATCTCGCACGTTACCGCCCGCGCCCGACTGCTGGCCCTGGGCCTGGAAATGCGACCGCGCGGCGCCGCCCGAGCCGTCAACCTGTCCGTGGTCAAGCGCCACATTGACTCGGGCAAGACCCATGAGGAGACCGCTCGACTCATGAACGTAAGCAAATCCACCGTGAGCCGCGCTGTAGCGGCCCTGGGAGAGTGAAATGACGGCAGTAGGTATCAACCCACACCCTACCACCCCGCGCAAGCAATTGCGGGCCTTCTACGCGCGCCAGGGGTTAACTGGTAAACAGCTACGCAGCGCCATGCGTTATGACCTGCGGCAGGTGCGCCGCTATGCCGTTGCCAGCAACCGCCGCGCCTTGGAAGTGCTTCGCGGGCCGATGACCGGCGCCCAGGTGTGGAAAGAGTGCAACCCTTGCGGTCTTGGTATCGGCGGAATGTTCCTTTTCGCTGGGACAAAAGAAGGATACGAATACTGGATCAATCGGGATGACTGCAAATGAAAGCCATATTCGTATCTGGCCGGGAATACCGCCGCGTCAATGATCTGCTGATGCTGGAGCGTAGCGCGGCATCTATGGGCCATAAACAAATCAAGTCGCTACAGGAAACCCTGGCAGGCGTCCGCGAGGAGCTGGAGGCATCCAGGGCCTTTGCCAGCAACGAATCCAAGGCACACACCCGAACCGCCGATACCTGCCAGCGCCGCACCAACGAGCTGAAACAGGAAAAGCAGGCGCACCACGAGACGCGCAAGCAGCTCGAAAAGGTGGCCGAGGAGCTGCGACAGGCAAACCTGCGCCTTGACCAGGGCCGTGACCGGCGCGAGCAGATCGGCAAGGAGCTGGACATGCTGCGCAGTGAATCCATGGACCTGTGCGAGGCCGCCACCTGCGTGATTCGCTTCCTGCTGGCGAACTCCTCTGGCGGTTCGCTCGCTGATGCTGAAGCAGTGCGCCTGCGCAAAGCCTGCGAGTCGGTCGAGGAGCTGTTTAACAACTGAAAAAGTTGTTGACTCCTAACAATCCGGGCGTCATGATGGCGCCCACACAAACAACGCCACGCGGAGTAAACCATGCAAGACGTCAATCCAGTTGACAGAGTAGATTTCACTACCAACAGCATCAGCAAAATGATCAAGGCCAAGGTCATCAAAAAGATTGATTCGGGCCTGCAAATCCGACTGCGCGACATCCATGACAAGCTTCGCGAAGATGGCTCGTGCTGGAATCGCCGCGACATGAAGTCGGAAAAGACCCTCACCAATATCGCCAGCCTCGTGCGCCACCTGGGTCGCGGTGGGCAGGTTCCGCCAATCGAAGTCCAGGCCCGAGACGGCGGAGGCGTTGTAAAGATCGACGGATACTGCCGCACCGAGGCCTACCGCGCCATGGACGCCAGCGGCGAGGGCGATGTGTGGGTGCCGATTGTTCCGTTCGGGGGTAGCGAACTGGATGCCCTGGTCCGAATCGAATCCTCGAACCGCGACAGCAAGCTGACCCCAATCGAACAGCTTGACCTGTACACCTCCGCCCGCGCCATGCTCCAAGCCGAAGGCAAGAAAGGCACTCTCGCAGAGATTGCCGACCTGTTCGACGTCTCTCGCCAGTACGTGGACCAAATCCTGAAGCTCGAAGGGCTGGATGACGAAGGGCTTGCGCTGGTCGAAACGGGCAAGGCCAAGGTCGCAGACGCCATCAAGGCGGTCCGGGCGAGCGCGAGCAAGCAGGAAGCCACGGCAGCCCTGAAGCGCGCCGCCGCGCCCAAGCCGATCTTGCCGTCTACCGACCTGCTTGGCGACATGTACGGCATGGCCCAGGCTATCCGCTCCAGCCTGGGTAAGAACGTCACCGCCGCCGTTGGCGAGTTCCTGAAGGGCGAGCGCAAGGGCACCGACAAGGTGGAAATGGAAGTTGGCGAGCTGGGCCGCCTGCTGGCGCTGCTGGGCGAAGGCGAGCGGCAAGTAGAGGTCAAGGCCGCCAAGGCCGCCAAGAAGGCCGAGCAGGCCGCCCAGGAACCCATGGCGCATGATGACCTGAAGCAGGGCGAAGGCAACAAGCAGGAACAGGCCGACGACGAGCCGGACCTGGGCGCCGACCCCGAGCCAGCCACCGAGCAAGTCAACCAGGTTGACGAGAAAGCCAGCGGCGACACTTGGTCGTTCCTGTAATGTCCATTGCCAGGGCCCTTTGGGCCCGCTTTCAAAAATGAGGCTTTAACGCATGAATACCGGTCCTCTAACCATTATCCCTGGCGACAACTGCGAAGCCTTCGCCTTCATTGGCTCGCAGGTCATTCCAGGCGCCGCCACCGAAAAGAGCGACACGGACATTGCCGTGCTGTTGGCGGAGGGCGATGACGGGAGCGCCCTGCACTCTGAAATCCTGATGGAGCTTGGCGGAGAGAACGGCGGCAGCGCGGGCGCATCCCTCGACGGGATGGAGTCTTATAAGGTCGAAATGGTTGAAACCGGCCATGTCTGGAATTACCTGATATTCACCGATATCAACTATTTCCACGCCTTTGTTGACGCCACCACCATCGCCAAGCGCTTCGGGGTAGTAGACAAGCCATTCCGCGTCGAGCTGTTCCAGCTCATTTGCGACGGCGCCCGATATAATGGCGGGCACTTTGAACACATCAAAATTCACAACGCAGATAAGGTGCCTTTCTAATGGCCAAAGAATTGATTGGGGTCATCCTCGACACAGAAACCAGCGGCAAAGGCCCTGGAGCTGTCGTCATCGAGTCGGCCCGTATGGCGCTCACTCCGACCCCGCTGGAGTTCATGAAGCAGCCACCGGCCGAGGCCTGGATGGAGACCAAGCTGTACGGCATGCCTGAAGGCCTGGACATGGAGCTGGGCGCCCTGGTAGTGCATGGAATTCTGCCGGACGAAATCAAGGGTCTTGAGCCGTTCAAGGGTTTCAACTACCACGGCAAGTACGTCGTCGGGCATAACGTTGACTTCGACGTCGAAATCACCGGCTACCACGGCTCCACCCGCATCTGTACCCTGGCGCTGTCGCGGTTCCTGTGGCCGCACCTCGACAGCCACACGCAGGGCGCCGTCATGCTGCATATCGGCCTGATGACGCGCAAGGGTCTGCCCTGGGCGCTGGACCTCATTAAGAACGCCCACCGGGCCGGCGATGACGTCCTGAACTGTTCGCGCATCCTCAAGGTGATTATCTCGGTCCTGAGCCGTACCGATCACCTGAAGCACCACGCGGAGTCCTGGGAGGCCCTGGCGGAGTTGTCGCTTGCCGCGCAAATCCCAAAGGTCATGCCGTTCGGCAAGCACAAGGGCGTGGCGATTGAGGATGTGCCGCAGGACTTCATTGACTGGATGTACATCACCAGCGACCAATCCACCTGGAAGCACTGCCGATACCTTGCATCGGCCTTCAGGCGGGCCGGTAAAAACGTGCCGGAAAACGTTTGACCATAGACCCGCCAAGCTTGTATAGTTGGCGGGTCTTAACTTATTGAGAACCTGAAAATGACAATCGCAATCATCGCCGCAGTTGTTTTCACCATCGCCGCTTACGGCTGCTGGCTCGCTCGCAAGATTGGCCAGTGCGCTGAAATGTTGCGGGAGCTAGACAATTGATCCGTCTTGTGGGCGCCTTGTGCGCCCGCATCTTCCTCTATCTGGCCATGGCTCAATTCGCCTTAGCCATCTACGCGGAGTTGTTCGCATGAGCCAGGAACGTTTCCACTACGACTACACAAAGCTTGATGACGCCATTCGGAACGCCAAGCGCCGTTGCCTTTCGCACGAGTTCGCAACCTGCATTGTCCAGAACCCCAAAACAGCCCGGTTCGTTATCCTGATGTGTACCGAACCGAAAGACATCCCAACCCGTGTGCCAGTGCTGTGGCGCCAGGACCCGTTGCCGCCGCCCGAGCCTATCCAGCACGAAACCGGCGATATGATGAACGCCATTTTTGAAATGATCCGCGACGGGGTGATTTGCGTCCATGTCGTGAACCATGGAATGAACGTCCACCACGAGAGCCTTGAAGCCCTGTGCGCGGAGTGGATCGAGACGGGCGCTATTGACCCCGCGAACTGGGAAGACGAGTAATGCGCAAGCGACTACCCCACGCCATGCCGAACAGCGGCAAGGCCCGCAAGGAAGCATGCAGGCAACTGAAGTGGTACAAATATTCCTGGGTCGTCCAGGAAGGGCAATCCTTCTTTGTCGAAGTCACGAACCTGGAGGATGACGCACCGCGCCTGTTCCTCCACTCCATGAGTGCACACGAGAGAGCGAAACGATGCGCAAGCAACTGAAGTGGGACGATTACCGGCAGATGGCCGTAACGCCGCACCAGCGAGACGCCAGCGGCTACCAGCGGCCAGACCCGCGCTACTGCTACGACTACGGTCCGGCAAAGCCCGAGGTCGTGGCGACGCCCAAGATCAAGGCGGCCATGAGCCGCATGGAGGAAGTGCTTGAAAAGCAGTCCGAGCGCCGGGCATCTAACGCCATGGCAAAAACAGTGGGGGTCGAGGTATTGGCACCGGATGAAACCCGGCACAACCCAGTCGATATGCGGCAAGCAGGTCATATCGACGAAGGCGCATTCTAGTCCGCCGTGGCACGCCGCCTGCCGGTCGTGCCTTCGCATCATTGAACGCAACAAGGAAAGGAACAGGCGCTATGCAGAATGACGTTTACCAGCAGCGGGCCGCGCTATCGGTTGCGCTGGCCTGGATGACCATAAAGGCGGGCGGGAAGGCCGGTCGCGGCTTCGACAAGGACATTTCCAGTCGTGGCAGCGAACCGGGGTGGGGCCATGTACTTTACATCGAGACCCCAGGCGGAGACCAGATCAGCTACCACTTTGTGCCGACTGATGCTCACCTTCTTGACGGCCTGCCGGAATATGGCGAGCCATGGGACGGCAGCTTCAATGGTCGCGAAACGTGGTGGGTCGATCAGTACAGGCCTGTCAAGCCAGTTGACGGGATGTGCGCCGCAGAAATCGCAAACGAGCGGCTATCTCCCGTGAGTCTGCGCCGTTTCCGCATCGAACAGGCGAAGCTCGAAGCAGACACGGACGTCACGCCGGAAGCGCGCGAAATGATCCTCATGGGGTACGCCACTCGGTGGAGTTGACACCTTGGAAAAATCGCGTAGTATTCATCTGGCAAGGGGCGAAAACGAAACGTCATCACTGACACCGGGCCTTTACGCGGTTTTCTAGATTCCGAATCTAGACCAGATGAGCTGCTCCAGCACTGGGTAAAAGCTGGAACAATACGCCGCCTTAGCTCAGTTGTGGATAGAGCGCCCGCTTGTCACGCGGGAGGCCACGGGTTCAAGTCCCGTAGGTGGCGCCAATTCTGGCGTATAGCTCAGAGGTAGAGCAACCGGCTGTTAACCGGTAGGTCTTAGGTTCGATCCCTAATACGCCAGCCAGTTTAAGCCCAGCATCGCTAGGATGCTGGCAAGATTCACCGCCACACCGTATCAGATCAGCGCATACGGCAGTCGCACCGAAACTCCCGTGGTATGTACGACCCCCTGCCCGCGCAATGCGGGCTTTTTTTCGCCTGGAGGAAACATGCAAGTCACCATTGAGGCGCAGAATGACGCCACTCTGCAAGCCGAGCGCATTGGCGGTACAATCGTCATCACCGTTGACGGCAAGCCCGCTGAGCTGTCCGAGCGGCAGGCACTGGACCTTATCGAGGCCATCCACAGCGAGGAGTCATGAGCCCATGCTATCATCGCGCCATCACAAACCAAAGAAAGGTAAACCTGTCATGTCGCTTGACACTGAAGCCATCGCAGCCGCAGCCGCCTCCATCAGCGAGCCTGTCCGTGCCGCCATCCTGGCCACCGTCCTGGCCACCGCAATGGTGCTCAAGGGCAAGGAGCGCACCATCTACGAGCGCGCTATCGAAGTCACCACGCTGACCTCCACTTGCATCCTGGCTGGTTACGGCCTGCAATCTGCCGGGGTCGAGGCCTGGGCCATCTACGGCGCAAACGCCATCATCGTTTACCTGGGCGTGGACAAGCTGCGCGCAGTGGTTAGCCGCGTTGTGGACGGCTTCCTGGCAAAGAAAGGAGTCTGACGCATGAGCAACCCCGGCCATTTCGGCTCCCCCGAGCGCAAAGGAATGACCTATGAGGGTCGGGGTAAGCGCGGCAAAAACAAGCGCACCCTGATCCTTGAGGCCCTGCATGATGAGGTCCGCTGCGAGGAAGACCTGCCATTCGATACCCCCGAGGAGGCGGAGGCTGCATTCCTGCGCCTCCTGGTGCGCCGCTCGCTCAACGTCGCGGATCGGTCTTCCGCCATGCTGGCCAAGGAAGTCTTGGACCGCCTGTGCCCGACTGACAAGGCCACCCTCCCGACCTATCAAATCGAGTTCGACCCCGAGGGCTCGCCGGCCGAAAAGATCAAGCAGATCAACGCGGCTGTAGCGAGCGGCGCAGTGCCTCCAGACGTCGGCAACATCATGGTCAATATGATTACCGCCGAAGTGAAAGTGGTAGAGGTCACCGAAATGGCCGCGCGCATGGAGCGCCTGGAGCGCATGCTGGCGGAGCTTGATAAGGAGTGAGCCGGAAGAACTTTGTCAAGCGACTAGAAAACCTTGAGCGGAAGCTGTCCGCTCGGGGTGGCGTCGCTGCGTCCATGGTTATCGCCCTGGTCGATAAAAACCGAAAGCCTGTGCGGGTTATCCAGCTCGTTGGGCGCGAGGTCGTGGACGTTGACAAGGAACCTGAGATTTTCCTGCCGCAAATCTTCGAGCCCTACCTTTATCCAGCCATGTACAAGGTGGCTCGGGGTGGCCGAGCGTCCGCCAAGACCCATTCGTTTATTCGAATGATCCTGGCGCGGATGCAGGCCACGCGCACGCACGTTGGCTGCTTCCGTGAGATTCAAAAGTCCATTGCCGACTCCATCAAGCAGACCATTGAAACGGTCATTGAGGATATCGGGCTTGCGGACCAGTTCTACATTACCGACAAAGAAATATCGCACACCGGAACCGGCTCAAAGATGGTATTCGCGGGCCTGTACCGCAACGTCGTCTCGGTCAAGGGTATGGACTGGATCGACATTGCGTTCTGCGAGGAGGCCGAGAACATTTCGGAGGCGTCTTGGAACGTCCTGATTCCGACCTTGCGTAAGCCTGGGGCGGAGCTGATGGTCTGCTACAACCCGAAAAACGTCCTTGACGCCACACACGTTCGCTTCGGCCCAGGCTGCATGCCTGCGTACATGACCGACCCCGAGACCGGCGAGCGCGTTCGATACGCCGTCACGCGGCAGGTGAACTTTACCGACAACCCGTATTTCTCTACCACTTCGCGAATCCAGATGGAGGCGATGAAGGCGGACGACTACGAGCTGTACGAACACATCTGGCTCGGGCAGCCGAACGCCGACAGCGAGCTTGCCATCATCAAGCCGTCGTGGATCAGCGCCGCCATTGACGCCCATATTGCCCTGGGGTTCGAGCCCGAGGGCGCCAAGCGGGTCGGCCAGGACGTCGCGGACGGCGGCAAGGACACCAGCGCGCTGTGCTACACGCACGGCTCGGTCGTGATGGACCTGGACGAATGGAAAGGCCAGGACACCGAATATACCGCCTGCAAGGCCTACGCCTACGCCCAGGAAGTGAACGCCGACATGTTGGTATATGACTCCATCGGTGTCGGGGCCGGCGTCAAGGCGACTATCAACCGCCTGCGCCGTGAGCAGGCTGCGGAGAAATGCGCAGAGGTTGACGTCCGCCTTCAGGTCTACGGGTTCAACGCGGGCGGCGAAGTCATCAACAAAAAGAAGACATGGCGCACCGGCAAGAAAAACGGCGATATGTTCTACAACGTCAAGGCGCAGGCATGGTGGATGCTGGCGGAGCGCTTCCGTAAGACCTACAAGGCGATTCGGGAGGGGGTGGAGTATGACCCCGACGAGCTGATTTCGCTCCCGTCCGACCTGCCGCATATCGACCGCCTGCGGGCCGAGCTTTCCAGGCCGCGCGAATCCTTCGGGAACAACGGCAAGGTCCAGGTGGAGTCGAAGCAGGAAATGGCGAAGCGGCAGATTCCATCGCCCAACCTTGCTGATGCCCTGGTGATGTGCTACGCCCCGGTAAAGAGCGCCGCCGCTGGCGTTTTGGTTTGACAAGCGAATTGACGCGGCGATATGATCCGGGCTCACCTAACAAACCGGATCATAGCGCTATGAGCAACAACCTCACCAAAGTCCTGCCGTCCCTCGCCCAGGCCCGCGAATTCGCGTCGAAGCTGGGTATCCTGACCCTGGAGGCGTATAAGATCATGCAGGGCGGCGAGTGCCGCCTTACGTGGCGCGTGCTGCGCCTGGAGCGCTCGAAGGGAAAGCAGGACGGCATAACTAGCGGCCGCTCCTATGAGGTGTTCCGCGAGACCGAGCACGCCTACTTGATCCGCGACGACGACGGCAAGGTCACGAAGGTGAATCGTTATACAATGATGGGTGGGCGAGTAATGTTTGCTGCCCAATAGGAGGAGCCTTGCCATACGTCATTTTCCCCGCAAGCACTGAAGACCCCACGGGGCAGGACAGGCGCGAGCGGGGCGCAATCAACCAGTTCGCCACACGCTTCGAGAAAATCCGCAAGGAGGTGAAGGCGCTGCTGGCGGACATACCAGTAAAAAAGAAAACCCTGTCCGTCAATTTCGGTCGATACCAGCTCAATGCGGAGGAGCTGGTCCGCTACGAGTTCGAGATTGACACGCTGTCCCTATCGCAGATTGGTGAGGAAATAGACGCCATCGTTGACCGATGGATTGAAGCCAAGCCGAACGGCGAGGAGGGCAATCAGTGGTTCGTGGAGGGGTACGTTACGCCGGCCTATCAGCAGGGCACCGGCATGGCCTTTGCCAACATTGCGGCCCAGTCCGTGGCGTACAAGTCCACCCGCGAAAACCTCACCGAGCTACTTAAATCGGACGCCTACCGGACGCGCCTCGGGTTCATCCATGCCCGCTCATTCGAGCAGATGCGCAACCTGTCAACCGGCGTCAAGGAGTCCATGCGCACCGTTCTGGTCGATGGCATGGCGCAGGGCCTTCACCCTAACGAAATCGCCAAGCAGCTTGACGCGGCGACCGACATGGGGATAACCCGAGCGCGGCGCATCGCCAGGACGGAAATCACTACGGCCATGCGGCGCGCCAGGATCGAGGAGGCTGAGCAGACCGTCGTGGACCTGGGCCTAAACCTGCGCATGATGCAGCTAAGCGCCCTGTCGGCCACCACGCGAGCCAGTCACGCCGCGCGTCACGGCAAGCTGTTCACATTCGAGCAGGCGCGGGTATGGATGAGTACAAGCCCCAACATGATTAACTGCAAATGCACGTTCGTGGAGGTGCTGGTGGACGCGGACGGTAAGCCACTGATACCGGGCGTCATCGCCAGGGCAGCGGAGGTCAAGAAGAAATCAGGGTATTAAAAAAGGGGCCGCAATGGCCCCTTTGTTTTAACCGTCACCGAAACCAGTCACTCGGGTTTCTCCTCGTCCGCTTCCTTGCCGATATCAGGTAGCTTTTGCACTGTGCGGGCCTTGTTTGTGTGGCCGGTCATCGTGCGGATTTCGTCGTGGCTGTAGACAAGTTCGCCGGTTGCCTGAGCGCCATTGTTGATTTCCTGCATGACCTTGCCGTTGGCCAGTTTCTCCGCCTGACTGGCTTCGGCAAGGTTAGACCAAACGACGGTGAAGTCTTCGACCGGGTCGATCAGGCGGAGCAGGATCAGGCGATTGATGATGGTCTCCATGTCGCCTGTGAGCGTGCGCACGCGGCGTCCCTGGCAAGTGTTCGCCCAATCCTTCTGGTCTTCACTCGAAGCGCGCTCGCCAGTCTGAGAGCCAATCCAGACCATAACCGGGATCATGATGGATGCGGCCGCCGACATAACCGAGGCCTCGAAGTGCTTTTCGGGGTCGGGAACGTTAGCCACAAGCGGGGTCACCTTGGCGGCCTGGGTGACGATTGTCTGGTCGATGCCTTGGTTAAGGCCGCGCGTCACATCGTCGTAAATCTTGCGCAGGTCGCTTACCGGGACGCCGTTCATGTTCGCGATATCGTCAAGGTCAACTTCCTTGTCGAACTCCACAGCGAGCTGTCGCGCGGCGTTCTTGAGGAAGGATTCGCCCGAGCCGCCAAGGATTTTTTCCAGGTTGGCGAAGTCGTTGTATCCGGCGCGCAGAAGCGGGATTCCCTGGGTAATGTCGCCCAGGATGATGACGCGGCTAGGGTGAATCTGGACCATGCGGCCGGCGAAGGTGGCCACGGCGGAGCTGTTCGAGATACCCATAGCACCCTCATTGAAGGTGTACATGATGGGCTCGCCATAGCTCTCGGAGGCCTCGTCCGTGTCGTATTCGGTAGGGTAAAGC
>Ga0247820_10001442_pt1 | contig 13388 bp, 12 predicted proteins | sample 13C_Glucose_Day1_2_FD_192480 | JGI IMG/M metagenome (GOLD analysis project Ga0247820, IMG submission 192480) | Soil microbial communities from agricultural site in Penn Yan, New York, United States - 13C_Glucose_Day14 | ecosystem: Environmental > Terrestrial > Soil > Agricultural land | place...
GCAGATCTCCAGGCCGTACCGGACCAGGGCCTCCTCGTAGCCGGTCCACATGCGCACCGCGGGATGGCGGCGCCACCCGTAGCCCGGGACGGTCAGCCCCCGCAGCACCTGGAGCGCCTCGACCCGCTGCTTGCCGAGCCGGCGCCGGTCGAGCGCCAGCGCCGACTCGCAGAAGTCGGGGTACGGCAGAAAGGTCTGCATGGGACCGTCCGAACTGTGAGGGTGCCCACCGGGCTCACCGCTCCGCAGTTCCCCGTCCGCGGCGGCCCACACCCGCGCGGCCCGCCGTCGGCTCAGCCCAGCGTGCCCAGACGCGCCTCGCGCCACAGGTCGACGCCGCCCTCGGTGGCGTACTTGTCGATCTCGGCCAGCTCCTCGGCGCCGAAGTCGAGGTTCTCCAGCGCGGCGACGTTCTGCTCCAGCTGCTCGGTCCGGGACGCGCCGATGACCAGCGAGGTGACCCGCGGGTCCCGCAGCGCCCAGGCCAGCGCCATCTGGGCGAGGGTCTGTCCGCGCCGGGCCGCGATGTCGTTGAGGGCGCGCAGCCTGCGCAGCATGTCGTCCGTCAGCCAGGCCGTGTCGAACGACTTGCCCGCCGCCGCCCGGGAGTCCTCCGGGACGCCGTCCAGGTAGCGCCCGGTCAGCATGCCCTGCGCGAGCGCGGTGAAGCCGATGATCCCGAAGCCCTCCTCCTGGGCCACGTCCAGCAGGCCGTCCGTCTCGATCCAGCGGTTCAGCATGTTGTAGGACGGCTGGTGGATCAGCAGCGGCGTCCCGAGGTCGCGGAGGATGGCCACGGCCTCGCGGGTGCGGTCGGCGTCGTACGAGGAGATGCCGACGTAGAGCGCCTTGCCCTGGCGGACCGCCGTGTCGAGGGCGCCCATCGTCTCCTCGAGCGGAGTGGAGGCGTCCAGCCGGTGGGAGTAGAAGATGTCCACGTACTCCAGGCCCATGCGCTTCAGGGACTGGTCCAGCGAGGCCAGCAGGTACTTGCGGGAGCCGCCGCCCTGGCCGTACGGGCCGGGCCACATGTCCCAGCCGGCCTTGGTGGAGACCACCAGCTCGTCCCGGTACGGCGCCAGGTCCTGCCGCATCAGCCGGCCGAAGTTGATCTCGGCGGAGCCGTAGGGCGGACCGTAGTTGTTCGCCAGGTCGTGGTGGGTGATGCCCAGGTCGAAGGCGCGCAGGGCGATCTCGCGCTGGGTCTCGAAGGGCTTGTCGTCGCCGAAGTTGTGCCAGTAGCCCAGGGACAGCAGGGGGAGGTCGAGCCCCGAGCGGCCGGTGCGCCGGTAGCGCATGGTGCCGTCGTAGCGGTCGGGATGGGCGAGGTGGTTCATCGGCTGGTCTCCGGTGGTGCGAGTGGGGCCGGGGGGAACGTGTTGATCCTTGCCACAGTGCCCCCGCCCGATCGGGAAGTCCAACCGATCCCCGCCATGGCATTCAGCAGCACGGCTTCTGAATGGGCGGGCGTCCGCGACGCGGGATTGGAGACCGCGCCGGGGGGCAGTCGAGGCGGCAACGGCAGGAGCGAGACCGCCCTGCCCCCACAAGGAGGTCGACCATGCATCTCCGTACGCTGACCGGCGGCCTGGCCGCTGTTGTCGTGCTCTCCGGCCCCGCCCTCACCGGTCCGGCCGAGGCCGTCCCGTCCGGAGACACCGGTCCGGCGGCCGCCGGGGTGATCACCTATGACACGAGCGGCGCCGCGGAGTTCAAGGCCGCGGTCGACCGGGGCGCGGCGATCTGGAACAAGAGCGTCGAGTCCGTCGAGCTGCGTCCGGCCGCGTCCGGGCAGCGCGCCGACGTACGGATCGTGGCGGACAACGGCTGGCCGCGCTCCCTGCCCTCCTCCCTGGGCGGCGGCACCGTCTACCTGGGACGCCAGGCCATGGACCAGGGGTACTACACGGTCCGCGTGACGGCCCACGAACTCGGCCACATGCTGGGCCTGCCGGACCGCAAGCCCGGCCCCTGCTCCAGCCTGATGTCGGGCGCCAGCGCCGGCCTCTCGTGCACGAACCCCTACCCGAGCGCGGCGGAGCGCGCGCAGGTCGAGAAGAACTTCGAGAACGCCCGCGCCGGGGTGCTCATGTGACCGATGTGACTGATGGGACGACTACCGCTATGGTGGTGCCAGGTCACGGCGGAGGAAGCCTCCCGAGCCCGGCTGTGCGTTGGTGGTCCAAGGAAAGACGCCCCGCTTCCTGCGGGGAGATGCAGGTGCAAGGCCTGCCCGGCGCTCCTTTCACGAGCCCCGTCCCGGAATCCGGGACGGGGCTCGCGGCATTGCCGCCGGCTGGGGGAGGCACGGGAACGGGCCCCCGGTCGTCCGGTGGCCCGTTCGCGTCGTGGCGGTCGGTCAGGCGGTGTGCAGCGTCAGCCCGTAGCGGTTGAGGATCTCGTTGACCGGCTGGAACCAGGTCTCGCCCCCGCTGGAGCAGTTGCCCCAGCCGCCGGAGGTGACCCCCTGCGCCTGGTCGCCGCTGATGAACGAGCCGCCCGAGTCGCCGCCCTCGGCGCAGACGCTCGTCTTCGTCATCTGGCGCACCGCGCCCTGGCTGTAGTTGACGGTCTCGTTCTTGGCCAGCACCCTGCCGCAGTGCCAGTGGGTCGTGGAGCCGGAGCGGCAGATCGAGGCGCCGACCGGGGCCTCGGCCGAACCGCGCACCAGCTGGTCCGACACCGTGCCCCAGCCGAGCACGACGGGGACCGTCCACCAGCCGCTGCCCACGTTGACCCAGGCGTAGTCGTTCTCCGGGAACGAGGAGCCCTGGAAGTTGCCTATGTACGAGCCGTCCCAGCCCCTCACCTGCTGGCCCGCCCCGCCGCAGTGCCCCGCGGTGACGAAGCCGCCGTGCACCGAGAAGCCGATGGAGCAGCGGACGTTGCCGGTGTAGTAGGGGTCGCCGCCCACGGTACCGGCGGCGAACGTCTCGGCCTGGGCGCGCACCGTCCGCACGGTGACCGGGCCTGCCTCGCGGGCCTTGGCCACGAAGGCGCGGACATCGTTGTCGCCCCGCCGGTCGCCGACGACGTTCACCACGACCGTGTTGGCGGCCGGGTCCACGGACCAGCTGCTGACGCCGGAGGGCGCGTCGAGGCGGTCGACACGTGCCTTGGCCGCGTCGAGCTGCCGTGCGCTGTGCTCCACGGTGCGGACGGCGGCGCCGGACGCGCGCAGGGCCCTGACCGTCGAGGCGCCCGCGTCCTCGGTGACGGCGACGGTCAGTTTCTCGGTCCCGGTGTCGAACCAGGCCCCGCCGTAGGCGGATCCGGCGGTCTTGCGTGCCTCGGGCGCGAGGTCGGTGGCCTCCTGTTCGGCGGCCAGCCGGTCCACCGCTTCGGCGCGGCTCAGCCCGAAGTCCCGCTGCATCGCCTCCAGCAGGGCGGTGGAGGCGGGCGCGGAGTCGGTGGTGCGGGAGGCGGGAGAGTCGGGGGCGTCCTGCGCGGCGGCGGGCAGGGTGCCGGCCGCGGTCCAGCTGCCGATCATGAGCAGGGCGGCCACGCAGGCATGCGTGAGTCGGGTGCGTCTCATGGAAGGTTGCCCTTCGTCGTTCCAACAAGGTGGGGGTGGAACAACCGCACTGTGAGAGCGCTCTCAAGGTGAGTCGAGCAGAGCTTAGCGAGCTGACGGTGTCAGGTCTATGCCAATGCGGCACCCAATTCGGCGCGCCCGCCCGGGCCGCCACGACTGCGGGGGCCGGTCACCGCGCGCCCTTCGCCGCCCTCTCCGCCTCCCGGACGGCTTCGCGCGCCTCGCGCCCGGCCCGTGCCAGGGCCTCCGAGGCCGCCCCTTCCCGCGCCCCGGCCTCCTGCCGCTCCCGTTCCGCCCGCTCGAACTCCCCCTGTGCTTCACGGAGTTGCTCCTCCAGGGCCGACACCCGCCGCCCGGCCTCCCGGTGCCGCTCGCGCGCCCGCTCCAGCGAGGCGCCGGCGTCCTCGTGCTCCGTGCGGCGGTCGTGGAGCCGTTCCTCGGCCTCCCGCGCCGCTTCCCTGGCCCGGTCGAGCCGCCGCTGCCGCTCCGCACGCCGCTCGGCCGGCTCGTCCCTCCGCCGCGCCGGGGCAGACGGCGCGCGGGGCGCCTCTCGCGCCGGGCTCTCCGCGGTGGCGGCGAACCCCGACGGAGGGGTGAGCGCGCTCTCCGTACGGCCCGAGTCCCACAGCGCGGCCGCCTCCGGATCGGCGAGCACCGCGCGCAGGGTCGTCTCGACGTCCCGCCGCACCGCGTCCGAGAGCGGATGCCCGGCTTCCCGGGCCAGCCCCGCGGTCTGCCGGGACAGCTCCGAGACGATACGCCGCCGCTGCGCGGACAACTCCTTCAGCGCGCTCGGGTCCAGCGTGGCGTGGGCCTCCCGCAGCGCCCTGCCCAGCTCCAGGAACTGCCGCGCCTCGTCGGGCCGGGAGCGCCGCAGCAGGTTCGCCGCCCACGCCGCGAGGGTGGGCCGGCGTGCCGCGTGGAGGCGGCGTGCGTCGTCGGCCCGCCCCTCGGTGCGGGCGGCGGCGGCCCGCTCCTCGCGCCGCGCGACGAAGTCGGACGGCGGCAGCGCGTACAGCTCGTCGAGGACCGCCTCCACCTCGCCGTCCCCGCCGTCCCGTCCGTCCTCGCGCCGCATGATCCCAAGGCTCCACCGAACGGCGGGACGGCGCACATCGGCCGGCCCGCGCGGTGCGGAGGACTTGCCGCGGCGGGCGGCGCTCGGCGCTACTGGGAGATGTGCCGGGCGCACATGTGCGGGGTGACCCCCTGCCGGCAGACGCGGCCCGGCGCACCCTGACGCCGGTGGGCGGGCCGCGCGGGCGATGACCCCGTCCGGCGTACGCCCGTGTCGGTACGCGGGGTTACTCCCGCCGTGGGATGACCGCGCCGGCCGGGCCCGGCACCGTGGGGCGGGTGAGACTCAGCCGCCCCGCACGCCGGGCCCACCTCGTCGTCCACGTCCTCGCCTCCGCCTGCTGGCTCGGACTCACCGCCGGGCTGCTCGCGCTCGGCATCACCGCGAACACCACCGGGTCCCCGGCGATGGCGGGAGCGTCCGTCCGGGCCATGAAGCTCTTCGCGGACTGGCTCCTGCTGCCGGTCGCGTTCCTGACGCTCGCCGGCGGACTCGTGCTGTCCCTGGGCACGCCGTGGGGACTGGCCAGGCACCGCTGGGTGTGGACCAAGTTCTGGCTGACCCTGGCCACGACCACCGCCACCGCCTTCGCGCTGCGGCCCGGCGTGAACGCGGCAGCCGCCGCCGCGGCCGCCGGGCATCCGCTGCCCGACGGCGGAGACGTCCTGATGGGACCCCTCGTCTCCCTGGCGGCCTATGTGTTCATGACGGTGCTCTCGGTGCTCAAGCCGTGGGGTCCCACCCGCCGCGGCCGGCGGCTCCGGGCGGAAGCCCGGAGGCCGCGGACCGCCGCACCGGCGCGGCGCTGAGCGCGGGCGCCGTCACGTCACAGGGTGCGCTCCAGCCGGTCCGCCATCAGCCGGACGAAGCGAGCCGGGTCCTTCGGCCGGCCGCCCTCCGCCAACACGGCGAGCGAGTAGAGGAGTTCGGCGGTGTCGGTGAGCTCCGAGCGGTCCTCGCGCTCCCCGTACGCCTCGTTCAGGCCCTTCACCAGCGCGTGGTCCGGGTTGAGTTCGAGGATGCGCCTGGCACGCGGTACCTCCTGGCCCATGGCCCGGTACATGTTCTCCAGCGCCGGGGTGAGATCGTTCGCGTCGGCGACGAGACAGGCAGGGGAGACGGTGAGCCGCGTCGACAGCCGCACCTCCTTGACCTCCTCGTCCAGCCGCTCCCGCATCCAGCCGAGCAGACCCGCGTACTCCTCGGCCTGCTGCTCCCGTTCGCCCTCGCTCCGGTCCTCCTCCCGGGCGCCGAGGTCGATCTCGCCCTTGGCGATCGACCGCAGCGGCTTGCCCTCGTACTCGCCCACGGCGTCGACCCACACCTCGTCGACGGGGTCGGTGAGCAGCAGCACCTCGATGCCGCGCTCACGGAACGCCTCCATGTGCGGGGAGTTGTCGATGCTCTCCCGGGACTCGCCGGTCACGAACCAGATGGCGTCCTGCCCCTCCGGCATCCGCTCCAGGTACTGCCCCAGCGTGACCGTCGCGCCGTCCTCGTGCGTGGTCGTGAACGACGCCACCGCGAGGAGGGCGTCACGGTTGTCGGGGTCGGTGATCAGCCCCTCCTTCAGGACGGCGCCGAACTCCCGCCAGAACGTGGCGTAACGCTCGGCGTCGTTCGCCCTCATCGCCTTGAGCGAGGACAGCGTCTTCTTGGTGAGCCGCCGCTGCATCATCGCGATGTGCCGGTCCTGCTGGAGGATCTCGCGGGACACGTTCAGCGACAGGTCCTGGGCGTCGACGACGCCCTTCACGAAACGCAGGTACGGCGGCAGCAGCGCCTCGCAGTCGTCCATGATGAAGACGCGCTTCACATAGAGCTGCACCCCGCGCTTGAAATTCTGGTTGAACAGGTCGTGCGGGGCGTGCGACGGCACGAACAGCAGGGCCTGGTACTCGAAGGTGCCCTCGGCGTTCAGCTGGATCGTCTCCAGCGGTTCGCGCCAGTCGTGACCGATGTGCTTGTACAGCTCGTGGTACTCCTCCTCGGACACCTCGTCCCGGGAGCGCGCCCACAGGGCCTTCATCGAGTTGAGCGTCTCGGGCCCGGCCGCCCCGTCACCGTCGCCGGTCTCCCCGACGAGCCTGATCGGCCAGGTGATGAAGTCCGAGTAGCGCTTGACGATCTCCTTGACCGTCCACACCGAGGTGTAGTCGTTCAGCCGGTTGTCGGGGTCGGCCGGCTTGAGGTGCAGGGTGACCGAGGTGCCCTGCGGCGCGTCGTCGGCCGTCTCCAGCGTGTAGGTGCCCTCGCCGCGCGACGTCCAGCGGGTGCCCTGCCGCTCGCCCGCGCGCCGGGTGAGCAGGGTGACCTCGTCCGCGACCATGAACCCCGAGTAGAAGCCGACGCCGAACTGGCCGATCAGCCCCTCCGCCCCGGCCCCGTCCTGCGCCTCCCGCAGTTCCCGCAGGAACTCGGCGGTGCCCGAGTGGGCGATCGTCCCGATGAGCTGCCCGACCTCGTCGTACGACATGCCGACGCCGTTGTCCCGCACGGTGAGGGTGCGGGCGTCCTTGTCGATCTCGAGCTCGATGTGCAGGTCCGAGACGTCGGCGTCGAGCGAGTCGTCCCTCAGCTTGGCCAGACGCAGCTTGTCGAGCGCGTCGGAGGCGTTGGAGACGAGTTCACGGAGGAAGACGTCCTTGTCCGAGTAGACCGAGTGGATCATCAGCTGGAGGAGCTGACGGGCCTCTACCTGGAACTCAAACGTTTCGGTCGGCATGATTCGCGATTCCCTCACTGATCCAGTGATCGCCGGATACTGGCGCGCTCACTCTAGTAAATGCGCGGGGCGGGCCGGCCGGGTTCGCCGCCGCGTCCGGACGGGATCGCGCCACACGCCCCGAGCGGCTCCCACCGGGGGCGTGTCCGTCGTCTCCCCGGGGCCTCCGCCACCCCTCCGAGCAGGGCGGGTCCCCGGCTTCCCTCGCTTCCCGCGGACCACCGGCTCCCGTTGTCGGAGTCACCTGTCACACTTCAATGGCGTGCGGGGGAGCGATGCGGGTAGTCGCGCGGTGTGATCGGGTGAGTGAAGGCAGGACCGGATGGAACCAGTTCCAGTCGACGAGGGGGACACGGTGCCGGACGCGCCGCGGCTGCGGGCGTCCTACGCGCTGCAGGACGACGGCTCCTGGATAGCGCAGGCGCGACATCTCGCCGCCGCGTTCCTGACCCGGGTGCGGGCCGAGGACGGCCTGGCCGTGTCGACCCGCGCGGTGGAGGTCACCCAGCTCGTGGTCAGCGAGCTGGTCACCAACGCCCGGAAGTACGCGCCGGGCCCCGTCGGACTGGACCTCCGGGTCACCGGCGACGCCGTCGAAGTGGTGGTACGGGACGGCAACCCGTCGCCGCCGACCGCCCGGGCCGCCGACCCCGGCCGGGTCGGCCAGCACGGCCTGGAGATCGTGATGGCCGTCGCCCTGGCCCTGGACGTCCGGCAGGAGCCGGCCGGCAAGAGCATCACGGCCCGTATCTCCCTGCTCGCCTGAGCCCGGGGGACCCGGCCCGAGGTCCCCGGATCACCCGGTGCCGTCCCCGGCCGCCCGGTCCGCCGCCGGCAGCGGCTGCTCCGTCCAGATGACCTTGCCGTCCGCCGTGTACCGCGTGCCCCAGCGGTCGGCGAACCGGGCCACCAGGAACAGTCCGCGCCCGCCCTCGTCGGTGGTCGTCGCGCGGCGCAGATGCGGGGAGGTGCTGCTGCCGTCGGACACCTCGCAGATCAATGCGCGGTCGCGGATGAGCCGCACGCGCACGGGCGGCGAGGCGTGCCGGATGGCGTTGGTGACCAGCTCGCTGACGATCAGCTCCGTGACGAAGGACTCCTCCTCCAGGCCCCACTCGGCCATCGTCCGGGTGACGGCCGAGCGCACCGTGCCCACCGCGGACGGATCCGGGGGCACGTCCCACGCGGCGGTGCGCCCGCCGCCCAGGGTGCGGGTACGGGCGATCAGCAGCGCGACGTCGTCCCGGGGACGTTCGGGCAGCAGCGCCCGCAGCACCCTGCCGCACGTCTCCTCCGGATCACCGGCGTCCACCAGGGCCTGCCGCAGGAGCTCCAGGCCGTCGTCGATGTCGCGGCGCCGGTCCTCCACCAGCCCGTCGGTGTACAGCGCCAGGCTGCTGCCCGGCTCCAGCCGCAGCGTGGCCGTCTCGAACGGCATACCGCCGAGCCCGAGGGGCGGGCCCGCGGGCACGTCGATGAAGCCGGCCCGTCCGTCCGGACCGACGACGGCGGGCGGGAGGTGCCCGGCGCGGGCCAGCGTGCACCAGCGGGTCGACGGATCGTAGATGACGTACAGGCAGGTCGCCCCGGTGACCGGCGCGGCCTCGCCCTCCGCGTTCTCGGCCAGGTCGATCCGGGTGACCAGTTCGTCCATGTGCCCCAGCAGTTCGTCGGGCGGCAGGTCGAGGGTGGAGAAGTTGTGCACCGCCGTGCGCAGCCGTCCCATGGTGGCGGCGGCGTGCAGCCCGTGACCGACCACGTCACCCACCACCAGGGCCACCCGGGCGCCCGGGAGCGGGATGACGTCGAACCAGTCGCCGCCGACCCCGCCGTGCCCCTTCTGCGCGGGCAGATAGCGGTGCGCGACATCGAGGGCGTTCTGCTCCGGCAGCGCGCTGGGCAGCAGACTGCGCTGCAGGGTGTCCGCCATGGCGTGCTCACGCGTGTAGCGGCGGGCGTTGTCGATGCTGACCGCGGCGCGGGCCACCAGTTCCTCGCCCAGCGCCACGTCGTCCGTCTCGAACGGCTCGGGCCTGCGCGAGCGCCAGAACGTGACCACTCCCAGGACGACGCCGCGGGCGCGCAGCGGCACCGCGATCATCGAGTGGACACCGGCCTCGACGAGCTTGTGGGCGCGCTCGGGGTCCGGCTCGTGCCATCCGGCGAAGCGCGTCATGTCCGGTTCCAGGACCGACCTGCCGGAGCGGAAACCGGCGGCCTGGGGCGTGGCGGGGGTGAAGTGGATCAGCCGGCCGAGCGGGAAGAACGGCACGTCGTCGCGGACGCCCCGGAAGGCGACCCGGCGCAGCGAGGTGTCCGCCCGTGCGGGCTCCTCGCCCCGCAGCACGGGCTCCGACAGTTCGACGGCGACGAAGTCGGCGAACCGCGGCACGGCGAAGTCCGCCAGCTCCTGACAGGTGTACACGACATCGAGGCGGTTGCCGATGCGCAGGCCGGCGTCGTAGAGCAGCCGCAGGCGCTGCCGCGCCACCACTGCCCGGCCCTCCAGCGCCTGGAGCTCGGTGGTGTCCCGCAGGGTCGCCACGGTCCCGGACGGCCCGCCCTCCCGGCCGGTCCGACGCTGACTCACGGCCAGCAGCCTGCCCCGCGCGACGTGGACCTCGTCGGTGGCGCTGCGGCCCTCGGTGAGCAGCCGGGCCAGCTCGGGGTCGACGCCGGCCGTGGCCGCCGTGCGGCCCTCCACGTCCGCGGGGAGGTCGAGCAGCCGGCGCGCCTCGTCGTTGGCCAGGACCAGCCGTCCGTCACCGTCGACGATCAGTACCCCCTCGCGCACCGCGTGCAGCACGGCGTCATGATGCTCGTACATCCGGGTCATCTCGGCCGGTTCCAGCCCGTGGGTCTGCAGTCGCAATCGCCTGCTGACCAGGCCCGTACCCAGCACGGACAGACCGAGGGCGACGCCCGTCGCGCTGAGCAGGAGCGGCACCTGGCCGTGGGCGGTGTCGTTCACCCGCTGGACGGTGATGCCGGCGGAGACCAGTCCGACCACGGCGCCGTCGGGGGCGGTGACCGGCACCACGGCCCGCGTGGACGGCCCGAGCGTGCCCGTCACGGTCTCCCGGACCGTGCCGCCCCGCGCCGCGGGCCCGATGCTGCCGATGTAGCGCCGGCCGATCTGGGCCGGATCGGGGTGGGTGTAGCGGATGCCCTCCGGGGTCATCACCACGATGAAGTCCACGTGGGACGCCTTGCGCGCGGCCTCGGTCCGGGGCTGCAGCACGGCACTGGGGTCCTCGGCGGACAGCGCCGTCCGCACGCCCGGCGCCTGGGCGAAGGTCCGCGCCACGGCGAGGACCCGGTTGCGGGCCTCACGGTCCGTGTCGGCGCGCGCCTGCAGGAGGAGGGCCGCCGCCGCGGCGAGGGCGAGGAGGAGCACGATCACCACTTGCAGGGCGAAGACCTGCTGGGCCAGGGGACGCGCGGTCACCGCCGTGCGGATGCGGCCGAAGAATCCGGCCATGTCCCTTTTCTAGCACCGCCTTGCGGGAGGGCGCGAACGCTTCGGCGGAGCCGGTGCCGTCGCGGCGGCGCGGGCCGGCCGTCAGCCGTAACGCTCGAGGAGCGCCGCCACGTAGGTCTCCAGCCGGTCCGCCAGGACCCCGGCCGTCAGATCGGTGCGCCCCAGCTCCCGCCAGGGCACGGCGACCTTCTCCGCGTCGGGGGCGAAGGCCAGGGCGTCCAGCAGCCGCCAGTGGAGGTGGGCGCGGCCGTCCTCGGCCAGGGTTCCTCCCGCGGCGGTGTACCGGTCGGCGAAGCGCATGCCCGCGGGGACGCCGTGCAGCAGGGCGAGGGCCGTCGAACAGTGCGCCACGTCCAGGTCGGCCGGCCCCCAGGACGTCTCCACCCAGTCGACGACCCCGCTGATCCGTGGGCTCTCGCCGGCCTCGTCCGAGAAGAGCACGTTTCCGGGGTGGAAGTCCCGGTGCAGGAAGACACCCCGGTACTCCGGCGGGTCGCGGCGGATGACGTCGACGGCGTGCCGCCACAGCTCCGGCCGCCGGGTGTCCACGGGCGGGGTGACCCGCTCGGCAGAGGTCCACGCCTGGTAGCGCCGGGGCCTGGCCGCGCCGGTCACCGGCACCCGGTGGACGCCGGCCAGCTGGCAGGCGAGCAGCCCGGCCCGCTCGTCCGCGCCCTCGTCGTCCATCCGTACCGTCCCGGGAAGCAGGGACATCAGCAGGGAGGGGTGGTCGCAGTGCCGGGCGGTCGCGTCCACGGCGACGAGTTCGGCGGCGGGCACCGCGGTGTCCGCCAGCAGCGTCAGGACGTCCGCCTCACGGTTCAGCAGCCCCTCCGCGTGCCGTACGAAGAAGGGCTTGACGAACGACCGCAGTACCAGGGACCGCCGTCCCGCGGGCCCGGCGACGTCCAGCCGGCGCATCTGAGAGGTCCAGCCGCCGCGCAGCCGCACCACGTCCTCGACGCGCTCTCCCGCGGTGAGCGCCTTCTGTACCCAGACCCGCGTGGTGTCCGTCAGCATGCGGGGGAGACTATCCGGCCCGCCGTCCGGCCGGGCGGGCCCGGCCGGAACAATGGTGTTCCCGGCGCGGTTCTCAGTGGTGGACGCCGCAGGACATCCGGGAGAAGGGCGAGACGAGATGACCAGGAACGAGGAGAGGGCGCTGCTGGCGGGCGGCTGCTTCTGGGGCATGGAGGAACTGATCCGCACGTTCCCGGGCGTGGTGCGCACGCGGGTCGGCTACAGCGGCGGCGACGTGCCGGACGCGACCTACCGCAACCACGGCACCCACGCCGAGTCGATCGAGATCACCTACGATCCCGCCGTCACCGACTACCGCACGATCCTGGAGTACTTCTTCCAGATCCACGACCCGACCACGAAGAACCGGCAGGGCAACGACATCGGGACGAGCTACCGCTCCGCGATCTTCTACGCCGACGACGAGCAGAAGCGCGTCGCCGAGGAGACGATCGCCGATGTCGACGCCTCGGGGCTGTGGCCGGGCGCCGTGGTGACCGAGGTGTCGCCGGCCGGCCCGTTCTGGGAGGCCGAGCCGGAGCACCAGGACTACCTCCAGCGCTACCCGGACGGCTACACCTGCCACTTCGTGCGCCCCGGCTGGCGCCTGCCGAAGCGCGCGCAGGCCTGATCCGGCTCCCGGCCGCCCCGCCCGGGGCGGCCGGGCCGGAGGTCAGCCGAACTGGCCGGGCCGGTAGCCGCCGGCCGGCTGCCGGTTGATCACATTGATGCGGTTGTAGGCGTTGATGACGGCGATCAGCGAGATCAGTGCGGCCAGCTGGTCCTCGTCGTAGTGCTTGGCGGCGTCGGCCCACGCCTCGTCGCCCACGCCGCCCGCCGCGTCGGCGATCCGGGTGCCCTGCTCCGTCAGCTCCAGCGCGGCGCGCTCCGCCTCCGTGAAGACCGTGGCCTCCCGCCAGGCGGCGACCAGATGGAGCCGCACCGCGGTCTCCCCGGCCGCGGCGGCGTCCTTGGTGTGCATGTCGGTGCAGAAGCCGCAGCCGTTGATCTGGCTGGCGCGGATCTTCACCAGCTCCTGCGTCGCGTGCGGCAGTCCGGAGTCCGTGACCGCCCTGCCCGCCGAGTTGATGTGCCTCAGCACCTTGGCCGCGAGGGGGTTGGCGAAGAAGTCGAGTCGCGCTTCCATGGGGTCTCCCTGGTCGGTTCCTACGGTGTCGCAGCACTGACGGACGGGCCCCGCCGAGTGTGACCGGAACACGGGTGTGACCTACGTCTCCCTCCTTCGCGGCCCTGTGCGGCGCGACGTTCCCGGGGTGCCTGACGACCGATAACCTGGCCGGATGGACGGGGAGCGGAGCGCAGGTGAGTGAGCGTCGGGAACGCGACTGGGCGGACATGACGCCCGGCGACTTCGACCGCGACGCCCCGCTCTGCCTCAACGTGGGAACCGGCCCCGTGGTGGTGCCGGCCGAGCCGGACGAGTACGGCACGGAGCCGCTGTTCGGCGAGGAGGCCCCCGCGCGGCGCCCGGCCTCCCGCGGCGCCCCGCGCCGGACCGCCCCCGCCGAGCAGGGGCAGTTGTTCTGAG
>Ga0247820_10001443_pt1 | contig 13384 bp, 11 predicted proteins | sample 13C_Glucose_Day1_2_FD_192480 | JGI IMG/M metagenome (GOLD analysis project Ga0247820, IMG submission 192480) | Soil microbial communities from agricultural site in Penn Yan, New York, United States - 13C_Glucose_Day14 | ecosystem: Environmental > Terrestrial > Soil > Agricultural land | place...
CCTCCAGGCGCACCGCCTGGAGGACTACCGGGAAGACGGCGGCTATGCGCTGCTCGCGGCCTGCCACCGCGGCGAGCGCACGCGCGAGTCGGTGCTGGCCGAGATCGAGGCCTCCGGCCTACGCGGCCTCGGCGGCGCCGGCTTCCCGGCCGCGCGCAAGTGGAAGAGCGTGGCTGCCGAGCCCGCGCCGCGCCACATGGTGGTGAACATCGACGAGGGGGAGGTCGGCACCGTGAAGGATGGCGAGCTGCTGCGCACGGACCCGCATCGCATGCTCGAAGGCATGCTCGTCGCGGCCTGGGCGGTGGGCGTCGAGCGCATCTGGATCTACCTGCGCGACGAGTACCACTCGGCGCGCGCGCTGCTGGAGCAGGAGCTCGCCGCGCTCCTCGCGGACCCGCCCGTGGCCGGCCTGCCCGCCATCGAACTGCGCCGCGGCGCGGGTGCCTACATCTGCGGCGAGGAGTCGGCGCTCATCGAGTCGGTGGAGGGCCGGCGCGGCTGGCCGCGGCTGCGCCCGCCGATCGTCGCGCAGGTGGGGGTGTTCGGGCGGCCCACGCTCGCGCACAACCTCGAGACCCTGTGGTGGGTGCGCGATATCGTGGAGCGCGGCGGCGCCTGGTTCGCCGGCCATGGGCTGCACGGACGCTCCGGGCTTCGGCGCTTTTCGGTCTCAGGGCGCGTCGCGAACCCGGGTGTCTACCTCGCGCCCGCCGGCATCACCCTGCGCGAGCTGATCGACGGGTACGCCGGCGGGATGGCGCCCGGCGACGAGCTGTACGCCTACCTGCCCGGCGGCGCGTCCGGCGGCATCCTGCCCGCGAGCCTCGCGGACCTGCCGCTCGACTTCGACACGCTGGCCGCCCACGGCGCCTTCGTCGGCTCGATGGCGGTGGTGGTGCTCGGGCGCCACGACCTCGCGCGCGACGCCGCGCTGAACCTCATGCGCTTCTTCGAGCACGAGAGCTGCGGCCAGTGCACGCCGTGCCGCGAGGGCACGATGCAGGCGTCGCGCCTGATGCGCGATCGGCACTGGAACGCCGCGCTGATGGCCGAGCTCTCCGCCGTGATGCGCGACGCCTCGATCTGCGGCCTCGGCCAGGCCGCCCCCAACCCGATGGACAGCGTGATCCGCTTCTTCCCGCATGAAGTTCAGGCTTGACGACCGCGAGTTCGACGCGCTCGACGGCGAGACCATCTGGTCGGCCGCGCAGCGGCACGGCGTGACCATTCCGCACCTGTGCCACAAGCCAGGCTACACGCCGGCGGGCAACTGCCGCGCATGCATGGTGGAGATCGACGGCGAGCGCGTGCTGGCGCCGTCGTGCTGCCGCGCGGTGCGCGACGGCATGGCGGTGCGCGCCGCCAGCGAGCGCGCCGTGCGCGCGCAGCGCGCGGTGGTGGAGCTGCTCAACGCCGCCGCGCCCGACACCGCGCGGCTGCGCCACGACAGCGAGCTCGCGCTGTGGAGCGAACGCCTGGGCCTGAAGGGCAGCCGCTACGCCGGGCGCGCGGCACCACCGCCGGAAGACCGCTCGCACCCGGCGATGACGGTGAACCTCGCGGCCTGCATCCAGTGCACGAGGTGCGTCCGCGCGTGCCGCGAGGAGCAGGTGAACGACGTCATCGGCATGGCGCTGCGCGGCGCGCACGCCACCGTGGTGTTCGACCAGGGGGACCCGATGGGCCAGAGCACGTGCGTGGCTTGCGGCGAATGCGTCCAGGCCTGCCCCACCGGCGCGCTGGCTCCTTCCAACGGCTCGTACGCGCGACCGGCCGCGAAGCAGGTGGATTCGGTGTGCCCGTACTGCGGCGTCGGCTGCCAGGTCACGTATCACGTCGACAAGGGCCGGATCGTGCGCGTGGACGGCCGGGACGGCATCGCCAACGCCGGCCGGCTGTGCGTGAAGGGCCGCTTCGGCTTCGACTACGTGCACCACAGCGGCCGCCTCACCGCGCCGCTCGTGCGCCGCGACGGCGTGCCGAAGGACGCGACCCGCGTGCAGCTCGACGACTGGCGCACCGTGTTCCGCGAGGCGAGCTGGGACGAGGCGCTCGAACGAGCCACCGAGGGCCTCGAACGCATCCGCGACGCGTTCGGCCCGCGCGCCCTCGCCGGCTTCGGCAGCGCCAAGGGCACCAACGAGGAGGCCTACCTGTTCCAGAAGCTGGTGCGCACCGGCTTCGGCTGCAACAACGTCGACCACTGCACGCGGCTGTGCCATGCCTCCAGCGTGGCCGCGCTGCTCGAAGGCATCGGCTCGGGCGCCGTGAGCAACCCGGTTCGCGATGTCGAGCACGCCGACCTCGTGCTCCTGATCGGCGCCAACCCGACCGTCAACCACCCGGTGGCGGCCACGTGGATGAAGAACGCCGCCCGCGCCGGCACGCGCTTCGTGCTCGCCGACCCGCGACGCACCGAGCTCGCGCGCCACGCCTGGCGCGTGCTGCAGTTCCGTCCCGACGCCGACGTGACGCTGCTCAACGCCCTGATCCACACCGTGATCGAGGAGGGCCTCTCGAACGAGGCGTTCATCGGCGCGCGCACGCGTGACTTCGACGCGCTGCGCGAGCACGTGAAGGCTTTCGCCCCCGAGCAGGTGGCGCCGGTGGTCGGCATCGATGCGGCGACGCTGCGCGAGGTGGCGCGCGCCTTCGCCACCTCGCGCGCCGCGATGATCTTCTGGGGCATGGGCATCAGCCAGCACGTTCACGGCACCGACAACGCGCGTGCGCTGATCGCCCTCACGATGGTCACCGGCCAGATCGGCCGCCCCGGCACCGGGCTGCATCCGCTGCGCGGGCAGAACAACGTGCAGGGTGCGAGCGACGCCGGGCTGATCCCGCTAGCGCTGCCCGACTACCAGCGCGTGGCCGATGCCGGCGTGCGCGCGCGCTTCGAGGCCGCCTGGGGCGTGGCGCTCGATCCCGAGCCGGGGCTCACCGTGGTGGAGATCCTCGATGCGGCGCGCGACGGGCGCATCCGCGGCATGTACGTGGAGGGCGAGAACCCGGCCATGAGCGACCCCGACAGCACCCATGCGCGCGAGGCGCTGGCGCGGCTGGAACACCTCGTCGTGCAGGACATCTTCCTCACCGAGACGGCCGCGCTCGCCGACGTGGTGCTGCCGGCGACGGCATGGCCGGAGAAGACCGGCACGGTGACCAACACGGACCGCTGCGTGCAGCTCGGCCGCCAGGCGCTGGAGCCCCCCGGCGCCGCGCGCGCGGACCTGTGGATCATCCAGGAAATGGGCCGCCGCCTCGGCCTGCCCTGGCACGACCCCATCGATCCGCGCGGCGGCCCCGCCGGCGTGGGCGAGGTCTACGAGGAGATGCGCTCGCTGATGCCGTCGATCGCCGGCATCTCGTGGCCGCGGCTGCAGCGCGAAGGCGCGGTCACGTACCCGTGCGCCGACGAGGCCGACCCCGGGCAGCGCGTCGTCTTCACCCACCAGTTCCCCACGCCCGACGGACTCGCGCGCTTCGTGCCCTCCATGGTCACGCCGGCCGCGGAGCGGCCCGATGCCGACTACCCGCTCGTGCTCATCACCGGCCGCCAGCTCGAGCACTGGCACACCGGCAGCATGACGCGCCGCTCCACCACGCTGGATGCGCTCGAGCCCGGCCCCACCGTGAGCCTGAACCCGCTGCTGCTGCGCCGGCTCCAGGCGCGCGCGGGCGACGCACTCACGGTGCGCTCGCGCCGCGGCGCCATCACGCTGGCCGCGCGCGCGGACGAGGGGGTGCCGGAGGACGCGGTGTTCATTCCTTTCGCCTTCGTCGAGGCGGCGGCCAACGAGCTGACCAACGCCGCGCTCGACCCCATCGCCAAGATCGCGGAGCTCAAGTACTGCGCGGTCCGCGTCGAGCCGGCGGGGCGGTGAGGCCTATCGTTTTCCCCGATCCAAGGGCCTGACCGCACCAAGGCCTTGAACCGATCGGGCGCGGATTCGAATCTACTCTGCGCTGCGCACGCGGCGGTCGCCGCGTGCCTGAACGGTTCCCATCGAAGGAGGCATGCATGCGTCGAGTCTTCCGGTCTCCCTGGCCGCTGCTGGCGGCGGGCGTTTCCATCGTGATCGCGGCCTGCTCCGCCATGCCGGGCAGTGACTCGGGCCGCCCCGGGTTCTTCGTCACGAGCATGGGTCTCGGCAAGGGCGCCGACCTCGGCGGGCTCGCAGGTGCCGACAAGCACTGCCAGGCCCTGGCGGCCGCCGTTCCGAACGGCGCCAACCGGACTTGGCGTGCCTACCTGAGCACGCAGGGCACCCCGACCGTGAACGCGCGTGACCGCATCGGCAAGGGTCCCTGGTACAACGTGAAGGGCCAGCTCATCGCGCGCGACGTGGACGAACTGCACGGCGCGAAGAACAACGTGACGAAGCAGACCGCACTGAACGAGAAGGGCGAGGTGGTGCAGGGCCGCGGCGACCCGACGACCCGGCACGACATCCTGACCGGCTCGCGCGTCGACGGCACGGCCTTTTCGCCGAGCGATCCGGACAAGACCTGCGGCAACTTTACGCGCAGCGGCAGCGAAGGCGCCGTAATGGTCGGCCACCACGACCGCGCCGGCCCGACCACCGACCCGTGGGCGGTGTCGTGGAACTCGTCGCACGTGACGCGGGCGGGGTGCAGCCCGGAGGCGCTGAAGGCTGTCGGGGGTGACGGCCTTTTGTACTGCTTCGCTGCTGACTAGGCTTTCTCTCTCTCCTCTCCTCTCCTCTCCCTCTCCCGCGGGGCGGGAGAGGGAGTCCGTCACGGGAACGTGAAGTTCGTCGTGATGATGGCGTTTGCTGCGAACGTCATGACGGCGCTGGTCTTCGTCTCTTCGCCTGATCTCGCCTCGATCGTGTACTTCCCCGCTGCGCCGCTGTCGGCAGCGAACGTCAGCGCCGCGCCGCTGCTCCAGGGCGCGACCAGCGGCGCGGCGACGGGCAGCACCATCGTGTAGCTGCCGTCTTCGGCCGCCGCCCTGCTGGCCACCTCGATCGTCCTGCCGACGGCCAGCGCCTGCGTCGCGCGCGCACTGGCGTCGTCTGCGGGCGTGACCGTGCCGTTGGCCGTGGCGCTGGCCGACGCGCCGGGGGCGAGGGCCGCCGCTGGAGCGTTCAGCGTGGTCACGTGGTCTTGCGTCACCACGATGCCGGTCACGACCGAGGTCGCGCGGCCGGGCGCCGTGACGACGAGGTCGTACGTGCCGGGGGCCACCGGCTGCAGCATGAACTGCCCGGTCGCGCCGGGCACGGTGGACTTCGCCACCACGCCGCCTTGCTGCAGCGACACGAGCGTGGAGCCGTTCGCCATCGCAGCCTCCACGTGCCCCAGCACGCCAGATATGAAGCGGGGGATCACCCGCACCACCGGGCGAAGAATGTGCTGGCCGGATTGCCCGGCGCCATGCACGGCCACCGACTTGCAGGCGTCGACGTCGATCACCACGTCGGCCATCTGGTCGGCGCCGACGTCGATGTTCACCGGCATCTTGAGGCCGGACTGCTGCCCGCTCGGCGTCTTCAGCGGCTGCTCGGTGCCACCCTCGGGAATGACCGCGTTCGCGAGCGAATTCCCGCCGGCGTTGTCCGCGAGCACGAGACGAAGCTGCGTGTACTTGCCGGCAGGCAGCGTCATCTGGCCGAGCTCGCTCAGCACGCCGTTGGTGAGGGTCAGAAGGTCGACGCGGCGCGGCGGCGAGAGCACGAGCTCCGACCATCCGGCGTCGCCGTCGGCCGCGCCCTGCGCCTGGTGCACGCGGACCTTCTCCACCGTGACGAAGACGCTCTCGTAGCCGCAGGCCGGCGCGTCGGTGATCGCGAAGCGCATCGTGCCGGTGGACGCGCTCCCGCCATCGCTGCCACCACCGCCGCCGCAGGCGGCCAGGACAGCCGCCGTGGCCAGCACGATCCATCGCTTCAATCGAGTGTTCATGACGCTCCTCCTTTGAGCATGTGCGAGCCTAGTCTAGACATGTGCAATCTGCACATTTGCAAGCGAAATGAAAGCGCGGTGTCGTGTGTGCAAGGCTTCACGGCATGCGCGCCGGCGTCGCGCCGGCGTGGCGGCCAAGCGTCAGCGGCCCAGAAGCCGGCGCAGCGCGCCCCAGAAGCCCGGCTTGGCGACGCCCGACAGCGACAGCTCGGAGACGTGCGCCTCCAGCGTGGACGGCGTGCTCAGGGCCACGCGATGCGTCCGCGCGGCCGGCGGGGCAACGGCGCGCGGCGCCGCGTCTGGCGCCGGCGGCTTCGGCGCCGCGGCGGCTGCCTTCTCGAGCCACGCCAGCACCGGCTTCCACTCCTCGGTGTCGGCCGCGGCCTTCGCGGCCGGCAGGTCGAACACCGTCAGCCCACGATCGGCGCAGTGCACGTAGAGCTGCGTGTCGCGCAGCGAGCCGAGGAAGTCCATGCCCTGCTCGGCGGCCCAGCTCTCGAGCGCCGCGTGGCCGCGCGTGCGGCGATCGACGCGCATGCCGAGCACGCCCACCTTGCAGCGGCCGTTCGCCACGCGCGGCAGCGCCGCCAGCTCCTCGTGGCAGGCCGCGGCGGAATCGCGGTCGAAGCGCGAATCGCACACCGGGATGAGGATGGCATCGCACCACATCACGAGCCGCGCGAGCTCGAAGCCGGTGAGCCCGCCGGGCGTGTCGAGCACGAGGTGGCCCACGCCCGCGGGCGGCCGGGCGACCGACGACTTGTCGACGATCCAGCCCTGGATCGGCGGCGCCTGCGCCGCGTCGATCCGGCTGCGCCGGCGCAGCCAGGCGCGCGACGACTGCTGGCGGTCCACGTCGCCCAGCATCACCGACTGGCCGGCGCGCGCGAGGCTGGCCGCCACGTGGGTGGCCACGGTGCTCTTGCCGCTGCCGCCCTTCCGGTTGATGACCGCGATCACCGGCACGGTCAGCCGCGCCCCGCAGAGTCGAGCACGGCCTGCGCCGCAGCGAGGTCTTCCAGCGCGGTGCCCACGGACTTGAAGAGCGTGATGTCGCTCGCCGAGGTGCGTCCGGGCCGCAGGCCGCGCAGCAGCTCGCCCAGCTCCGCGGCGATGGCGTCGCGCGTGACGACGCCGCGCGCCAGCGGCTGCACGAGGTCGCCGGCCTCGACGAGCGCGCCGGCGTAGGTGTCGACGACGATGCGCGAGCGGGCCACCGCGTCGTCGTCCACCTCGCGCATCGTCGGCTTGAACGCACCCACGAGATCGAGATGCGTGCCGGGCGCAAGCCACGCGCCGCGCACGATCGGCTCGGCCGACGTCGTGGCGCAGCAGACGATGTCGGCCGCGCGCACGGCCGCTTCCAGGCCGCGCACCGCAGTGGCGGCCAGGCCCTCGTCGGCCAGCGTGCGGGCCAGGGCCTCGGCCGCTTCCGCTCGACGCCCCCACACGAGCACCGAGAGGCCTGGGCGCAGCGCCGCATGCGCGCGCGCCATCCACCCGCCCAGCCGGCCCGGGCCCACCATGAGCAGCGTGCGAGCGTCCGGTCGCGCGAGCACGCGCGCGGCGAGCGCGGAGGTGGCCGCCGTGCGTCGCAGCGTGAGCGCCTCGCCGTCGAGCAAAGCCAGCGCCTCGCCGCTCGCGCGGTCGAGCACCAGCACCGTGGCCTGCACGGTGGACGGTGCCTCGGGCATCACCGTGACGGCCTTGAGCACGATCACGCGCGCGTTCCAGGCCGGCATCAGCAGCAGCGTGTCGCGCGCCGACAGCGCGTGCGCGTGTCGCAGCGGCACCTGGGCACCAGCGCCGAAGGCCGTTTCGAGAGCGCGCGCGAGCGCTTCCCAGGAAAGCGCTGCATGAACGTCGGCGGCTGAATAGACTCTCACGATGCATCCGAGTGTAGTGATCGTCGGCGGGGGCGTGATGGGTGCGGCCACCGCCTGCTTTCTCGCGCGCGACCACGGCGTGCGCGCCGTCGTCCTGGAGCGCGACCCGACCTACGCGCGCGCATCCAGCGCGCTGTCGGCCAGCTCCATCCGCCAGCAGTTCTCCACGCCGGTGAACATCGCGCTGTCGCAGTGGAGCGTGCGGTTCCTGCGCCGCCTCGGCGACGAGCTCGCCGTCGACGACGATCGGCCGCAGGTCGGGCTCGTCGAAGCGGGCTACCTGTACCTGGCCACGACCGCCGGCGACAGCGCCTTGCGCGACAACCACGCGGTGCAGCGCGCCGCCGGCGCCGACGTGGCGCTGCTCGACCCGGCGGCACTCGCGGCGCGCTTTCCGTGGCTGTCCACCGGCGACCTCGCCCTCGGCTCGCTCGGCCTGTCCGGCGAAGGCTGGTTCGACGGGCCGGCACTGATGCAGGCGTTCCGCCGCAAGGCCATCGCCTGTGGCGCACGCTTCGTCGCCGCCGAGGCTGGCGCGTTCGAGACCGCGGGCGACCGCGTGACCGCGGTGGCGGCCACGGACGGCCGCCGCTTCGATGCCGAGGCGATCGTGCTTGCCGCCGGCGCCTGGAGCGCGCCGCTGGCAGCGCAGCTCGGCGTAGCGCTGCCGGTGTCGCCGAAGAAGCGCGACGTCTTCGTGCTCGACACGCCCGCGTCGCTGCCGGGTTGCCCGCTGGTGATCGACCCGGCCGGCGTGTGGTTCCGCCCCGAAGGCTCGTGCTTCCTGTGCGGCATGCCGCCGCGCGACGGCGACCCGGACGACGCGCCGCTGGAGGGCATCGACCACGGCCTCTTCGACGACGAGATCTGGCCCGTGCTCGCCGCGCGCGTGCCGGGCTTCGAGGCGCTGCGCGTGCGCTCCGCGTGGGCCGGCTACTACGAGATGAACGCGTTCGACCACAACGGCCTGGCCGGGCCGCTGCCCGGCTGGCGCAACGCGCATGCCGCCTGCGGCTTCTCCGGCCACGGCATGCAGCAGGCGCCCGCGGTGGGCTGCGCGCTCGCGGCAGCGATCGCCGGCGGCACGAGCGACGCGCCCTCCATCGAGGCGCTTGCGCCGCGGCGCATCCTCGAAGGCCGGCCGCTCTTCGAGCGCAACGTGATCTAGGAATGAAGGCCCCCACGCTCCTCCCGTCGCTGCCCCCCGAGGGGGCTCTTGCTGCGGACCGGCGAAGCCGGATCCACGCAAGGCCCTTGGTGGGGGCGTTTCATGCCGGCGAGGTCGCGCTTTGCGGCGGTGGAGTACTGAGAAGCTGAGGCTGGCACACTGCCGCATCTATCGAGGAGCCTTCGCATGACGTCCACTCCCCACGGCCGCGTCGCCATCATCACCGGCTCGGGCAGCGGCATCGGCCGCGCCGCCGCCTGCGCGCTGCTCGCCGACGGCTGGCGCGTGGCCTTCACCGGCCGCCGCGCCGACGCGCTGCAGGCGGCCATCGCGAGCGCCGGCGATCCGTTCGGCGACATCGCCGCGCGCGCCGTGGCGGTGCCGGCGGACGTCACCGACGAGGCCTCCGTGCAGGCGCTGTTCGCTGCGGTGCGGGCACGCTTCGGCCGGCTCGACTTCCTCTTCAACAACGCCGGCATGGGCGCGCCGCCGGTGCCGCTGGACGAGCTGCCGCTGGAGCGCTGGCGCGCCACCGTGGACACCAACCTCACCGGCACGTTCCTGTGCACGCGTGAGGCGTTCCGGGTCATGAAGGCGCAGTCGCCGCGCGGCGGGCGCATCGTCAACAACGGCTCGATCTCGGCCTACGCCCCGCGGCCGAACTCCATGCCCTACACGGCCAGCAAGCACGGCGTGAGCGGCATCACGCGCGCCGCGTCGCTCGACGGCCGTGCGTTCGATATCGCGGTGGGGCAGATCGACATCGGCAACGCCGCCACCGACATGACCGAGCGCATGACCGGCGGCGTGCCGCAGGCCGACGGCTCGGTGCGCCCGGAGCCGCGCATGGATGTGCAGCACGTGGCCGAGTCGATCGTGCACATGGCCAACCTGCCGCTGGCCAGCAACGTGATGTTCATGACGATCATGGCCACGAAGATGCCGTTCGTCGGCCGCGGCTAGCGTGGCCGAGCGCGACGCGGTGCTGGCGCGCATCCGGCTGCGCCACCTGCAGGCCTTCCTCGCAGTGGTGCAGTGCGGCAAATTGCGCCGCGCTGCCGACGCGCTGTCGATCTCGCAGCCCGCGGTCACCAAGACGCTGAACGAGCTCGAGGACGTGCTCGGCGTGAAGCTGTTCGAGCGGGGCCGGCGCGGCGCCACGCTCACGCCCGAGGCCGAGGTGTTCCTGCGCCACGCGCAAGCCAGCGTGAACGCGCTCGCGCTGGCGGTGGACGGCGTCCGCAAGGGGCACGACGAGACGCCGCTGCGCCTGGGCGCGCTGCCCACGGTGGCGCCGTCGATCGTGGCCGGCGCCGTGCTCGCGCTGCGCGCGCGCCGGCCGCTCACGCCGGTGCGCGTCACCACCGGGCGCAACGGCGAGCTCATCGCGCTGTTGCGCCAGCGCGAGCTCGATGCCGTGGTCGGCCGCCTCGCCGAGCCCGACGAGATGGCCGGGCTCACGTTCGAGCTGCTCTATGCCGAGCCGCTGGCCGTCGTGGCACGCCGCGGCCATCCGCTGGCCCGCGCCGGCACGCCCTCGGCGGTTGCCATCGCCGGCCGGCCGCTGGTGCTGCCGCAAGGCGGCACCGTGATCCGGCACTCGGTGGACAGCTACTTCGCCGGCCGCGGCATCGTGCCGGGAAGCGGCGTCACGGAGACCCTGTCGGTCTCGCTGGCGCGCGCGCTCGTGCTGGGCAGCGATGCCCTGTGGTTCACGCCGCCCTCTGCCGCCGCAGGCGACCTGGCGGCCGGCACGCTCGTGCGGCTGCGCGTGGACACGGCCGGCACCGAAGAGCCGGTCGGCCTGCTGCTGCGCACCGACACGCCGCCATCGGCCGCGCTGGCCGCGCTGCTGGCGGCCTTGCGCGCCGAAGGCAGCGCGCGGCGCGGCAACGCTCAGCGGCGGCGGCGCGTGGCCACCCCGCCCACGACCGCCAGGCCGGCCAGCAGCAAGGCGTAGGTCGACGGCTCGGGCACCGGCGTGAGGTTCGCGCGGATCTCGCCGGACGTGAACGCGGTGCTGTGGATGTTGAAGTACGAGTTGCCGTCCATCATCCCGTTGAAGAACGCGTTCTCTGCCGCCGCAACCGAGCCGTTGGCGGTGACGAAGGCCGCGTTCCAGGTGGACGCCAGCGAGGTGTCGAACGTCATGTCGTAGCTGCCTGCCATCACGCCGAGCGGGAAGTTGACGAAGCTCGGCGTCTGCGTGGCCGGCGACACGTTCGGCGTCGCGTCGGTGGTGCAGCAGTGGATGTGCGCGGCCGTGACGCCGGCGAGCAATCCCTGGAAGCTGGCCTCGATGCGCAGCGTGTGCAGGGCCGGGTCCATCGTCACCGTCACGAAGCCGGTGCCCGGCGAGTTGTTGGGCGGGTTCTCCTTGGCCCCGGTCAGCGAGTCGGTGAAGACCATCGCCCGTGCCGGCACAGCGAGAACCAGGCCCAGGAAGGCGAGAGCGAGCCACTTCTTCATATTCGAACCTCCAGGTCGCCAATGCAAGGCGCGGCGGCCGCCGCGCCTTGCTTCAACGTAGGCGCAGCCCGGCAGCGAAGCAAACTTTCCGACCCCCCCAAGCTCGTCTGAACCGGCTTGCTGCTTGCGGGCATCGCGCATCGCAGGCGGCTCGATTGATAACCTGTGGTTATCTAATGGAAGGCGATAAATCAATTGTCCGCGGGCGCCTCGATGCCTAGAGTCTGGCCTTTCGCCGTACCCGCATCGAGGAGACACGATGGGCACCCAAACCGGCGGCCACGGGCCGTTCACGCAGCGCGACACCACGCTGCACCCGCCTGCGCTCGCGCCGGGCTACAAGACCAGCGTGCTGCGCTCGCCGAAGAACGCGCTCGTCGCGTTCGCGCACTCGCTCACCGAGCGCACCGGGCCGCTGTTCCGGCTGGACGAGCTCGGCCCGAAGGACGCGGACCTGATCCTGAACTACGCGAAGGACGGGCTGCCGGTGGGCGAGCGCATCGTCGTGCACGGCTACGTGCGCGACGAGTTCGGCCGCCCCGTGCAGAACGCGCTCGTCGAGGTGTGGCAGGCCAACGCGAGCGGGCGCTACCGACACAAGAAGGACACCTACATCGGCGCGCTCGACCCGAACTTCGGCGGCTGCGGCCGCGTGCTCACCGATGCGGACGGCCACTACGCCTACCGCACCATCAAGCCGGGCCCGTACCCGTGGCGCAACCGCATCAACGAATGGCGCCCCGCGCACGTCCACTACGCCGTGCACGGCGACGGCTGGGCGCAGCGGCTCATCACGCAGATGTACTTCGAGGGCGACACGCTGATCCCGGGCTGCCCCATCCTGCAGACCATCTCGCGCGAGGAGCAGGTGCGCGGCCTGATCGCGCTGGAAGACCGCGCGAACTTCGTCGAGCTCGACAGCCGCTGCTACCGCTTCGACATTTACCTCCGCGGCCGCCGCCAGACTTGGTTTGAATAGACCCCCCCGAAGCGGCCTTCGGCCGCCACCCCCCAGGGGGCGACACCGGCGGACCGGCAGAGCCGGATCCACGGTGTTCGCTTGAGGTACGTCGATCATCGGAGCATCCAGATGACCCAGCAACTGACCCATTTCAACGAGACCGCGTCGCAGACGGGCGGCCCTTACGTGCACATCGGCCTCGCGCCGAAGCAGGCCGGCTTCGACATCTTCGAGAACAACTTCGGCAACCGGCTCGCCGCGCAGGGCACCGAGGGCGAGCGCATCACGATCGAGGGCCGCGTGTTCGACGGCCTCGGCCTGCCGATGAAGGACGTGCTGCTGGAGATCTGGCAGGCCGACGCGCAAGGCCACTATGCGCACCCGGCCGACCCGAAGCCGTCGAGCTTCCGAGGCTGGGGCCGCACCGGCGCCGACTTCGACACCGGCCTCTACGCCTTCGAGACCATCAAGCCTGGCCCGGTGGGCGACCAGGCCCCGCACGTCGCGTTCTGGGTCGTCGCGCGCGGCATCAACGTCGGCCTGCACACGCGCCTGTACTTCGCCGACGAGTCGGCCTCCAACGCGAAGGATCCCGTCCTCACGGGCATCGAGTGGGAGCCGCGCCGCCAGACGCTGGTCGCCCAGCGCAGCCTGCGCGACGGCAAGCCGGTCTACACGTTCGACATCCGCGTGCAGGGCGAGGGCGAGACGGTGTTCTTCGACGTGTGAGATGAAACGACCCCCACGCTCCTCCCGTCGCTGCCCCCCGAGGGGGCTCTTGCTGCGGACCGGCGGAGCCGGATCCGCGCAAGGCCCTTGGTGTGACCGTTTCATGCTGGCGGGGTCGCGCTTGGCCACGGGGAACTGAAACAAGGCACATCGCTTGCTCGGCCGACGGGGTCAACATCCCGGAGATCGACATGGCGAGATACGGCAGGAAAGCCTCCGAGAAAGTGGAAGTGGCGATGC
>Ga0247820_10001445_pt1 | contig 13377 bp, 13 predicted proteins | sample 13C_Glucose_Day1_2_FD_192480 | JGI IMG/M metagenome (GOLD analysis project Ga0247820, IMG submission 192480) | Soil microbial communities from agricultural site in Penn Yan, New York, United States - 13C_Glucose_Day14 | ecosystem: Environmental > Terrestrial > Soil > Agricultural land | place...
GACGTCGTCGGGGCGGGAATCGCCGATGAACGACCAATGCTTCTGCGGCCCGGGGCCCCTAGCGCGGGGCGGCGGCTCGAACGATTGACGAATGTCATCCGTTCGAAACCTGGAAGGCGCAAACTATATAGTCCACGTTGGTCGGCGGGCCGCCGCGCAAGCGCGGAGGTCCTCCTGCAAGATGTTCAGATCCGACAAGCAAGGAGACAGAAATGGCAGCCAATCCAGACTTCGCGAAGGAACGGTGGGACATCGCGTGGCGGGGCTTCACGCCCGGCAGCTGGCAGACCCGCGTCAACGTGCGCGAATTCATCCAGCAGAACTACACGCCCTACGAGGGCGACGGCGCCTTCCTCGCGCCCGCCACCGCGCGCACCAGCGCCATGTGGAAGACGCTGCAACCCCTGCTCGCGGAAGAACGCGAAAAAGGCATCCTGGACGTCTCGCAAGTCCCCTCCAGCATCCTCGCGCACGCGCCGGGCTACATCGACCGCGACAACGAGCTGATCGTCGGCCTGCAGACCGAAGCGCCGCTCAAGCGCGGGATCATGCCCAACGGCGGCTGGCGCGTGGTGGCGGCGAGCCTCGAGTCCTACGGCAGGGTACCGGACGAGCGGGTCGGCGAGATCTTCACCAAGTACCGCAAGACGCACAACGACGGCGTGTTCGACGCCTACACGCCGGACATCCGCAAGGCGCGGTCTTCCGGCATCGTGACCGGCCTGCCGGACGCCTACGGGCGCGGCCGGATCATCGGTGACTACCGGCGCGTGGCCCTCTACGGGATGGACTTCCTCCTCATCGACAAGCAGCGCGAGAAGACCGAACTGGACGACCGCCATTCGACCGAGGAAGTGATCCGCCTGCGCGAGGAACTCGCCGAGCAGATCCGCTCGCTCAAGGAACTCAAGGAGATGGCCGCGAACTACGGCTATGACATCTCGGCGCCGGCGTCGAACGCGCGCGAGGCGGTGCAATGGACCTATTTCGCCTACCTGGCGGCCATCAAGCAGCAGAACGGCGCGGCCATGTCGGCCGGGCGGCTCTCGACCTTCTGGGACATCTACTTCGAGCGCGACCTGCGCGAAGGCACGCTGAACGAATCGCAGGCCCAGGAGATCATCGACGACCTCGTGATCAAGTGGCGCATCGTGCGCTTCCTGCGCGCGCCCGAGTACAACCAGCTCTTCTCGGGCGACCCGGTGTGGGTGACGGAGACGCTCGGCGGCATGGGCGAGGACGGCCGCACGCTGGTCACCAAGACGGCCTTCCGCACGCTGCACACGCTGTACAACCTCGGCCCCGCGCCGGAGCCCAACCTGACCGTGTTCTGGTCGCCGCGCCTGCCCGACGGCTTCAAGCGCTTCGCGATCAAGTCGTCGATCGACACCAGCGCGATCCAGTACGAATCGGACGACCTGATGCGGCCCAAGTGGGGCGACGACTGCGCCATCGCCTGCTGCGTCTCCGCCATGCGCATGGGCAAGCAGATGCAGTTCTTCGGCGCCCGCGTGAACCTGCCCAAGACGATGCTCTACGCGCTCAACGGCGGCCGCGACGAGGTGAGTGGCGAGCAGATCGGGCCGAACCTGGCCCCCGTGACGGGCGACCTGCTCGACTACGACGAGGTGATGAAGCGCCTGGACCCGATGATGGACTGGCTCGCGAAGACCTATGTGAACGCGCTCAACGTCATCCACTTCATGCACGACAAGTACTCCTACGAGGCGATCGAGATGGCGCTGCACGACCGCGACGTGCTGCGCACCCTCGCCTGCGGCATCGCCGGCCTCTCGCACGCGGCCGACAGCCTGTCGGCGATCAAGTACGCCAAGGTGAAGCCGGTGCGCGACGAACGCGGCCTGATCGTGGACTTCCAGACCGAGGGCGAGTTTCCCTGCTTCGGCAACAACGACGACCGCGTCGACGACCTGGCCAAGCTGCTGGTGTCGATGATGATGAACAAGATCCGGCGCTTCCCGAGCTACCGCGACGCGGTCCACACCCAGTCGGTGCTGACCATCACCTCCAACGTCGTGTACGGCAAGTCGACCGGCAACACGCCGGATGGGCGCAAGAAAGGCGAACCCTTCGCGCCCGGCGCCAATCCGTCGAACGGCAAGGACGAGCATGGTGCGCTGGCCGCGCTGCTGTCGGTCGCCAAGATCCCCTACGACGACGCCGAGGACGGCATCTCGCTGACGATCTCGGTCGTGCCCTCGGCCCTCGGGGAAGAAGCGGACCGCATCTCGCGCGGCGTCGACGCGCTCGACGCCTATTTCTCCAGCGGCGGCTTCCACGTCAACATCAATGTGCTGAACCGCGAGACGCTGCAGGACGCGATGAAGCATCCGGAAAACTACCCGCAGCTGACGATCCGGGTGTCGGGTTATGCGGTGAACTTCGTCAAGCTGACGAAGGAGCAGCAACTCGACGTGATCAACCGCACCTTCCACGGCTCCATGTAAGGACCCCTACCGTGAGCGAACCACGCACCGGCAGCCGCTACGAAATGCTTCTCTCGCGTGCAGGGGTAGCCGAGAACAAAGCCGTCCACGACTACTACGCGATCTATCCGGCCGACGAGGAGGAAGGCAAGCAGGAGGAGGACGACCTCGTGGGCTATGTCCATTCGTACGAGGTCGGCAGCACCGTGGACGGACCGGGCCTGCGCTTCGTGGCCTTCCTGACGGGTTGCCTGCTGCGCTGCCAGTACTGCCACAACCCGGACACCTGGCACCGCAACAACGGCCACCCGGTCACCGTTTCGCGCGCGATGAAGCAGATCGCCAAATACGCCAAGGTGCTCAAGATGAGCAAGGGTGGCGTCACCCTGTCGGGCGGGGAGCCGATGGTGCAGAGGCCCTTCATCACCCGCATCTTCCGGCACTGCAAGGAGCTCGGGCTCCACACCTGCATCGACACCGCGGGGCGTCTGGGCGACCGGATGACCGACGCGGACCTGATGGACATCGACCTCCATCTGCTCGACATCAAGTCGGGCGACCCCGACACCTACAAGAAGATCACGAACCAGCCGCTGCAGCCCACGCTCGACTACGCGCGGCGCCTGTCGGCGCTCGGCCGGCCCATGTGGGTGCGCTTCGTGCTCGTGCCAGGGCTCAGCGACGACTACGACAACGTCGAGAAGGTGGCCGACATCTGCGCCGAACTGAAATCGCTGGAGCGCGTGGAGATCCTGCGCTTTCACCAGATGGGGCGCGAGAAATGGCACAGCCTGGGCCTCACCTATCCACTGGAGAACGTGGAGCCGCCGGACGCTGCGCTGACCGAGCGCGTGCGCGGGCAGTTCCGCAGCCGCGGGCTGACCGTCTACTAGTCGCAGCCCTCGTGCCGTCTGACCAGAACAAGACAAAAGGAGACGACAGTGGAATTCATCAAGACGCTTCTCGAACAGCAGCCGCTGATGGCGCTGTTCCTCACCATCGCGATCGGCTACCTGGTCGGCGAGATCAACATCAAGGGCTTCTCGCTCGGCGTCGGCGCCGTGCTGTTCGTGGCCCTCGCGGTGGGCTGGTTCGCGCCCAAGTCGGTGCCGGCCGGCATGGTCGGCACGCTCGGCCTGGCGCTGTTCCTCTATGCGGTCGGCGTGCAGTACGGCAAGCAGTTCTTCCTGGGCCTGACGAGCCCGGCCGGGCAGAAGGCCAACTTCATCGCGCTCGTGGGGGTGCTGGCGGCGGGCGCGGTGAGCCTGGTCCTCATGAAGACCTCCGGCCTCAGCATCGGGCATGCGCTGGGGCTGTTTGCCGGGTCGGGCACCAGCACGCCGACGCTGCAGGCCGCCATCGCGACGCTCGGCAACGATGACCCGGCGGTGGGCTACTCGGTCTCCTATCCGTTCGGCGTCGCCGGACCGATCCTGTTCCTCTACTTCACCTTCATGATCCTCAAGCCGAAGATCGAGGCAGCGACGGTGGCCGGTCTCGAGATGCTGGAGATCGCCCTGCGCAACCAGGAGCACTTCGGCAGGACGCTGGGCGAGGTCACGAGCGGGCTGCCCGCCGGGGTGCAGATCGTGGCGCTGCGCAGGGCGCATCACAACCAGCCGCCATCGCCGGGCCACGTCGTCGCGGAGGACGATGTCTTGCTCGTGGTCGCCACCACCAAGGAGGCCATCGAGTTGGCGCGAAAGTTCCTCGGCGAAGCGGCCCCTGGCCGCGTGTTCAAGGACCGCTCGGACCTCGACTACGTGCGCGTGTTCGCCTCGCGCGGCGCCGTGGTGGGACGCACGATCGGCGACCTCAAGATGCCCGGGGACAGGGCCGTCGTCGTGGCACAGGTGCAGCGCGGCGATGCGAACATGGTGCCGCGACCCGACCTCGTGCTCGAATTCGGCGACCGCATCGGCATGCTGGCCCATCGCGGCGACTTCGCATCGTTGCGCAAGTTCTTCGGCGACTCCATCAAGGGCACGGCGGAGTTCAGCTACATCTCGATCGGGCTGGGCATGGCGCTCGGCTTCCTGATCGGGGCCATCCAGCTTCCGATACCGGGCATCGGCAAGCTCTCGATCGGCCTGTCCGGCGTGCTGATCGTGGCGCTGATCCTCGGCCAGCAGCGGCGCACCGGCGGCATGAACTGGACCATCCCCCTGTCGGCCAACCTCGTGCTGCGCAACCTGGGACTGACGCTCTTCCTCGCGCAGGTCGGCATGTCCTCGGGCCCGAAGTTCGCGGCGACCGTCACGGACAACGGGCTGGTGATGCTGGGCCTGGGTGCGCTGGTGCTCATCGCGCTGGTGCTGCCGATCCTGATCCTCGGCCTGTTCGTCTTCCGCATGCCCTACGACGAGGTGGCCGGCATCGTCGCGGGGGCCTGCGGCAACCCGGCGATCCTGGCCTATTCGAACAAGCTGGCACCGACCGACCGGCCGGACATCGGGTACGCGATGATCTTTCCGGGCATGACGATCATCAAGATCCTGTTCGTCGACATCGTGCCCGCGTTCTTTCGCTAGGGCGCGGCCACCCTAGCTCGAAAGCACCCGGTCCACTTCGGCGATGGCGGCCTCGATCACCCGCGCCAGGGGCTGGGCGGCGTCGATGACGACGAAGCCCACCGGGTCTGCATTCGCCTGCGCCAGGTAGCCCTCGCGCGCGCGGTTCAGGAAGTCCAGTTCCTGCAGCTCGATCCGGTCGAGTTCGCCGCCCCGGGAACCGACCCGCTCGAGTCCCAAGGCCGGGTCCAGGTCCAGCACGATGGTCAGGTCGGGCTTGAAGCCTTCGGTCGCGAAGGCGTTCACCTGCGTCACCAGTTCGAGCGGCAAGCCTTGCGCATAGTGCTGGAAACTGATGGTGGCGGAGTCGAACCGGTCGGAGACGACCACCTTCCCCGCCTCCAGCGCCGGCCTGATCTTTTCCCTCACGTGCTGGGCCCGAGCCGCCGCGAACAGCAGCAGTTCGGTGATGCCGAACATCTCCGGGGTGTCGGGGCTGAGCAGGATGTCACGCACCTTTTCACCGATCGGCGTGCCACCGGGTTCGCGCGTCATCACGGGATCTCGCCCTTGTCGGCGAAGGTGCTGCTCGATGGCGGAAAGTACGGTGCTCTTGCCGGCGCCGTTGCCGCCATCGCAGACGATCATCTTGCCCTTCTTCATTGCCCGCTCCGCTGGTTGGGGTCGGCGCCGCCGCCGCGCTGGTAGCGGTTCACGGCCCGGTTGTGGTCGTCCAGCGAACTGCTGAACTGGCTCGTCCCGTCGCCTCGGGAAACGAAATAGAGCGACTTGCTCTGCGCCGGCTGCACCGCCGCCAGCAGCGCGGCCTTGCCGGGCATCGCGATCGGCGTCGACGGCAGGCCGTTGCGGGTGTAGGTGTTCCAGGGCGTGTCGGCCTGCAGGTCGCGCTTTCGCAGGTTGCCGTCGTAGCGCGTGCCGAGGCCGTAGATCACGGTCGGATCGGTTTGCAACGGCATGCCGAGCCGAAGCCGGTTGGCGAAGACCGCAGCGATCTCGGCCCGGTCCTGCGCCTTGCCTGTCTCCTTTTCGACAATACTGGCCAGGATCAGCGCCTCGTCGGGCGTCTTGAGCGGCAGATCGGCGGCCCGGGCGGACCAGGCGGCGTCCAGTTTTCTGTCCATGGCGCGCATCGCCCGCTGCAGCAGCGCGATGTCGGTCGAGCCCTTGGAATAGGTGTAGGTGTCGGGAAAGAAACGGCCTTCGGGATGCACGCCCGGCCGCCCCAGCAGCACCATCAGTTCCTCGTCGCTGCGCCCGGCGGTTTCGGGCTTGAGCTGCTCGGCCTTGGCCAGCGCGGCGCGGACCTGGCGGAAGTTCCAGCCTTCGACCAGCACCAGGCTGCGCGTGGCCTCCTCGCCGCGCACCAGGATGCTGAGCAGCAGTCGCGGCGTGATGCCGAGGTCGAGCTCGTAGCTGCCGGCGCGCATCTGGCGGTCCTGGCCCGAGAAGCGGAACCACAGGTAGAGCAGTTGCGGCGGCACGTCGACGCCCGCATCGGCCACCGCCTGGGCGATGCCGCGCGGCGTGGTGCCGGGCTCGACCGACAGGTCGACGCTCGGTGCGGGCAGCTTGAGCGGCTGGTTGACCCACCAGAGGCCCGCGGCGCCGGCCCCCAGCACGATCAGGGCGGCCAGCAGGAAGAGGGTGAGAAAGAAGCGGCGCACAGGTTCCGGGAAGGGAGACGGAAGAAAGACGGTAGCAAGAAAGGCTAAGCCCTGCGGGCGGAACGGAACTTGGCCGGCCATGATAATTCAGCGATGACCTCTGTCGTTCCGAATGGCGTCACCGCCCTCTCCCACCTCGGCGTGATCCGCGTCGAAGGCCCCGATGCCGCCAGCTTCCTGCATGGCCAGCTGACGCAGGATTTCGCGCTGCTCGGCGCCTCCGAGGCCCGCCTGGCGGCCCTGTGCACCGCCAAGGGCCGCGTGATCGCCAGCTTCATCGGCATCCGACCCGAACCCGAACGCATCCTGCTCGTGTGCAGCCGCGACATCCTGGCCGCGACGCTCAAGCGGCTCTCGATGTACGTCCTGCGCGCCAAGGCCAGGCTCAGCGATGCCAGCGCCGAGTTCGCGCTTTACGGGCTGGCCGGCACCGCACTGGCAGCCAACGGGCTCGACGCCGGGGCGTTGCCGGGCCTGGCCAACGCGGTCGGCGAGGCGCACGCGGTCACGCTCTATCCCTCGGACGGCGTGCCGCGGGCGCTGTGGATCGCGCCCGCCGGCAGCCCCGCGCCCCTTGGGGCCGAACTCGATCCGGCGATCTGGCAGTGGAGCGAGGTGCGCAGCGGCATCGTGACCTTGACCACGCCGGTGGTCGAGGCCTTCGTGCCGCAGATGATCAACTACGAGTCGGTCGGCGGCGTGAACTTCAAGAAGGGCTGCTACCCGGGCCAGGAGATCGTGGCCCGCAGCCAGTTCCGCGGCACCCTGAAGCGCCGGACCTACCTGGTTCAGGCCGACGATGCGGTCGCGGCGGGCCAGGAGGTCTTCGCCGGCAACGACCCCGCCCAGCCGGTGGGCACCGTGGCACAGGCCGCGCCCGACCCGCAAGGCGGCTGGGCAGCGCTGATCTCGATCCAGATCGCGGCGATCGATGCAGGCGGGCTGCATGCGCGGGCCATCGACGGGCCGGCGCTGACGGTCGAGCCGCTGCCCTACCCGCTGCTCGAAGACATCTGAGGTGCCGCGCTACGTCGCCTTTCTTCGCGGCGTCAGTCCGATGAACGCCAGGATGCCCGAGCTCAGGCGCTGCTTCGAGAGCGCGGGATTCACGCAGGTGAAGACGCTGCTGTCGAGCGGCAACGTGGCGTTCAATGCGCGTGCCATGGCGTCGGCCACGCTCGAACGCAAGGCCGAGGCGGCCATGGACGCGGGGCTCGGCCGGCGCTTCGTCACCATCGTGCGGTCGTCCGAAGCCCTGCGCGAGCTGCTGGCGGCCGATCCGCTCGCGGCGCACGAACTGCCGGCCGGCGCCAAGCGGGTCGTCACCTTCCTGCGCGAACCTCGAGCAACGCGCCTTGCGCTGCCGATCGAGTTCGACGAGGCGCGGATCCTCGCCATGGACGAATTGCAAGTGTTCTCCGCCTACGTTCCGGGCCCGCGCGGTCCGGTGTTCATGACGCTGATCGAGAAGACCTTCGGCACGGCATTGACGACGCGGACCTGGGAGACGGTCAGGAAGTGCGCGGCGGTTTGACTTGTCGAGCCCCTGGCGTCGCGTTGCAAGCACCGAGAATCATCGCTTAAACTGTTCAGGTTAGCTACTTCTGAGGGGCATCATGATGCAGGTATCTTCGGTGGAGGCCCAGAACCGCTTCGGGCAACTGCTCGACAAGGCCCAGCGCGAGCCGATCATCATTACCCGCCACGGACGCCCTGCGGCCTATCTCATTTCTCCGCAGGACATGGAAGCGCTTCAACGCGCACGTGCCGCTCTCGGCGAAGTTCCAGTCCATCGAGAATGGGCCAATGCCTGTGCGGAGGCATGGAACGCGGTGGAGGAAGAACTGGGCTCTTTCGCTGACGAACATTCCACGCTGTAGGCGACGTGCCGCAGTTCGACATCCATCGCAACAAGGGCAGGCAGAGCGCCAGCATTCCCTTCGTGGTGGTGGTTCAGTCGGCCCAGTTCGACCGTTACCGCCGTCGGGTCGTGGTTCCACTGGTCCTGCGCAGCGCGTTGCCCGCAGGAGCGCAGGTCACCGGCACCCGCATGAACCCCCTCTTCGTGCTTGATGGCCTGGACCTGGTGCTGCATCCGCTCGACACGGTGTCAGTGGCTATCAGCGAACTGGGCCCGTGCGTCGGCTCGCTGGCCGCGCATGGCCAGCAGATCAGCGACGCGATGGACGAACTGCTGACGCGGTCGTGGGGATGAGGCGCTCAGCAGCACCGCCCCTTCCCTCCCCCGTACCGCGCCTCCAGCCGCTCCCTGAAAAAGGCCTCGTAGCTCATCGCCTCCTGGCCCGGATGCGTGCGCGCCATGTGGCTCAGGTAGGCGTCGTAGTCCGGCAGGCCGACCATCAGGCGCAGCGACTGCGTGAGCGAGCGCCTCAGGTAGCGCCCGGTCTCGGCCAGGCTGGCGCCGCTCGTTCTCATGCCACCGCCATCGGCTCGAACGGCGTCTCGCGGGCGGTCGGATGGTTGGCGCGGCGCGCCGCCAGGCAGGCGCGCACGCTGTAGACCAGCACGCTCAGCACCACGAAGATGAACAGCGCGCACAGGCCGGCGTCGAGGCGGTCGTTGAAGACGATCCGCGCCATGGCCTCGGGCGTCTTCGCCGGCGCGATCAGCACGCCCTGCGCCAGGCCGTCGGCGTACTTCGCGGCATGCGACAGGAAGCCCACCTTCGGGTCCGCCGAGAAGATCTTCTGCCAGCCCGCGGTCAGCGTGCAGACCAGCAGCCAGGCCGCCGGCGCCGCCGCCACCCAGGCGTAGCGCTCGCGCTTCATGCGGAACAGCACCACCACGCCGAGCATCAGCGCCACCGCGGCCAGCATCTGGTTGGAGATGCCGAACAGCGGCCACAGCGTGTTGATGCCGCCCAGCGGATCGACCACGCCCTGGTACAGGAAGTAGCCCCAGGCCGCGACGCAGAGGAAGGTCGCCGTCAGGTTGGCCGGCAGCGAATCGGTGCGCTTGAGCGCCGGCACGAAGCTGCCTAGCAGGTCCTGCAGCATGAAGCGGCCGGCCCGCGTGCCCGCGTCGACCGCGGTCAGGATGAAGAGCGCCTCGAACAGGATCGCGAAGTGGTACCAGAAGGCCATCATGGCCTGCCCGCCGATCACCTGGTGCAGGATGTGCGCCATGCCGACGGCCAGGGTCGGGGCGCCGCCGGCGCGGCCGAGGATGGTGCTTTCGCCGACGTCCCTGGCGGTCTGCACCAGCATCTCGGGCGTCACGGCGAAGCCCCAGCCCGAGATGGTCTGCGCCACCGCTTCGGGCGTGCTGCCGACCAGCGCGGCCGGGCTGTTCATCGCGAAGTAGACGCCCGGGTCGATGCAGGCCGCGGCCACCAGCGCCATCACGGCGACGAAGGATTCGGCCAGCATGCCGCCGTAGCCGATGAAACGCGCGTGCTTCTCGTTGTCCAGCATCTTCGGCGTCGTGCCCGAGGAGATCAGGGCATGGAAGCCCGACACCGCGCCGCAGGCGATCGTGATGAAGAGGAAGGGGAACAGGTTGCCCGACCAGACCGGGCCGTTGCCCTGCGCGAACTGGGTCACGGCCGGCATCTGCAAGGTCGGCGCGACGAACACGATGCCGATCGCCAGCGCGATGATGGTGCCGATCTTGAGGAAGGTCGACAGGTAGTCGCGCGGCGCCAGCAGCAGCCACACCGGCAGGCTGGCGGCGACGAAGCCGTAGCCGATCAGCATCCAGGTCAGGGCCTTGCCGTCGAAGGTGAACATCGGGCCCCAGGTCGGGCTCATGCTCACGGCCTGGCCGCCGAAGATCGCCGCCATCAGCAGCACGAAGCCGATCACCGACACCTCGCCGATGCGGCCCGGGCGGATGTAGCGCAGGTAGACGCCCATGAACAGCGCCACCGGGATCGTCGCCGCCACCGTGAAGGTGCCCCACGGCGATTCGGCCAGCGCCTTGACCACGATCAGCGCCAGCACCGCGAGGATGATGATCATGATCATGAAGGTGCCGAACAGCGCGATCATGCCCGGCACCGTGCCCATCTCCTGCTTGATCAGGTCGCCCAGCGAGCGGCCGTCGCGGCGGGTCGAGATGAACAGCACGATGAAGTCCTGCACCGCGCCCGCGAACACCACGCCGGCCAGGATCCACAGCAGCCCGGGCAGGTAGCCCATCTGCGCCGCGAGCACCGGGCCGACCAGCGGACCGGCGCCGGCGATGGCCGCGAAGTGATGGCCGAACAGCACGTTCTTGTCGGTCGGCACGTAGTCCAGGCCGTCGTTGTGCCGGTGCGCCGGCGTCTTGCGATGGGCGTCGAGTCCGAGCACGCGGGTGGCGATGAACAGGCTGTAGTAGCGGTACGCGATCAGGTAGGTGCAGATGGCTGCGACCACGATCCAGAGGGCGTTGATGGCTTCGCCGCGCGACAGGGCCACGGTGCCCAGCGCGAAGGCGCCGACCACCGCCACGACGAGCCACACCAGGTGGCGACGGATGCTGTGCATTGGAATGTCTCCGGGAAATGAACCCCGGCAGTTTCGCGAGCCTGCGCCGCGCTGGCATCGGTTGCACCGCGCGACTCGCACGGGTGGCATCACCTAAGGGGTAACCCTTGCTTTGGATCTCAGCCGTTCTTGAATTCGCGCGCGTGCTCGACCGCGTACTTGATCAGCGCCGACTGCCCTTCGAGCCCGAGCCGCCGCTTGATGCTCTGCCGATGGGCCTCGACCGTCCGCACGCTCAGGCCGAGCTCGCGCGCGATCTGCTTGCTCGAGTCGCCACGGCCCAGCGCCGACAGGATCTCGCTCTCGCGCGGCGTCAGCAGCGGCCGCGGCTGCTGGTTGTGGAACAGCCGGTGCGACACCGCCGAACTCAGGAAGGTTCCGCCGGCCGCCACCGCCTCGATCGCGGCGACGATCTCGGCCGCCGGCGCGTCCTTCAGCACATAGCCGCGGGCGCCAGCCCGGAGCGCCTGCTGCACGTACTCGGGGTTGTCGTACATGCTGAGCATCAGCACCCTCACCGCCGGCTGCCTTGCATGCAAGTGCGATGCCAGCTCGATGCCGCTCATGCCCTTCATGCCGACGTCGGCCAGCACGAGATCGGGCCGGACCTCGGCAATCAGTGCCAGCGCCTCGTCGGCGCTGCCGGCCTCGCCGACGATCTCGAGGCCCGGCAGCGGACCGAGCCGGGCCCTGAGGCCGTCGCGCACCAGCGGGTGGTCGTCGACCAGGAACAGGCGGATCGCCGCGCCTGCCGTCATGCGCGCTCTTCCTTCGCCAGCGGCACCTCGGCCACGATCGAGGTGCCGTCGCCATCGGAGCGCACGCCAAGCCTGCCGCCGATGGCCGCCACCCGTTCGCGCATGTTGCGCAGGCCGATGCCGCGCTTCGGATCGAGTTCCAGCGCCGCCTGGTCGAAGCCGGTGCCGTCGTCGCCGACCTCGAGCTGCACGGACCGCCTGTCGAAGGCCAGCACGATGCGCACCTGCCGCGCCTTGGCGTGCTTTCGCACATTGGTGAGCGCCTCTTGCGCGACGCGGAACAGCGCGGTCTTGACGTCCTGCGGCAGTTCGCGCGGCGTGCCCTGCAGCGTCACCGAGGCGGCCACGCCGCCCTCCTCGCCGAACTCCGCGCCCAGCCGTTCCAGCGCTGCCGGCAGGCCCAGTGTGTCGAGCAGCGCCGGGCGCAGGCGGTGCGAGATGCGGCGCACCTCCACCAGCGATTCATTGAGCCGCTGCAGCGCCTTGCCGAGCGCCGGCGGCACCTGCTCGCGGGCGCGCTCCAGGGCATCGACCGCGGTTTCGATCAGAAGCTTGGCCGAAACCAGCGTCTGGCTGGTGCCGTCGTGCAGCTCGCGCGCCAGGTGGGCGCGCTCGTCCTCCTGCGATTGCACGACCTGGCGCGCCAGCAGCCGCAGGCGGGCCTCGGAGACACGGTGCTCGCTGAGGTTCAGCAGCAGCCCGGTGGCGCTGACCACGGCCAGGCAGAGCGCGGCGATCCCGGCGATCCACAGCATCGTGGTCGTGACGTTGGTGTTCATCTGCCGGTCGAGCGCCTGCATCGCGGCCTCGATGTCGTCGAGGTAGAGGCCTGTGCCGAGCATCCAGTTCCAGCGCGGCAGCGCCGTGACATAGCCGAGTTTGGGCGCCAGTTGTGCGCTCGAGGGCTTCTGCCACTGGTACTCGACATAGCCGCCACCCTCGCGGGCCCGCCCGATCAGGTCCTGGATCGTGGTGCGGCCCTGTGAATCGCGCAGTTCCCAGAGCGACTGGCCGACCAGTTCGGGCTGGCGCGAGTGCATCAGCGAGCGGCCCTGCAGGTCGTAGACGAAGAAATAGCCGTCGTTGCCGTAGTCGAGCGCGGCCAGCCGACGCAGCGCCTCGTTGCGCGTGGCCTCGTCGTCGAGCCCGGCGTCGTACAGCGGCCGCACGGTGCTGACCGCGAGATCGACATAGCTGCGCAACTCGCTGCGCCGCTGCGTCATGTAGGTCTTCTCGATCAGCGCCCGCTCGCGCTGCGCCAGGTCGCGTTCCTGGTGACGCACCGCGAAAGCCACCAGCATCAGCGCGATGAGCAATGGCGCCACGGCGAGCGCGACGATCTTGGTCCTCAGGTTCATGGGGCGGCAAGACTAACATTTGGCGGTGGGGGTTGCTTCGTGCGGGGTGCTGCCTTTTTGGTGGGCCCGCTTCCTTCGTTGAGGGCGCCCGGCACGCGGTACGGGCCCATCGACCCCACTGCGCCGCTG
>Ga0247820_10001449_pt1 | contig 13362 bp, 10 predicted proteins | sample 13C_Glucose_Day1_2_FD_192480 | JGI IMG/M metagenome (GOLD analysis project Ga0247820, IMG submission 192480) | Soil microbial communities from agricultural site in Penn Yan, New York, United States - 13C_Glucose_Day14 | ecosystem: Environmental > Terrestrial > Soil > Agricultural land | place...
TGTCGCTCCTGCCCGCGCTGCTCCTGCTGGCTGCGGCGACGGGGTCGGTGGGTCGAGTGCTGGTGCCTCTGCTCGGCCAGGACGCCGCCGCCTGGGGGGACCGCGCCGGCCTGGGCGCCGGGACGGTCGTCCTGGACGCGGTCCCCGTGGGCGGCTCCGACGGGCGCATCCTGTTCACGTCCGCCAGCGGTCCGGTCACCGTGTTCGGCACAGCGCTGGCGGTGTACGCAGCGCTGTCCCTGTTCCGCGCCGGGCGAGTCGCAGTGCGGACCCTGTGGGGCCAGCCGGTAGGCACGGGCAACCCGGTCGTCGACCTGGCGGGGGACCTGCGCGAGGGGGCCGGGCTGGCGGTTGTCCTGCTCGCCACCGTCACCACCACTGGCCTCGCCAACGGCCTGCTGGAGGGCCTCGGGTTGACGCCCGCTGTCGAGGACACGGGGCAGACTCTGGTGGTCAGCACGTGCGCCCTGGCGTACCTGTACTGGCGGCTGCCGTTGCCCGATGCGCGCGTCCCCGCCCGAGCCCGGTGGGCCGCTGCAGCAGCCGGGGCCATCGGTCTCGTCCTGGTCACTGCAGCCGGAACCGAGTACACACGGCTCGTCGCGGATGCCCGCGGCGCGGTCTACGGGGCGTTGACGGGCCTCGTCGCGGCCCTCGTCATCGGCAACGTCTCGGTCCGCCTCGCCCTGCGGGCCCTGGGGTGGCAGCTCGCCCGGTACCTGCCGCTGCTGCCCGACGCCAGCCACCCGGCATCCGGGCACGCCCCCAGCGACCTGTGGGTCGTCATCCCCGCCCACAACGAAGCGACCGGGCTCGCCGCCACCCTCGAGGCCCTGGCCCGCCAGCGCGACGCCGACTTCAGCATCCTGGTGGTCGACAACGCCTCCACAGACGGGACCGCGGCCGTCGCCCGCGCCGTGGGGACTCGCCTGAGCCTGCGCCTGCACGTGGTGGCCGAGCCCAGCAAGGGGCTGTGGACTGCGCTCCAGACGGGGGTGTCGTACGCCCGCGACCGAGGCGCCACCCACGTGCTGCGCACCGACGCCGACACCCTGCCCCGACGAGGCTGGGTGGCCGCGGGCCGGGCGGCGTTTGCCGAGGGGAATGAGTTCCTGTGCGGGCGGGTGGTCCCGCGCCGCGACGAGCTGCCCAGCCTGGCCGAGCGGGTGGCCTACCCCGCCGCCGTCCGTGCTGCCGCGCTGGCCGGCCTCTGGCTGCACCGGTCCCGGCCCAGGGCAGGACAGCGGTACCGAACCCGCTACCGGCTCGTCCACGGGCCCAGCATGGGTTTCACCGCGGAGCTGTGGGGCCGGCTCCCGGCTGCCGCGTCCGGAGACCTGCGCACCGTCATCGAGGACGTGGCCCTGCTGAACGCCGCGCGCACACAGACCGTGGCCGTCCGCCGGGTCGAGTCGATGACCGTCGAGGCGTCGCTGCGCCGCCTGCGGGCGTGGGGACCCAAGAGGCTGCTGCTCTGGCACTGGGACCGGCGCTGGACGCCAGCAGAGGGGCACTCGTGCGACATTCGCTGATGGCCCAGCGGGGGAGGCTGCGGGCCGCGGCCTTGCGGGACCTGGCCGTGTACGCCTCCCATCCGTTAGCGTTCGCCGCGCTCACAGCCACAGCACGGCGCCCGCAGCTCCGGCTGGGCTCCACGGTGATCGTGCACGACCGGGACCAGTTCGCCGAGGCGCTCACCCGGATTCCCCTGAACCGCCTCGCCTCGGGCACCACCGGGGGACAGCTGTCAGCGGCGCTCGGCGTCGACGAGGGACTGCTGTTCACCGACGACAGCCGGGTCGCCCGCCGCACGTCGGCCGCGCACCTGTCCTCCCGACAGGTCGTCGCGCTCGCCTCCACCTGGCGGCCGCTGCTGGACGAGGCCAGCGCAGTCCTGGCAGCGGGTGAGACCCTCGACGTCGTGCATCTCGCGCGTCGCCTCGGGGGAGCCACCGCGACCGCTGTGCTCGGGATCAGCGCCGATCCCGAGCGGCTGGCAGGGCACGTGCTGGCTGCGGCGGCCCACGCCACCCGCGCGGGGATGCGCGCCGACTGGGTGAACCGGCTGCTGCGCCACGATGCCATCTCCCCGCACACGCGGGCGTTGGCGGAGCGGATGATCCCCAGCGGCCCGGGCTGGTTGGCGGATGCCGCCGACGCAGGCGCCGGCCCCGCCGACGTCGCGGCCCTCGGGGTGACGATCGCCCTGGCAACGGTGGCCACGACGGTCGCCGCACTGCCCCGGGGTGTCGCCTGGTGCGCGGACGCGCAGCTGTGGCGACACCTCCCCGAGCGCGCCGAATCCCTCACCGCAGAACTGCTGCGGGTCACCGCGCCGACATCGCTGCTGCCACGGGTGACCGCGGCCGACGCGGATCTCGGCGGTCACCGCGTCAGGGCGGGAGCGAGGCTGCTGCTGGTCGCCCGGTCCGCTGCCCGCCAGGGACAGCCGCACCCCGACCCCTCCCATCCGGCCGCGCCTGCCCAGGCACAGCTGGTGTTCGGTACGGGCCCACACGCCTGTCCCGGGTCGCGTCTCGCCCGGGCCCAGATGGCCGATGTCCTGACCGCCCTCGCGGTCCACCGGCCCCGGGTCGTGGCCGCGAGGCCGGCGTACCGGTCCGCCCTTCCGTCGTGGGACCGGCTCGTCATCGCGACGACGGCGCGCGGAGGCGGGGGCGTGTGAGAGCGAGCCAGGTGCTGGTCGTGACCGGGGCGTCGGGCTTCTGCGGCTCCCACATCGCGCGGGCCGCGGAACACGCGGGGCAGAACGTCGTGTGCGTGGGGCGGCGGCCGGGACCCGTCGGCACCCATCTGCGCTGGGACGCGAGTACCGATGGCCCTCGGGAGCTGCTCGCCGGCCTGTGGGGCCTGGGCGCGCGCACCGCGACCTCGGTGGTCCACTGCGCCGCGGCGGTCGGCGACGTCGGTGCCCCGGGGTGGTTCGAGTCCGTCAACGTCGGCGGGACCCGCGCAGCGCTGGAGGCAGCGAACGCCCTCGGCGCATCGGTGGTCATGATCTCCAGCGCCAGCGTGTACGACCACCGGGCCGCCGACGCCGCGATTGCGGAGGACCATGACCAGGGCGGGTGGGTCACTGCCTACGGAAGGACCAAGGCAGCCGCAGACGCGCTGGCCCTTGCTGCTGGTGCCCGGGTGCTGCGACCCCACGCCGTGTACGGGCCCGGCGACCGGCACCTGCTGCCCCGGGTTGTCGCCGCAGCTCGCGGTGGCCGGCTGCTGCTTCCCGGGGCGGATGTGACCCTGTCGGTCACCCACGCCCACACGCTCACGTCGGCGGCACTGGAGGCAACCCGGTGGCCGTCCGGGGCCTACAACATCGCCGACGCCGACCCCGTCAGCCGCGACTGGCTGCTGGGCAGCGCAGCGACCGCTGCCCTGGGCCGACCCGTCCGGGTCCGGAGCGTGCCGGTGGCGTTGCTGCGGATGGTGGCTGGCGCGCTGGAGCTCGCAGCGGCTCGCACCGGAGGAGCCCCGGTGCTGACGCGGTATGCGGTCGACCAGCTGGCCCACCCGTTCGTCCTCGACATCACGAGGGCGCGCTCCCAGGGCTGGCGCCCGCCGGGGCACGTCGAGGAACACCTCGCCTGGCTGGCGAAGCAGCGCCGCGGCAACGACAGCCCGTGACCGGGTCACCGCACAACATGGGTGCGGGCCGTTCCCACGAGGAGAACGGCCCGCACATTCCTGGGGTGAGTGACGGGACTTGAACCCGCGACATCTGCGACCACAACGCAGCGCTCTACCAGCTGAGCTACACCCACCAAGCCACACGACCGGAATTTCGCCGGTCGTGGAATCAGCGGCGCCTATGCTACCTGCTCTTCAGGAGTGCTGATGACCACCCCCGTGCCACGCGGCACACGAGGGGACCGTGCGGTGCCGTCACGGCTCGATGACGTGCCGGGCCGCCATCTCCCGGACCGCTTCGGTGTCCGGGCCGGGAGCGGGGACGAAGACGGCCTCGCGGTAGTAGCGCAGCTCGGCGATCGACTCGCGGATGTCCGCCAGCGCCCGGTGTCCGCCGGACTTCTTGGGGGCGTTGAAGTAGGCCCGCGGGTACCAGCGCCGGGACAGCTCCTTGATCGAGGACACGTCGATGACGCGGTAGTGCAGGTGCGCCTCGAGCTCGGGCATGTCCCGGGCCAGGAAGCCGCGGTCCGTGCCGACGGTGTTGCCACCCAGAGGAGCCTTGCGGGCCTCCGGCACCCACTCGCGGACATAGGACAGGACCTGGGCCTGGGCGTCCTCCAGCGTGATGCCACGGTCGAGGTCGGTGAGCAGGCCGGACGTCGTGTGCATGTCCCGGACGAAGTCGTCCATCTGCTCGAGGGCTTCGGCGGGAGGCTTGATGACGAGGTCGATGCCGTCGCCGAGCTGGTTCAGCTCGTAGTCGGTGACCAGTGCCGCCACCTCGATGAGCGCGTCGCGCTCGAGGGACAGGCCGGTCATCTCGCAGTCGATCCAGACGATCCTGTCGTTGACGGCGCGCTCGGTCGTGTTCTGTGTCACCAGCACACCCTATGGCCCCGTCTCGGACGGGCGCGGCCGGGCGGGCCCGCTGCACTAGCCTTCCGGCATGACCTGGGGACCGACGGACCAACAGCAGGGGTATGCCGCGTGGCCGCCGAGCGCTGCCGGGTACGAGCCCGCGCCGGTGCCGGGCAACCCCACGCCGCGGCCGGTCCTGCGCGGCTGGGTGATCACCGGTCTGGCGATCATCGGTTTCGGGCTCGGCGCGCTGGTGCTGGGGGCGTACTACGGCCTGACCCTCGGGGTGCTCACCAGCCTGTTCGCCATCGTGCTCGCGGCCATCCCGCTGACCATCGTCATCCCCACCTTCGTGTGGCTCGACCGCTACGAGGCGGAGCCGACGAAGTACCTCGTCGCGGCCTTCCTCTGGGGCGCGCTCATCGCCGCCCTGCTCGCGGGGCTGCTCAACACCAGTGCCCACGTGGTGTTCTCGACGGCGACGGACCCGGAGCAGGCCGCACTCGCCACCGCCGTCTTCTCCGCCCCCCTCGTCGAGGAGGCCGCCAAGGGTCTGCTCGTCGTCCTCGTGTGGCGGCTGCGGCGCCGGGAGTTCGACGGCATCACCGACGGCATGGTCTATGCCGGCATCGTGGCGGCGGGCTTCGCGTTCACCGAGAACATCCAGTACCTCGGCCTCGCCTACGTCGAGGGCGGGGAACAGATGCTGACCGGGGTCTTCATCGCCCGGTGCCTCGTGACGCCCTTCGCGCACCCGATCTTCACCGTGGTGTTCGGTATCGGCGTGGGGGTGGCCGCGAGCAGCAGACGGGGCCCGATCCGCGTCGCGGCGCCCCTGATCGGTTTCGTCCTCGCCGTGCTCCTCCACGGCATCTGGAACCTCGCCGCGGTCACCGGCGGCCAGGGGCTCGTCGCGGTGTTCCTGCTGGTGGAGGTCCCCATCTTCCTGGCCTTCATCGGCCTCATCGTCTGGGCGCGCCGCCGGGAGGGCCGCCTGATCGGCCGCTACCTCGCCCCCTACGCCGACGCCGGCTGGCTCAGCCCGGCGGAGGTCCACATGCTCTCGAGAATGGGCCCTCGACGGGCTGCGCGGGTCTGGGCCAGGCAGACCGGGGGACGGGCCGCCCTGGCGTCGATGCGCTCCTTCCAGGACGCGGCCAGCGAGCTCGCGCTGCTCCGCCTGCGGATGCACCACAGTGCGGCCGACGCACACGCCCTCGAGACCGAGCGGCGGCTGCTGGACACGATCGTCACCCGCCGACGCGAGTTCACCGGGGCGCCGTACTAGCGTGGCGCGGTGCGCACCCTCGAGATCGCCCGGTCCCTCGCCGACGAGCTGACGTCCCTGCGGCGCCGGCTCCACCAGGTCCCCGAGCTCGGCAACGAGCTGCCGGTCACCCAGCGCCTGGTCCTCGAGGCCCTCGACGGTCTCGACCTCGAGGTGTCCGTCGGCAAGGAGCTCTCCTCAGTGGTGGCGGTCCTCCGCGGCCGCGCCGTCCGACCCGGTGGTGGACCGCGCCCGGTCGTCCTGCTGCGCGGGGACATGGACGCGCTGCCGGTCACCGAGGACCTCGACCTCGCCTACGCGTCGACCCACGCGGGGCTCATGCACGCCTGCGGCCACGACCTGCACGTCGCCGGCCTCGTGGGATCCGCGCGCATCCTGCACGGCCTGCGGGACCAGCTCGCCGGGGATGTGGTCTTCATGTTCCAGCCGGGCGAGGAGGGCCCAGGCGGCGCCGACGTCATGATCCGTGAGGGGCTCCTCGACGCTGCCGGTCGCCGTGTCGACGCGGCCTACGCCCTGCACGTCTACTCCGCCGAGTTCCCGCGTGGCGTGTGGTTCGGACGGCCCGGGCCGCTCATGGCCGCGGCCGACGAGGTGCGTGTCCGGGTCATCGGCGAAGGGGGACACGGCTCGGCGCCCTTCCGCAGCAAGGACCCGATCCCGGCGGCGTGCGAGATGGTGCTGGCGCTGCAGTCGATGGTGACGCGCGCGTTCGACGTCTTCGACCCCGTGGTGGTCACCGTAGGGCGCATCGCCGGTGGGACCAAGGACAACATCATCCCGGACGACGCGGTGTTCGAGGCGACCCTGCGGACCCTGTCCGAGGACAACCGCGCCGCCGTCCGCGAGCGGATCGAGCGGCTCGTGACCGGCATCGCGGCGGCCCATGGGCTCGGAGTCGAGGTGGACTTCACGATCGGCTACCCCGTCACCGTCAACGACCCGGACGAGTACGCCTTCGCCACGGACACCATCGTCGACATGTTCGGGTCTGACCGCTACGCCACGATGCTCGAGCCCATCTCGGGCTCGGAGGACTTCTCCTTTGTGGCACAACAGGTTCCGAGCGCGTACGTCAACCTCAGCGTGTGTCCCTCGGAAGACTGGGAGAGCGCGCCGGACAACCACTCGCCGCGTGCCGAGTTCGATGACGCGCTGCTCCCCGACGCCGCCGCGCTGCTCGCGGAGCTCGCGCTCCGACGGCTCAGCCGCTGACGACCGTCAACGTCATCGGCTCTGCTGACAGCAGGGCCACCGCGGCGAGGTGGTTCGCCTGCCCGACGTCGAGGTCGGCCACCTGCACGGGACCTGGCAGTGGGTGCTGGCCGTGCCAGGCCACCAGGGCGGGGGGCTCCGAGGGGCCGGAGACGACGACCTGACGCGGGTCCACGACGAGCCCGTGCCCGGTGGCCTTGAGGACAGACTCCTTGCGAGCCCACACGCGGGCCCGCGCGAGCCTGAGCTCGTCGCCACTGAGGACGTCGAGCGCCGGAACCTCGACGTCGGCGAGGGTCACCGCGTTGAACCCGTCGAAGTCGCTCTCGTCGACCTCTTCGACGTCGACGCCGACCTCGCCCGACCAGGACAGGCCCACGAGGGCCAGCCGTCCGGCATACGACAACGACACCGACAGGCCGGTGCCATCGACGACGCTGGGCTTGCCGTGCCGGTGGCTGCCGCACGTCGCGCAGGTGCGCTCGAACACGATGTCCCGTGGTGGGCAGCCCAGGGCCTCACCGGCACACTGACGGAGCAGGGCGTGGGCGGTGATGTAACGGGCGGGGTTGCGGCGTCGCGCCGCCCGCTCCCGCTCGCGGTCGTCGAGCACGCGGGCGAGCGCGCCGACGAGCGCGGGGTCGTCGTCGACCCGGCGCCAGCGCACCTGCACCTCAACAGCCACGGCCAGATCATTGCAGCACCAGGGCGCGCGGGCGCCCGGTGCTCGCGTCGGTCGCCAGCCCTGTCGCTGACGGGCGCTGTCATGAAGGTCAGGCCGCGGCGGCGTGGAACGCGCAACCGAAGGCGCCTGCCCCCTTAGACTGTCGGCGCCGACCGGCTGACGGCCGGCACGCCTCCGTAGCTCAGCTGGATAGAGCAAGGGCCTTCTAATCCCTAGGTCGCAGGTTCGAGTCCTGCCGGGGGCGCCGCGTGGCCGAGCGGAAAGCGGCCGAGCACCTCGTAGCGGGGTCGCCGGCGCGGACCCTCGCCAAGGTGCGACTCGATGAGGGTGACCTCGTCCGAGGTCCAGCGGGGGCCGGCATAGCCGCCCAGCACCCTCAGCCAGCGCGTCACCTCGCCGGGCCGGCGCAGCCGGGCCAGTGTCAGGTGCGGGTGGAAGGGGCCGCCCTCGGGCGCCGCCCCCGCCTTGGCACACACCGACCGTATGCCGCGGGCAAGGTGCCGGACCCCGTCCCCCTCGTGCTCGATGCCCGCCCAGAGCACGCGCGCGGCATACGGGTTGGGGAAGGCGCCAGCGCCGGCCACCCGCAGCGGCAGCGGTTCATGCCGCCCCGCGAGCCGGGCCAGCCGCTCGGTCAGCTCGTCCAGGGCGCGGTCCGGGACGGACGGCATGAAGGCCATGGTCAGGTGCCACTGGTCCGGGCTGGTCCACCGCAGGTCGGGACCGGCCTCCTGGCGAGGCTCGAGGAACTCGGCGAGGTCGTCGACGACCGACGGGGGCGGGACCACTGCGGCGAAGAGTCGCATGCCCTCATTGTGGCCGTGGGGGAGCGCTAGATTGGCTGGAGCCTACGACTGCGGAGGTGCGCCATGACTGTGCGCGACTGGAGTGAGGCCCACTTCCGGATGGTGGCTGTGCGAGTGCTCGAGCTGGCCGCCCTGCTGCTGGTCGCGGTTGCGGCCCTGGAGATGTGGGTCGGCTGGTCGGGCCCGGTGTTCAGCGATGGTGCCGGGGGAGGCTCGCCGCCCTTCGACTTCCGGGTGTGGTCGGTCACCATGGCGCTCTTCCGGGGCCCGATCGGGCTCGTGGTCGCTGCAGTGTTGTTGGGCCTGTGCCTCGCCGTCATCCACCGGCTGCGTCCCGTGGCCCATGCAGGCGTGCTGCGGTGGGAGGTCGGCGCGGTGGCTTTTGCAGGCCTGCTGGTCGAGGTCGTCGCCCTGGTCGCCGTGGGACTGGCGTTCGTCACGCCGCTGCCCTTCGGCGGGGGTAGCGAGAAGGCGTTCTACCTCGCCAACGCCGTCGGCCTGACGCTGGCTGGAACCCTGCCACTGGCGCTGGTGGCCCTCTGGTGGTGGCGGCTGCTCGGGACGCCCGACCCCGAGGCGGACGCCGTCGGTGCGGTCGAGTCAGAGGCGGACGAGGTGGGCGAGGCGGGCGACTCCACGCCGTCCCTGCCCGCCCCCGGGGGTCCTGTCGGGTCGGCGGGCCGGGCCGCAGTCGTGGGGACGCGGCCCGACACTGCCGTAGACGGCGTTCTCGGCGCCGACCCGTCAGGGGTCGAGCGCATCGAGCCCGTCAGCCGCGACCAGGCGATCGATCCGCTGTCGTCCGACGGGTCGACGTCGAACGGCTACGACGACTACTTCCGCCGCCGCTAGGTGGCAAGGCCTCCCGGCGCGGGCCGTCCGCCGCCCGCGCGGGGCCGCGCCTGCAGGACCCGGGCGCAGATGTCGGCCGCCACCGCGTCGGGGTCTTCGTGCTGCCAGTAGCGCAGCACCGTCCACCCGGTGGCCTCGAGCTGGGACGTCGTGTCCAGGTCGCGGGCGATGGTGCCGTCGATCTTCTCCGCCCAGTAGGTCGCGTTGGTCCTGGGGTGGGTGCGGTGCTCCGGGCAGCCGTGCCAGAAGCACCCGTCGACGAAGACGGCGACCCTGGCCCTGGTGAAGACGAGGTCCGCCGTGCGCCGAAGTGCGGGCTCGGGCCGGACCGAGACGCGGTAGCGCAGCCCCAGGGCATGGACCGCCCGTCGGACAGCCCACTCGGGAGCCGTGTCCCGCGGGCGGTTGGACTGCATCACCCGCCGGACGGCCGCCGAGCTGGCCCATGACGTCTCTTTCATGCCGAACCAACGCTCACCGGGCTACCCGCGTGAGTCGACGTGCGCCGTCGGTGAGATCCGTGTCACCTCGCCACATTCGGGCACGCCGTGCCCGTGTGGCCGCGCAGGATCGTGTGCCCGCTGTGGCTAGGCTTGCGCGTGTGAGTGAAGCAGGGGCCGACAATGCTGCCTTGCTGGCCGCCGTCACGGCGTTGCGGGCAGAGGTGGCAGCGTCCAGCCTCCCCTTGGACCTCCCGCAGACCCAGGCGGCCGCCGCGCACCGCCAGGCCCTCCTGCACCAGCTGGACGACTACGTCATCCCGCGGCTGTCCTCGCTCGACGCCCCGCTGCTGGCAGTGATCGGGGGATCGACCGGTGCGGGCAAGTCCACGCTGGTCAACTCCCTCGTCGACGCCGACGTGAGCCGGTCCGGGGTGCTGCGCCCGACGACGACGAGCCCGGTCCTCGTGCACCACCCCGAGGATTCCGCGGCCTTCACGAGCGACCGGATCCTCCCCGGCCTGAACCGGGTCACGGGTGCCGGCAGCGCGGACGGCGACGACGGCCAGGGAACAGTCCGGCTGGTCGCCTCGCGGTCCCTGCCGCCGGGCATGGCCGTTCTCGACGCACCCGACATCGACTCGGTCGTCTCGGCCAACCGCGCCCTGGCCGCGCAGCTTCTCTCGGCCGCCGACCTGTGGCTGTTCGTGACCACCGCGGCCAGGTACGCGGACGCCGTGCCCTGGGAGCTGCTGCGCCAGGCCTCCGAGCGGGGGACCGCCGTCGCCATCGTGCTCGACCGCGTCCCGCCCGAGGCGATGACCGAGATCCGCGCGCACCTCGCCTCCATGCTGCGAGAGCAGGGCCTCTCGACCGCCCCCATCTTCGCCATCCCCGAGACGACCCTCACCAAGGCCGGGCGCCTCCCGCAGGAGAACGTCGCGCGGCTGAAGTCATGGCTGACCGCCCTGGCCAGCGACTCGCGGGCCCGTGCCAGTGTGGTGCGGCAGACCCTCAGCGGGGCCCTCGACTCCCTCGACGGACGTACCCTCGAGCTCGTCGAGGCGAGCACGGCCCAACAGCGGGCCACCGCCGCGCTGCGGACCGCCAGCGCGGCGGCCTATGCCGAGGCCCTGGAGCGGGTCGAGGGGGGGATGACTGACGGCACCCTGCTGCGCGGCGAGGTTCTGGCGCGCTGGCAGGAGTACGTCGGGACCGGTGAGTTCTTCCGCCAGGTGGAGTCGACGATCTCCAGGATCCGGGACCGCATCACCGCAGCCGTCAAGGGCGGCCCACCTCCGACCGACAACCTCGGCGAGGCCCTCCAGTCGGGTGTCGCAGCCCTCGTGTCAGCACAGTCCCAGGCGGCTGCGAGCGCGGGCGCGCGGGCCTGGCGCACGCTGCCGGGCGGGGCCGCCCTGCTGTCGGAGCACCCCGGGCTGGCCAAGCCGTCGCCGGCGCTGGACAGCACCATCGCGCGGATGGTGCGCGACTGGCAGGGCGACGTGCTCGACCTGGTCCGCTCCGAGGGCCGGGACCGGCGCACGACGGCCCGCATCGCGGCATACGGGCTCAACGGCATCGGCGTGATCCTCATGCTGGTCGCGTTCGCGCACACCGGTGGGCTGGTCGGTGCAGAGGTGGGCATCGCCGGTGGCACCGCCGTGCTGGCCCAGAAGGTCCTCGAGGCGATCTTCGGCGACCAGGCGGTGCGGGAGATGGCGGCCAAGGCGCGCACGCGACTGCTGGCCAAGGTGGAGGAGCTGTATGCCGGCGAGCGGGCCCGCTTCGACGCCGCCCTCGAGGGTGTGGAGGTCAAGGAGGACCAGGCGGCACGCCTGGCGGACGCAGCAGCAGCGGTGAAGGCGGTTCGATGAGCCCGTTGAAGATGGGCAGCAGGCAGGTCAAGGGCATCAGCGCGGAGGAGCTGACGAGCAGGGCGGAGTCGCTGCAGGCAGCCCTCGACGCGGGCGGGGACCAGCTGGACCGCAAGCACACCCAGGCCGGCGCGGAGATCGTCGCCAAGGTGCACGCCCGCACCGCCCTGAAGGGCGGACACACGGTCGTCGCCCTCGCCGGGGCGACCGGGTCGGGCAAGTCCAGCCTCTTCAACGCCCTCGTCGGCTCCGCCGTCGCCACGGTCGGCGCCAAGCGGCCCACGACCTCCAAGCCGACCGCCGCCGTGTGGGGACCCGAGAGCGCGAGCGAGCTGCTCGACTGGCTCACCGTCGGCCGTCGCCACCAGGTCGAGGGCGAAGGCGCCAGTGCCGAGCAGCCAGGCAGCCTCGGAGGCCTTGTCCTGCTCGACCTGCCCGACTTCGACTCACGCATCGTCGAGCACCGCCGGGAGGCCGACCTCATCCTTGCCCTGGTCGACGTCTTCGTCTGGGTGACCGATCCGCAGAAGTACGCGGACGCCCGCCTCCACGACGACTACCTCGCGGCGCTGTCGATGCACGATGCCGTGACGGTCGTGGTCCTCAACCAGGCGGACCGGCTCACGCCCGACGGAGTGCGACAGGTCACCGCGGACCTCGTCCGGCTCGGCGAGCGCGACGGGATCAAGGGCCTGCAGGTCTACGCGACCTCGACCCGGACCGGCCAGGGACTCGACGAGCTGCGGATGCGGCTCGCTGCTGCGGTGGCGGGGCAGAACGCCGCCCGCTACCGCCTCGCTGCCGACATCAGGTCGGTCTCGTCGCACCTGCGCTCCGGCGTCGCCGACTCCGAGCTGTCACTGGGGGAGCACGCAGACGACGAGCTGGTTGGCGCGCTCTCCCGGGCCGCCGGCATCCCGACCGTCGTGGCCGCGGTGGAGCGCGACTACCGGCAGGAGGCGTCGGCGCGGACCGGGTGGCCGCTCACCCGCTGGGCCCGGTCGCTGCGACCGGACCCGATCAAACGGCTCCGGCTGTCCAAGGGGTCAGGTGCCGACGACACTGACGCCCTGCCGGGCGTCACGGCCGCGGACGTGCGCAGCATGCTCGGGCGCTCGTCCCTGCCGCCGGCCACCCCGGCCGCGCGTGCCTCGGTCGACCTCGCGACCCGGCGGCTGGGCGACCGCGCCGGTGAGGGACTGCCTGCTCCGTGGGCAGAAGCCGTGGCCGATGCGGCCACGCCCGCCGGGCCGGAGCTGGCCGACGCCCTGGACCAGGCCGTCATCAAGACGCCGCTGCGTGCGCGCGACCCGCTCTGGTGGACCGTCGTCGGCATCAGCCAGACCGTCCTGGCGCTGCTGGCCGTCGCAGGCCTGCTGTGGCTGGTCGCCCTCGGGGTGGTGGGATGGCTGCAGCTGCCCGAGATCGGCACGCCGCGACTCGGGCCGCTTCCGCTGCCCACGCTCCTGCTCGGGGGCGGGCTGCTGCTCGGTCTCATCGTGGCGTGGGCCTCCCGCAGGGCGGCACTGGTGGGAGCGCGCCGACGCGCCGACCTCATCCGCCAGCGCCTCCGGGAGTCGGTCTCCACCGTCGCCAGTGCCCACATCGTGGCGCCGGTGCGCGAGGTGCTGCTGCGTCACGGGGAGGCGCGGCGCCACCTCGACGCCGCGCCTCCCCGTGACGCAGC
>Ga0247820_10001450_pt1 | contig 13361 bp, 9 predicted proteins | sample 13C_Glucose_Day1_2_FD_192480 | JGI IMG/M metagenome (GOLD analysis project Ga0247820, IMG submission 192480) | Soil microbial communities from agricultural site in Penn Yan, New York, United States - 13C_Glucose_Day14 | ecosystem: Environmental > Terrestrial > Soil > Agricultural land | place...
GTCCGTCAGTTCAACCAGCCGCCACGACCGCCGCGCCTTGAAGCCCAGCAGGACCCGCCCGCCCGGCCCGCTGCGCGCGTGCAGCGCCAGGCGTCGGCGGCTGGCCTGGGGCACGGCGACGGTCGCTTCGACCTCGGTCTCGATGCCCTCGCGCGCCAGGGTCTGGACCACCACCTCGCGCTTCCACGCCAGATAGGGCGCGTCCGCCCAGTGCTGCAGAGGCGCCACGCCGCACTCGGCATAGGTCTCGGAATGGATCGGGCGTCGGTCCGGACTGGCTTCGATCAGGTCAAACGCCTCGACCCGCCCGTCCTTCACCTCGCCGCAGATCACCTCGCCCGGCAGCCCCCCCGGCACGAAGACGAAGCCCTTGGGCGTTTCGGCGATCCCGTCGCCCTGATGGCCCATGCGGGCGATGGTCAGAGTTTGCGTCATGGCGCGGCTTCTACCCGGTCCCGCGCCGAATCTGAAACCTGAACGAAGATGAACGACACGATCAAAAGCCGTTCAGCTTCGCCCCCCTATTTCTGGATGCAACAGACAGCGCAGCGAAGCCGTTCAGCTTCGGGATCTGTCACAGGAACACGAACGATGATCGCTCATCTGTCCAAGAAGGCATCCGCCGCCGCTGTCGCCGCCCTCGCCGTGGCCGGTTCGCTCATGGTCCCGGGCGTCGTCAGCGCCCAGACCTATGGCTACGGCTATCCGCCCGCCTACAACAACTACGGTTCGCAGGGTCGCTACAACGACCCCTGCGTTGGCGATCAGCGGAGCCGTGCGACGACGGGCGGCGTGCTCGGCGCCACCATCGGCGCCGTGGCCGGCTCGCAGTTGGCGGCGCGCGGCCGCCGCACCGAAGGCAGCGTCCTGGGCGGCGTGCTCGGCGCCGCCATCGGCGCCGGCGTGGGCAACAGCTCCGCCAACTGCGACAGCCGTTATCGTTCGTCGAGCTACGGCTACAACCAATCCTATGGCGGAACCTATGTCCCACCCGCCTACGGCTACGACAACTCGGGCTACGACCGTCGCTACGACGACGGCTATGGCCGCGACTATCGTGAGTACGACTACGACCGCGGCTACACCCAGCCGGCTCAGGACTACCGCTATCAGAACAACGACGAATGCCGCCTCGCCGAGAGCGTCATCCGTCTGCCCGATGGTCGCAGCGAGACGCGCTATGTGCGCACCTGCCCTGACCAGAACGGCCGCTATCGCGTCGTCGATTAAGTTTCAGCCCCCCTGTCGATCGACGACGTGAAGAGGGCCGCCGGATCACCGGCGGCCCTCTATATTTTTGGCGCTACGCCCGACGCGCCCACATCAGGAATTCGACGTTGCCATCGCCCCCGGTAATCGGGCTTTCGGCGACCTCCAGCACCTTCCAGCCGACGCTTTCCAGCCAGGCGCGCACGCCCTCGACCGCCGTCGCATGGACCTCGGGGTCCTTGACCACGCCCTTCTTGCCCGCGTCCTTGGGGCCAGCCCCCTCGAACTGCGGCTTGACCAGGGTGATCAGATCCGCGTCCGGCGCCGCCAGGGCCAGCGCGGCCGGCAGCACCTTCGACAGACCGATGAAGCTGGCGTCGCAAACGACCAGCGACGGCTCTTCGGGAATGATTTCAGGCGTCAGCTCGCGTGCATCGGTCCGCTCCAGATTGATCACGCGCAGATCGGCCGCGACCTTGGCGTGCATCTGGCCGAACCCCACATCCACGGCGAAGACCTTGGCTGCGCCGCGATCGAGACACACCTCGGTGAAGCCGCCCGTAGAAGCGCCCACGTCGAGCACCACCCTGCCCTTGACCGCGACCGGCCACAGATCCAGGGCCCGTTCCAGCTTCAGCGCCCCGCGCCCGACCCAGCGGTGGGCGGCGGCATAGCCGATCTCAACGTCGTCGCTGACCGCCTGCGAGGCCGCCTTGGCGGGAGCGCCGTTCACAGTGACGCCGCCCGCCTCGATCGCCGCCCTGGCCTTGGCCCGGCTTTCGGCCAGGCCTCGGGTGACCAGAATCTGATCCAGACGGAGCGTCCTCACGCCCCGGCCATCGCGTCCAGGCGGGCCAGTGCGGCCTGAAGCTTGGCCTTGCCCTCTTCGGCCTCGGCCAGCTTGGCGCGCTGCTCGTCGACGACCTCCGGCGCGGCGCGCGACACGAAGTTGGGGTTGCCCAGCTTCTTGTTCACGTGGCCGATGTCGCTCTCGAAGACCGCGATCTCCTTCTCCAGACGCGCGCGCTCGGCCGTCAGGTCGATGATCCCGGCCAGCGACAACGCCGCCGTGGTCCCGCCCGAGACGAAGGTCACGGCTCCGGCGGGCGCGGCCTCGACTGTCGCGATCTCGCCCGCCCGACCCAGGGTCAGGATCAGATCGCGGTGACGCGCGATGCGTTCTGCGGTCACAGCGTCCGGCGCGACAAAGGCCAGCGGCGGCTTGGCCGACGGCGGCACGTTCATCTCGGCCCGCAGGGCGCGGATTTCACCGACCAGATCGACCAGCCAGCCGATCTCGGCCTCGGCCGAGGCGTCGACGAAGCTGTCCGGCAGCACCGGCCACTCGGCGCCCATCAGCAGGCCCTCGCGCGCCGGACCTTCCTTGCCCAGCTCGGCCCACAGCTCCTCGGTGATGTAGGGCATGACCGGGTGCAGCAGCTTCAGCGTCTGGTCGATGGTCCAGGCCGTCATGGCCCGCGTCTCGGCCTTGGCGGCTTCATCGGCGCCGTTGAACACCGGCTTGGCCAGTTCCAGGTACCAGTCGCAGAAAACGTTCCAGACGAAGCGGTACAGGGCCCCCGCCGCGTCATCGAAACGGCCGCCCTCGATGGCGTCCGACACGGCGCGCTCGGCCTTGGCCAGCTCGCCGCGAATCCAGCGGTTGATGGTCTGCTCGACGGTGGCGGGATCAAAGCCCTCGACGCGCTTGGCCTCGTTCATCTGGCTGAAGCGTGCGGCGTTCCACAGCTTGGTGCCGAAATTGCGATAACCTTCAATGCGCTGCTTCGACAACTTAATGTCGCGCGTGCCCGACAGGATGGCCATGGTGAAGCGCAGCGGGTCGGCGCCCAGCTCGTCGATGATGCCTAGGGGGTCGATGACGTTGCCCTTGGACTTCGACATCTTCTGGCCCTTCTCGTCGCGGACCAGACCATTGATGATCACGCGCTTGAACGGGACTTCGCCGTCCATGAAGTGCAGGCCCATCATCATCATCCGGGCGACCCAGAAGAAGATGATGTCCGCCGCCGTCACCAGATCGCTGGTCGGATAGAAGCGCTGCAGATCCTCGGTCTTCTCGGGCCAGCCCATGGTCGAGAAGGGCCACAGGGCCGAGCTGAACCAGGTGTCCAGAACGTCCTCGTCCTGCGTCAGCACGACCTCGGAATCATAATCGGCCAGCGCCTGTTCACGGGCGTCTTCTTCCGTCTCGGCGACGTAGATTTCACCGTTCGGGCCATACCAGGCCGGAATGCGGTGGCCCCACCACAGCTGGCGGCTGATGCACCAGGGCTCGATATTGCGCAGCCACTCGAAGTAGATCTTCTCGTACGACCTGGGCTCGAAGACTGTCGCGCCGTCCTCGACCGCCTTCAGCGCGGGCTGAGCCAAAGTGTGGGCGTCAACGTACCACTGGTCCGTCAGCCACGGCTCGATGACCACGCCGGAACGGTCGCCATGCGGGACGACGTGCTTGGTCTTCTCGATTTCGCGCAGCCAGTTCTCTTCCTCGGCGCGGGCGACGATGGCCTTGCGCGCGGCGAAACGGTCCAGACCGACCAGATCAGCGGGGATTTCCGGCACGTCCTCATTGGTGATGCGCGCGAAGGCGTCCATCACGTTCAGCGCCGCCAGACCGGCACGCTTGCCGACCCCGAAGTCGTTGAAATCGTGCGCCGGGGTGATCTTCACCGCGCCCGAACCCTTGGTCGGGTCGGCGTAGTCGTCGGCGACGATGGGGATGCGACGGCCGGTGATGGGCAGGATGACGGCCTTGCCGACCAGACCCTTGTAACGCTCATCCTCGGGGTGAACGGCCACGCCGGTGTCGCCCAGCATGGTTTCGGGACGCGTCGTGGCCACGACGATGAAGCCGCGCGTCTCGAACTCGGTCGCCTTGCCATCCTCGTCGAAGACGACCGGGTGCTCATAGGTGACGCCATCAGCCAGCGGATAGGCGAAGTGCCAGTAATGGCCGTCCTGTTCGCGCTGTTCGACCTCCAGGTCCGAAATGGCGGTCTGGAAATGCGGGTCCCAGTTCACCAGACGCTTGTCGCGATAGATCAGGCCGTCCTGATGCAGCTTGACGAAGACCTTGCGGACGGCGGCGTTCAGGCCCTCGTCCAGGGTAAAGCGCTCGCGCGACCAGTCGCAGGACGAGCCCAGCCGGCGCAGCTGGCGCACGATGGTGCCGCCCGATTCCGCCTTCCACTCCCAGACCTTCTCGATGAAGGCGTCGCGGCCCATGTCGCGGCGGCTGATGTTGCCGGCAGAGGCCAGTTGACGCTCAACCACCATCTGGGTGGCGATGCCGGCGTGGTCGGTGCCGGGCAGCCACAGCACAGCCTTGCCCTTCATCCGGTGATAGCGGGCCAGAATGTCCTGGAGCGTATTGTTCAGCGCGTGGCCGATGTGCAGCGAGCCCGTCACGTTCGGCGGCGGAATGACGATCGAATAGGCGTCGGCCGCCCCGTCGGTGGGCTTGGCCGCGCGCGGCGCGAACAGGCCGCTCTCTTCCCACTGGGCGTAGAGGCGCGGTTCGGCAGCCTGGGGTTCGAAAGTCTTCTCGAGCATTGTCTTCATCATTCTTGTTGCCCTACCGCTCCGCACAGAGTGCGTCGCTGCTTGAGGGCGTCTGTTTCTTTCCCTAGCGCTCTGCGCGTGGCGCGTCGCTGCCTGAGGGTGATTTTTGAACGCGAAAGGGCGGCCCCGCCGGAGCCGCCCTCAGTGACTTAGTGTCTGGTGAAGCGAAGGGCTAGCCGGCGTTGCGGGCGATGCGTTCTACTTCCTTGCGTACCTGGGCCTCGACGATGCCCGGCAGGTTGGCGTCCAGCCAGTCCTTCAGCATCGGGCGCAGCATGGCCTGAACCATGGCCTCGACCGTATTGCCGCTGACAAAGGGCATGTCCTGCGGCGCGGCGGCGACGGGTTCCGGCTTCTGGAAGGTCGCGGCCAGACCGGCGAAGGCCGAGGCGGCGCTGGCGGCGGCGCTTTCCCCGACCAGGGAATCATAGACGGGCGCAGCGACCGGCTCCGACGTCGGCTCGGCGGCGGGGAAAGGTGCCACGTCGGCGACATCCAGATCGCCGATCGACTCGGCGGCCGGCGCCTCATAGGGCTCGGTCAGCTCCAGCACCTCATCCTCGACCGGCGCGGCTTCAGCGGCTTCGAACACGGACTCCGGTTCCGGCGCGACTTCAGCGACCGGCTCCGGCGCGGCGGCGGTTTCCGCCGGCGCGTCGTCTTCAGAGATGATCCGGCGGATCGACGCCAGAATCTCTTCCATCGTCGGTTCCTGGGCGGTCTGGTCGGTCATGGCAGAACCTTGAGGGCTGAACCTGTAGGGACCGCCGACAGGCGCCGGGCGGCGCGCGACGATCAGGGCCGGACAAACAGACTCGCCCTCCCCTTGCCTCTGTCGTCGCACCAACGCCCGTCGGAATCAACGGACGTTTTTCGCCTGTCAGGCTAATCCCGGCTCAATTTCCGGGAGCGGTGCGGACGATTTCGCTCTTCAGCTGGTTGTCGATGGGCGCATCCTCGACGTCGGCCGCCGGAACAATGCTCGGCGAAGCGACGCGATCCAGAGCCTCCACCGCGCCGTCCCACGGCAGACCGCCACGGTTGCGGACCGCATTGTAGTTGGCCTCGGCGTCATAAACCTCGATCGCCGGATCCAGGTTGGGTCCGCCCAGACGGCCCATGGCGGCCAGAAGCTGGGCCTGGGCCACGTACTGATTGCGATGGGCGCTGGCCAGGGTGACCTGGGCCGAGCGCAGCTCCAGCTCCTGGTTCAGCACATCCAGGGTGGTGCGCAGACCGACCTGGGCCTCCTGACGCACGCCCTCCGCGGCGACCGAGGCCGCGCGCACGGCTTCCTGGCCGGCCTGCAGGGTCGAGCTGGCGGCGACGGTCTGGGCATAGGCCGAGCTGACGCTCTGAAGCACCGTGCGACGCTCGCCCTCGACGCCGATCTGGGCGGCGTTGGCGCGCTCCAGCGCCTGGGCGACACGCGAACGGTTCAGGCCGCCGGTGAACAGCGGCACCGAAACGGTGGCGCCGGCGGTGAAGCTGGTGCGATCCGTCAGGTCAAAAGCCGACAAGTCATTGGCCGTGCCGCCATAAGAGGCTGTCAGCCGCGCCGACGGTCGATACTCGGACCGCGCCGCCGCCACATTGGCCTCGGCGGCCTCCAGGGCGTAGGCCGCAGCACGAACACCCGGATTCTCGACCAGGGCGACATCCAGCGCAGCGTCGAAATCGGTCGGCAACCCAGGCAGCACCGGCAAGGCGGTCATATTGGCCGGCGCCTGGCCGACGACGGCGGCATAGGCGGCGCGCGATACCGACAGCTGGGCCTGGGCATTGGCCAGATCAGCGTCCGACTGGGCCAGACGGGCTTCCGACTGAGCCACGTCCGTGCGGGTGATCTCGCCCACTTCGAAGCGGGCGTTGGATTCGTCCAGCTGGCGACGCAGGACGGTAATGTTTTCCTGACGGATGCGCAGGATCTCCATGTCCCGCACCACGTCGGCGTAGGCCTGGATAACCGAGGTCATCACCTGCTGTTCGACTTCACGCAGGTTTTCGCGGCCGGCGCGGACATTGGCCTCGGCGGCGTCGATGCCGCGCGCGGTGCGGCCAGCCGTCCAGATGTTCTGCGACAGGCTGATGCTGGCGGTGGCGCTGTCACCCTCCACCACGCCCAGGGCGTCGGCGTCCACGCGGCTGTAGTCGACACCGGCCGAAGCGCTGATGGTCGGGCGCAGACCCGAGCGGGCCTGAACAATGGTCTCATCCAGCGCTCGCTGGTTGGCGCGCTGCGCCAGCAGGGTCGGATTGGTGCGATAGGCCAGACCAATCGCTTCCTGCAGGGTCTCGGCGCCGGCCGGAGCGGCCACAGCCCCCACGGCGAGAGCGATGAGAGCGACCGAAGCGAGCGCGCGAGAGCGTTTCAACATGAACCTGTTCCTGCCTGACGCCCCCGACGGCGCGCCCCGTAATGCCTGAATGGCGTAGTTGGAGACTCTGCCCGCCCTGCGCCAGTTAAGTTTTTTTCACGCAGATGCAGCGCGTCTCCGTCGCGCCCGAACCAAGCCTCACAGCGCGAAGGCGGGCTCGGGAATCAGCTCGGTCAGAACCGGCGGCATGGCGTCAAACAATTCACGACGCGACACGCCTTCACGACCCCGCACATAAAGCACGGCCTTGCCGACCGGACCGGCGCGCTCGACCACGGCCAGACGGCCGCCGGGACGCAGGGCGGCGATCCAGGATTCGGGACGGGCCGGCACGGCGGCCTCGCTGACGATCAGGTCATAGCCCTCGCCGTGCGGCTGGCCCAGCGGCGCGACCACGGTCGACACGCCTTCATCGGCCAGGGCCGCGCCCGTGACCTCGAACACGGCGGCATCCGAATCCTGCGCCGTCACGGTCAGGCCCATGCGCGCCAGAACGGCGGCGGCGTAAGGCCCGGCCAGGACCAGGGCCTTTTCACCCGCACGGGCGTCCAGCGCCTGCATCAGCTTGCCCAGATCACGCGGCAGCATCAGTCGACGCTCGCCCGCGACTTCCGGCTCGATGTCGGCATAGGCCGAGAAAGCGCGGTCGGCGGCGCAGAAGCGCTCGCGCTCGACAGCGCCGAAAGCCGCCTGCAGGTCGCGGTCCGTGACGTCGTTCACCCGGACTTGCGAGTCCAGCATGACCTTGCGTGCAGCGGCGAAATCCATGGTTCCGAAGTCCTTCAGGGCGGCGTAAGCGAATAAATCTGCGGCGCTTATAGGTCCGTGCGTTGCAGCCGACAATCCGATCTGATAGCTGACGCCCCTCGCGATGGTTCGGGGCTCGGGTTTCGAGACCCATACGGCCTGATGGCGGAGTGGTGACGCAGAGGACTGCAAATCCTTGCACCCGGGTTCGATTCCCGGTCAGGCCTCCATCGCGAGCTAACCCTACAATACTCCTCCTTCCCCGCCCCGGGGCGCTTCTAGGACGCCTCGAGCGCTTCTGGGGCCGTCGTCAGGTGATGCAGGGCCACCGCGCTGGTCGCGGCGACATTCAGGGAATCAAAGCCGCCCGACATGCGAATCGCGAGCGGCCGGCAGCTGGCGATCACCTCGGCCGGCAGTCCCGGACCTTCCGACCCCAGTAGAATCGCCGTGCGCGGCGCCGGTTTGAGCCGCCCCAGGGTTTCGGCCGCCGAAGGGGTCAGGGCCAGAACCTCGAAGTCACGCGCCTTCAGCGCCTTGACCATGGCCGCCGCCGTCACGCCCTCGACAAAAGGAGTCCGCAACGCGGCCCCCACCGAGACCCGGATCGCCTTGCGATAGAAGGGGTCACAGCAGGTCGCGTCGAGCAGCAGCCCCGCCGCCCCGAACGCCGCCGCATTGCGAAACAGGCCGCCCATGTTGTCGTGATTGCCGATGCCGCAGGCGCCGACCACCACCGCGCGCTCGGGCAGACCGTCCAGGAACCCCTCCAGCGCCAGCGGCGCGGGCTTGCGGCCCAGGGCCAGAATACCCCGGTGCAGATGAAACCCCGCGATTCCGTCCAGCACGTCCTGCGGCGCGGTATGGACCGGCACATCCTCCGGCAGACCTTTCAATACGCCGCGCAGAGCCTCCAGCCGTTTTTCCGCGATCAGCACCGCCACAGGCTCACACCGTGACACCCCTGACGCCAAGACCCGCAACACCACCTCGCCCTCGGCCACGAACAGACCCTGACGACCGGTCAGGTCACGCTCCTTCACGTCGCGAAAGGCGGAAATGCGAGGATCGGCGGCATCGAGAACACGGATCAGATTCATGCCGAACCTCTTAGCCCAGCCCGGTGAATAAATTTCGGCGTTTTCTGCACTTTATCCGTTGCATGAATCAAAAAGGCGCTGCTATACGGCGGCCTTCCCCGAGGGGATGTTCCGCGGTAGCTCAGTGGTAGAGCAGCCGACTGTTAATCGGCTGGTCGTAGGTTCGAATCCTACCCGCGGAGCCACTCGGGGGGAGTATTCAGGTTCAGCTTTCTGAACCTGCTTCATCTCCAGAAAATCCAATATCTTGAAGCGCGCGCGACTGACTTCCGGGTCACGCGGACCGCCTCGCCGCGCCTCTAGCCCGATCGCTCCTAGCGACCGGGAGAAGACGCCAGAGCCTCACCAGCGCGATAGCGGAAGTCACGCAGGATCGCCCGCCCGGCGCCCGCCGCATAAACCCCGACACGCAGGCTCAGAAACCCGCCGAAGACATTGTGGTGCAGGCCCGACACCTCCATGCGCATCTCGTTTCTGATCCAGTTCTTTCCGTCATCATGCGAATGGAACCAGGTGACGACATTATCGACATTCAGCAGCCGGAAGCGGATTCGCCGGCTGGTGTTCGGCGACCGCATCCAGACCAGCTCTTCCGAAAACTGAAACGTCTTCAGCTGGGTCGGGGTGAAGCCGACGCCGACATAGGCCTTGGGGTTATAGAACAGCAGCAGCCCCGCCTCGGCCTCCCCTTCCAGTTCGATCTCGATCTCGGCCTGATAAACGGGGTCGCCCACGACGCAAACCAGGGGCGCCGAATCCGAAGGCGACGTCCCCTGCCCCGTCAGCCGCAACCCGCCTTCCACATAGGCGGCCCGACCGCTCGCCTCTCGATCCCCGTGAAAGGCCCACTGAACGCCCATGCGGCTTGTGGTGAAATCATCGCTCAAGGCCGGAGCGGAAGAACCGATACGCCCCCCACGCGGCTTTGCCAGAGGTTGCGACAGGTCTCCTCCAGCGGCGCGGAACCAGCCGTCGTCCGTCCAGACGATCGGCTCCAGCAGGGTTTGGCGCCCCAACGTCCGACGGCTGTTCTCATAGCCGTGATAGACCATCCACCAGTCGCCGGCAGGCCCTTCGACCAGGGTGGCGTGCCCGCGCGACCACCAGGGCTCTGCGGTGTTCGTCGTGCGAACAAGCGGATTATGAGGACAATCCTCCCAGGGTCCGTGGACCGAGCGGGAACGGGCCGCAATGACCATATGGCCGGTGGGCGGCCCGGCGGTGCCGCCCACCGCCGTGATCAGGTAGAACCATCCCTCGCGCCGCAGCAGCTTCGGCCCCTCCGGCGCGAAGTTCTCCACCACCCAGTCGTCCGGATAGCGCCACGGCGCATAGGCGTGCTCCAACTCGCCGTCGGTCGCCAGGCCGTCGTCGGTCAGCCGGATCTTGCGGATGCCGTTGGTGAAGAGATAACGCCGTCCATCCTCACCCACGACGTGGCCAGGATCGATGCAACCGCGGATATTCAGATCGATCGGATCGCTCCACGGACCGCGGATGTCGTCCGCCCATATGACGAAGATCGACCAGCCCTCATCATTCGGATCGGCCGGAATATAGATGAAGTAGCGCCCCTCGTGCTTGACCAGATCGACCGCCCAGATCACGCCCAGCCAGGCATGAAGCGCCGGTCCGAGCGGCGCCCAGTTCACCAGGTCGGTCGAATGCCAGATGACCAGACCCGGATAGGACAGGAAGGACGAAAACGTCATGTAGTAGTCGTCGCCGTCCTTGAGGATGGTCGGATCAGGGTGGTCGCCCGCGACCACGGGGTTCTGGAAAAGACCGTTGCCAAGGTCGGCCTTGCGCTGCCCCTCCGCGCCCACGCCCCACTGGCGCGCCGGCCCCGGCGACCGATCGGCGCTGTCCGCGAGAGCGCCGCGCGCGGGCAAGGCTGAAGCCAGGCCCCCCGCCAGGGCGCCCTTGAAGAGATTGCGGCGGATCAGGCTCATCGCGCGACCTCGATCATCACCACATCATGGATCGACATGGGCAACCGCAATCGCCCGACACCGTCCGCGTCGACCGCGATCTCATGCGCTTCCGCCTCATCCCGCGTCAGCGCCTGAAGGTGCTGCAGCTGATCGTGGCTCAAGGCGGCGGGCGCGCCCATTTCCAGATAGGCCGTATAGGCGTCATTGGCCTTGAAGCCGACCCGGCGGACGGTCGCCCTGTGCCGCCCCGGTCTCAGGTTGGCGATCCTGACCTCCAGCGACGCAGCGGGCGCCGGCGGACGCACCTGACGGAAGAAGGGTCGGTTGCTGATCGGCTGCTCCGGCAGTTCGTACCGCCAGGCCAGCACCTGGACCAGGTCGCCCTTCAGAGTCGCGATGCTTTGCGCATCCCCCGTCGGCAGTTCCGCATCGCCCAGGCTGTTTAGGTACTTGTATGCGAAGAAGGTCGGCTTGCGGACACCTTGCGGGGTCATCAGCCCAAATCCCCCGTCAAACGGACGGGTCTGCGGTCCAGGCTCCTCAAACAGATCACTGAACGCCCAGTAGCTCATTCCCTGGGCCAGCCCCTCGCTCTCACGCAGCTTGGTCAGGATGTAGGAGGCGCCGAAATAGTCGTCATGGATCGGATCGCGCGGATTGTAGCTGGTGCTCCACTCAGTGAAGAACAGCGGCAGGTCGGGTCGCGACGAGGCCTGAATCTCGGCGCGCACCTTGCGCACGTCGGCGACCACAGCGTCCGGATTGCGCGACAGCTTGTTGTCCCCCTCACCCCTCTCATCCAGGAATCCGCCCTCGACGCCGTAGGTATGGGTGGTGACGAAATCCACCGGCAGAGCATGCTGGTCGGCATAGGCCAGGAACTCCGGAATCCAGGCCGCCCCCGCAGTGGCCGGGCCTCCGACCCTCAAACTCGGATCCACCGCTTTGATCGCGCGAACAGTGCGCGCGTAGTAGTCGAAATAGGCCGCCTGGTCCGCCCCTTCCCAGAACCCGTCGAGGTTGGGCTCGTTCCAGAACTCGAAATACCAGGTGCGAACCTCCTCGGCGCCATAGCGCTCAATCAGATGCCGCACGAATGCATCGATCAACCCCGACCACTTCTCCGGTTGCGGATGCGATGTATTGCCCTTCCAGTAGAAAATCGTCTGGTCCGAGGACTTCATGGCGTCCGGCGTGAAACCCAACTCTATGAAGGGTTTGACGCCCATGCCGAGAAGCCGGTCATACAGCTGGTCAATGCGGCTCCAGTCGTAGACCGGCCGTCCTTCCACCTCCCGATAGACGCCCATTTCATCGTGAAAGACATCGTGGAATCGGATGTAACGGAAACCCAGTTCATCGGTCACCGTCTGCAACTGCGACAGGCTTTCCGCGCGAATCAGGGTGCCCGGATAGTCCGATCCGACCGACATGGCCGCCATTCGATCCCGGGGCTTCGACGGCGCTGAAACATCGACGGCTATGATCCGCAGCTGCGCTTCCGCCGCCACGGCCTGATGCCCGAAGAGCGCCAGAAGACCCGTCGCCAGAAGTCCCGTGATTGACCGCCTGATCGCCCCCGCCACCACAAACCTCACCTGTGATTATATTTTTACAGGTAACGCGAAAAAACCCGGGTCGCAACGGATACGAAAAACCTCAGCGCTGTCCCCGATGCAAAAAAAGCCCGACGCAAAGGCGCCGGGCTGAAAGTCGTTCGGTGATGGTGGGTGTCCTCAAGAAAAAGAAGACATGCTGTTGATCCGCCGGTTTGGTTAATGAAGCGTAAATCACCAGCAGAGGCCAAAATCAGACGTCAGGGAACCAGGTGGTCTGACGCGCCGAGGCCGAGAAGGCGCGCGTCAAACGCCACCCTGCTCCCGCCCTCTCTATTCGCCCCACCTCGTCCAAACCCGCAGGTCCCGGATAATCGAACCTCACGCCGGCGACTTCAACAAAATCAGCGCGATGACCCGCTCCCGCCAGCAAGGCCGTCCAGCGTCCGCTGGCGTCCGCCACGGCATCAGCCGTGACGCCAGCCGATGACACGACCACCCGCGTCCCCGACGGCGCACGTCCCGACGCCAGCAGCCCCCTGCCGTCATCATCGACAGAATCGAGGACAGGACCCGGCGATAGACGCCGACTCGGTCCTCCCTCGATCAGCAAGGCCGCCAAGGCCTGGTCGCCAGACGGCGTGATCAGCAAACGTTCCGGCCCTGGCGCGGGAAACTGACCGACCTGAACCTCCGGAGCCAGCAACATGGCGGCGTCCAGGCCGCTAATCCGCAATTCGAATCGTCCCGAACCATCCACGCCGGCCGCGAAGGCCGCATCCTGATCGTCGCGAAGCACCACGCGTGAGCCTGAAGGCGCGTCGCCGCGGACGATCAATGACGCACCATGGC
>Ga0247820_10001451_pt1 | contig 13360 bp, 13 predicted proteins | sample 13C_Glucose_Day1_2_FD_192480 | JGI IMG/M metagenome (GOLD analysis project Ga0247820, IMG submission 192480) | Soil microbial communities from agricultural site in Penn Yan, New York, United States - 13C_Glucose_Day14 | ecosystem: Environmental > Terrestrial > Soil > Agricultural land | place...
TCAGCAGGCTGGCTGCCAGGCTTGCTGCAACCAGCAGGCGGCCGGGTTGGAAATGCTTTAGCACAGGGGTCATCGAGAAGCTCCATAGGCTCAATCGGGCGTTTTTGAATGCGCCCGCAGAGGATAATGAGCGTTGCATGCCCCCCTAAATTGATACTGCGCATCAGCACGATTGGCAATTTCAATTCAGCTTTTTATGCACTTGTTGCTAGGTGAGGACTGACGGTACGTCGGCTATCTCACTTGAACTGCCCTCTCACAGGAATGCCTAACGCACATCAACCCGAGGGCAAGCACCATGACTGAGCACAAAGACGACCCGAAACAAAGCCAGGTTCCGGCCCATTCCACGGAAGAGGAAAAGGCTAGGCTCAAGGACAAGAACAAGGACGGTATCCCGCCTGGCGCTGAGTGAAGCCTTGAGGTTGGGGCCGCAAAGCGGCCCTGAAACGCTTAAGGGTAACCAATCAGATTGAACGTTTCAGCAATCCGCCCCGTCGGTACTTCCAAGTCGTTCGCATTTGGAGGCACTACCCATGAAGTACCGCGCACTCGGCAACACTGGCCTGCTGGTTTCTGAACTGGTGGTCGGCACGGTCCCGTTCGGCGGGCGTGGCGCATTCGAGAAAACCGGCAGCGTGGACGTGGCACTGGCCCGGCGCATGTTCGACATGGCCTTCGACGCGGGGGTCAACCTGGTCGACACGGCAGACCTGTACTCCCACGGCCTGGCCGAAGAGATCGTCGGCCAGGCGCTGGGTGAGCGGCGCCAGTCGGTCATCCTCGCCACCAAGGCGCGCAGCCCGATGGGGGACAACCCCAACGACAGCGGCGCCTCGCGCTATCACCTGATCCGTGCCTGCGAGGCCAGCCTCAAGCGCTTGGGCACCGACCATATCGACCTCTACCAGATCCACAACTGGGACGGCATCACGCCTGTGGAAGAGACCTTGGCCGCCCTTGAGCACTTGGTGCAAAGCGGCAAGGTGCGTTACTTCGGCACATCCAACTACACCGCCTGGCAGATGATGAAAACCCTCGGCAGTGCTCGGCTCAACGGCTGGCAGCAGCCGGTTTCCCAGCAGATCTACTACACCCCCGAAGCCCGTGAAGCGGAGTACGAGCTACTGCCGATGGCACTCGACCAAGGCCTTGCCACGCTGGTGTGGGGGCCGCTGGGGGAGGGCTTGCTGACCGGCAAGGTGCGGCGCGGGCAACAGACGCCGGCCGGCACGCGACAGGGCAATGATTGGCCGGAACCCTACGTGCACGACAAGGAGCGGGCCTACGACATCATCGAGGCGCTGATCGAGGTTGGGCGCCGGCACGGCTGCTCGCCGGCGCGGGTGTGCCTGGCCTGGCTCAAGGACCGACCAGGCATCACCAGTGTCATCACGGCCGGTCGCACCGCCGAGCAGTTGCACGACAACCTGCAGGCGGTGGAGCTGGTGCTGACAGGCCAAGACCTTGAGCAGATCGAGCGGGTGACGCGGATCGCGCCGCAGTATCCGTACTGGCACCGCATCGCGGCGAAAATGGACCGCATCGACCCGGCGGAGGCGCCGTTCATTGCCCTGCATCGGCAAACAATGAAGCAGCACAAACCTTGATCCGCAATCAGCCCGATGTACCGCTGGCCTGTGGCATGCACGAAAGCTCGCCTTCAAACGGCAGGTCCGGCCCGGCCCTTGAACAGGTCACCGCAGCCGCCCCAATGGCGTAGGCCAGCATCGCATCGACCGTCTCGCGCGCCAGCATCGCCACACCCATCGGGCTGTCCGCACCCAGCCGAGCCAGGCAGGCCAGCACGGCCGCCTGGAACGTATCCCCGGCCCCCACGGTGTCGCGAACCGGCAGTGAGCTGTCCGCCGGCCGGTGCCAGGACCCGTGCGCACAATGCACGCTGGCACCCTCGGCCCCGTGGGTCACGAACACCAGCCGGCAGCGCTCGTTCAACCAGCCACGGGCTACCTCGCCAGCGTCGCGCCCCGGGTACAGCACCTGCAGGTCTTCCACGCTGGCCTTGATCAAATGTGCATGCGCAGCAAACGCTTCAACGCGCCTGCGCCACAGCGCCACATCAGGCTGCGGATTCAGGCGTACGTTCGGATCCAGGCTGATCAACCGCTGGTCGCGTTCGCGTTCCACCAGTGCCAGCAACGTGTCGCCCACGGGTGTCACCACCAGTGTGTACGATCCCACGTGCAGCCCTCGTACGCGCTCATCCAGTACCGGCAGATGCTCCAGCCGCACCTGTCGGTCGGCGCAGCCTTCGCCGCGGAACTGGTACTGCGCCGAGCCGTTGGCATCCAGGCCGACCATGGCCAGGGTGGTGGGTGCATCGCTGGTCACCAGGTGCTGGCAATTCACGCCTTCTTCCTCCAGTACCCGGCGCAGCCGTGCGCCAAGGTGGTCGCTGGACAGTCCGCCGAACAACCCTGCGGCAACGCCCAGCCTGCGCAGGCCGACGGCGACGTTGAACGGCGAACCGCCGGCAATCGCGGTAAAGCCCAGCTCTGCGCTGCGCGGGCTGTTTTCCAGGCTGAACACATCGAACAATGCCTCGCCACATACCAAATACATGAAGTTCTCCCAAACAGAAAAGCGTAAGGACAGTACCGCGATCAGTGCGCAGGCAGGTGATCCAGGTAGCGTCTGTAGGCCACACCATAGGCGGCCTGCTGCGCCAGACGTGGCAGGGTGCGGGTGCTTTCGTCCAGCTCGACGCAGCGCTCGCACAGGGCCTGGAGGCTGTCGCCGTGGCCCAGTTGGCGGCCAAGGCTCCAGGCAGCCTGAATTGCCGCCCCCAGCGCGGCGGCTTCGGTCTGGCGCGGGCACACCACTGGCAGGCCGAGCAGATTGGCCAGTACCTGGCGCCACAGCTCGCTTTTTGCCGCCCCGCCCACCAGGCGGATTTCGCTGCCCTGCAGGCCGCTGGCGTGCAGCAGGTCCAGGCCATAGCGCAGGCTGAAGCAAGTGCCTTCGAGCACGGCCCGGCACAGGTTGGCGCGTGTCAGGTTGGCGCTGGTCATACCATGCAGGCTGGCGCTGGCAGTAGGCAGCGCGGGTACCCGTTCGCCATCGAAGAATGGCAGCATCAACAGGCCTTCGGCACCGACCGGGGCTTGGGCGGCGAGGGCCGTGAAGCGGGTGAGGTCCAGCTCCAGCAGGTCACGTACCAGCGCGCAGGCGTTGGTCAGGTTCATCGTGCAGACCAAGGGCAACCAGCCACCGCTGGAGGCGCAGAAGTTCGCCACCTCGCCCTTGGGGTTGAACTGGGCATGGTCGGCGTAAGCTGCCAGGGTACCCGAGGTGCCCAGGCTGAGGGTAATCATGCCAGGGCTGATATTGCCGGTACCGATGGCGCTGAGCATGTTGTCGCCGCCGCCGGTGGCCACCCAGGCGTGAGGGTTCAGCCCCAGGCCTGCTGGCGGCCTGCTCGCGCAGCGGGCCGATGCAGTCGCCAGGGGCGAGCAGCTCGGGCAGTGCCGCCAGCAGGCGCTCGCCCGGTTCGATGTGTTGCAGCACATCGGTTGCCCAGGTGTTGTGGTGCACGTTGTAGTAACCGGTGCCAGAGGCATCGCCCGGCTCGCTGCAGGCGCGGCCTGTCAGCCAGTAATTGAGGTAATCGTGGGGCAGCAGCACATGGGCCAGGCGGGCGAACAGGTCGGGGAAGCTGCGTTTGCTCCACAGCAGTTTGGACACGGTATAGCCCGGCGCAATCACCAGCCCCAGGCGTTCGATCGAGCCCTGCGGGCCGCCGAGCAGGTTCAGCAGCTTCTGGTTTTCTGCCGTGGTTTCGGTGTCGCACCAGAGCTTGGCCGGGCGCAGTACCTGGCCTTGGGCGTCCAGCATCACCAGGCCATGCTGCTGGCCGGATACCGCCAGCGCACGGATGGCCTGGCCATTGACGCCGGCCCCATGCAGCGCGCCAGCGACTGCCGTGTGCAGGGCGGCGAGCCAGTCGGACGGGTCCTGCTCGCGGCGCCCGTCGCGGCCCCGTGCAGGCGCGTGCGCGGCACTACCAAGGCCCAGCACCCGGCCGCTGCCGGCGTCCAGCACCAGCGCCTTGGTGCCCTGGGTGCCGCAATCAATGCCGAGAAACAGTCCTTCCATTGCGTGTGCTCCGGGTCAGTCGCCAAGCACTCGGCGCAGCGTTTCGCTCACGCCAACCTCACACAGGCTGTCATACAGGCGCTCGAAAGCGCTGACGAAGGCACCGGAGGCGGGGATGACCGTGCCAAATATCGTCTCGTCGCCCAGCACCCGGGCAGCAAGCCCATCACGCTGCACCACCCGTGCCTGGCACTGGGCCGCGCGTGGGTCGGGGATGGCATAGGCGCTGCCCTGTTCGTCTACCCCGCCCAGGTACAGGGCCCAGGCCGCTACCACCAGGGCCACGCGGTCCAGCGGTTGGCCCTCGGCAATCAGCTGGTTGGCGGTGGGGACGATGTACTTGGGAAATTTCGATGAGCCGTCCGAGCACACCCGCTCCAGCTGGTCGGCGATGGCGCGGTTGGCGAAGCGCTCGGTGAGGCTGTCCTTGTAGCGTTCCAGGTCGATGCCGGGCGCCGGGGCAAGCTGCGGCGTCACGTCCAGGTCCATGAACGTGCGCATGTAGCGGCGCAGCAGTGGGTCGGCAAGGGTCTCGTGGACCAGGCGGTAGCCCTGCAGGAAGCCCAGGTAGGTCAGTGCCAGGTGGCTGCCGTTGAGCAGCTTGATTTTCATTTCTTCATAGGGCGTGACGTCGTCGGTGAACTGCACACCGACCTTTTCCCACGCTGGGCGCCCGGCTACGAATTTGTCTTCCACCACCCACTGCAGGAACGGCTCGCACACCACTGGCCAGGCATCCTCGACGCCGTGGCGCTCGAACAGTTGTTGGCGGTGGTCGCTGCTGGTCATTGGCGTGATGCGGTCGACCATAGCGTTGGGGAAGCTCACGTTCTCACCTATCCAGCGGGCCAGGTGCGGGTCGAGCAACTGGGCGAAGGCCAGCAGGGCCTTGCGCGCGACCGCGCCATTGTGCGGAAGGTTGTCGCAGGACATCACCGTGAACGGCCCCACGCCGGCTTCGCGGCGCCGCCGCAGGGCTTCGCAGAGAAAGCCGAACACGCCTTGCGGGGCCTGCGGGTTGGCCAGATCGTGCCGGACCTGCGCCAGGTCAGCGCGAAACTCGCCGGTGCTGTCGTCGATGCAGTAGCCGCCTTCGGTGATGGTCAGCGAGACGATACGTACGCCGGGCTCGGCCAGTTTGGCCAGCAGCGCTTGAGTGTCGTCTTCGGCCAGGAGCATGTCATTGAGGGCACCGATCACCCGCACTTCGGTGTCGGGTTGGTCGTCCAGCACGAACAGGGTGTACAGGTAGCCCTGCGCCGCCAGGGCGTCGCGCATGGCGCGGTCTTCGCTGCGCAGGCCGGCGCCGCAGATGGCCCAGTCCAGGCCTTCGCCGCGGTTCATCAGGGCGTCGGTGTAGGCCGCCTGATGGGCACGGTGAAACCCACCTACACCAATGTGCACGATGCCCTGGCGCAGCTGCGAGGGCGTGTAGGAAGGGCGGGCGACCGTGGGCGCCAGCAGGTCGAGGTGGTGCGGGTCGAGTTTCATCGTGTGTGTCCTCAGGCCGCTTGCTGCAGGCGTTTGTCCAAGGCCTGGCCGTTGCTGTCGAACAGGTGGCAGTGGCCTGGGTCGAAGGTCAGTTCCAGGGGCTCGCCGAAGGCCGGCGCAAAGTCGCCGCGCACCCGTACGGTGAGCATTTCCCCGGAGCCGGCACGTACATGGCAGTAGCTGTCGCTGCCCAGGCGCTCACTGACGTCGGCAGTCACCTGCAGCAAGCCGGGTGTGCCTTGCCCGGCGCTGGCGATGTTCAGGTGCTCCGGGCGGATGCCCAGTGTCACGGGGCTGCCAGCGGGCAGGCCGTCCGCGCACAGCGCCAGGCTGACACGGGCGCCGCATTCAAGGGTGACCTCGCACGATGTGCCCTGGCTGTGGCTCACGTGGCCGCGCAAAAAGCCCATTTTCGGGGTGCCGAGAAAGCCTGCGACGAACAGGTTGGCCGGGTGGTGGTACAGCTCCAGCGGCGAGCCGACCTGCTCGATGCGCCCGCCGTTGAGCACCACCACCTTGTCGGCCAGGGTCATCGCCTCGACCTGGTCGTGGGTCACGTAGATCATGGTCGCGGCCAGCTCCTGGTGCAGGCGCGCGAGCTCCAGGCGCATCTGCACGCGCAGGGCGGCGTCAAGGTTCGACAGCGGCTCGTCGAACAGGAAAATCTTTGGGTTGCGCACGATCGCCCGGCCGATCGCCACCCGCTGACGCTGGCCGCCAGACAGTTGGCGCGGCTTGCGTTCGAGCAGCGGTTGCAGTTCGAGGATGCGCGCGGCGTTGTCGACCTTGGCCTGCACCTCGCGCTTGTCCACGCCGGCCAGGTCCAGGGCGAACGACAAGTTCTTGCGTACGGTCATGTGCGGGTAAAGCGCGTAGGTCTGGAACACCATGGCCAGGTCGCGTTTGGCCGGGGCGGTGTCAGTGATGTCGACGCCGTCCAGGGTGATGTGGCCGCCGCTGACTTCCTCAAGGCCGGCGATCAGCCGCAGCAGTGTCGACTTGCCACACCCGGACGGGCCGACGAACACCACGAACTCACGGTCGCGCACCTCCAGGTCGATGCCCTTGATGATGGCGTGGCCATCGAAGCCTTTGTGCAGGTTGCGGATCTTCAGGTCAGCCATGGCGAATGTCCTCTGCGGCGGCCCGCAATAGGGGGATTGAGCAGGTGTCGTGTGGGAGCCGGTTCATTTCACGGCCCCGAACGAAAGGCCGCGCACCAGCTGCTTCTGGCTGATCCAGCCGAAAATCAGGATGGGTGCGCAGGCCAGGGTCGAGACGGCCGAGAGCTTGGCCCAGAACAGCCCCTCCGGGCTTGAGTAGGAGGCCACCAGCGCGGTTAGTGGGGCGGCAGCCGAGGAGGTCAGGTTGAGCGACCAGAACGCCTCGTTCCAGCACAGGATCAACGACAGCAGCACGGTCGAGGCCAGCCCGCCGCGAGCGATCGGCAGCAACACGCGGACGATTTCCTGCCAGGTCCCGGCACCGTCCAGGCGCGCGGCTTCAAGGATGTCCACCGGGATGTCCTTGAAGTAGGTGTACACCATCCACACCACGATCGGCAGGTTGATCAGGGTGTAGACGATGATCAGCGCCAGGCGCGAGTCGAGCAGGCCGAACTGTTTGGCCAGCAGGTAGATCGGCATCAGCACGCCCACCGGCGGCAGCATCTTGGTCGACAGCATCCACAGCAGCGTGCGCTTGGTGTGGCGGGTTTCGAAAAAGGCCATGGAGTAGGCCGCCGGCACTGCGACAAGCATGCACAGCGCGGTTGCCGAGAAGGCGATCAGCACCGAATTCCAGGCGTAGGCGAAGTAGTCGCTGCGCTCGTTGATGTGCAGGTAGTTCTCCAGTGTTGGCGCGAAGATGAACTGCGGTGGTGTAGCGAAGGCGTCGAGCTCGGTCTTGAAGCTGGTCAGCAGCATCCAGAAGATCGGGAAGAAGATCACCAGGGCGATGCCCCAGCACAGCAGGCCGATCAATGCGTCGCGCAGGCGGCGGGTTTGCTTGAGTGGCAGCATGGCGGGCTCCTCAGCGGCGCTCGGTCAGGTTCTTGCCGATCATCCGTATCAGCACGATGGCGGCGATGTTGGCTATCAGCACGGCGATCAGGCCGCCGGCCGAGGCCATGCCGACGTCGAACTGCAGCAGCGCCTGGTTGTAGATCAGGTAGGCGAGGTTGGTGGATTCATAGCCCGGGCCGCCGCTGGTGGTGGTGAAGATTTCGGCGAACACCGACAGCAGGAAGATGGTCTCGATCATCACCACCACGGCAATCGGGCGGGCCAGGTGCGGCAGGGTCAGGTGCCAGAAGATCGCCAGCGGCCCGGCGCCATCCAGGCGCGCGGCTTCTTTCTGTTCCAGGTCCTGCGACTGCATGGCGGTCATGAGGATCAGGATGGCGAACGGCAGCCACTGCCAGGAGACGATCAGGATGATCGACAGCAGCGGGTAGTGCGCCAGCCAGTCCACCGGCTGCGCGCCGAACAGCCGCCACACGGCGGCGAGGATGCCCGACACCGGGTGCAATATCAGGTTCTTCCACAGCAGCGCGCTGACCGTGGGCATGATGAAGAACGGTGAAATCAGCAGCACCCGTACCACGCCGCGCCCCCAGAACTCGCCGGCCTCCAGCAGCGCCGCGATGAGCACGCCGAACACCACGCTGATCGCCAGCACGCTGCCGACCAGGGTCAAGGTGTTCAGGGCGCCGGGCATGAAGCCTGGGTCGGTGACGAAGTACGCGAAGTTCTCCAGGCCTACGTATGCATTTTCGCCCGGGTACAGCAGGTTGTAGCGGATAAGCGAAAAATACAGGGTCATGCCCAAAGGTACGACCATCCACAACAGCAGCAGCGCCACCGAAGGGCTGACCAGGAACCAGCCCGGCCCGACGCGGCGTTTGCCGGGGTGTGCAGTGGCGAGGGTCGGGGTATCGAGGGCCGAAGTGTCCATGGCGACTCCGTGTGCAGCGAAAAGGGCGGACGGCAGCCGTCACCGCGCCAGGCGTTGGCGCGGCTCAGGCCACGGGTGGGCTACTTGGGATAACCGGCGCGCTTCATCTCGCGTTCGGTGGATTGCTGGGCGGCGGCAAGTACCTGGTCGACCTTCATCTGCCCGGTCAGGGCGGCGGAGAACAGCTTGCCGACCTGCGTACCAATGGCCTGGAACTCGGGGATGGTCACCAACTGAATACCCACGTACGGCACGGGCTTGAGCGTGGGGTGGTTGGGGTCAACGCGCTTGAGCGACTCCAGCGTCACCTTGGCGAACGGCGCTGCGGCCAGGTAGGCGTCGCTGTAGGTAGAGGCGCGGGTGCCGGGTGGCACGTTGGCCACGCCTTCCTTGTCGGCCACCAGCTTGCCGTAGGCTTCGGACGTGGCCCAAGTGCTGAAGGCCTTTGCCGCGTCCTTGGCCTTGGAGCTGCTGGGGATGGCCAGCGCCCAGGAATACAGCCATGAGGCGCCCTTGTCGGTGACCTCTTTTGGCGCAAATGTGAAGCCGACCTGGTCGGCGACCTTGCTCTGGGTCTTGTCGGTGACGAACGAGCCGGCAACGCTGGCATCGACCCACATCGCGCACTTGCCGCTGTTGAACAGTGCCAGGTTTTCGTTGAAGCCGTTGCTCGACGCGCCTGGCGGGCCGTACTGCTTCAAGGTGTCGACGTAGAAGTTCAGCGCGTTCTTCCACGCGCTGCCGGTGAATTCCGGCTGCCACTGTTCGTTGAACCAGCGTGCGCCAAAGGCATTGGCCACGGTGCCGATCAGCGCCATGTTCTCGCCCCAGCCGGCCTTGCCGCGCAGGCAGATGCCGTACTGGCCCTGGTCGGGGTGGTGAAGTTTGGCGGCATATTCACCCAGCTGGGTCCAGGTCGGTTGCTCGGGCATGTTCAGCCCTGCGTTCTGGAACAGGTCCTTGCGGTAGTAGGTGATGGAGGCTTCGGCATAGAAGGGCAAGGCGTACAGCGTGCCGTTGGCCGATAAGCCATTGCGCACAGACGGGAACACGTCGTCGAGGTTGTAATCGGTCGGCAGGTCCGTCATCGGCTCCAGCCAGCCTTTGGCGCCCCACAGCGCGGCTTCGTACATGCCGATGGTCAGTACGTCGAACTGCCCGCCCTGGGTGGCGATGTCGGTAGTCAGGCGCTGGCGCAGCACGTTTTCTTCAAGCACGACCCACTTGAGCCTGATGTCCGGGTGTTGCTCTTCGAACACCTTGGCCAGGCGCTGCATGCGGATCATGTCGTTGTTGTTGACCGTGGCGATGGTCAATGTCTCTGCGCCCTGGGCCAATAGCGGCAGGCTGAGGCAGGCAGCGGCCAGGCAGGCCTTGATCGCGTCGTTCATCTATGAACTCCCTTACCGGGCCGGCTGACGGCACGGAAGACATTATTATTTTTGTGTCGCTGGCGCTGATTACACCCCCGCGTGGCGCTGCCGACAAAGCTTGGGCTGCACGCTGGCTGATACTTTTTTGCAGTTGTTGCGCTCAGTGATGGTTCTGCTCGGTCAGCCGCTGGATAACCAGGCTGCGATAGTCGGAGGGAGTCATGCCTTTGAGCTGTTGAAAGCGCCGGTTGAAATTGGACAGGTTGCTGAAGCCTGATTCGAAGCACACTCCGGTCACCGGCAGGTCGCTTTTGGCCAGCAGTTCGCAGGCCTTGCTGACCCGCAGGCGGTTGACGAACTCGACAAAACCGCGCCCGGCGGCCTGTTTGAAGAAGCGTGAGAAGTACGTGGGGGTCATGCCCAGGTGCTCGGCCACTTCGTTCTGGGTCAAGTCCTGGGCGTAGTGCTCGAAGATATAGTCCACCGCCCGGTTTATGCGCTCGACGTTGTGCTCGTCAGCCAGGTACGAAGAGGTGACTGTGGACAACAACTGGTAGTCCTCGCAGCCGGCCAGCTGTTCCATGAGGATAAAAAAGTATCCAAGGCGGGTCATGCCGCGGCTGTCCGCTATGCATTGCAACAAATTGCGGCTCTCGGCGATCAGCGCCGGGTCACGGAACTCGATGCCGTAGTGCGCGCGGGCCAGCAACGGGCTGAGCTGGTGCAGCTCAGAAAATACCCGGCTGCCGCTGTGCAAAACCTCGTCCGTGAAATTGACCAGCATGTCGCGCTGGCTGAACACCTCCCCGGGGCCGGCCTGGCTGATCCAGTTGTGCGGCAGGTTGGGGCCTGTGAGGAAAAGCGTGTTCGGCGCGAAGCTGCCGATGTAGTCGCCGATGAACACTTTGCCGGCGCTGGCCACGATCAGGTGAAGTTCGTATTCCTTGTGGAAATGCCAGCGTACCAGCGGGCTGGGAAAACCATGCTGGCGGTAGATCAGTGAGTCGCCCTCGTGATCGTCCATCAACTCGTAGGACGGGTCGGTGACTTTGCTCGTTCTGGGCATGGCGCTGATGGGCTCCGAAGGACGAAGTATCATCGTAGCCTGAACAGGGCAGGTGTCACAGGCCGCCAAGCGCGCCCGCGCTTGCGGTATGATTGGCGCTTCTGTCTCTGGAACCTCCCTGGATGAGCAAGCCCGGTCAAATGGTGCTGATCGCGTTGCGCAAGATGATCGCTTCGGGCGAACTGGCGGCTGGCGCGCGGCTGATGGAAGTGCCTACCGCCGAACGTTTCGGCGTCTCACGCATGCCCGTACGCATGGCGTTTCGTACCCTGGAGCAGGAGGGCCTGCTGGTGCGTTGCGGCGGCCGTGGCTTCCAGGTGCGTTCGGTCAGCGCCGATGACATTGCCGGTGCGGTGGAAGTGCGTGGTGTGCTCGAAGGCCTGGCTGCCCGCCAGGCCGCTGAGCGTGGCCTGCTGCCCGCGGCGTGCGAGGCACTGCAGCGCTGCCTGGTCGAAGGCGACCTGTTGTTCGACAAGGGGTATGTGACCGAAGAAGACTTGCACGCCTATCACGACCTGAACATGCGCTTTCACCAGGTGATCGTAGAGGCCAGCCACAACCCGGCCATCGCCGATGCGCTGGCGCGCAACGACCACTTGCCGTTCGCTTCGGTCACTGCGCTGGCGGTGGACCGTCACGACCTTGCCCGTGAATACCGGCGCTTCAACTTCGCGCACATGCAGCACCATGCGGTGTTCGATGCGCTCACCCACGGCCAGGGTGCCCGCGCCGAGGCGATCATGCGCGAACATGCCAATGCCACGTTGCGCTATGCCGAAACCTTTGGCGCGGCCACGGCGGACGAGGGCATGAAGGTGATCCTGCCCTCGTCCTGAGGCGTTTTACAGGTCCAGTACCAGCAGGGGCGTCTTCGCCCGCGAACAGCACGGCGTGAACTGATCATTCAGGGCCTGTTCCTGCTCCGTGAGGAACAGGTCGCGGTGCTCTGGCGTGCCCTGCAGCAAACGCGTCAGGCAGGTGCCGCAAATACCCTGTTCACAGGAGACGGCGATCTCGATGCCATGGCGTTCCAGCACCTGCACCACGCTCTGGTCGGCCGGCACCTCGAACACTTGGCCGGTGCTGCCTACCTGCACCGAGAAGCTGCCGTCGTCGCTGTTTTCAACCGGCGCTGCGGCGAAGTATTCACGGTGCAGGTTGGCCTGCTGCCAACCCAGCTGCTTGGCAGTGTCCAGCACGTGCTGCATGAAGCCGCCAGGCCCGCACACGTAAAGGTGCACATCGCCCTGCGGGCTGCCCAGCACTTGGGCGATGTCCAGGGCGGTCTCCGGCTGCTCGTCAAAATGCACGAACAGGCGGTCAGCGAAGGGGGCGGCGCGCAGGCGCTCGACAAAGGCTGCGCGGTCGCTGGAGCGTGCGCAGTAGTGCAGTTCGAAATCGTCGCCGTTGCAGGCCAGTTGCTCAGCCATGCACAGCAGGGGCGTGATGCCGATGCCACCGGCGAACAGCAGGCTGCGCCGGGCGCCCTGGGCCAGCGGGAACAGGTTGCGCGGGGCGCTGATGCGCAGGCGGTGGCCTGCCTGCACCTGCTCGTGAAGGCTGCGTGAACCGCCGCGTGAGGCGGGGTCGTTGAGCACGCCGATCAGGTAGCGGTGGCGTTCTGCTGGGTGGTTGCACAGGGAATACTGGCGCACCAGCCCGTCCGGCAGGTGCACATCGATGTGCGCGCCGGCGCTGAAGGGCGGCAGTGGGCTGCCATCGGCGGCCGCCAGCTCGAAGCTGCAGATGCCCTGGGCTTCGTCGTTGCGGGATACCACTACGGCATCGATCATGGCGCGGGCTCCTCAGGCGGGGGTGGTGTGGGTGGCGATCATGTGCGGTTTGGGCGCGTGCTCTTTGGCGATTAGCCGCTCCAGCACCTTGCGCGCCTGTACGCCGCCGGCGTCGATGTTGAGCTTGAGCAGGTTGCGCTCGGGGTAGGCGAGCAGGTTCTGCTGCTGGCGTTCGAGCATTTCCAGGTCTTCGCTGAAAATCTTGCCCTGGCCTTCGCGGATGCTCGCGGTCAGGGCCTGATCGTGGGCGGCAAAATTGCGCGCCATGCCCCAGAAGTACCAGATCGAGGTGTCGCTCTCGGGGGTGATGAAATCGACCACGATGCTCGAGGCCTTGTGCTCGGCCGGGGCGTGGTAGCCGCCGTGGCCGGCATGGGCCACGCCCACCTCGATCAGTACATGGCTGGGCGGGGTGAAGCGGCAGATCTGCCAGCGGTCCACCGGCACCTCGTCGGCCAGGCCGTTGCCGCGCAGGGCCATGCGCCAGAAGGGCGGGGGCATGATGTTTTCCATGTGCCGGGCGGTGACCACTTCGTCGCCGCTCACCGTGGTGACCGGGGGCGCCT
>Ga0247820_10001452_pt1 | contig 13351 bp, 9 predicted proteins | sample 13C_Glucose_Day1_2_FD_192480 | JGI IMG/M metagenome (GOLD analysis project Ga0247820, IMG submission 192480) | Soil microbial communities from agricultural site in Penn Yan, New York, United States - 13C_Glucose_Day14 | ecosystem: Environmental > Terrestrial > Soil > Agricultural land | place...
GCCTGCGCACTGGCCGAGTCGTCCTCCACGACGAGGGCACCGCTGCCGTCCAGCAGCCCCGCGAGAGCCGCGGCCCGGCCCTCGGACATCGTCACCCCCGTCGGGTTCTGTGCCCGCGGCTGGAGGAACACCGCCGTCACCGGACTGGCGAGGGCCTCCCGGAGTGCCCTGATGCCCAGTCCCTCCTCGTCGACAGGCACCGGCACGACCTGCACGCCGACGGACTCGAGCAGGTCCACGAGGGGCGGGAAGCAGGGGTGCTCGACCACGACACGGTCGCCGAAGCGCAGCGCGGCGCGGGCGATGAGGTCCATCGCGTCCATGGCACCGTCGACGACGGAGAGCTCGCCCGCGGCATACGGCCACTGCGCCAGGAGCACCTCTGCGAGGTCGGGCAGCACCGGGTCGTCGAGGTAGCTCCCGGGCGTCCCCGCGGTCGTGAGCAGGTCGAGGGCCGGTCCCAGGCCCGGCAGCAGGTCGGCGTCAGGCACGCCCGTGGACAGGTCGAGCGCGAAGCTGGTCTGCCTCTCCAGGGCCTGCTGGTAGCGGCCGGCGGCAGGAGCCCCGGGATCCAGGACGGTCGTGCCCCGCCGTCCGTCGGTGCGCACGGCGCCAGAGCGGGCGAGCTGCGCCCAGGCGGAGCTCACCGTCGTCGGCGACAGGGCGAGCTGTGAGGCCACGGTCCGGATGGGGGGCAGCCGGTCCCCCGGGGCGAGGGTTCCGTCGCGGATCACTGCGCTCACCGCGTTCGCCAACCCCCGGGCGGTGGGCTGGTCGAGGCGCTCCTCGATCGCGGACAGCACGGCCTTCACGTTTTGTAACATAGCAAATGGACCATTGTGCCACCAGAGGTGCCAGACGTACGGTCGGCGCATGACCACGCGCATCACCCACTGGATCGACGGCCGCGAGAGCGCGGGCACCTCCGGGCGCACCGCCCCCGTCTTCAACCCCGCCACCGGCGAGCAGACCGGCGAGGTCGACCTCGCCACCGCCGCCGAGGTCGACGCCGCCGTCGCGAAGGCACGTGCTGCCGCCCGCGAGTGGCGCGCGTCCTCGCTGTCCCGCCGCTCGGCGGTGCTGTTCGCCTTCCGCGAGCTGCTGCACCAGCGCACCGACGAGCTGGCCGCCATCATCACGGCCGAGCACGGCAAGGTGCTCTCCGACGCCGCCGGCGAGATCGCCCGCGGCCTGGAGAACGTCGAGTTCGCGGCCGGGGTGCCGCAGCTGCTCAAGGGTGGCTTCTCCGAGCAGGCCGCCACCGGCGTCGACGTCTACAACATCCGCCAGCCGCTCGGCGTGGTCGCCGGGATCACGCCGTTCAACTTCCCGGCCATGGTCCCGCTGTGGATGTGCGCCAACGCCATCGCCTGCGGCAACGCCTTCATCCTCAAGCCCAGCGAGAAGGACCCCTCTGCCTCGCTGTTCCTCGCCCAGCTGTGGAAGGAGGCCGGCCTGCCCGACGGCGTCTTCACTGTGCTGCAGGGCGACAAGGAGGCCGTCGACGCCATCCTCGAGCACCCCGGCATCGCAGCGGTCAGCTTCGTCGGCTCCACCCCGATCGCCAAGTACATCTACGAGACCGGCACCGCCCACGGCAAGCGGGTCCAGGCCCTCGGCGGCGCCAAGAACCACGCCCTGGTCCTACCCGACGCCGACGTCGACATGGCCGCCGACGCCGTCGTCTCCGCTGCCTACGGCGCGGCGGGCGAGCGGTGCATGGCCCTGTCCGTGGCCGTCGCGGTCGGGGACGTCGCCGACCCGCTGGTGGACGCCATCGCCGTGCGGCTGCCCAAGCTGACCATCGGCGACGGAGCGGCGGCGGGCACCGACATGGGCCCCCTGATCAGCCGCGAGCACCGGGACCGGGTCGCCGGCTACATCGGCGCGGGCGAGCGGGCGGGCGCGACCGTCGTCGTCGACGGCCGCGAGGCGACCGTGCCGCAGGACGGCTTCTTCCTGGGCACGACCCTCCTCGACCACGTCACCCCGGAGATGACGGTCTACACCGACGAGATCTTCGGACCGGTGCTCGGCGTGGTCCGGGTCGACACCTACGAGCAGGGCGTGGACCTCATCAACGCCAACCAGTACGCCAACGGGACCGCGATCTTCACCCGCGACGGCGGCGCCGCCCGCCAGTTCCAGTTCGACGTGGAGGTCGGGATGGTGGGCATCAACGTCCCGATCCCCGTCCCCGTGGCCTACTACTCCTTCGGTGGCTGGAAGGACTCCCTCTTCGGCGACACCCACATGTACGGTCCAGAGGGAATCAACTTCTACACGCGCGGCAAGGTCGTGACGTCCCGCTGGCCCGACCCGGCGACCTCCTCCGTGGACCTCGGCTTCCCCCGCACCCGATAAGGAGACTGGCGAGCATGACCGACACCCTTCCTGGCGTGACCACGGCGAGCGAGCAGCAGGTGCGCCGCGACGACCGCGCTCACGTCTTCCACTCCTGGTCGGCGCAGGCCCTGATCGACCCGCTGCCCATCGCATCCGCGCAGGGGTCCTACTTCACCGACTACTCCGGCAAGCGCTACCTCGACTTCTCGAGCCAGCTGGTCAACGTCAACATCGGCTACCAGCACCCCAAGCTGGTGGCGGCGATCCAGGAGCAGGCAGGGCGGCTGACGACGATCAGCCCCGCCTTCGCCAACGACGCGCGCTCGGAGGCGGCGCGGCTCATCGCCGAGATCGCCCCGGGCGACCTCAACATGGTGTTCTTCACCAACGGAGGCGCGGAGGCCACCGAGAACGCGCTGCGGATGGCCCGGCTGCACACGGGCAGGCACAAGGTGCTCGCGGCCTACCGCAGCTACCACGGCGCAACCGCCGGCGCGATCGCCCTGACCGGCGACCCGCGCCGGTGGGCCTCCGAGCCCGGTATGCCGGGTGTGGTGCGCTACTGGGGTCCGTACCCGTACCGCTCGGCCTTCCACGCGGAGAACGAGGCACAGGAGTCCGAGCGCGCTCTCCAGCACCTCCGGGACACGATCGCCGTCGAGGGCCCCCAGACGGTGGCCGCGATCATCCTCGAGACGGTCGTCGGCACCAACGGCATCCTCGTGCCGCCGCCCGGCTACCTCGAGGGCGTGCGCGCGATCTGCGACGAGTTCGGCATCCTGATGATCGCCGACGAGGTCATGGCCGGATTCGCCCGGTGCGGCGAGTGGTTCGCGGTCGACCACTGGGGCGTCACGCCCGACCTCATCACCTTCGCCAAGGGCGTCAACTCCGGCTACGTCCCCCTCGGCGGGGTGGTCATGTCCGACCGGATCGCCGCCACGTTCCAGGAGCGGCCCTTCCCTGGCGGGCTGACCTACTCGGGCCACCCCCTCGCCTGCGCGTCGGCGGTCGCCTCGATCAACATCTTCCGCGAGGAGGGGATCGTCGAGCACGCCCGTGCGCTGGGCACGCAGGTCATCGGTCCGGAGCTGCGCGCCCTGGCCGAGCGGCACCCCTCGGTCGGCGAGGTCAGAGGTCTCGGCGTGTTCTGGGCCCTCGAGCTCGTGCGCGACCGGGCCACCCGCGAGCCCCTGGTGCCCTTCAACGCGGCCGGCGCTGACGCCGCGCCGATGAACGAGTTCGCGGCTGCCTGCAAGGAGCGCGGGCTGTGGCCGTTCACCCACTTCAACCGCACCCACGTCGTGCCACCGTGCACGACGAGCGCGGAGGAGATCCGCGAGGGCATCGCCATCCTCGATGAGGCGCTCGAGGTCGCCGACCGGTACAGCACCGAGAGCTGAGGTGGCCAGCCACCCCGCGCTGGCCGACGCGGAGCCGGGCGTCTTCTGGCTCGAGCAGCCAGGGCGTCCGGCACGCCGCCCCGCTCTCGAGTCCAGTACCTCCGCTGACCTGGTCGTGGTGGGCGGCGGCTACTCGGGGCTCTGGACCGCCCTGCTCGCCAAGGAGCGCAGCCCGGACCGCGACGTGCTGCTGCTCGAGGGCGGCCGCATCGGCTGGGCTGCCTCCGGGCGCAACGGTGGGTTCTGCGCCGCCAGCCTCACCCATGGAGAGGCGAACGGCCGGGCCCGCTGGCCGGGGGAGTACGACACCCTCCACCGGCTGGGCCGGGAGAACCTCGACGAGATCGAGCGCGCGGTGCAGCGGTACGGCATCTCGTGCGACTTCCAGCGCACCGGCGAGCTGGCCGTGGCGACGGCCCCCCACCAGGTCGAGTGGCTGCGCGAGGGGGCCGGCGCAGGGCGTTTCCTCGGCCGGGACGAGGTGCGAGCAGAGCTCAACTCCCCCACCTATCTGGCGGGGGTGCTCGACACCGAGGAGACGGCGCTGGTCGACCCCGCGCGGCTGGCCTGGGGCCTGGCTGACGCCGCGGAGTCGCTGGGGGTCCGCATCGCCGAGGGGACCCGGGTCACCGGGCTGGCCAAGGACGGCGCGGGGATGCGCGTCGACACCGCCGGAGGGCACAGCGTGCGTGCCCGGCAGGTGGCCCTCGGGACCAACGCGTTCCCGGCCCTGCTGCGTCGGGTGAGCCTGCACACCGTCCCGGTCTACGACTACGTCCTCATGACCGAGCCGCTGTCTGCGGCGCAGCTGTCCTCGATCGGCTGGCGCAGCCGTGCCGGCGTCGGGGACTCGGCGAACCAGTTCCACTACTACCGCCTGACCGAGGACAACCGGATCCTCTGGGGCGGCTACGACGCGGTCTACTACTTCGGCCGCCGGGTGAACCCCCTTCGCGACCAGCGGCCCGAGACGTTCCACCGGCTGGCCGGGCAGTTCTTCGAGACCTTCCCGCAGCTCGAGGGCCTGCGCTTCAGCCACCGCTGGGGCGGGGCGATCGACACGTGTACGCGGTTCAGCGCCTTCTTCGGCACCGCCATGGGCGGTCGCGTCGCCTACGCGCTCGGTTACACCGGCCTCGGTGTGGGGGCGACCCGGTTCGGCGCCCGGGTGATGCTCGACCTGCTCGAGGGCAGGCGCACGGAGGCGACCGACACGGAGATGGTGCGCACGCGCCCCCTGCCGTTCCCGCCTGAGCCCCTCGCCTATGCGGGCATCCAGCTCACCCGCTGGTCGCTGGCCCGCGCCGACGAGCGGGAGGGCCGGCGCAACCTGTGGCTGCGCTCGCTGGACCGCCTCGGCCTCGGCTTCGACTCCTAGGAAGGGCTCTGCCGGCCGGGCCAGGCGGCGGCGACGAGCTCGCCTCCCGCAACGAGGCACCACGCCAGTGGCGACGGCCGTCGAACGACCGGGTGGCTCGCGGGCGACGCGGTCAGCCGGAGAGGCGGGCCAGCGCCCGCTCGACGAGGAGGGGGACTGCCGGTCCGACCCGGTCGTACCCCTCGCCCACGGACTTCCCGGCCAGATAGCGGGCGTGCACCCCCTCGAGGATCACGGCCAGGCGCCAGTCGGTGAACGCACGGTAGAAGGCCAGGTGCGCCAGGTCGCGGCCGGTCCGGGCGGCATACCGCTGGGCGATCTCGTCCCCTGCGGGGAAGCCCTCCTGGGCCGTCAGGCCCGGCGCCACAGGGACGGCGCTGCCGTCCTCGCCGGGGCCGCTCCAGTAGGTGAGCCACATCGCGAGGTCCGCGAGCGGGTCACCGAGGGTCGACAGCTCCCAGTCCACCACTGCGGCCACCACGGGTATGCCGCCGGGCTGGCTCACGAGGGTGTTGTCCAGCCGGAAGTCACCGTGCACCAGCGTGGTCTCGCCGTCTGCGGGGCGCTGTCGGCCGAGCGCGTCGAGGAGCTCGGGCATGCCCTTGACGTCGCGGGTGCGACTGGCCTCCCACTGGGCGGTCCAGCGCCGCAGCTGCCGCTCGACGTAGCCGTCGGGGCGGCCGAAGTCGCGCAGGCCGGTCGCGTCGAGGTCGACCTCGTGGATCCTGGCGAGGACGTCGACGAGCTCCTCCGCCAGGGCCCGACGCTGTGCAGGGCTGAGCTCGGCGGTCTGGTCCGGCTCGCGGTAGACGACGCCGTCGACCTCGGCCATGGCGTAGAACGGCGCACCGACGACGTCGGGGTCGTCGCACAGCGCGAGCACCCGCGGCACCGGGACGTCAGTGGGGCCCAGGGCGGCCATCACACGGTGCTCCCGCGTCATGTCGTGTGCGCTCGGCAGCAGCTTCCCGAGCGGGGGTCTTCGGACGATGACCGTGTCCTGCCTGCCGCGGACGCGGTAGGTCAGGTTGGACAGGCCGCCGGAGATGACCTCGGCGGACCAGTCGTCGCCGAGCCGGGGGAGAGCGCCGCTGGCCCAGGCCGTGAAGGTCTCCCGGGGCAGGCCGGGCGTCTCCGCGCGGGTGGTCACGCGGTTGTCTCCCTCGCTGCGATGCGTTCGGCGGCGCGCCGGGCGGCGCGCTTGGCGAGGGACATCTTGTGGACCTCGGTGGCGCCGTCGTAGATGCGGAACGAGCGGATGTCGCGGTAGATCCGGCCGAGGACCAGCTCCTCGGAGGTGCCCATGCCGCCGGCAAGCTGGACCGACCGGTCCACGACACGGCACACGGCCTCTGAGACGAACACCTTGGTCCGCGAGGACTCCTCGCTCGTCCGGCTGCCCTCCGCGAGCACCCATGCGGTGTGCCAGAGCAGCGAGCGGGCGGCGTGGAGGTCGATCTCGTTCTCGGCGATGAGCGCCTGCGCCATGCCGAGCTCGGTCATCGGTGACCCGAACAGCTCGCGGCCCACCGCGCGCTCCAGGGCGATGTCGTGGGCCCGGCGGGCCGCCCCCAGCCATCGCATGCAGTGGGTGAGCCGCGCCGGTGCGAGGCGCACCTGGGCCGCCGCGAAGCCGCGTCCCGGCTCGCCGAGGACGTCCGCATCGGGCACGAAGCAGTCGCGCAGGGAGACCCGCAGGTGGCCGCCGAGGAACGTGCCGTCGATCGTGTTGAGGTGCTCGCCGAGCACGAACCCGGGGTGGTCCGCCGGGACGAGGAACATCGTGGCGCCCTCGGGTGCGCCGTCGCCCGCGTTGCGTGCCATGACGATCGAGAAGGCGGCACCGTCAGCGCCGGTGATGAGCCACTTCTCGCCGTTGAGGACCCAGCCGCCCTCGGCGCGCCTGGCCCGGGTGCGCAGCGCCGCAGGGTCGGAACCGGCGCCCGGGGGCGGCTCGGTCATGGCGAAGCAGGACCGCACGTCGCCGGCGACCAGGGGCAGCAGGAAGCGCTCACGCTGCTCCGGTGTGGCAGTGAGGTGCAGCAGGTGGATGTTCCCCTCGTCGGGCGCGGCGCAGTTCAGCGCCAGCGGGCCGAGCAGGCTGTACCCCGCCTCCTCGAGCAGTACGGCCGCGTCGTCGAACCGGAAGCCGCCACCACCGAGGGCCACCGGGGCCTGGGGAGCGAACACCCCAGCCGACTTCGCCCTCGCCTGCAGGTCGATCCGGCGCTCCTCGGTGAGGCCGTCCCGGAAGACCTCCTGCTCGATCGGGATGACCTGTGTCGCAACGAAGTCGGCGATCCGCAGCCGCTGCTCCTCGACCTGCGGGGAGATGCTGAAGTCGAACGCCATCCAGCGAGCCTAGTCAGGCCGCCCCAGGTAGCGCTCGATCGCCTCGGACGCGAGCTCCGCCGGCGTGCGGCCCTCGTCGGCGGCCGCGTGCTCCAGTCGCGCGCGGAGGTCTGGCGACAGCGCCAGGGCGCCAGCGGCCGGCGCAGCCTCGGACGGACCGAACTTCACGAGCGCGGCGACGGTCACCGTGCCCAGCACGTCGAGGATGGCCACCACACCGAGCAGCCGGAAGTACCAGTCGCCCAGGCCCTGGTCCTCGAAGACCACGAGGTAGCTCGTCATCAGCGCGACGGCCGTCGCGAAGGCGAGCGTGGCGATGAGCAGGCGGCGCACCACGGCCCGGGCGCCCTGGCCCAGCGCGAGGAGCAGGCTCGCCTGGGCCAGGGTTGCGGCGAGGATCGCGCCAACACCGAAGGTCTTGTAGATCCACGGGTTCTCGGGGAGCCCACGCCCCCAGATCATCAAGAGCGCGGTGACGAAGGGAAGCGCCACCGCGACCCCGCCGGACACCCCGACCGCCTGGTAGCTCTTGCCCGCGGTCGCCAGGTAGCAGAGGACAGCGACGCTGACGACGCCGACGAGGAGGGTCGTCAGCAGGATCCTGCCCTCGGTCTCGCCGAACTGGCCGCCAGACAGGAGCGCGACGATCCCCAGCAGGGCCGCAACCGAGAACGACCCGATGGTGAGGCGGACGATGACCCGGCGCAGCTGCCGTGTGGGTGACGCCGGCGGCGCGGCGGGCGAGGTCATGGCGGTCATATCGTCAGCATGGCAGCACCGCGTCCGTCCGGGATGGGCCTTCGGACCTGCCCGCCCAACCCGGTGTCACGGGGGCAGCCGACGACGGCCGGGTGCGAGGATGGCGGCGTGGACCAGCCCGAGCCCCGCGACCTCGACCTGCCGCGGACCCCGCCGCTGCGACTGCGCGGCAGGACGTTCGACGCCTCCGCGCCCGCCGTCATGGCGATCATCAACCGGACGTCGGACTCCTTCTTCGCCGACAACCGCCACGCAGACCTCGACTCAGCCCGCCGTGCCCTGGCCGCAGCCGTCGAGGCCGGGGCCGACATCGTGGACGTGGGCGGCGTCCGCGCCGGCCAGCAGGGAGAGTCCGTCAGCGCGCAGCAGGAGATGGACCGGGTCATGCCGTTCCTGGAGCACGCCCGGTCCGAGTACCCCGACCTGGCACTGAGCCTCGACACGTGGCGCTCGGAGGTGGCCCGCGAGGCGGGACGCGTCGCCCTGGACCTCGTCAACGACACCTGGGCCGGACACGACCCTGAGCTGGTGGGCGTAGCGGCGGAGATCGGTGCAGGCGTGGTCTGCTCACACACCGGCGGTCTCCCCCCGCGCACGGACCCCGTCGGCGTGACGTACCCGCCGGAGCCCGACGGCGTCGTGCAGGACGTGGTGCGCACCCTCGGTTCCGGTGCCCGCCGAGCCGAGCAGGCCGGCATACCGGCGGAGCGCATCCTCGTCGACCCCACGCTCGACTTCGGCAAGACGACCGCGCACTCGCTGCGGGTGCTGCGCCACACCGCCGACCTCGCCGAGCTCGGTTACCCGATCCTGCAGGCCCTCTCCCGGAAGGACTTCATCGGCGAGTCCCTCGACCTGCCCCCCGAAGAGCGGCTCGAGGGGACCCTGGCCGCGACCGCCATCGCGGCGTGGCTCGGCGCCACCGTCTTCCGGGCGCACGACGTGCGGGCCACCCGTCGGGTCGTGGACATGGTCGCGGTCATCCGCGGGGACAGGCTGCCGCTGCTGTCCGTGCGCGGGACCTGACGTCGCGTGGTGCACGGAGGCCGGCGCCCCTGAGGGCGCCGGCCTCCGCTCTTCTGCGCTCCCCCGAGGCGCAGAGCCTTGTCACCGCAGGGTGATCGTCACCGGGTGCGGTACGCCGTCGCCGAGGTCGATGAGCAGGTCGTAGGTCCCGACGCTCAACGGCTTGGTGTTGAGGTTGAAGATGTACTGACCGTCGGAGTAGCGGAACAGGTTGCCGGTCGTCGCGGCGGAGGTGGAGACAGCCGACGCAGCGCCGCTCGTGGAGGTCGCGGACGTCCTGCGCACCCACAGCTTCGCCTCCAGGTTGGTCACACCGGCCGACGCGCCGGTCAGCGTGAACTTCACCGGGATGGTGCTGCCCTGCTTGTACGTCCCGCCGTTCGTCAGCGGCGCGAGGACGCCGCTCCAGGCGACGGCAACGGTGACGGTGAAGCTGGTGCTCGCCGTGTTGCCGGTGGCGTCCTCGGTGGAGCAGGTGACCGTGGTGGTGCCCAACGGGAAGGTGCTGCCGCTGGCCGGGGTGCAGGTCACCGCGGTCGCGCCGTCGACGATGTCGCTCGCAGCCGGGTTGGTGTACGTCACCGCCGCCCCAGCGCTCGACGTCGCCGTCACGGTGAGGTTCGACACGGGGGCGAACACGGGCGCCGTGGTGTCGACGACGTTGACCATGAAGCTGCTCTGCCCGGGGTTGCCCGCACGGTCCCGTGCCGAGCAGGTGACCTCGGTGGCGCCGAGGGGGAAGGTGGTCCCTGACGGCGGCACGCAGGACACCTCCGTGATCGTTCCGTCCACCACGTCCTCAGCGGTGACCGGGTCCCACGTGAACTCCGCGCCGTCGGGCCCGGTCGCCTCGACCGGCTGCGTCGCCACGGTGCCGACCACGGGGCCGGTCGTGTCCACGACGTTGACGATGAAGGCCAGTGCCGCCTCGTTGCCCGAGTCGTCCACCGCAGTGCAGTCGACCTGGGTGGAGCCGAGGGCGAACCGTGACCCGGAGGCCGGGGTGCAGCTCACGTCCACCGAGGAGTCAACGGTGTCGGTTGCCGTCGGAAGGGAGTAGGTGACGACGGCGCCGTCGGCCCCGGTCGCCTCCGTCGGGCCCACGGAGAACGGGTCGAAGACCGGGGCGGTGGTGTCCTGGACCGTGATGGTGAACGTCCCCTCCGCCGTGTTGCCATGGGCGTCAGTGGCCGAGCAGGTGACCGTGGTGTCACCGAGGGCGAAGGTGCCGCCGCTGGCCGGGGCACACGTGACTGTCACGTCGCCGTCGACGACGTCGGTGGCCGGCCCCACACCGTAGGTGACGGCGGCACCGGCGGCGCTCGTCGCCTCAGCGGTGACGTCGCTGAGCTCGGGGAGCTCGGGCTTCGTCGTGTCCGTGACAGTGACCGTGAAGGACTCGCTCGCCGTGTTGCCGTGGGCGTCGGTGGCTGCGCACTGCACTGTGGTGGTCTGGTCGAGCGCGAACTCGGTCCCGGAGGCAGGGGTGCAGCTGACCTCGACCGTGCCGTCGACCAGGTCGCTGGCGCCGGCGGTGTAGGTGACGACGGCCCCGGCCGGGCTGGTGGCCTCGGCCGTGATGTCGGAGGGCACGGTGATGGCTGGAGGCGTCGTGTCGGTGACGCGCACCGTGAAGGTGGCGGTTCCCAGGTTGCCGCGAGTGTCGACCGCGGTGCACGTGACGGTTGTGCCACCCACCGGGAACGTGCTCCCCGAGTCGCGGTCGCAGGTGACAGAGCGGTCGCCGTCGACGTCGTCGCGGGCCGTCGGCGCGGTCCAGGACACCACGGCGCCGGCGGGACCGGTGGCCTCGACCGGCGCCGGCTCGTGGACCGTCACGCTCGGGGCCGTGAGGTCCTGCACGGTGACCTTGAAGCTGGCGCTGCCGGTGTGCCCCGCCGAGTCCGTGGCCGTGCAGGTCACGGTCGCGGTGCCGAAGTCGAACGTGCTGCCAGACGCAGGGGTGCAGGTCGGGGTCAGGTCGCCGTCGACGGCATCGGTGGCGGTCGCGGTGAAGTCGTGTGCCGCACCAGCAGCGCTCGTCGCCTCCAGCGTCGTGTCGGCGGGCACGGTGACAGCGGGGGCCGTCGTGTCGACCACGCTGACCGTGAACGTGGACGTCGCCGTGTTCGGTACCACGTCGGAGGAGCTGCACGTCACCGTGGTGGTCCCGAGCGCAAAGGTCGAGCCCGAGGCCGGCAGGCACGAGACGCTGCGGCTGCCGTCGACGGCGTCGGTCGCGGTCGGCGCCGCATAGGTGACGACCGCACCTGCGGCGCTCGTTGCCTCAGCCGTGATGTCGGAGACCACGCTGATCGCAGGTGGCGTGGTGTCGACGATGGAGTAGGTCGCGCTGGCGGTTGTCGTCAGGCTCCCGGAGTCGGTCTTGGAGCAGGTCACCGTCTGCGATCCGAGGCCGTCCGCTGCCCGGCTGCCCGTGATGGAGGACAGGGTCGGCGTGGCAGTGCCGCTGCCGTCGTTGTCGTCCGTCCAGGCGCAGGTGGCGGCGGGCACCGAGCCGAACTCGTAGCGGGCGCCGTTGCTGACGCCGCCGACGGTGACGACGGGGGCGAGGTTGGCGGTGCAGTTCGTGTAGCTCACCTGGTACTGCACGTTCCTGACGGTGTAGTCAGCGCTGAGGACGTCGACCTTCATCTGCGCTGTGCCGGTTGCCGCCCCGATTCCGATCGTGGTGCGGAACGGAACGCTGAATGTTGCGCCGGCTGAGGTGAAGGTGCTGGGAACGGTGACCGGGTTGCCGGTTTGCGCAGCTGACACCTGGGTGTTGTTGCTGGTGATGTTCAGGGTCACTGCCGCACCCACATCGAAGTGCTGGTTACGGGCCCACGTAACGGTCACAAGGCCAGCGCCGCTCGCGGGCAGCGTGCAGTTCGTCAGGCTCAGGTTGGTGCTCACAGATGCGGAGTCGCCGTCGACGGCAACGTCATCCGCGAATGCCGCTCCGCCCACGAACAGCGTTGTGGCGGCGGCCGCCACGGCCGCGACCAGGCGGCATACAGGTCTGGAAAACACAGGGCGGCTCCGGTGCGAGTGAGGTGGACTTCGTGCACCGTCGCAGCCTCTGACCTGCGAAAACAGTGTGGGCACCATTTCGTGGATGGAGGTCTGATCCCGTGTCGGCCGAACGGTCGACATGATCTGTCGGTTATGCCCCGGATGCCTGCGTTGGCTGCGTTCCGAATTGCCGGACATCCAGACGGGCATCCACCGCCACCTGCGTGCTAGCGTCTGTCGCGGTTGCAGTAGCAGTTCCTCGCAGGTCGAAGAAGTGCCCGCCCAGTGCGGGCTGTTTTCATCTGTGGCGGGCATGTCCCGCCTTGGGGGTAGTGCGGCAGCCGGGAGCCCCACGAGGTGTGGGACTCATTGGCTAACAAGGAAAGAGTTACCCCATGGCACAGGGAACCGTTAAGTGGTTCAACGCTGAGAAGGGCTTTGGCTTCATCGCCCAGGACGGCGGCGGCCCGGACGTGTTCGTCCACTACTCCGCCATCGACTCCTCGGGCTACCGCTCGCTGGACGAGGCTCAGCGCGTGGAGTTCGAGGTCACCCAGGGTCCGAAGGGCCCGCAGGCTGACGCCGTTCGCCCGATCTGACGAGGACTGCCAACCACAGTCTTCGACGAAGCCCCCGCCGGGTCACCGGCGGGGGCTTCGTCATGCCTGCGGGAGTGGGTATGCCGCGTGGCGGGGCTCAGCCCACACGGCGGGTGTGGTGGCCTGCCGCCCGCCCGACAGCGGTGACCCCACGGAGGCCCCTCAGGGCGAGGCCGACGGTGCGAGGGGCGGAGCCGGCGCGGCGTCGGCGTCGCGGCACCCACGATGTGGGTGTCAGCTGCCGGCGAGGTTGGTGAGGAACCGCTTCGCGACCGGGGCGGCCACGGTGCCACCGCTCTTGCCCGCCTCGACGAGGACCGCGAAGGCGACGTCGCCCTGGTAGCCGACGAACCACGCGTGGGTCTCCGGCGGCTTCTTGGAGCCGTGCTCGGCGGTCCCGGTCTTGCCGTGGACCGGCCCGCCGGGCGCGGACGCCAGCACAGTCGCTGTCCCGTCGACGACGACCTGGCGCA